>Ga0306921_10005145_pt1 | contig 13537 bp, 13 predicted proteins | sample sta12Cox44000080_FD_203760 | JGI IMG/M metagenome (GOLD analysis project Ga0306921, IMG submission 203760) | Lab enrichment of tropical soil microbial communities from Luquillo Experimental Forest, Puerto Rico - statoxic.12C.oxic.44.000.080 (v2)... | ecosystem: Environmental > Terrestrial >... | reverse complement strand
TCAGGTTGAACTGAAATGCGCGCCGTTGTTTGGTGATTTCATAGAGGACGATCCCTGACGAGGTGCCCAGGTTAAGGCTCTCAATGATTCCGTACATGGGAATATTGACGCAGAGCAGGCTCCTTTGGAGAGCGGTCTTGCTGATTCCCATCCCTTCGTTCCCAAACCAGACAGCAAGCTTCCTATATGGTGTGTAGTCGTGTTCGTGAAGTACCACATTGTTGTGACCCTTCATGTGAGGCGAGGTAACGACCGAAACGAAGCCGTTCTTTTCCAGATGATCCATGCAGCTATCAGTGTCTTTGAACTTCTTGACGAAGCTCCATTTGATCGCGGATGCTGAAATGGCACTGAGCTTCGGCTTTGTACGCATTTCCTCCCATTCGTCGGGTAGTGACTTCCGGTTGGTAACGACGTAGGCTTTTTCAGCGCCGAGCGCATTCACGTTTCTGATGATTGTGCCAATGTTCCTAATGTCGTCCGGATGCTCAATGACGGCAATCAGGTTCTTGCATCGGAAGTCTTTGACCTTTTGCTCTCGCGCGCAGTGTCGGTTTGGACTTTGACTTTTCTTTCATGAACGACCCCATGTAGTGTGCGGCCTAACGCACTGCCTCAGCCTCGCTCGGCGTCGGCGTCCGCTGCAGGCAGTGCTTCGACACAGAAATACCAGGAAGCCGACCGCGAGGGCGCTGAGATTCATCGACGTGGTTTCCGGCTGCATAGCAAAAGGCCGGCCGGGCGGCGGTGAAGAGTTCATCCGACCAGTCCCCCTTCGTTGTGGCGCGGCGACTATAGCGTGAGGGGAATCGACCTGGCAAGAGGACTCCATCAACCCCCACCCGGTCTGTCCCGCGTCTGGAGTATCATCACCGCGGAGCCTGAGGGAATGAAGATCAGCGCGCTCGAGACCTACATGCTGTCCGTCCCCCTGCCTCAGCCGGTCCGCACGTCCACTTCGACGATCAGCCGTGTGAGCGAGCTGATCGTCCGGCTCACGACCGACGCTGGGCTCGTGGGGATCGGCGAGGCGCATGGTCCGTTCCTGTCCCAGGCAGGGCCCGAGGGCATGCGCGCCGTCGGTCAGATCCTCGAGCGGGTGACGCCCCTCGTCGTCGGGCAGGATCCGTTTGGTGTCGAGCGGATCTGGCAGGACCTCTTCGCGCTGACCTACACGAGCGTGCGGGGGATCCCGACGCTCGCCCAGCAGCGTCGTCAGCTCGTCACCGCGATGAGCGCCATCGACATTGCACTCTGGGACCGAACCTGATACGGCATCGGGTCCGATGGAGAGCCCGGGGGCAGGCGACGGCGAAAGCCGAGGCGTCGCCAAGCCCCGCTACTGGACGTGGGCGGCGCTGATGCGCCGGGCCTTCGACCTGGACGTCCTGCGCTGTCCGCGCTGCGCTGGCCGGATGGAGCTGATCGGCACGATCGAGGACCCCGCCGTCATTGCACGGATCCTCGCGCATCTCGAGGTGCCCGGAGCACGCGACGGCCCCTCACCCACGGCCGCTGTGTTCTCCCCGCGAGACGACCTGCCTACGCTTCCCTTCGCCGCACTCTAAGGGTGTCGTGCGCCGCGGCCGTCTGCCTGAATCCATCCCGGCACCATGGTGCACGGCCGCCTTCCTGTCCGGCCGCCCTTGTTTGACGTCTCCGGCACCCTCTGGCACGATGGCCACCCGATGCCAGAGGCTTTATTCGCGCTGTGCGAAGGTCGACAACGAGTCGAGCCGTGCCTGAGAATGGGCTTTATGTCATCTACGCTCGGCGTCCCGATTCTTAGACTATTCAAGGCCCGTGCGAAACCAAATTGTGAAAGCGCTTTGGCGGAAAAACTCGCGATGTCGTCCGTTCAGGTTGTCCACCACGAACCAGGATTTCTCGGCTTTGTCTGCGCAGGTCCGGCCAATAGTGCTGATCGTGATTTCGTCTTTGCCTCGATGTGGCGCGATGTGGACGCAGTTAAGGCGCGCTTTGGTCGCGATTGGCGCGTTTCGTTTCTTCCACCGGGATATGCCGAACTGATTGACGAATGTTCCGTGGAGCATTATCACCTTACCGAACAATCTTTTCCTCGATGAGCGTGGTTGGCCACCATTCGCTGGCTCATGTTAACGACGCCGAAGCCTCTGCTGCAGCCGACGCCCGCTGGCGGGCGCGGCTGAGCGCCACGTGGAGCCACTTGCTCCCGTCGGCATTGTGCGAAGAATGGTGGGGTCCCGCCAGCGCCTAGGTTTTTGAAACGGCTCGCAGCTAGTGGCATCTGCCGGGAAGGAGGGATCCCGATGGGGTTCCTGAGAATGCTCGTGTCTACGAGACTTGAGAGTGACTCTTCCTGGAAGCTGAAGAGCCTGCGATCTACCGTCGCGGCCAGCCTTTGCGCTCCGAGCCGTGGAGATAGTGCACTGGGCTCGTACCCGTCCACCGGCGAAATGCCCGATAGAACGCGCGCTCGTCCGCGTAGCTGAGGCGGTCTGCCACGATCTTGATAGGAGTACCGCCGAGCCATTCGCGCGCCAGACTAAAACGCGTGTCGTCGAGCACGACACGAAAGCTCGTGCCCGCTGCGGCGAGACGGCGCTGCAGCGTGCGCCAGCTCATGCTGAGACGTCGGGCCGCACGCTGGCCGCTCGGAGTGCCGGAGCGCAGGAGCTCCGGCAGCACCATCCGCACTCGATCCGCGGTGCCCATTCGTCCCTCGGCCGCCGAGAGCATCGTGTCGAGCCGTGGCCGCAGCGCGCGGGCCAGCTCGGGCTTCGCTCCGCTCAGCGGCGCATTCCAGGCTGATCGCGTATAGACGATGCCGGTGCGGGCTGCACCGTACCGCAACTCCGACCCGGCGGGCCAGGGAGGCACGCCGGCCGCCACCCGTCGCGAGTGGGCAAAAGCCACCTCGAGGGGACGGACGCCACCTGTCGCGTGCTCGATGCACCCCACGGTGTCACACACGAGGAACTCCATCTGGCAGCGCACCCCGAGGCGCTCGATCGCGGCCGGCGTGTCGAAGACCAGCGCCACTCGATGACGCTCGGCGTGGACGGAGATCACGAAGGCATCGGTCACGAGCAGCGAATACCTCGCCACGCTGCGCAGCGCCTCACCGAGCGTCTCCTGCGCGCGACAGTACATCGTGAGAAGGCTTAGCTCTTCGTGCTCGGGGATCGCGGCCGCCCGAATAGGGAACCACGGATCGCCGGGGACAGCACGCATCATCGCCTCCCAGAAGTCGGCGATGAGCGGGAGGGGCAAGCGGTCCGCGAAGGTTGGAGTCGACGGGAGGCGGAGCCTCGCTACGACGGGTGCCGGATCGACGCCAGCCCTCCTCGCCGCCCGCAGGGCGTGCGGGACGACGGTCGCCGTTATGGTTGGCACATGTTCCATCGTGGAGCCGTGGCGCGAAGTGTCCACATTCTAGCGCGTTCGGTCATTGAAAGCGCTCGCCCGCCGCCGCATTGTCGGGCTACGCCTCGACGACGGGGCGGCGAGCGGGTTGACGGGAGGCGCAACGATGAGGACCGAACCGAGCTCGAGGACTTCCACCAGCCGAGTGGTCGAGCGGCTCGCGAGGTCCGCCGGGCTCGCCGCAAGCGCCGTGCTCGCGATGGCTGTCGTCACGACGGCGGTCCAGGCGGCCCCGATCGTCGTCCGGCTTCAGAACGCGACCTATCTGGGAAGCGTGTTCGCGACGGCCGGCGGCTGTTCGGACTCGCGGAGCACGACCGATCTCACCATCGTTGAGATCCCTAAGGCATGCTCAGGGTCCGCCGCGGAAGCAACCGCAGAAGTGAGCTTGGGGGCTAAGCTGGCGGACCTGTCCGAAAAGGCCGACGGGGTAGCCATATTCGCCGGCGGCTATTCTGCGAGTGCAGACCTCCGGTTCTTCGTCGAGGAGCTCAGCCCGGACCCCCAGCACGCACCCGCCACGTTACCGGTGCATATCAAGTACACGATCTCCGCCAGAGCCGGTCTCGGTAGCTTGACCGGACCGAGCATGACGACCTCCTCCATCCTTTTCCAGGTGAGTGACTTCGGATTCCCTCTCGTTTCGGACCAGAGAACCGCGGTCTGTGGCACGCAGAACCTTGGCGAGGGCCCGGAGGGGCCGTTCGTCGGCGTCTGCACGCCGCCCCAGGGCGGCGCTGTGGACAGCATCGTCGACATGCGTCCCGACGTCGTCTTTGAGGCCCTCGCCATCGCCCGGGTTGACGGCAGCATCTTTGGCGGCGGCGACTCCACCGCCTTCGTGGATCCTGACATCTTCGTCGATCCGAGCTTTCCGGGCGCGGACCAGTACACGCTCCTGGTGAGTCCGAACCTGCTCGTCGCACCTTCCTCATCCGTCCCTGACCTGGCATCGCTGGACCTGATGGTGATCGGTGTGATCTACCTGGTCGGCGGCCGGCAGCTCAGCCGATGGCGGCGGCGCGTCAGACGCCCGAGATTGTGGCGCGCTAGCAACACGCGGTGAATCACGACAGTTCGCTGATAGCCCTTCGTGGTGCGCTTGACTGGGGCGGCTAGCTCCACGGTGGATCGGACCGCTAGCTCCCATCCGCCTGCTTGCCCGTTGCGTGCGCGTTCGGCAGGGGCCGCCTAAGGGCAAGGGCCCGCATCATAGATGCTCCCTAAGCTGATGGTTGCCTCAAAGCGCCGGCCCGCAACCGCTTGCTGGCAAACAGGCCGCTGACTCCTGTTTGAGGCGCGGGGAGGTTCAATGTTCCCCGGTCGCGCCCCCGGGTCGCTACGAGGGCACCATTGACGACATCATCGGTGACGCGATCCTGGTGATCTTTGGAGCCCCCTTGGTCTGTGGCGACCACGCGGCCAGGGCGGTGGGGTGCGGACTGGCAAATGCAGCTCGCGATGACGGACGTCAACCAGCGGCTGGCGAAGGACGCCGTGCAGCTCGAGATGGGGATCGGCATCCACACCGGCCGTGTGATCGTCGGCAACATCGGCTCGCTCCGTCGTACGAAGTACGCTCCGGTAGGGTCGAACGTGAACCTGGCCGGGCGCGTAGAGTCCTTCACGACCGGAGGCCAGGTGCTGATCACGGAAGAAACGCGGAGGCGAATCGAGACATCGCTCAGAATCGAGAGGCAGTTCGAGGTCGAGCCTAAGGGAGTGACGCACCGCCTTGTCTTGTTCGAGGTCAGTGGCATCGGCCAACCCTTCTCATTGTCGCTGCCGTCTCGGTCGACTCCGATGCGCCCGCTCGCGGAGCCGCTACCCGTCCAGTTCACCCTCCTCGAAGAAAAGTTCCTCGAACGGGCGATGCACGAGGGGCACCTCACCGAGCTGTCGGACTTCGAGACCCGTCTCAGCTCACATCACGCGTTGGCGGCTCTGAGCGACCTCAAGATCATGGTGGCCCCGAGCCCCCAAGGTAATCCCGGCGGGGAATTTTACGGCAAGGTCGTCGACACCACTCCAGGCACGCCCGGGCTCGCCCGCGTCCGCTTCACCTCGGCCACACCCGAGCTCAAGGCGTGGGTGACGGCGTCGAGCTTCGTGTGAGGGAAGCGGCCGGCGCGCCGAAACGTAGAAGCGGATCGGTAGGGAAGGGGATTCAAAGTCGCGTTCCAATCCCCATCTAGAGATTCCGAGCCGAGACAGCCGCTGCGCCGTGGGTTCGGACGCCTCAGCCGACGGGGGCCGACATTCGCACGCTGATGGACAAGGCTCTCTGGGCGCGCTTCGGCGAGGCCACACTCAAGGCTCCGCACGCGATCCAATGGCTGTCCGACAATGGGCCCCAGTACACGGCCACGGCCTCGGTGCTCTACGCGCACGAGCTTGGCCTGATACCGATTACCACACCCGCGTACAGCCCGCAGAGCAATGGCTTGGCCGAGGCCTTCGTGAAAACGTTCAAACGGGACTACGTGGACGGCGCCGAGCTTCGGGATGCCGAGTCCGTCCTGACTCAGCTCGGGCGCTGGATCGAGGACTACAACACCCAGGCGCCGCACTCGGCCCTCGGGATGCGGAGCCCGGCCCTGCTCGCTCGATCCGCGAGGAAGGTGCTCATGTGCGCCGTGGCATCGGCTCCTGGCGGCCGGTGTCCGAGTGTGGGCTTTATGTCATCTATGCTCTTGACGCCAGAGGTGCGGCGCCGCATCCACGGCGGGCTCGCGGCGGTCTTCAAGTATGGCCGGCTCGACGCGCGCTGCGGACGGACCATACGCGCGCGGCGGGGGGCGCAAGCGCGGCTCCGGTCCATCCCGATGGCCGGCGAGCAGCGGCGGGCCTACTTCACGGAACTGGGCCGCGCAGCTCGAGCGCTCCTCCGCCCCTGCCGACGGGCCGCGCCCTCGCGCTCCGCGTGTTCGCGAACAATCGGGCTAGACCCGTCGCGGCGACGGGGCCCGGCTCAGCCGCCGTAGAAGATGTTCGGGCCGAGATCTTTCAGCCAGAGGGTAGCGTCGTCGGCCCGCCCCTCCGGCGCCTTGGCCACACCAGCCTCCACCACCTCGCCCACGAAGATCGAATGATCGCCGCGCTCGATGCTGTCCACCAAGCGGCACTCGACGAAGGCGGGGGCCCGATCCAGGATCGGCGCGCCCGTGGAGCCCGCGTGGAACGGCTCCCCGGAGATTTTCTGCCCCTCCACGGTGGCGGGCTTGAAGAAGGTGAAGGCGGTGGGACCCTGATCCTTGCCCAGCACGTTGAGCGCGAAGGCCTTGGCCTCCTTGATCACGGGATGCGGGTGTGAATCCGCCTTGACCCCCACCACCACGAGGGGCGGCGCAAAGGAGGCCTGGGTGACCCAGTTCACGGTGGCCGCAGTCAGCGCGCCGTCCTTGCCCTTGGCGGTGAGGACGTAGAGCCCGTAGGGAATCATGCGCAACGCCGTCTTCTTCGCATTGGCGTCCATGCCTGGTCTCCTTTAGTCCGGTAGCTTGCGGAGCTGCTCGAACTTCCCCTAGACTGCTCGCACGCATCAGCGCATCCGCGCGCGAGACGCCTCGTCCGCGCACGCCACCGCACTATAGCGCCACCCGGTAGCGTTGTGGAGGTCAACACGGGGGAGACCGATGGGTCGTGACGTGACGAGACACGCCGATGGCTAGACCGGCCCGCCGCCGTGTCTCGCCTCCACCACCGAAGGGGGGAGAGATGGCGATCGAATACCTGCTCGTGACGTTCCCGGAGCCGCGCGCGGTGCTCGCCGACGGCAACGGCGTTGGCTTCACCAATCACACCCTCATGCTGCCCACCGACGAGTACCTGATCTCCCTGGCGGGGACGGGTTATCAGCCGCCCAACCAGGACATCGCGCTGTCCGGCACCTCGCTCGTGAAGCCCATGGTCATCTCCTTCACCTCCACCGGCGCGGGCGTCAACGCGACCCCGCCGTCCGCGTCGCCCGGCGGACCGTCCGCGCGACGCAGCGAAGGAAAGAAGAAGAAGAATGCGTAGAAGCGCCGCGTGGCTGGTCGCGTGCCTGCTCCTCGCGGGGTGCGCTAGCACCCACTTCGAGAACTTCCCTCTCAGCGGCGGCACGGAGAATCCGGAGCGCCGTGCCGTCGATGTCTCCCACGACGAGCGGCCGCTCATCCTCGTGGCCATCTCCGGCGGCGGCTCCCGCGCGGCTGCTCTGGGGTGGGTGATCCTGCGCGAGGTTGCCAAGTTCCGCTACGGCACGGACGGCCAGACGCGGAGCCTCGTCGACGACATCGGGGTGGTCTCCTCCGTCTCGGGGGGCAGCGTGATCGCCGCCCACTTCGCCCTCTACGGTCCGGACGGCCTGGAGCGCTTCGCCCCCGATTTCCTCGTGCCCGACAACATGCGCACCATCGGCATCGACGCCGTCGACCCCGTGACCTGGTCTCGCCTGGCGATCACGGGCGCCTCGCGCATCGACGTCGTGGAAGCGCTCTTCGACAACCAGCTCTTCAAGGGCAAGACATTCCTCGAGCTGAACCAGCCCGGCAAGCCCTATCTCATCCTGAACGCCACAGACATGGCCACGGGTGAGGTGTTCGCCTTCACCCCGAAGCGCTTCGACGACATCTGCTCCGATCTCGACAAGGAGCTGATCTCCTCGGGAGTGGCCGCTTCGTCCGCGGTGCCGATCGTGCTCTCGCCGGTGGCCTTTCAGAACTTCTCGGCGAGCCACTGCCCGGGGCGGCCCATTCCACAGTGGATCACCACGCGGTTGAACGGGCGCTTCGCCCCCTATCTCAACCTCGAGACCTTCAAGCTCGCCCGCTACGCCAACGATCTCCGGCAGGGCCCCAACAGCCTGCGGAAGATCGACTACCTCTACTTCGTCGACGGCGGCCTCGCGGACAACCTCGCCATTCACGGCCTGCTCGAGACCATCTCCTCGCCCTATGCCGCTCCCATCATCGCTGCCCGCGACTCGGGCCTTCCCGCAGGCGCCACCGTGCTCGACGCGCTCAACATGGGGAAGATCAAGAAGATCGTGGTGCTCGTCATCAACGCCCGCGCCGATGCCGCCAACACCCTTTCCCAGAGCGCGTCACGGCCCGGCATCGTGGACATGGTGAACAGCGTGACGTCCATTCCGCTGTCCGCCACCACGGCCAGCGTCGCCTCGCAGCTGGAGGTGCTCCTCGCCCAGCTCAACGCGGCCGCGGGCGGGGGCGGCCCGGGCAACCCGCAGTTCACGGGGCTCAAGGTCTACGCGGTCAAGGTCGACTTCGACCAGCTCCGCGACGGCGATCCGCACCACCGGGAGCTACGCGCCAAGGCCAACAACATTCCCACCCTGTGGTCGATCACTCAGGAAAATCGCGAGGTCCTCGAGGAAACGGGGATCGTCCTCCTCCATCAGCACCCGTGCTTTCAGCGCCTCCTCCTCGACATGAACATCGCCGCGAGCTTCATCGATCCGAGCTTCGCGAAGATGGGGTGCCGCCAGAGCTCCGACTAGGACAGCCCTCGTCGGATCAATCACGAGTGCCGCACGTGCAATCGGGGCGGGTGGCGGCGGGGGTGGGGGAGCGCTCTGGCGGAGTGGGACCCCCTCGTCCTGTGCGCCGCCCTGCGGGCGGCGATTCAGGCGAGTGGGTGACGCAGCTGGAGCGCTCCCCCGCCCCCGACGACGGGCCCCGCCCCGCTGCGCGTTCTGACTGTTCGTGAGCAATACGGCTAGCGGCGGCACACCTCGAGCACGGGGTCAGCGCGGCGCACGGCGGCGAGAACCACCGCGTGGACCGTGGGCTCGCGGAGCAGGAGGGCGGCTGTTTGGCGCGCGGGCGTGGGATCTGCGACCGCGTCCATCTTGTTGATCAGCACCGCGAAGCGCGCGCCAGGGGGCACGCCCTTGCGTCCTCCCTCGGGGTGGGTGAGGACACGCGCCACCAACTCCGGAGTCACGGGAGAATCCGGCGCGGCGCCGCTCAGCGCGCTCACGCGCTCCGGCCGGTGGACGTGCTCCCCGGCGAGAGGCTGGCCGAGGACGTCGGCGCCCACCACGGCGATCACCAGCGTTGTCGCCTCGGGGATGACGGGCTCATGATCGGCGGGGGCCTTGAAAGGACGCGTGCGCGAGCCGTCCGCCTCGTCGAGAACGCAGGCCTCGGGACACCATGCGCGCAGCTCGCGGAAGCGCTCGAGGCTGAGCCCGGCCGCGCGCGCGGTGGCGGGATTCGTGGGCCCGGTGACGAGCACGTGCCGATGCGCGCCGAGCAGGGCCCGCAGGCGTTCCGGCTGCGCGTCGGCATCGAGCAGATGCGCGGGAGCGTGCCGGATCTGGGCCGCGAAGATGTGAGTGGTCGTGGTCGTGAGGACGAGCGCGCCCGTCTCCGTCATCTCGTGGGCGAGCAGGAACATGGCCGAGGTCTTCCCGCCCCCGCCCACCAGCGCCACCACCTCGTCGCGCCTGAGGTCGAGGGCGGCGGCCAGCTTCACCGCATCGACTCGGGAGCCACCGGCCGCTGCGTCTTCGAGGCCTCGTAGATGGCGAACGGCACCTGGAGAACCTTCCGCGCGGTGTGCACGTCCTGAGCGGGCTGCCGCCCTTCGAGGAGGCCGTCGATGAAGTCGCGCGCGGCGCCGTCGAAGCCCGTGCACCAATCCATGGGTACCTGGAAGCTCGTGGTCTCCGCGCCCTTGATGAGTACCACGGGGGGCAGGTCGAGCAGCTCACCCGTGCAGCGCGTGACCCAGAGGATGCCGCGCGTGCCGTGGATCTCGAAGAACTCATCGGCCTTGTAGTAGCGGCTGCGGATCGGCATGTCCGGCGCGTAGGTGTAGTCGATGATGCCCAGGCAGTTCCGGTCCTTGAAGCGGAAGTGGGCCACGCTCGGCGTCTCCTGAAGGAAGTCTTCCCCGCGCCCCACGATGGCGGAGATCTCCCCGAAGTCGCCGATCCAGTACATGGCGGTGGTGTACTTGTGCACGCCGTCGTCGTACAAGGCGCCGCCGGGATTCCGGCCGGGATCGCGCCGCCACACCAGGGCCCCGGGATCGAGCTCGAGGGCAGCGCCCACGATGGTCCGCGCGCGTGTGGTGTGGATGCGCACGAGGGACGGCTCGCCGATGGCCCCCGCATCCAGGAGCTCCTTGGCCTTCACGATGGGCGGGTAGTAGAGGAAGTTCTCCGTCACCCGGAAGGTCGTCCGCGCCTTCGCCACCGCCGCCACGACGCGGTCCGCCTCGGCCATGCTGATGGCGAGGGGTTTTTGACAGGAGACGTGCTTACCCGCGGCGAGGGCGGCGACGATCTGGTCGGCGTGGAGATAGGTCGGGGTCAAGAGCTCGATGGCATCGACGTCGGGATCGTCGAGGAGCTGGGCGTACTCTCGGTAGATGCGCGGACTCAGCCCCCACTGCCGCGCCCGAAGCGCCGCGCGCGTCTCGTCCAGATCGCAGAGGGCGACTACCTCGCAGCGCGGATGCTCGAGATAGCCGGGTGCGTTGAGCTGGCAGACGTTGCCGCAGCCCACGATGGCAAGGCGGACGCGATCCATGGGCGCGCTAGCGCTTCACCCTCGCCCAGGCCGCCGCGCCCCACGGGCGACTCGGATCCTGGTTGCCCAGGAAGAAGGCGGCAACGAGGAGAGCCTCGCGCGCGACCGCGAGGCAGTCCTTGGCCGTGGCGACGCAGCGAGGCCTTTCCGATGGCGTGGGATCGGCCATGCGGCTCCCGCTATCCCGAGCGGCGCAGGCGCTCGCCGGCGAGCTCCTCGCGGAGAGCCTGGGCGAGGCGCTCGTACTGCTCGGGCGTGTTGTAGATCTGGGCAGAGATGCGAAGCACGCGCTGCGCCGGCCACCGCATGATGGGCACCTCGATCTTCCAGTCGTTGAAGAGGCGCTCCTGGAGCGGGTCGCGAGGACGCCAGCCCGTCTGCACGGTCGGGCTCGCGGGAAGGATCACGCTGGCCAGAGAGCCGATCATTTCCTCCGGACAACCGGGGGGCGTCCCCGCCGCGGCGCAGAGCAGCTCGCGCGCGGCCAGAGCGAGGGCGCGGTTGCGCGCCATGAGAGCGGGCCAGCCGCCGGAGACTAGCTTGCCCATGTAGTCGATGGCTTTGGGCACGGAGAGCCATGCCGTGGGATCCTGCGTTCCCGTCCAGTCGAACTCGAGTCGGAACCGTGTGCGGCCGGGATGCTCGCCGGTCGCCCCATGGCTGATGGTGAGCGGGTGGATGTCGGCCTGGCGATCGCGCCGCACCCAGAGGAAGGCCGAGCCCTTGGGCGCGCAGATCCACTTGTGACAGTTGGCGCTGTAATACGTGGCGCCGAGCCTGCGCAGATCGACGGGCACCATGCCGGGAGCATGCGCACCGTCGATGAGCGTCTCCACCCCGCGCTGGCTCAGCTCGGCGATGAGACGCTCCACGGGCAGGATGAGACCGGTGGGGCTGGTGATGTGATCGAGCAGGGCCAGGCGCGTGCGGGGCGTCACCCTCGCCATTACGGACTCGACGATCACGTCCGGCGACGAGACGGGGAACGGGATGGGCACGATCTCCACCCGGGCGCCCGTGCGCCGCGCCACAAAGTCGAGGGTGTTGCGGCAGGCGCCGTAGACGTGGTCCGTGGTGAGGAGCTCATCGCCCTCCTTGAAGGCGAGCGAGCGCAGCACGGCGTTGACGCCGCTCGTGGCGTTGCTGACGAAGGCGAGGTCGTCGGCGTCGCCGCCCACGAAGGCGGCGAGGGCCTCGCGGGCCTCGTCGAGGCGGCCGTCCAGCTCGCGGCCAAGGAAGCGCACGGGCTCCGCTTCCAGCTCCGCGCGGAGAGCGGCCTGGACGTCGAGCACCTCCCGGGGACAGGCGCCGTAGGAGCCGTGGTTCAGGAAGGCGATGTCGCGCTCCAGCGGCCAGAGCGCGGCGAATCCCTCGGAGCGAGCCACCAGGGTCAGGCCATGAACTTCGGCATCACGTCCCGGCCGAGCCAGGCGAGCTGCTCCACCATCGCCTCCTGCGGCATGCCCATACTGTTGCTCAGGTGCACGTACTCGAGGCCGGGGAACTTCTCCTGGAGAGAGTGGAGCAGGGCGATGAGCTCCTCGGGCGTGCCCGCGAACCACGCGCCCACCTTCATGTAGTCCTCCACGGTGGGCACGCCCGCCGCGCCCCAGCCCCCGCGCTTGGTCGAGGCCTCGAGCTGCGCGGGGGTGATACCGGGCACGAAGCCCAGTGGGCCGAACATCTTCACGTGCTCCTCGTACCACGGTGTGATTTCGCGGACGGCGCGCGCGCGGGAATCCGCCAGATGATAGAAGATGCCGAGGCTCAGCCCCTCCCCGAGCTTGTAGTTGAGCCCCGCGCGCTCGGAGGCTTCCTGGAAGGCGTAGATCGACTTCTCGGCCATGGTGGCGGCGCCGCCGCCGATCAGGCCCTTGATCCGATGCTTCATCATGAAGTCGAGGCCGCGGGCGCTCGCGCTCACTACGGGCTGCCAGCATTCCACGGGCTGATGCACGGGCCGCGGCACGAGGGTTATCTCGCGCAGCTCATAGCCGCGATAGGGCACGGCGGGCGGCAATGTGTAGTGTTTGCCCTGGTGCGAGAAGGACTCCTGCGCAAAGGCTTTCATCACGATGTCGACCTGCTCCTCGAAGAGCTCCCGATTGGCTTCCGCGTCCAACATGGGCGCCCCGAAGGTCTCCACCTCACGGGTGTGATAGCCGCGACCCACTCCAAACACGATGCGACCCTTGGTCAGGATGTCGACGGTGGCGAAGTCCTCCGCCATGCGCAGCGGGTGCCACATGGGGGCGATGTTGAAGCCGCAGCCGATGCGCAGGCCACGGGTGAGGTGGGCGAGGTGCAGTCCCAGCATCATGATGTTGGAAATGCACTCGTAGCCCTCATGCTGGAAGTGGTGCTCGGCCAGCCAGAGGGTGTTGAAGCCATGCTCGTCCATGACCTGGGCGATGGCTTCGCTCTTGGCGAACACGGTGGCGAGGTGCTCGTTGGAATAGCGGCGCTCGTTGGCGGGCGTGGCGAGCTGCCCCATGTCGCCCAGATCGACGTGGCCAGCATAGACGGTAGAAAACTTGGTGATCATCGGGAGATCCTTTCCTAGGGCCCCTCGCTCGCCGGAGAGGGCA
>Ga0306921_10005143_pt1 | contig 13538 bp, 14 predicted proteins | sample sta12Cox44000080_FD_203760 | JGI IMG/M metagenome (GOLD analysis project Ga0306921, IMG submission 203760) | Lab enrichment of tropical soil microbial communities from Luquillo Experimental Forest, Puerto Rico - statoxic.12C.oxic.44.000.080 (v2)... | ecosystem: Environmental > Terrestrial >... | reverse complement strand
CCCGACGTCGGGAGCACCGCCGGCTCCATATAGTCCGTTGCCGCCGATCCAGCTGAAGTAAAGAATGATGCCGCCCAGCGCGCTCATCCAGAAGCCCCAGGCGTTCAGCCGCGGAAACGCCATGTCGCGCGCGCCAATCATCAGCGGTATCAGATACACCGCAATTCCGAAAACAATCGGCATCGCCGAGAAGAAAATCATCGTCGTGCCGTGCATCGTGAAGAGCTGATTAAACGTCTGCGGCGAGACGAAATGATTGTTCGGAAGTGCCAGCTGGATGCGCATTGCCGTCGCTTCCACGCCGCCGACGACCAGAAACAGCAGCCCGTAGCACACATACATTAGACCGAGCTTCTTGTGGTCGACAGTGACGATCCACTCGTGAACGCGGTCAAGCCACGGCCGCGCCTGCACTTCGGCGGGAGGCACAAACATCGGCTTCGAAAGGGAATCGGCGTCCAGCATGTTCCGGCTCTCAGTGCAGCGTCATCAGATATGCGGTCACGGCGTCAACGTCCTGGTCACTCATTTGCATCGCGGGCATCAGGCACCCCGGCTTGATCGTGTCCGGATCCTTGATCCATAAGTGTAGGTTTTCCTTTGTGTTTTCGGCGGCTCCCGCCGCAATAGTCGCGCGGCTCATTATGTGTGTAAGGTCAGGCCCGAACTTTCCTCGAGCATTGGTGCCCTCTATCGTATGGCAGTTCACACATGCCGTTGACTCGAAGATCTTCCGGCCGTTCGCGGCAGCCGCCACTTGAGCCGCAGGGTTCTTTTCGTTGCCTGCCCACTTCTCGAAGTCGTCGCTCGATTCCACCACCACACGCAACAACATTTTCGCGTGCTGCGTCCCACAGTACTGCGCGCACTGCCCCACGAAAGTCCCGGTTTCATGGGGATCGATCCACATACTATTAACCCGGTTCGGAATCAGGTCGTCTTCCCCGCCAGTTTCGGCACCCAGAAGCTGTGGTCGGTGTCTGCCGACATCAGCGTGATATGCGTTGGCCTCGGATGCTCGCGGTCGCTCACCGGCACATGCAACTCATTTGCCGTAACGAATCCCTGCGCCGGATAGCGGAACTCCCACCAAAACTGGTGCCCGACTGCGACCACTTCCGTCGCGCCCGGCGGCATCTTCGCATCCTCAACAGCATGAATTACTCGGGCTGCTGCAAGAAACAGCACTACGACAATCAGCACCGGAATGACGGTCCACGCCAGTTCCACTTGATTGCTGCCGTAAATCTGGGCGGGTTCCCGGCCATCATCTCCTTCTCGACGGCGGAATTTCACGATCGCATACACTAGGAGCGAAAACACCGTGGCGAAAATCGCCGCACAAATGGCCAGTACAAATAAAGACAAGTGATGGATCTCCAGCGCAGGAGTCGATACGGGAGAAAAGATATTCGCGGGATCAGGAGCGGTAGCCGCAACAGTAGTCGTAACGTTCAGGATTAGCGTCGCTGACGCAGCGACACTCAGGACAAGCCTTACTGAACTCGATTTCAAACCCACGCTCCGCTTCGCCAAACTGAAACAAATCAAGTTGGCCTGCCATCGATTGCGCACACGCAAGTGGCGCGAGTTTCGAAGCTGATCGTTTTCGACCCGCCCGATTCTTGCATTGTGCTGAATTGCCCTTACGGGGATGATTGATTCGCTCGCTTGCCTTGTCAAGTGCGTTCGCACAACTGCATCCAGCAATCCGCGAAATCGCTGCGAAGGCGATATCCACGACAAGCATTCGGCGGCAGCCCCATCGCAGTAGCACACCTTCGACGGCGCCGGCATTTTTGGAGGTGGGTGAACTCTGCACATTCCGAAACAGCAACCAAAAAGTACTAATGTGTCAATCAAGCAGGACAAGGCAACAGCCACCAATGTGCCTATCACTCAGAATTTGTAGTGTCGAGAGGAAACTACGAATTGCAGTTGTACACAAGGCTCTCACAATAAAAACTCGAGGTTCTACCTTGGGTGGAAGACAAGAAGAATTATTGCGGCGGTGACGATGTAGCGAACACGCTTTATGATTTGCTGCAGAGGGTTGATCGATATGCAACCGCGAGGATCGGGAGAAGAAAACCAGGAACTGAAGCACGTCGTCATCGTTGGCGGCGGTTTCGCCGGGCTGAACTGCGCCAAGAAGCTGGCCAAGCATCCCGACGTTCGTGTCACCCTGCTTGACAGAAACAACTATCAGCAGTTTCAGCCATTGCTTTATCAGGTTGCGTCAGCGGCCCTATCGCCCAGCAATACTGCTTTCAATCTGCGCGGTGTGCTGCGAGGTCACCCGGGTGTTGACGTGAAGGTCACAGAGATTGTGTCCGTTGATCTCAGCACCCGGACGGCAACGAATGCCGAAGGGCAAAGCTATCAAGGCGATTTTCTAGTGCTCGCCGCGGGTTCGCAGGCGAACTTCTTCGGCACGCCGGGAGCAGACAGGCACAGTTATCCGCTGTACTCGTTATGCGACGCCGAGGCGCTGCGTTCGCGCATCCTTGCCGTTCTCGAGGCGGCAGATCGCGATCCCGCGCTGATCGACAAAGGTGCGCTGAATTTTGTGATTGTGGGAGCCGGGGCCACCGGTACAGAAATGGCAGGCGCCTTTGGCGACGCTTTTCGTTACTCGCTAAAGAAAGCATTTTCCGATGTGAACGTCGCTCGAGGGCAGGTTTTGCTGGTGGACGGAGGTCATGCTGTCTTGCATGGCTTCACTTCCGAATCGCAGTCCTATGCGGCCAAGATGTTGGAAGAGCGCGGTGTGCAGACGCGTCTGGGCACTACAGTAAAGGAGGTTGGTGCTGGACATGTGGTCCTCTCCGACGGAACCAGAATCGATACCCATGTCGTCATCTGGGCTGGAGGATTGAAAGCTTCATCATTGTCCGATCATTTGGGAATCCAAACAGGTAAAGGCGGACGCATCGATGTTCAACCGGACCTCACAGTACACGGGTTCGCTGGGGTGTACGCTCTTGGAGACTTTGCGAATATCGCCGGGGATGACGGTAAACCCCTGCCTCAGCTTGCTTCGGTGGCAGAGCAGTCCGGCAAATGGTGTGCGAAGAACATTCTTGCGGACATTGCAGGAGAGCCAAGAAAGCCATTCGCCTATTTCGATAAAGGCATCATGGCGATGATCGGTCGCGATGCAGCGGTTGCTGAAATGGGCAAGCATCGGCACGAATTGAAAGGCACACTGGCATTCACTGCCTGGCTTGGCGTGCACGCCGCATTGTTGTCCTCGACGCAGGCCAAGATCGAAGCCTTCGTGGAATGGGCCTGGGATTATTTCGGTGCGGGTCGCGGTGACGCCATTCTTGACCGGGCTGACGAAGGTCAGATCAACTGGTGCGACGATGCAGAACCGGCAACTTCGACGTCGACGATGTCAACTACCGGGCACAAGAGTTCCTGACAAGAGGCCTCGATGCCAATCCAGTTCGTTTTCACTGGCCTGGTCGATGCGCCTATACCTTGGAGTGCCGACTGGGCATGGGGACTGCCGTTAATCGTTCTGACCGTGCTCATCCATGTCGTGGGCCTAGCAGTGACATGGGAAACGGTCGTTAGCATTTTTAACCGGTCCAGCCGACGACACCCTATCGTCTTGTTCGTCATCGTGACCGGTACGGCCACCTTCTTGGCAATATGTCTCCACTCTATCGAAGCAATGATTTGGGCCCTCGCGTACGGCCTCCTCGGCGCGTTACCCAGCTACAGGTTGGCAGTGCTCTATTCGCTCAATGCTATGACAAGTTACGGACACACCAATCTAGTGCTTGACGATCATTGGCACCTCATGGGAGCACTGGAGGCGCTTAATGGATGGCTCTTGTTCGGGCTCACTACTGCATTTCTGTTTGGCGTGATTGATAAGGTTTGGAGTAAGGCAAAGGGGTTTAAAAGGTCAGCGACTTAAGACCACGCGAACGTTGAGACGATCGTTTTTCCTCGAGGCGCCTCGCGCTAGCGCGGCAGCTCTCCCATGACGCGCTTCAGCTCTGCTTGCGCCAGCGACAATTCAACATTGGCTTCCAGCAGAGAAGCCTTGGCTGAGCTCATCTTTGCTGCCGCCTCGGCGCGAACGGAAGCAAGAGCGGCACCCTGCTCAAATTGGCTGTCGGCTAGCCGGGCACCTTCCGTTCTCGCCTTCAGGACCTCCTCTGCCACAGTCACCAATGTGAGCGACTGTTCAACACTGTCATAAGCAATCTCAACTGCGACCGCGACCTCCTCCTCCACTTTGTCGAGGTTCACTTCGGCTTTGAAGAGCATTGTGCGCGCCTCGCCGATTTCAGCTTTGCGGCGTCCGCCATCGAAAAGTTCGTACTCGAAGATGGCCCCAAATGTGCCGAAGTTGTGCACCAGGAAGGGGATTCCGCTTTGATAGCTTTGGCGCGCGAACGCAGTCAGATCCGGCATATATGCGTATTTTGCAGCCCCCAGTCCCGCCCTGGCTCTTTCGACCGCTTGTTGTGCAGCCCTTACATCGGGACTCTGCTCACGCGCAATGCGGACACACTCCTCGCGAGAAGCAGGTGAGGAAGGGGCAACAAAAGCTTGTTCGCTCAGCTGTAGCTTCGTGTTTAGCGGCAATCCCAGTAGGTTATTAAGCTCAAAAGTCAAATCGCGGACCTGCAGGCTTTGCTTCAGGATCGTTTGTTTTGCGTCGAGGGTGGCTGCGCGGCTCTCCAAAGCTACCACTTCCAGCGCGTTTCCCTGTTCGACGGAGCTTGTACTCTCTTGGAGTTTTACTTGTGCTGCTTCCGCCTCTGCTTTTGCCGCCTCTCCCTTTAGCTGCGCGATCAGAATTCCGTAGTACAGTTGACTAACCTTCAAAGCGACATCGTTCTCTGCCGCTTTTAGCCTCTCGTTCGCGGAAAGGATGTCGGCCGTGGCCGCGCGGTTCACCTGGTGAACTTTGAACATCTGCGTCAGAGGCTGGGACAGTCCTGTCCCACTGGTGTATGCCGTGAACTCTCCCTGACCGATAACCGCCGTCGTCGACGGGACCGGCCCCGCAATTCCCGGAACTTCTAAGCTCCCCGCAGGAATCACCAGTTGCTGCAATTCGGTTAGGTGAATAACAGTTGACTCATTCTTGAGGCGAGGAAAGTAGTCGGCTTGAGCGATCTTTTTCTTTTGCTCGTTTTCGGCCACATCAAGTTGAGCCAATTTGACGACTCGATTTTGTTTAAGGGCGAGATCGATGGCCTGTGGCAGCGTTAATTGCATCACGGCACTGTTCTGAGCCGACGCTGTTCCAGCCTGCAGTAAGACAGCGGCAACGATGAGCGTGAGTCTGGCGGAGTATCGAGCTTCGGGGTTGAGCCGCATATTGAATCGCCCTTTCGGGGTTACTTCGCTGATTGCTCAAGCTTTCGTGGTAGTTGCCATTACTTGCCGGAACTGCGTTGGAACGCGCGACATGCATGCGATGACAATCAGACAGCCTAAAGCCGCCCAGGCGATCAGCATGAAACCGTCGATGATCGCGAGTGTGAACGCTTGCTGCCGCACCTGCAAATCTAAAATGCCTAACGCCCGCCCGATCGCCATGTTGGTCCCCGCCGAACGGGGGTCGTTCACTGACCTTCCCGGGAGGCAACTTGGAAAGGCGCTAGTTCCTGGTTTTTGCGTCCCTCATTCTCCGGCATGCTGGGAGGCAGAGTTTAACGGTTTCGCGACGAGTTACGGAGACTCGGCGATTGTCACGGGAGGAAGCCTCTTTATGTCCGGAAACAAGCCCGTTCCGACTACCGAACAAATCATGCCCAGCCTGTTTGCCGATGTTGCCACCACCGAAGGGCAGTTTCTTGCGGGCAAGCGCGAGCGAGGTGCCGACCTCGAAAGCGCAGTGCGCATCTTTCTGGAATTTCTGCGCGGGTTCGAGTTCTTCGGCAACATCGATCGGCCGTGCGTGACGGTGTTCGGGTCGGCGCGGTTTGCAGCGGGGCATCGTTATTACGAGATGGCGCGAGCGCTGGGGAGCGAACTGGCGCGGGCAGGGTACGCGGTGATGACTGGCGGCGGGCCGGGGATCATGGAGGCTGCCAACCGCGGCGCGAAAGAAGCCGGGGGCGTGAGCCTGGGATGCAACATCATCCTGCCGAAGGAGCAGAGCGCGAACCCGTATCTCGACCGCTTCATCGAGATGGACCACTTTTTCGTGCGCAAGGTGATGCTGGTGAAGTACTCGAAGGCGTTCGTGGTGATGCCGGGCGGGCTGGGCACGCTGGATGAGGCGTTTGAGACGCTGACGCTGATCCAGTGCCACAAGCTGGAACGTTTCCCGATGGTGGCAATGGGGGCGGATTTCTGGGGCCACATGCGTAAGTTCATCAGCTGCACGCTGGTGGCAGAAGAGACCATCAGCCCAGACGACCTGGAGTTGCTGCACGTTACGGATTCATCCGAGGATGCCGTGCAGTACATCCACGAGGGTGTGACACGTGGCGCCGCAGCGAAAGCGATTGATTAACACGAGAGCATGAAGTGACGGGTGCGCGATTGATTCATCGCAGAAAAGGGAGCAAGGCATGAAGGTCACGCTGTTTGGGGCTGGGGGTGGAGAGGTCACGGGTTCGGCGTATGTTGTGGAATCGGGGAAGTCGAAGGTACTCGTGGACTGCGGGATGTTCCAGGGCGTGCCCAATGCTGACCAGAAGAACCGCATCGCGCAGGAATTTTCCTTTCGCAACCTGAACGCCGTGGTCATTACGCACGCGCACCTCGACCACACGGGAAGGCTACCGATCCTGGCGCAGCGACACTTCACGGGATCGGTGTACCTCACCGGTGCAACGGCAGACTTAGCGCAACTCATCCTGAAGGACGCGGCCAAGATTCAGGCGAGTGACATTCTGCGGTTGAACCGGCGACGGCAGCGCGAGGGCAAGCACCCGTTAGATCCGGCACCATCTGCGGAACAACGTGTGGAAGGAGCAGACGTCGGTGATCATCGTCGGCTACCAGGGACGGGCCACGGTTGGGCGGGCGCTGGTGGAGGGTGCGAAGACGGTGAAGATCCTGGGAGAAAAGACAATCGTGCGGGCGTCGGTGCATAGCCTGGGAGGATTCAGCGCCCACGCGGGGCAGCGCGATCTGCTCAACTGGCTGGCGCCGATGGCAAAAGGAAAGCCGAAAGTGTTCCTGACGCACGGCGAAGAGCGCGGACGCGAGCCGCTGGGGGCGTGCATCCGACAGCGGTTTGGAATCAAGCCGTCGTTGCCGGGTTACAAGGATGTGATTGAGCTGTAGTGATTACTACCTATGGCGAGCCCAACTTCGAAAAAGAGATTCACTCTAAAGGTGCGCAAGGAAATTTCGTGCTTGACTCACTCCGCCATTCCGTTCATTCGGATATCTCCGCGACAACCCGACTAAAGCCGGACCAGCGCGTCCTGCGGTCGGATTTCGCGCCGAAGCTGTTGTGCTGAACGATTCAGCCACCGGGTCTGATCGGTCGCGCAGTCTGGACCGATGACCGGGGCGACCAGATCTACAGCGAACTTAAAGGCGACGGCAACACGACCGGGAATAAATTGTCGGGCACGTTTATCGGTGGCACGGGACGATACAACGGCGCTACAGGTTTCTAGGAGTTCATTTGGCGTTTCGTCGTTGAAACAGAAGGCGGCACGGTCCAGGGGCAATCGGAGGGATTGAGTGGCCGGATTCATGTCGGATCGGCACCGCCGAGCGTCGACGGAGGGAATCGGTAATGACGATCCGCGCCCGATTGCTCACCCGCCGTGCTGTCCCGTTTCTAGTCGCCATCGCGATCTGGTTTTCACCGGTACCGCCTGGTCTCACCCCGCAAGCTTGGCATCTGTTTGCGGTGTTCGTGTCTGCGATCGGCGCGGTACTCATTGGATCGTTTGCGCTGCTGACGTCCACGATGCTGGCCGTCGCCGCTGTAGTTCTGACCGGGACGATCACACCGGCACAAGCATTCAGCGGATTCGCGAACACCAGCGTACTGCTGGTGGTCATCGCATTTCTCGTAGCGCAGGCAGTGGTGAAATCAGGGCTGGGCCGCCGCATCAGCCTGTTTATGGTGAGCCGGTTCGGCCGTTCCTCGCTTGGCCTGGCCTACAGCATCGTGCTCACGGATGCGGTCATAGCACCGGCCTTCCCCAGCAATACCGCTCGCGGCGGCGTTCTCTTCCCGATTGTGCTATCAGTGGCGGAAGGTTCGGGCTCAAAACCGAATGATGAGAAAGGCCGTCGGTTGGGCGGCTACCTGATGTTCTGCACGATGGCGAGTTTGGCTGTGTCGTCGGCGCTCTGGATGACAGCTACTTCGGCGAATCCCATCGGACTTCAACTCGCAAAAGACTTTGGTGTGCAGATCGGCTTCGGCCGATGGTTGGTCGCGTCTTGCGTGCCTGCACTTACCGCGGTAGTGGCGTTGCCTTGGGTTGTGGCACGGCTGTTCCCGCCCGGCGTAGGTAAAACCCCGGAAGCGCCAGTAGCCGCGCGCAAGGCCCTTGCCGAGTTGGGCCCGTTTTCTCGCAATGAGCGAATTACGGCGTTCGCCTTCGCGTTGATGGTGGCTGGCTGGATTTTCGCAGACAAGCTTCAAATGAACGTGACCAGCATCGCGTTTGCTGGTCTGGGCCTGCTGCTTTTTACTGGAGTGCTCACAATCGACGACATCGCCAATCAGGGCGACACTCTCGCAACGTTCCTCTGGCTCGCCGTTCTGTTTGCACTCAGCGGACAGCTCAATGAGCTCGGTTTCATGGGTTACGCGGGCCAAGTTCTCGCTGCCTATATGGAGGGCTTATCCTGGCCTGTCACCTACATAGGTCTGATCGCACTCTACGTTGCGATCCACTACTTCTTCGTGAGTCAGTCATCACAGGTATTGGCGTTGTTCGCAGTGTTTCTCGACGTCGGTATTCGAGGCGGCGTTTCTGCACCGCTTATGGCCTTCGGGTTGCTCTTTGCGAGCAGCTACTTCTCGGTGATCACTCCACAAGGCGGAAGCCAGAATGTCATCTTCGTTGGTAGCGGATACCTGACGCAGCGCGAACTCTACCGGCTCGGGCTGTTGATTACTCTGTTCTTTATGGCAGTTTTTCTCGTGATCGGAACCGGATGGATTGCGCTCGTTACGAGGTGAACGCGGTGCTGGTTCGCCCTGTCGCTTTTGACGGTTATTTGCGATAAACCCGGTTTAATCCTTTAGAATTTCAGCCGTATCGCACAGGCAAAGAAGGAAACGGCTTTGTCGAGAGCGCCCACACCAGCATTTTACCAATCGGTTGTCGAACCAGAATAACTTGGGCCACATAACTTCGCGATCCGGAAAAACTCACTTTCCGTCTGGACAAAGTTTCCGCGAGCAGCTAAGGTTTGCCTCATTACCTCAATTGCTTTCACTCAGCGGAGATGAATATGCGCAGATTGCATTTTCTTTGCATCACCTTGCTGCTGCTGACGGCGGGCAGGTCAGTCGCTCAGGACGTTCGCTACAACTTCGATGATAAGGCCGACTTTTCTAAATTCAAGACATACAAGTGGGCTGTCGTAAAGAATGCAAAGCCGGTTGACGATCTTACCGACAAGCAGATCAAGTCCGCAGTCGACGCCGCGTTGGCCCAGAAAGGTCTCACGAGCGTCGATGCGGATACTGCTGATCTGTACATTGCCTACCAGGCAGCCGTCGGTACCGAACAGCAACTGACCGTGTTTAGCTCCGGATGGGGCTATGGCCCCGGGTGGTATGGAGGCGGATGGTACGGTCCAACTGGCGGAATCACGACAGGACAGACGGCAACGATCTACACCGGGCAACTCGATATAGACATGTACGATGCTGCAAAGCGCGAATTGGTCTGGAGAGGAGTCGTGAGTAAAACTTTGGATCCCAAGGCCAAGCCGGAGAAACGCCAAAAGAATCTCAACAAGTCCGTTGCCAAGCTCATGAGGAATTACCCGCCCCCCGTAAAGAAGTGAGCGTGGCCCGGACAGTCCCCGTTTGCGGCGATACGAAAACGGGACCGCCTCCACTCTGACCAAGCGACACCCGGTAACAACATTCGAGAGTCGATTCTTGATCTAGTCTTCTTGAACTGGCGACCACGATTGATCCGGGTTGAACAGCTCCATCTTTTGGAACTCATTCAGACTTTGCGGCCCGAGATCTTTCTCGTACACAACGCCGTCCTGGCTGACAATGAAGCTCTTCACGCCGGTTGTACCGTAAACGGCGGGCGACGCGACGAGAGCGAAGCCTCCAATCATGACATCTTTGATGACGTAATCGAGCCGTCCTAGTGGCGCTGCCGGACCCTGTCCCTTCAAAACCTTGAAGAAGTAGCCGTGATACGGATCTGTTTTAGGCGTGTAGCCCTGCTCGATTGCCTGTGCGATCTTCTCGCCGATAGGACCACCCCAGGTGCCGTCCTTGTTTTGCCAAGCAAGCCCATCCTGCGTGCCGGGGGTAGCGATAATGCGTTGGGCGAACTGATTTACGGCATACTCGTCATGTGGCTGCATGGCATAGTCGTACTGCGCGTCAACATAGCCTTCGCAGATCTGGATGGCATCCAGTTCATTGGCACCTATGCGGCGATACAGCAGTTCCTGGCGGCCAGCTTTCACGTCGAAGTACCACTTTGTTCCCCTCTTAACGATTGGAACGGGGAACGGCCAATCCTCCTTCCCAACAAGAAGAAAGGCGCGATTGCCGGTCTTTGGATCGATGGAGACATTCTTTTTTTCTTCCGCTTGCGCTGCAAAGTCCGTCGCATGCTCGCGGTCACGAGCGAAATCACCGCTAAGAACAATCTCTTCGCCGCCTACTCCAAAAATCCCGACTAATCCCGAGACGTCGAACTTTTTAGCCGCCTCGATCACAGCGTCGGCTGCTTGTTGCGGCGTGGCAAAGGCCATGGGGCCCTCGGAAGCTACAACGGGCAGTTCGGAACTCTTAGGCGCAGCGTTCTGGGCTGCAACGTAGGGAATTAATGTGAGACATGTACAAGTCACGATCAGAAGGTGCCAGCGGCTCTTGCGTGGAGATTTCCGTTTCATTTCCACTCCTCCGACTCTGTTGTCGTGATTCGGGCCCATTAGCGACGCCGTCCTCCCCCGCCGCCGCCCCTGAATCCACCACCACCTCCGCGAGCGCCCATGCTCGATGCGCCGCGACTACCATTCGAACGAGCGCTCGCGCCGTTGTAGCCTCGTGAGCCGCCTCCGAAAGCATCGCGACTACCACCTCCGCTGCGCGACAAGTCGCGGCTGCCGATGCTATCCGCTCCGCCAGCCGAGCGGTTGCTGAAGCTCGGACTCGACCCGCGACTGCCCGTACCCGCCATTCGGTTGCTCACGCCCGCGTTGCCGCCACGGTTACCTACCCCTGCTCCACCGCGATTGCTCGCTAGGTTTCCGCCTTGTCGACTGATCGCCTGTCGCGCACCGGCCTGTCGCTTCGACAGAGAATCGCCGCGCGTGGTGCCACCAAACCTGTCAGCGGTCGCTCGGTCACGGTAAGGCGCGCCGCCGCGATGCTCAGGATTGTGCCTCCAGTTGTTACCTCCAGCTGCACCTGCTGGTAGCTGCGAAGGCCGTCCGCCCCCGATGTTCCCGCGATTGCCGCCACCGGCTATCGGATTCGCGGGGCGGTTGCCGATATTGTTTCGGTTGAAATTGTTATTGTTGTTGATGGTGATGTTGTTGCCACCCCACCCGCAACCCCAGCCCCAGCCGCCGCTCCAGAACGCTCCCATCATCACCCCAACGCCGAAGGAAATCGCCATGCCCGCGGCATAGTAACCCCAGGGCGGATAGTAAATAGGAGGATAGGGGTAGTACGCAGGCCCATAAACTACGACCGGATCGTAGGAAGGCACGTACACAACTTGCGGATTCGCTTGCTCGATGACAATTACGCTCTTCTGTTCGATGACCTTGGTTTCCACCGTCTGCTGCTCGGTAGATCTTAGATTTCCTTTTTCCTGTGCCTTCTTACGCATGCGCTGAACCGCGTCCATGACATCGCTTTGCTGAGAGAGAGAGGCGTTGCCCAAATCAGTCGTCCACTGAATGTTGTCTCCCAGTAGCTTTACTACATCGGGCAACGCAGCCAACGCCTGGATGCTTGGATCCCAGGATTGTTTCGCGACCGCATCAGCGAGTTGTTTGTCTTTCAGGTCTTTATTCTTCGCCAGCCACTGCTGCAACTGGACGACCTCAAGCGGATATGTCGAGGCAGCCAGTATTTGGGCTAGAAGCGGATCGGGATACAACGCGATCGGTGCAACCAGGGAATCCAACTGTTCGGCAGGGATTTTCGCAGCCTGCGCGGTGGAAGAAGGCGTCGCCGCTTGTTGCAAAGGCGGCGACGGGTATGCCAGGGTTTCGCCGGGGAAGATTGCGACCGCACAAATGATTGCCAGCAGAGAGCGAAATGGCGTTTGGAAGAGTCTACTCATTGGTGGTTTCCCTTCCCTTTGACTACTGCGTTTTATCTCAAATGTTAGTCCCGCCCCACATCCCAAAACAAGCCTTTCGTCTCGGATTGTATGCGTGCGCAGAATTTTGGCGAGGGAAGGCGAAGACGTTTGTATCATTGGCTCAGATCTCCAGGCGCAGTGGCACTTTGTTCGCGCGGCGCTCAACAGACTTATTTCACCTATCACACTTTGACTGGACGCATATTTCTCCGCCTCTCCAACGGCATAGTGGTTAGACTTACAGCTGATAAAACTCCGTCGTCCCGCCGCGTTTTGACAGGAAAGATGTTCCGCGCTACAACATGCTCACTGTGACGACCAATCCCGACCTTAATCGCAATGAACTGTTTCGCACTCCAGTGCGCGCGAACGATATGGGCATGAAGTGTCTTGGGCTTCCTCGGGCTGAGCTCGAAACAGATTTCCTGGTGTCGGAGCCGCGCAGCAAGACTCACGGTTGGCCGGGCGTCATGCTTGGGAGAAAGAACACACTGGCAGTTGTGCCGGGCACGACATACGGCCTGCGAATACCCGGTTGGGAAAAACGCGACCGCTCCGGCGACGCCCTTTCAACTGGTTCCCGAGTTTCGATATCTTCATTCGAAAGTGTGGCTGTAACTGTGGCTGTACATTGCTCCACATCAAATCTCCGCGTAGGGCGTTATACGGCAACATGAAAGGAAAGCATTCGTAAAAAACTGGCCGACTATCAATACAAATCAAACGATAATGAGGATTTCCGGATGGCCGACAATAAAGACCCCCCGGCCTTGTTGGCGCACGCGTGTAAGCCGTATTTAGGCGGTCAATGAACCCCACGGACCTAACGGTGCGGAGATTAGCAAAATTTCCGGGCTCGAGAGGGCCGACTCCATGAGAATTCCGAGAAACTAATTTTGATCATCGCGAATTCCGGCGTCAGCGACTGGCAATCTAACTTGAAATCGGGTGTCGCCAGGACTAGACGTGACATTGATCGACCCACGATGCTTGCGTACGATGCGAAGCGTCGTATCCAGCCCCAGCCCTGTCCCCTCTCCCACGCCTTTGGTCGTA
>Ga0306921_10005140_pt1 | contig 13539 bp, 12 predicted proteins | sample sta12Cox44000080_FD_203760 | JGI IMG/M metagenome (GOLD analysis project Ga0306921, IMG submission 203760) | Lab enrichment of tropical soil microbial communities from Luquillo Experimental Forest, Puerto Rico - statoxic.12C.oxic.44.000.080 (v2)... | ecosystem: Environmental > Terrestrial >... | reverse complement strand
TGGCTGGTCGGGCTGATCACGTTCCTTGTCATTCTAGCTTCGGATTCTTACCTCGCTCGCGAAAACCTGGAAGGAGCGGAGTTCTATGCGCTCATTCTTTTCGCCACAGCCGGAATGGGAGTGCTCGCATCCGCGCAAGAACTCCTTACCGCTTTCATCGGGCTGGAGATGTCGTCGATCTCCAGCTACGTGCTGGCCGGTTACCGTCGGGACTCAATCAAAGCGACAGAGGCTGCGCTGAAGTATTTTCTCCTGGGCTCATTTGCAACGGCATTCTTCCTTTACGGCATCGCCTTAATCTACGGCGTGACAGGCTCCACGAACCTTGCGGCGCTGGTGAACACGGATCCTTCGAGCCCTTACATGCGCATTGGCCTCACGCTAATCCTCGTCGGCCTGGGCTTCAAGGTGGCCGCAGCGCCGTTCCAGGTCTGGACGCCCGACGTTTACGAAGGCGCGCCCACGCCGGTCACGGCGCTTTTCTCCGCGGGACCGAAAGCCGCTACTTTTGCGCTGATATTGCGGATTTTCGCAACGGTGAACGCGGCCACGAACTTCTGGTTCTGGGCATTCTGGATCCTAGCGGCACTGACGATGTTTGCGGGCAATCTGGGCGCGATGGTGCAGGACAACGTGAAAAGGCTCCTGGCTTACAGTTCGATCGCGCATGCTGGATACGTCCTAGTGGCGCTGGCCGCTGTCACGGGAATGAAAACCGATCCAGACACGGGAGCGATCCCCGCGTATGCGGCGGTGCTCTTCTATTTGGCGAGTTACGCATTCGTCTCCGTGGGCGCGTTTACGGTGCTGTCGGAGCTAGGCGGGCGTGGCGAGCGGTACCTGAAAACGGAGGACTTTGCGGGACTCGGAACGCGCCAACCTTTCGCGGCGGCGATGATGGCGCTCTTCCTGCTTTCGTTCCTTGGACTGCCCATCACCGCTGGTTTCTTCGGAAAGCTTTACATTTTCAAGGCGGCTGTGAGGTCGAATTTGTTGTGGCTGGCGATTCTGATGGCGGTGAACAGCGTCCTTGGGGCTTACTATTATCTGAAAGTGATCATCGCGATGTACATGCACGAGTACAAGGGGACGGAGCCAGCCGACTCACGTGGACTCAGCGCCACGGCCGCGATGGTGGTGACCGTGGCTGCATTGATTACGCTTTATCTGGGCCTTGCGCCCAATCACATTCTGGGCATCGTCCTGTCCGAGAACCTCATTCTGTCTTCGCGGTAGCCGCGCCAATCGCAGAAAGGCGCTGTGGGCACTTGCTGTGATGAAGATCACACAGTACTGTGCGATATGACGCACCTCCCGCTGTCGCGAAATCGCGCTTCCCATTTTGAAATCCCGCCCGCGTAACGGCAAGCCGCACTTTTTGTGTAGGTTAGAGAAAGGGGCCCGCATGAAGGCCCGTCCCGTCGAATTGGCTGCGCACTTGCACCCTTGTCAGTCGTCAACTGAGATCGTGATTGAAAGGATGTACTCCATGGCGACCCCGGCACTTCCAGCCAAGAATCAAGCTTCCTATTATCCAGACGCGGCAGAGCCGCAAAGAAAGGCCCGCTCGCCTTACGGCATGCCCGTCGTGGACAACTGCATGACGTGCAAGCTGCGTTCTAGCAACTTCTTTTGCAGCATATCCGAGGCCTCGTTGCAGGCTCTCGATCGGATCAAGCATGTCAGCTCGTATCCAGAAGGAGCGATGCTTTTCATGGAAGGTGAGACGGCGCGGGGAGCGTATCTGGTGTGCCAGGGGCGCGTGAAATTACTCACGACAAACCGTGAAGGAAAGACGATGATCGTGAAGATCGCGAAGCCCGGCGACCTTCTGGGGCTATACGCGACGATTTCAGGCGAGAAGCTCGAAGTGACGGCCGAGACGCTCCAGCCAACCCAACTGGCGTTTGTGACTCGGGAGGATTTCCTGAGGTATGTCCGGGTGCATGGCGATGCGTGCCTGCACGTGGCGCAGCACATGGGCCGCGATTGCCATTCGGCTTACGAAGTGATCCGCTCGATTGCGCTCAGCAATTCGGTTCCAGAAAAGCTGGCGCGCTTGCTGATGGAGTGGACGGTTGGAGCCCAAGAGAACAACGGCATGGTGCGAGTGAAGCTTTCGTTGACGCATGAGGAGATGGCGCAACTGATCGGGTGCTCGCGGGAATCGGTGAGCCGGTCACTCGGCGAGTTCAGGAAGCAGCGGTTGCTGGAACTGAACGGTTCGACGCTGCTGGTGCGCAATAAGGCAGCGCTCGCGAGCCTGGCAGCCATTTGACTCCTTGGGCCAAGGCCCCTTCCATTTCTCGTACTCGGCGCCAGTGACGCTACGTCAAAAGTTGAGATCCTTTGCCCGCAAGAAAGCGGCCCAGGATGGCGCGGGTATCCTGCAAGCTACCGTGCTCCAAAGACGAGGCAGTGCCGCGAGATTAACTGCTCTAACGCCACCGCCTTCCTTCGCCTTTCACAAGTGCGGAGTCGACTAGACGAGACAAAGTCATTTATGGGCTAGCTGGCTAGAAGTGCTGATTCTAAAGGCGTTACAGCCGCGTGGTGAGGCGCAGAAAAAAGCCCGCCCCGGCGCATATCAGAGCGGGCTTCTGGAGTTTCGTTGCGGTGGAGGCTAGACCTTGATCATGATGATGGCGAGGGTGAACAGAGCCAGGGTCTCGATGAAAACCAAACCGAGGATCATTGCGGCGCGGATAGCTCCGGCCGCTCCGGGGTTGCGGGCCATGCCTTCGCAAGCGGATGAGGCCACCCGGCCTTGGCCGAGCGCCGCGCCAAAAGCGGCAAGGGCCATGCCGAAGCCGGCGGCGATGGCAAGATGTCCTCTTGCAGCGCCTGCCCCCCCATCCTGAGCGAATGAAGCCGGCGCGAAAAACGCGACGGCCATGAGAACCGCCAACAACATGACTGCTTTCTTCATAACTACCTCCTGAGGAATTACCGCCAGTGGGTGGTTCCCGGCTCTACGCAAAACAACCGGTCTCACGCTGAACGGCACAAGCCAAATCTAGTGTTCGTCGGCGATCGCGAGCCCAACGTAAATCGAGGGAAGCACGGTGAATATATAGGCCTGAATGACAGAGACGAAGATGTGCAGCCCAATAAAAGCGATCGGGACGAAGATGGGAAAAAGCCCCAAAATAATGCCAAGGATCGGGTTGATGTTCCAACCCCACTGGAACGGGCCTAGAAGTAGGCTGAGGAAAATCACGTAGATGAGATCGCTGGCGAAGATGTTGGCCCAAAGGCGAACGGTGAGAGAAAGCACGCGCGCGGCAGTGGAAATGATTTCCACCGGAAAGAGGAGGATTGCGAGCACCCAGTCTCCGGCGCGCTTCGGAGAGCCGGCAAAGGTCAAAAGATAGCGGCCCAATCCGTGGTGGCGGATACCCTGCCAGTTGAAGTAAATGAAGGTGAGAAGGGCACAAGCCAGCGGCACGACCGCATTGCCGGTGGGAGAGGTGAAAGCCGGTATCACACTGAGAAGATTGGACAGCAGAACAAAGATGGAAATGCTGCCAATGAAAGCGATGAACTTAGGGGCTTCGTGGCCGGTGTTTTCTTCCAGCAAATCCTTGATGCCGAAGCCGAGGGGGTTGGTTAAGAGCAATTCCGCGACTTGCTGAAAGCCGCCAGGGCGTTCGACGGAAAGGCGAGAACGAAGGTACAACGCCGCGACAGTGCCAATGGCAAGCACGACGAGCGACATGACGAAATATTCGGAAATGGGTTGCTCGATATCCTTAGGGGGAATGTGGAGCGCGCGGAGGAGCTGAAGGAAGGCGGGTCCAAAAAGGTGATTAACCCAGTGAGTCAGCTGGCTTATGTGTTCTTCCATTGGTTATTCCTGAGGATACACAATGCTGCGAATGCTAACCACGAAGGTGGCCGCTCCCAAGGCGCACAAACCCAAAACCATGCTGAGAACGGGAACGTTCAGATACCTAAAAATAACATACACAGCGAGGGCTATCAACCCGTAGCGGAACAGGGCTTTGAAGTACGTGAAGACCGGCACGCGGACATTTTTCTGATTGGCTTGTACAGTGGCGGCTTGCGTGAAGGCCTCGAGACCGTGCTTCAGCCAGCGGAAATTAAACCAGGCAAGAACGGAACCGATGAGGATGCCGAGGCCCCAGTGCCAGCCATGAAAATAGGCGACGGGAATGGCCGAGACGGCGCCGAGGATGAGGGTGAGGTGCGAGATGCGGGATTCGTCCCGGCTGAACGAGAGGGTGTCGGCGGGCGTGGAGGATGTGGCAGCGCCGCACATGGTCATTCTTTGGCGGTACGACGGAGAACGTCGCGCAGGCCACCGAAAAAACCGAGAAAGCCGAGGATCAGCATGAGGTAAGGAGGGGTGTGCAGCCAGCGGTCGAGAAAGAAGCCGACGAGACCGCCGACAACGATGGCAGAGACGAGGATGAACGGCAGCTCCATCGCGATGGCAAACTGACGGGAAAAACTGGCGGCCTGCTTTTCGGCCGGGGTGAGGTTTTTGTCGCGAGAGTCCTTATTGTCCAAAGGCATAGCGAGCCAGCCGGGCGAACGGTTCAGGATACAACCCGGCGGCGAGGGACACAAACAGCGCAACCCCAAGAGCAACCGCTTGAGCGCCGCTCATTTGCGGGACGGGCATTTCTTCGCTCGGTTTGCGCAGCCATGCATGAACCACAATGCGGAAGTAATAGTAGAGAGCCGGAACGATGTAAAGCGCGGCGAAGACGGCGAGAACAGGATGGTGGCTCTCGATGAGCGCGAGGAAGATGAAGTATTTGCCCATGAAGCCGGCGGTGGGAGGAATGCCGGCAAGAGAAAGCATAAAGATAAGCAGGAGGACAGCGGCAGCGGGGCTTCGCAGGTAGAGGCCGTCGAGGTCGTCGAGGTGGTCGCCAATGAGTCCGCGCTGGCGGAGTACGATGACAACAGCGAAAGCACCGATGGTCATGGCGGCGTAAGCGACGAGGTAATAAACCATGCCGGTGAGGCCGGTGGCGTTCGCTGCGACAAGGCCGAGAAGAATGTAACCCACGTGGGAAATCGAAGAATAGGCGAGCAGACGCTTGATGTTGGTCTGCGTGAGGGCGGCAAGGTTCCCCCAGGTGAGCGAAGCGATCGCGACGCCGGCGATGAGGTAGAGCCAGGTGGCCTGCCAGTCGCCAAAGACGGTGAAGATGAGGCGGATGAACATGGCGAAACTGGCGGTCTTCGAAGCAACGCTGACGTAGGCGGTGATGGGAGTGGGCGCACCTTCGTAGACGTCCGGAGCCCACTGATGAAACGGAACGGCAGCAACCTTGAAGAACATGCCGGCCGCAACGGTGACGAAGGCAAGAACGACGAGCCAGTCGACGTCGCTGTGGGCGAGGGTATGACGGAGGCGCCATTCGAGGGCCTGACCGATGCGGGCGAGGTTGGTCGAGGGGCTTCCGCCAAAGGCGACAGCCGAGGCGCTGGCACCGTAGAGAAGGGAGAAACCGTAAGCGAGTATGCCAGTGCTGAAAGCACCGAGCAGGAGATACTTCAAGGCGGCTTCGTTGGAACGCTTGTTGGCGCGGAGAAAGCCGGTCATGACGTAGAAGCTGAGGGCCATGGTCTCAAGTCCGAGGAAAAGAACAATGAGGTCGTTGCCGGAGGCCATGAACATCATGCCAATGCAGGCGAGGAGAAGGAGAGCGTAGTATTCGCCTTCCTGCTCGCGTTCAACGTCGAGGTAGCGAACGGAGAGAAGGACGACGAGCGCCGTAGCGGCGAGAAAGATTGAGGCGAAGACCAGGAAAAAGCCGTCGACGACGACAGTGCTGTGGAAGCCGGTGAGATCGCCAGGAGCGGCGGGGTCGAGACGGATCGCATTGTAACGGCGGGACTGCATGAAAAGGCCAAAAGCGCTGGCCGCGATGCCGAAGAGAGCGAGCATGGCGTTCCAGTGCTTTTCTTTTTTCTCGAGGAGGAAGTCAAAGATCAGGATGCCAAGCGCGAAGAGAAGAAGTTCCATCTCCGGGAGGATGGTCAGGCCGTCACCGTGGAGGTAGTCGAGGATCGAGAATAGAAGGGAATGCTGCATCAGGGGTCCTATTTGACCTCGAGGGTGGCAGGCGGCGCAGGAGCCGATTCACTAGCCCGGGATGCGTTTGGCAAAGCGGCCGACTGGCTGCCTGTCGATTTATAGAAGTCCGGGTTGACCTGGTGAACGATTTTTTCGACGGGATTGTTGATGTAGTTGAAGAATGGTTTCGGGTAGATGCCGATCCAGAAGGCAAGGGCGACAAGGGGAAGAAGAACAGCATACTCACGAAGGTTCAGGTCGGGCAACGTCTTGTTCACTTCGTGAGTGACCTGGCCAAACATCACGCGCTGATAGAGCCATAAGAGGTAAGCAGCACCAAGGACGATGCCGAGGGTGCCCCAGGCAGCCCAGGCTTTGCTGACAACAAAGGCACCCTGGAGGATGGTGAATTCGCCGATGAAACCGTTGAGGAGCGGCATACCGAGTGAACTCAGAGTGATGATGAGATAGATCGCAGCGTAGTTGGGCATCGGCGTGGCGAGACCGCCGAATTCGGAGATGAGACGTGTGTGGCGGCGCTCATAGAGAACACCGACGATGAGGAAGAGCGCGCCCGTTGAGATGCCGTGATTGATCTGCTGGAGGACGCTGCCGGAGAGGCCCTGGGGCGTGAGGGCAAAAATGCCCAGGGTGCAGAAGCCGAGGTGGCTGACGGAACTATAGGCGATGAGGCGCTTCATGTCTTTCTGCATGAGGCAGACGATGGCGCCGTAGATGATGCCGACGAGCGAGAGAAAGATGAGGATGTGGATGATTCTCGCTCGCAGAGCGGGCTCGGCAGGCAGAAGCGGGAGTGAGAAGCGGATGAAACCGTAAGTACCCATTTTCAGGAGGACGCCGGCCAGGATGACGGAGCCCGCGGTGGGAGCTTCGGTGTGCGCGTCGGGGAGCCAGGTATGGAACGGGAACATGGGTACCTTGATAGCAAAGGCAAAGAAGAAGCCCCAGAAGAGCCACACTTTCAAGGAGTCGGGGAATTGTTGGGCGGCCGCAAGAAGCGTGGGGATATCGAAGGTGCCAACGGTGTTAGGCGGGAGAGTTTTTGTGTAGTTGAAGTATAGGGCGAGGATGCCGAGGAGCATCACGACCGAACCGGCCAAGGTGTAGAGGAAGAACTTGATGGCGGCGTACAGCCGGCGTTCGCTGCCCCAGACGCCAATGAGGAAGTACATCGGGACGAGCATGACCTCCCAAAAAACGTAGAAGAGGAAGAAGTCCAGCGCCATAAAGACACCGAGCATACCGGTCTGGAGAAGGAGAAGAAGAATGTAGTACTCCTTGGTCCGCGTTTGAATGGCCGACCAGGAAGAGAGAATGGCAAGCATGCCGAGGAAGGTGGTCAGCATGATGAGGAGGAAGCTGATGCCGTCGATGCCGAGGGTGTATTTCGCGCCGATCGAAGGGATCCAGTCAAAGGATTCGACGAAAGTGTAGCGTTCATAACCAGCCGGGAAATGACGGACGAGCGGAACGGAAACGACGAAGCCAAGAATGCCGAAGAAATTGCCGACGATGCGGTGAAGGGTGGGGGAAGTGCGCGGGACGAAGAGAAGCACCAGCGCACCGAGGGTCGGCGTGAAGAGCACCACGCTAAGTAGATGGTGGGAAAAAAGCTCCATGGACAATGACCTTTCAGCGCAAATTGCGCACCAAAACTTCCATGTGATGACTGTAATAACCGAGCAAAATCGCCAACCCAATCAGGATCCACATCGCATAAGAAGAGAACAGGCCCGTCTGGAACATGCGGACCGGGTGGCTGAGCAACTGGGTAAACTTGCCGACCAAGTTGACCAGGCCGTCGACGACCCACTTGTCCCACCACATGGAAATCCGGGAAAGGATACGAGTGAGCGAGGCAGCGCCGTCGACGCCGAGACCGTCAATGACTTTGGCGTCGAAAAGAGCGAACGCGGTGCTGAGGTCCTTGATGCGGTTTACGAACAATGCGTCGTAGAGTTCGTCGACGTAATACTTATTAACGAGAAGCTTGTGAAGGCGCGGCCACGAAGCGGCGACCTTGGAGTGCAGGTGCGGGAACTTCAGGTAGAGACGGTAGGCGAGCCAGACACCGAATCCGGCAACAGCCACGGAAATCGACATCAGGAGAAATTCGATGATCAGGGGATGATGCGCGAATTGAATTGCGCCAGTTTCCGGAATTACGCCGCTCAGAACAGGTTCGAGGAATTTCTCGAACGGGCTTTCGCCACCCCAAAGAGTCGGGAGAGCGATCCAGCCGCCGATGATGGAGAGGAACGCGAGAATCGCGAGGGGAATGGTCATCGATTTGGGCGATTCATGGATGTGCTGCTCCACCTCGTGGGGAATGCGCGAGAGCCCAAAGAAAGTCAGGTTAAGGAGCCGGAACATATAGAAGGCGGTCAGGCTGGCCGTGAACAAGCCGATGACCCAGAGGGCCAGATAACGGTCGAGCATGGCGGAGCGGGCGATGGTTCGTCCGAGGATTTCGTCTTTGCTGAAGAAACCGGCGAGCGGGGGCATACCAGCAATGGCCAGCGTGGCGATCAGGAAAGGGCGGGAGGTGGCAGGGATGGAATTCCACAAGCCGCCCATTTTGCGCAAATCCTGTTCGCCGGAGAGTGCGTGAATCACGCTGCCGGCACCGAGGAAGAGCAAAGCCTTGAAGAAGGCGTGCGTCATGAGATGAAAAATGCCTGCTGCAAAGGCGCCGACTCCAAGGGCGAGAAACATGTAGCCGAGCTGGCTGATGGTGGAATAGGCGAGGACCTTCTTGATGTCGGTCTGAGCAAGAGCCATAGTGGCGGCGAAGATAGCGGTGAGGGCTCCGACGATGGCGACGATGTCCATCGCAACGGGAGCAAGCTGATAGATGGCGTTCATGCGAGCGACCATGTAAACACCGGCGGTGACCATCGTGGCGGCGTGGATAAGCGCGCTGACAGGCGTTGGACCTTCCATCGCATCGGGGAGCCAGACGTAGAGCGGCAGTTGGGCGGACTTGCCGGTTGCGCCGACAAAGAGGAGCAGGGCGATCATGGTGAGCACGGGAGCGCCGTAAGCGAGGTGGCCTTGGTGCACCATGGTGGCGAGCACTTGCAGAATGCCGGGAAAGGCAGTCGGGTCGGCCAGACCCAGCGATGTGAAGCGAATGGTACCAAAGGTGGTGGCGATGAGGAAAATGCCGAGCAGGAAGCCGGTATCGCCGACACGATTCACGATGAAGGCTTTTTTGCCTGCGTCTGAAGCAGGTTTCTTCAGGAAATAGAAACCGATCAGCAGGTAGCTGCAAAGGCCGACGCCTTCCCACCCGACGAAAAGAAGAAGGAGATTGTTGGCGAGGACGAGAGTGAGCATCGAGAACATGAACAGGTTGAGATAGCCGAAGAAGCGGTAGTAGCCGCCCTCGTGTCTCATATAGCCGACGGAGTAGACATGAATGAGGAAGCCGACGCCGGTGACGACGAGGACCATGACGGAGGAGAGCGGGTCGAGGAGATAGCCCCAGTCCGCAACGAAAGAGGTGAGACCCGCGGAGGTGGGCATGACGCCGGGAGTGATCCATTCGAAAAGAATCAGTTGGAAGACGCGATTCCCGGGAGGCGCGGCTCGCAACCCGAGAACGGCGCCGGTTGCATGAAGGAAGGAGAGGAAGACGCTTCCTACGCAAAGAAAACTGACGGCTGCTTTGGGCAGCCGGCGTCCGATGATGAGCATGAGCGCGGCGGTGATGAGCGGAAAGAGAGGCACAAGCCAGAGATGCGTGAGGAAGTAGCCGGAAGGAGTCATGGGCGAACCCCTCCGGGGGCGGGTGACGGGCAGCTGGTGACTGCTGGAAGAGGGAGGAGGGATTCCCCGCGCAAAGTGTGCGCCCGGAATGACGCCTCAGTTTCCCGGCACAAGGAAAAGCAGAACCCTCGCTTCGCCCGGGATGACAAACTGGCGATTGAGAAGCTCACCATTTGAGGAGATCCATCTCGTCGGCGAGGACGGTCTCGCGGTTGCGGAAGAAAGCGATGATGATGCCGAGACCGACGGCGGCTTCGGCGGCAGCGTCGGCGATGATGAACAGGGCGAAGACCTGTCCGGAGACATCGCCAAAAATCCGGGAGAAGGCGACCAAGTTGATGTTCACGGCGTTCAGGATGAGTTCGATGGACATCAGCACAACGATAACGTTGCGGCGCGTGATGACGCCGATGGCGCCAATCAGGAAGAGCGCGAGGCTCAGGAACAGATAGTGCGCGGTCGGCATCATTGGTCGATCCTTTTCTTCGCCATAACGACTGCTCCTACCATGGCGACCAGCAGGAGGACGCTGGCAATCTCGAAGGGCAAAAGATAGGAGCTAAACAGGCTCCTCGCTAGCTCTTCCGTGTTAGGAGGCAGCTTGTCCGCGGGAGCCGGCTCCTGAATCAGTAAACCTTGGCCAGGAAGGCGACGCGCGAACAAAAATACGACGGTGATTTCGACGCCGAGGGCGAGCGCCACGAACAGCGCTACCCATCGCTGAAGACGGAAACGGATATGGTGAAGCGCAATGTCGAGGCGCACCAGCATGATGACGAAGATGAAAAGCACCATGATGCCACCGACGTACAGAATGATCTGGGTGATGAAAATGAACTCGGCTCGAAGCTGAAGGAAAATACCAGCGGTGGCAAGCAGCGTCGTGACGAGCAGGACGGCGCTGTGAACAGCGTTGCGGCGCGTCACCATGAGAGCGGCGCTGAGTACGGCCACTCCGGCGAAGAAGTAAAAGGCGATGCTATCCAGCATAAGGATCCGTGGCCGCGGCTGTCGCGGGAGATGAAGCAGCGGCGGCGCGCTTATCGTAGAGATTGACGAGGAGCGCGGCGATGCCGAGGGTGAAGAGGCTCGTCAGGAGAGCAGCAAACCAGCGGTTCCAGCCGAACTCCGATTCAAGAATCATGGCGACTCCAATGCTAAGAACGTTGACGATGGCGAGCGGGATCAAGATGTACCAGCCCAGATGCATGAGCTGGTCAAAGCGGTACCGGGGCAGCGTAAAACGGAGCCACATGAACAGGTAAATGTAGCCGGAAACTTTCAGCAGGAACCAAAAGGCACCGTGAAGGCCGGGCAGAATAAATTTCAAGGATGTAACAAACAGAGGAGCCGCGAAAATCACCGCCACGGCAAAGCACGCGAGGGCTACCGCCCACATGAACCAGATCTGAATCTCCACGGGCTGCTTCCCTGCCCTGTAGACGCAATAAACGCCGACGGCGGCAATGATAAGTGGCGGGAGAAAATCCAGCCAGTCGAGCCAATGAACGTTTGGAAATGGCCGGAGCCAGCCGCCGAGGAAGAGGGTGGTGGCAACGGACCCAACGACGATCATGTTGGCGTATTCACCGAGGAAATAGAGCGCCCAGCGGAAACCGCTGTACTCGGTCATATAACCGGCGACGAGCTCGGACTCTGCTTCGGGAAGGTCGAAAGGAGCGCGATTGGTTTCAGCGATGGACGCCACCAGGTAAATAAAGAACGCAACGGGGGTGAGAAAGATGAACCAGACGCCGAGTTGCTGCTGGGCATCGACGATGGCACGGATTCTGAGCGTGCCGGCGAGCAGCAAGGCTCCGACGATGGCGAGGCCAGCGGCGGTTTCGTAGCTGACGAGCTGGGCGGTGCTGCGAATGGCGCCGATGATGGAATAGTGGCTGTTGGAGGCCCAACCGCCGAGGATGATGCCGAGGAGGCCGAGGGAGCTGACACCGATGACAAAAAGGATGCCGACGTTGATATCGCGCGCAACCTGGAAGGCGGGACCGAAAGCAATCGCGCCCATTGACGTCATCGCGGCGACCATGGAAATGACCGGCGCGAGCCAGAAGATCAGCTTGTCGGCATTATCCGGGATGATGTCTTCCTTGATGAGGAGTTTTAGAGCATCGGCAATAGGCTGCAGCAAGCCGTGCGGACCAACACGCATTGGGCCGAGGCGGGCCTGCATGTCGGCCATGAGCTTCCGCTCGACCAGAACCACGTAGCCGGCAATTAATGGGACGACGGCGACGATGACGACGCCACAGACAATTTCGACCCACCAGTTCTGGAGGAAGGTGAGAATGGCTTCGAGACCAGGAGGCAGGATCACCGGTCCACCTCGCCGAGGACGATATCGAGGGTGCCGATGATGGCGACGACATCAGCAACAAGATGACCGCGTACCATTTTGTCGAGGGCCTGAAGATTCACGAAGGAGGGAGGGCGGATGCGGACGCGGTAGGGCTGGGTGGTGCCGTCGCTGACGATGTAGTAGCCGAGAATACCTTTGGGCGCTTCGATGGAATGATAGACTTCGCCAGCGGCCGGCTTAAGGACTTTGCCGACCTTGCCAAGGATTGGTCCCTCGGGGATTTTCTCGATCGCTTGCAGGCAAATCAGGCGCGACTGGCGCATCTCTTCCATGCGAACCATGTAGCGGTCATAGGTGTCGCCCTTCGTGCCGGTGGGGATATCGAACTGATACTGCTCGTAGGCGGCGTAGGGCTGCGCCTTGCGCAGGTCCCATTTTACGCCGCTGGCGCGAAGAACGGGGCCGGAGGCACCGAGGGCAATGCAGTCGGCGGCACCGAGGACGCCGATGTTGCGAGTCCGTCCGATCCAGATGCTGTTGCCGGTGAGGAGATCGACATAATCCTGGATACGACGTTCGAAGTTCTTGCAGAAGCGCTCAACGTCTTTTTCGAAGCCGTCGTACGCCTCGTACTGCAGACCGCCGATGCGGAACGCGTGGGTGGTGAGACGCGCGCCGCAATATTTCTCGAAGATTTTGAGGATTTCCTCGCGCTCGCGGAAACAATAGAACAGAGGAGTAAGAGCGCCGATGTCCAAAGCATGCGTTCCGAGCCAAACGAGATGGCTCGCGATACGCTGCAGCTCGGTGAGGATGGTGCGGATTACCCTGGCGCGCGGCGGCGCTTCGACACTAAGAAGCTTCTCGACGGTTTCGCAGTAGCCGAGACCGTTGCTTACCGCGGCAACGTAATCCATGCGGTCGACGTAAGGAGCGAATTGCTGATAGGTCCGGTGCTCGGCAATTTTTTCAACGCCACGATGAAGATAGCCGATGACGCACTCGGTAGCCCGAACACGTTCGCCGTCGAGTTTGAGTTTGACGCGCAGCACGCCATGAGTGGAGGGGTGCTGCGGGCCCATGTTGATGACAAGCTCGTCGGCGCCGAGAAGTGTGCTGTTTTTTTGTGTCGTGTCTTCTTGTTGCAAAGCATTTCCCACGTTTCGACAGTCCTACTGGCCGCTCTCAATGCCGAGATTTTCCCGGATCCAAGCCGTGTCCTGCCGAAGAATGTCGTAATCCTTGCGGAGTGGATGGCCTTGCCACTCGTCGGGAAGCAAAATGCGCTTCAGGTCGGGGTGACCGGCAAAAGCGATACCGAACATGTCGAAGATTTCGCGCTCCAGCCAGTTGGCGGTGGGCCAGATTTCGACGA
>Ga0306921_10005139_pt1 | contig 13542 bp, 12 predicted proteins | sample sta12Cox44000080_FD_203760 | JGI IMG/M metagenome (GOLD analysis project Ga0306921, IMG submission 203760) | Lab enrichment of tropical soil microbial communities from Luquillo Experimental Forest, Puerto Rico - statoxic.12C.oxic.44.000.080 (v2)... | ecosystem: Environmental > Terrestrial >... | reverse complement strand
CAGGTAAACCTGGCCGTCGCGGGCCAGTTCGGTTTCGATGGCTTTCTTGATCATTTCCTCGGTGAACGGAGCGACGACGGTTTGAATCGCGAGGCGGTCGCGAGGCGGGGTTTCGATCACCGACATGTCGCGCAATCCGACGAGCGACATGTGGAGCGTGCGTGGAATCGGCGTGGCGGAGAGGGCCAGCGCGTGGACGTTTTTCCGCATTTCTTTGAGGCGCTCCTTGTGCGCGACGCCGAAGCGTTGCTCTTCGTCCACGACGAGCAATCCCAAATCCTGAAACTTCACGTCTTTCGATAGGAGCCGATGCGTGCCGATCACGATATCGACCTTGCCTGTTTCGAGGTCCGCGAGGATCTGTTTTTGCTCGGCCGCACTCCGGAAGCGGCTCAACATTTCGATGCGCGCGGGAAAAGCGGCAAAGCGCTTCTTGAACGTTTCAAAATGCTGGAAGGCCAGGACCGTCGTGGGTGTCAGTACCGCAACCTGCTTACTTTCGTTTACGGCCTTGAATGCGGCGCGCATGGCGACTTCGGTCTTGCCGTAGCCCACATCGCCGCAGAGCAAGCGGTCCATCGGCGAGGATTTCTCCAGATCCTTCTTGACGTCGTTGATCGCCGCCATCTGGTCGGGAGTTTCTTCGAATTCAAAGGCGTCCTCGAACTCGCGCTGCCAGTTGCCATCCGGGGAAAAGGCAAAGCCTTGCGCGGTCTTGCGCTCGGCGTACAGGGCGAGCAACTGGTCGGCCATTTCCTCGAGCGATTTGCGGACGCGCGCTTTGCGGGTGGTCCAGGCCGTACCGCCAAGCTTGTCGAGCGCCGGTTGAACGCCTTCGACCGCCCGATAGCTCTGCACCAGGTCCATGCGTTCGAGGGGCACGTAGAGGCGCGCGTCTTCGGCGTAGCGCAGGAGCATGAATTCGCCGCGGCGGCCGTCGGATTCGATCAAGCGCAAGCCTTCGAATTGCCCGATGCCGTGATCGACGTGCACGACGAAGTCTCCGGGCTTCAATTCGGCAAAATCGCCGAAGAAGCCGGAGGTTCTGAGCTTGCGACTGGGCCGCTCGACGGCAGGCGCGACGTCGAACAGGTCGCTATTGCCGTAAATGGTCAGCTTCGCTTCAGGAAAGGCAACGCCCGAGGGGAAGGGAGCGCGCGTGAGTAACAGCCGAGCGGTTTCAGAAGCGCTTTCGGCGGTGAATCCCGCGGCGGCTTCTTCGGTTTCACCGAGCACGTAGGGCACTTCGTATTCGCGGCAGATGTCGGCATAGCGTTCGAGTTCGCCCGTGCTCGCGGCGGTGAGAAAGACGGCGCCGCCCTCGGCCAGGTGGGATTTCACGTCGCCCAGACAGGCAACGACGTCGCCATGAAAACGCGTCGCCGGGCGCGTGCTCAGTTCAAACCTGGCACCGCCGCTCTGCGCCAGGCCCAGTTGCTCCAGTTCGATGCGCGAGGTCTTCACCAGCGCTTTTTCCCACTCCGGCTCGCTCCAGAAAAAGTCCGAAACCTCCGGCGAGTTGGCCCGGCCGTGGCGTTCATAGTTCTCCGTTGCGGCTTCAAGAAAACTTTTTCGCGCTTCCCGCAAGGTTTCCGGCTCATCGAGGAAGACCACCGGCTTCAGCGAGCTTTCAGCCAGTTCAAACATAGAGCTGCTCCGTGCTTCCCTGCTCCCGGCGAACCAACCATCGGGCTCCCATTCCATCGCTTCCTTGCTTCCGGGCGCAGGCACGCTCCATTCGGTGAGCGGCAGAATCGTGGTGCGGACGACCGGCGAAATGGAGCGCTGTGTTCGAGGATCGAACTCGCGCACGGATTCCACGGTATCTCCCAGCAATTCGATGCGTACGGGCCGGAGCGCTTCGGGAGAAAAAACGTCGACGATGCCTCCGCGAACGGCAAACTGGCCCGGCAGTTCCACCATTTCCGTGCGGGAATAGCCAGTGCTCGCGAAGTGCGTGATCAGTTCCTCGTGGGGCACTTCCGCATCTTTCGCGAGTGTGCGCGCAAGCGTGAGGTAGATGTAAGGGTCCTGATATTTCCAGAGCGCGGCGGGCACGGGCGCAATCACGATCGAGGCTTCCCCGCTCGCGAGGCGGTACAGCGTGGCGGCTCTCCGTTCCAGAATGTCGGCGTGGGGAGCTTGCGCGTCCCAGGGAAGGCTGTCGAAGGCGGGGAGAACAGCGACGCCGCCGGTCGTTCCGGGAAAAATCTGGGAGAAGAATTTCAAGCTCTCCGCCAGTTCTTCGGCGCGGCGGTTCGATTCCGTTACAAAGAAGGCGGGGCGCCGCAGTTCGTGGACGACATAAGCGGCGACCAGGGCTTTCGCAACGTCCTGGAGGCCCGAAAGGCCAACAAGGTTGCCACCGGCGCGCACTTCTCCCACCACGCCGTCCACGGAGGGGTGGCGCAGGAGTGCCTCCATTCGCTCTCTCACCGCCGGCAGTATCATTTCGTCTTGCGCTGCGAGTCTGCCTGCCTATGAATGCGTACTACTCCTCACCCTTCGCGGTGACCGCTGCGGAACCTCGAATCCGCTTCAAAATTTGCGTGGTGGAGTAACCGGGAACGGCGTCCACCAGAACGACTCGCCCGCCCGCCGCTTCTACTTCCTCGCGCCCGACGATCTGGTTGCCGGGCCAGTCTCCGCCTTTGACGAGTACGTCGGGCAACAAAGCCGCAATGACCTTTTGCGGGGTCAAGTCCTCGAAGACCACGACCGCGTCGACCGACTCGAGGCTGGCCAGAATTTCCGCGCGCTCTTCGGCCGGGAGCACCGGCCTGTCTGGTCCTTTTAGCGCGCGCACACTCTCGTCGCCGTTCAGGCCAACAATCAGGCAATCGCCGAGCGCGCGCGCCGCCTCGAGGCTGTGAATGTGACCTGGATGGAGCACATCGAAGCATCCATTGGTGAACACAACCCGCTTGCCGTTGCGTTTCTCCCGGCCAAACCGCAAAATCAGTTCATCTAACGTCACAACGGCAGGGTGCAAAGCTTCTCCATGATGGCTCAGGATGGCAGGCTCGAAAACGTTCCCGACGCTTCAGTTTATCACGCCCGCGGGGTCAGCCGCTTTGAGGTGCGCTGCCATTCATGAGGCGAAAAACGGCTCTTCTGGCGCTCTCCGGCATACTGCTTTTAGTCCTCGGAGCGCTTCTTACGTTCTACGCCTCGCGCCGCTACGCGGTGCACCGGTACGTTGTTGACGCGGGTTCCTGCCGCATGAACGTGGACGTGGTGCAGCGAGCCGACGTGCTGGCGAGTGCGGACGCGGGCGCGGTGGTGCTGTTCCATGGCATCTCGGCCAACAAGCTCATCATGCTGTATCTGGCCAGGAGCTTCGCCGAGCTGGGCTTGCGGGTGTACGTGCCGGACCTTCCGGGTCACGGCCGCTCGCCCGGTCCGTTTACGCCGGTGCAGGCCGAGGCGTGTGCCGCTTCTTTCGTGCGGGGGCTGGCCGCGCGCGGCATGATCGTTCCCGGGCAAACCATTCTTGCAGGGCATTCCATGGGAGGAGCCATGGCGCTGCGGATTGCTGAGAAGATCCGGCCAGCCGGCGTGATCGCGATTTCGCCGGCGCCGATGCAAGAGGGGCACGGCGTCGGCGGAGAGAACCTGTTGTTTCACGGGGTGCCGCGCATCGTGCCAAATACGTTGATTATGGCGGCGCGGATTGAGCCGAAAGGGTTGCGGGCGAGCGCGGAAGACCTGGTCAAGGGGAGCACGGATCCGACGGTGCGGTACAGCCTGGTGCCCTGGACCTCGCATGTAGGTGTGCTTTTTTCGCCGACGGCCGCCCGGGAGTCGCAAGCCTGGGCGGCGCGGGTGCTTTCGACCCCGGACACGGGGAGGCTGCCTTCGCGCGCAGACGTGCTCGGCTGTGTGCTCGGTATTCTGGCGATTCTGCTGCTCTCGGGTCCTTTTATCCGCGAAGCCACGGGCAAGGAGCCGCAAGACGAGCAGAAGGCGGCGGAGCAGCCCTCGCGCCTGCGGGGTGCGCTAGAAGTTGCCGCGGTTTCGATGCTTGTTGTGCCCTTGCTGCACTTCTGGCTGCCGCTGAGGTTGCTGCACCTGTACGAAGGCGATTACGTGGCGAGCTTTTTCCTGCTGGTTGGGTTGGCGCTGGTTCTACTTAACGCGAGACTTGCCGCCACACAATTCAGGACCAAGCCAGCGTTCCTGGCGGGCGCCGCGCTGGCAGGTTTATTGCTGCATCTGCTGATTAGTGGCTGGTCCGAGCTGACGGCCACGTCTTCCTGGCTGACGCTGGCGCGCTGGCTCCGCTTTCCCGTTTTTTTCCTGGCAACATTCGTGTTCCTGTATGCGGTGGAACTGCTGGCCGGTCCGGCGCGAAACGGCGTCGCGCGGTACGGGTTCGTCGTGCTGCTCGTGGCGCTCGCCTGGCTCGCTCCGGTCTACGGCGCTTTCCACCTGAAAACGGGCGAAATTCTCGTGGTTTTGCTGGGCGGCTACTTCGCGCTTTTCTTCCTGCTGATGAATTTGGGTGCACAATTGGTACGGCGGATGACGGGCTCGCCCGCAGCCGCTGCTGTTTTCGGTGCTATACTGCTAGCGGGGTTCTGTCTGGTGGTCTTTCCCTTGTCCTAAAGCCGCTAGCCGCCCGTGAGAAGTTTCTAGAACATACCGCGCCCGGAGAAAGTAGCAGCGACTCTTGTGTGAATAATTGATGGCAGAATACGTAATTGTCGGTGGCGGACCTTCGGGCGCGATGTGCGGCGAGCAACTTGCGCTGGCCGGCCATTCCGTCCACATTTACGACGAGCACCTGGCGTGGGAAAAGCCGTGCGGCGGCGGGCTGACGTATAAGGCCACGCAGTGCTTCCCCTTTCTGCTGGATAATCCCCACCCCAAGCGGCTGATTCACAGCGTCGAAATCATCAGCGCCGAGAATGAGCGCGCCCGGCTTGACCTGCAGCATCCCATTGTCATTTATTCGCGGACGGTGCTGAACGGATTTCTGCTCCAGCGAGCGCAAGCCGCGGGCTGCGAAATTCACCATTCGCGCGTGCAAAGCGTAGACACGACCAGAGACAAGCCCATGTATTCGGTGGACGGCCAATGGCAGCGAGCCGATTTCCTTGTGGTTGCGGCGGGAGCGCGGAATCAGTTTCTGCCCGGCACGCGCCCTTTGTCGCGCGACGAACTCGAGATGACCCAGGGCTATTTCGTGCCGCAGACGTCCGAGGAAATCCTTATCAAGTTTCTGCCCGACTTCGAAGGATATATCTGGTCTTTTCCCCGCGCCGATCACCTGTCGCTCGGGATTTGCGGGAGCATGGCGGCGCACACCAGCAACGAACTGCGTTCGCACCTGCGCGAGTTTGCGGCCTCGGAACAAATCGACACGGAGAAAGCCAAGTTCTACAGCCACGTGTTGCCGTCGCCGAAAGAACGGACCTTGTCGGACCGCGCTGTTGTGGGAAGGAATTGGGCGCTGTGCGGAGACGCGGCGGCGTGGGTCGACCCGTTGACCGGCGAAGGTCTTTTCTACGCGATGCGGTCCGGCGAGATTCTGGGCCGCTCGATTGCGGAGAACTGCCCGGAGAAATATCCGGCGCGGGTAAGAGCATCGTTCTCAATGGAACTGGAATTTGCCGCGCGCATCGTGCGGCGATTCTACCGCGGGTCGTTCCTTGGGACGGCGGTGACCACGCGGATGGTGCAATTCCTGCAGCGAAACGCGGTGTTCCGGCAGTTGCTGTCGGATTTGTTTTGCGGGACGCAGGACTACACAAGTCTGAAGCAGCGCGTCTTGAGCCGTCTCGGCGGCACGCTGAGCCAGTTTGTTTCGAGCGTAATCAGCTTCGACCGTCCGGCTTCGAAGCTTCCCTCCACCTCATCTGCCGCGGACTGAAACGCGGCCGCCGCTTTCCCACAAACACAGCGACGGAAAGCTTCGGCTTGGTGTATCGTAGCGGCGTCGAGGCACGTCGAACTCAAATGTAGAGTCCAGCCTTGCCGTGAGGGCGAGGCGTGAATCCCCACCTTCGCTTCGCAGGAGGCGGCCATGAAAAACAAATCGCTGGCGATTAGCGCATTGATTTTTCTCGGGGTTCTGATGGCGTTGGCTTCACCGATCGACCGCGCGCCGGCTTCGCCGGGGCCAGGTGACGTTGCCGAGTTGAAGGTGACGATTCGCGAGTGGACGGTCCCCACCAAGGGCGCGCATCCGCACGACCCCGCGGTCGGTCCGGACGGTTCGTTGTGGTTCACCGAGCAGATGAGTAACAAACTGGGACGGCTCGACCCGAAGACGGGAAAATTCAAGGAGTACGCCCTGGTGTCCGGCAAGAATTCCGGACCTCATGGCCTGGTGGCCGATCAATTCGGCAACATCTGGTACACAGCGAATTTCGGAGGGTACATCGGGAAGCTTGATCCCAACACCGGCAAAATCACGGAATACCAGATGCCGAATAAAAAGGCGGACGACCCGCATACGGCGGTGTTCGACGCTTTCGGAATGCTGTGGTTCACGGTGCAAGGCGGAAACATGGTCGGCAAGCTGGACCCGAATACCGGAAGGGTCATCCTGAAGGAAGTGTCGACCGAAGCGGCGCTGCCGTACGGCATTCAAGTGACGAACCGCGGAGTTCCGGTTTTTTGTGAACTCGGCACACACAAGATCGGCACGATCAACACGGTGAGCCTCGAGATCAAAGAGTACGACTTGCCGGAATCGGCCAGGCCGCGCAGACTTGCCGTCGCAGCCGATGACACCATCTATTTCACGGATTTCAAGAGCGGCAACCTGGGCAAACTGAATCTTGCAACCGGCGAGGTGAAGATGTACCCGTCTCCCGGCGGCCCGGAGTCCAATCCTTACGGAATCGCGATTACGCCCGATGGGATGGTCTGGTACAGCGAATCCGGGGTGCAGCCGAACACGATCATCCGGTTCGATCCCAAGACCGAGAAGTTTGCGCGAGCGAACATTCCTTCGGGTGGAGGCGTAGTCCGCAACATGGCCGCCACGCCGGACGGACGCGTGTACATCGCGTGCAGCGGCGTGGACAAGGTGGGAATCGTCGAGCCTTAGTGCCGTGACGGAAACGCAAGCTGCCGCAGTTCGACCTGTCCGCACACGGTGGCTCGCAGCCGCGCTGATTTTCACCCATGACCAAGCTCTACCAGTTCTTCTTTCAGCCGACGAAAGGATCGGCAAGCCTCTTGCTGATCCGCTTGCCGGTTGGACTGATTTTTTTGACCCAAGGAATCCTGAAATTCATTAATTCGAATATGGGAGTCGTCCGGTTCGCGCGCATCGGCTTTGCGCATCCGTATTTCATGACCCATTTCGTCGGGTGTTTCGAAATTGTCTGCGGGGGCCTGGTCCTGTTGGGACTATGGACGCGAGCGGCATCGATTCCTTTGTTGATCATCATTACCACCGCGACGGCAACGACCAAGATTCCCGAACTGTCTCGAGCAAACCAGGGATTCTGGTACATGGTCAGCGATGCGCGGACAGACTCTGCCATGTTCTGCTGGCTTCTTTTCCTGATTGTGCACGGGACGGCGCTTGGGCGCTGGATGCCGAGAGCGAACCCGAACTGTAGCTCAGACGTGCCTGCTGGGGGCAGGCTTGAGGAGTTTCTGACCATAGGCAGAACCGATGAGCAGCTCGACACCGTCGCGCCGTGATTTTCTGCGTACCACCGGACTCGCCGCCGGGTCGTGTTTTTTATCGGCGCATTTGGCGCAACGTGCCGCAACCATCGCGCATCAGCCGCCTGGCGATTCCCCAGCCGACTACACATTGCGGATCAAAGGATCGGCGCTCGAGATTGCCCCGAAACGGATCGTTTCCGTGGTCACTTACAACGGACAATTCCCCGGCCCACTGTTGCGCTTCAAGGAAGGGCAACAGGCAACAGTCGATGTGTTGAATGAAACCGACACGCCGGAGCAGTTGCACTGGCACGGGCAGCGCGTTCCGGTCGATGTGGATGGCGCGGCCGAGGAAGGCACGCCCTATATCCCGGCGCACGGCATGCGGCGCGTTGTTTTCACGCCGAATCCTTCGGGGCTGCGCTTCTATCACACGCACAATCGCGCCGGCGGCGATCTTTCCGCGGGCCAGTACAGCGGCGAGGTAGGTCCGGTATACATCGAGGCGAGGAGTTCGCCGGGCAATTACGATCGGGAAGTTTTTCTGGTTCTCAAGGAGTTTGAACCGGAGTTCAGCCACGGCGGTGACATGGACATGAATTTCCTGGCACCATCCCCCCGCAACAAGGGTCTTGAAGAAGCAGGCGAATCGTCGATGAAGGCTTCGCTGGCAAAAGGCATGCCGCAGGGATTCGAGGTGGGCTACCGGTCGTTCACGATCAACGGCCGCATGCTGGGCCATAACGAGCCCATCCGGGTGAAGAAGGGCGAGCGCGTGCTGTTGCACGTGCTGAACGGCAGTGCTACAGAGATTCGCAGCCTGGCGTTGCCTGGACATGTTTTCCAGGTGTTGGCGCTCGACGGCAATCCGGTGCCCGGTCCCGCAAAAGTTCCCGTGCTGTGGCTGGGAACGGCAGAGCGAATTTCCGCAATGGTCGAAATGAATCATCCAGGCGTGTGGATTCTGGGCGACCTTGCCGATGATGACCGCCGGAACGGAATGGGCATAGTTGTCGAGTACGCCGGACAGAAAGGTGCTCCCCAATGGGTTGCCCCGCCCGCATTCAAGTGGGACTACACGCGGTTTTCGAAACCGGGCGCCGCTGGAGATTCGCCCGACGAGACGATCGTGATGACCTTCACAAAAGACAACGGCGCGCACGAAGGCTTCAATCTCTGGGCTATCAACGGCGCCAGCTTTCCCATGAGCGAAAAAGTCGTCCCAGCTTCGTTTCACCTGAGAGACGGCAAGCGGTACCGGCTTCGCATGCGCAATGCGAGCGATGACATTCACCCGATTCATCTGCATCGCCACAGCTTCGAGTTGACGAATCTCGCGGGCAAAGCGACGGCGGGTATCTTGAAGGACGTCGTAATGGTCGGAGGTTATCAGGAAGCCGAAATCGATTTCGTCGCCGACAACCCCGGCCTCACTCTCTTCCACTGCCACCAGCAATTGCACATGGACTTCGGCTTCATGACGCTGTTCGACTACCAGTAGCGCCGCCGGCTTGCCGCAGCGGCGTCCGGGAAGAATCCGCTAGAGTTCACTCCTCGACCCGAGCAAAGGCGGCACGAACCACTGGAGTATAATCGGTGCCTCGAATTTCCAGGTTATCCCGTTAACAAAATCCCAGCGGACCTCTAGGCCACTTCATCCTTGCAACGAACAGGAGGTCACGATGAATCCCGTTTCTGTGCGTGGCTGGCTTTTTGCACTGGCGATGCTTGCAAGTCCGGCAGTGGCTTCTCGCAACGCGGTTACGGAGTGGAATCAACCGACGGTCAGTTGCGCATTGCAGGCCAAGCAGTTCCCTTTTGTGGCAACGCGCACGCTGGCAATCGTTCATACCGCGATGTTTGACGCCATGAATCCCGTGGAAGGTCGGTACCCTCCGTACAAATTCAAGGTCGCCGGGCCCCCAGGCAGCTCAGCGGAAGCCGCCGCCGCGGCCGCAGCGTCCTTAGCGCGAGTGCCCGATGGCAACGACCAAACGTCGGACGCTGCGGTCGGCGAAGAGGTGGCCGGCAGGATTTTACTGCTGAGGGGTCGGCGTTCCGAGCCTGCCTGCCCTGCCTACCGCAGGCAGGCGCAGCAGGCCGCCGTAGTTGGCATTGATTGCGAATGAACCACATTTGTGGGGCGAGGCTGCCCGTACGTTCCCCTTGCTTACCGAGGGGAGGACAGTTACCATAGCCTCGGTTACCGAGGTGAGCGCATGAGCAAGCCTTCAGATTTGGTCCAAGGCACGTTGGACATGCTCCTTCTCAAGATTCTGGCCCTCCAACCACTCAACGGCTTCTCGATTAGCCAGAGGTTGAAGCAAGTATCCGGGGATGTTCTGCAGGTGAGCGATGGGTCGTTGTATCCCGCCTTGCACAAACTGGAACAAGAGGGCTGGATCAAGGCCGAGTGGAAAACAACGGGGAACAACCGGCGCGCGAAATTCTATTCTTTGACCCGGCTTGGCCGCCGACAGCTCGAGAGAGAGGCACGGAACTGGAACCGCCTTGCAGCAGCGATCTCGCACGTAGTGACGCTCGAGGAGACATAAGGAGGGAGCGATGCGAGCCTTAAATTGGGTTTACACGCCGCCGATGAAGCTGCGCTCTTGGTTTCGCCGGAGACAATTGGAGAGAGAGTTCGACGCTCAGCATACCCGTCCTGATTTTTGCGCTTGTCGTTAGTCTGTCGGCTGGACTTCTCTTCGGTTGTGCTCCCGCCTGGCGATCATCCGACGAAGACCCGAATCGTGCCTTGAAGGAGGGCGGAACTACCAGTGTTGGTGTCGGCCGCCGCCGTTTGCGCCAGGCGCTCGTCGTCATGGAATTCGCGCTGGCCATGACACTGCTGGCTGGAGCCGGTTTAACGATCCGCAGTTTCTGGAACCTGACCAAGGTCGACCTTGGCGCTCGCACCGATCGCATTCTGACCTTCACAGTTCCCGTCCCCGATGACCGTCTCCCACAGTCCGAACAGATCATCGCTTTTTATCGCGATCTGTTGGGAAGGACTCATTCTCTTCCCGGCGTCTCCGCCAGTCGTGGCAACCGGACCGCCCGTGGAAGGAACGCATGGTGGACTGGCCTTTGAGATCGCCGGAATACCGCCGGTCGATCCCACGTCGCGACCTGGCGCCGATTTCCAAGCCGTTACTCCGGGTTACTTCGAAGCATTTGGGATTCAGATTCTAAAAGGCCGCAGCTTCAATGAGGAAGATACGGCGAGCGGGGTGCCGTGCCGTCGTGAATGAGAACTTCGTCCGGCGTTGTCTCCCAAACGTCGAGCCCCTCACGCAGCGCATTGTGACCGAGAGGCTCGTGCCGGGTGCCCAAACCCAACAGACGCAGGTGCAATGGCAACGTGCGAAGCTTCGGTGTACGCAATGACCACGTTCCTGAGATGGACGTGCCGTTTATGGCAGAGCCCCTGGCCGCAGGCGGAAATGGCCGTGCGCACGACGAACGACCCCATAATGCTAACGAGAAGCATCGAAGACGTTTTCTCCTCCGTCGAACGCGACTTGCCGATGGCGAATGTCAGGACGATGACTCAAATTGTGGACAGCAGACTGGCCGGAGAACGCTTTTCGACGGCATTATATGGAAGTTTCGCCACTCTGGCTCTTCTGCTCGCCGCCATCGGAATTTATGGAGTACTGGCATTTGCAGTGGCACAGCGGACTCGGGAAATTGGGCTACGGCTGGCGTTGGGTGCGGGGCGCGAGCGGGTTTTGCGGATGATCCTACGGGAAGTTATCGCGTCGGCAGTTTTCGCACTGGGACTTGGTGCCGTTGGCGCATGTCTCATAGGTCAACTACTAAAGAGCATGCTTTACGGGGTTGCGGCCATCGATGCGCGGTTCGCATTCAGATGGCCACACACCATGCCAGGTCTGGGGCCCCAGGCCGCGCTGAAAGTGCCGTTTACTTTTCAAGTAGATCACCTCGGTGGTAACGCTTACGATTTTCAAAGGACTTCCACCATCGTCTACGGCCATCCCGCCGGGCACCCTGACCTCTTTCTTCTTTCTTCTAAGCCAGAAGTGAATTCTGCTGGGAACGATAAGTCCTTTATTTCTGGTCCGTGCCACACGCAGGGCCAGAACCGCGCGTCAGGCAACGATTCGCTATAATCGGTTTCGCCGCGACGGCATCGAACAGGGTATCCTCAACAGCTAACGGGAGCTTATGTCCACAACTGTGACGACCGTGCCTGCGGTAACCGATGCTGCGGCAAAGCCGGCGAAGGCCAAGAAGAAGATTGACTGGAAGGCGCTGCCGGAGATCTGGGCACTGATTCATCCGCGGCGCGGGTTGCTGCTTCTCGGGTTCGTGTTGATGGCGATCAACCGCGTGGCCGGGTTGGTGCTACCGGGCTCGACGAAGTATCTGGTCGACGATGTTATCGGCAAGCGGCACGTGCAACTGTTGGTGCCCATTGTTCTGGCGGTGATCGGCGCGACGGTGATTCAGGGACTGACCTCGTTCACATTGACGCAATTGCTCTCGAAATCGGCGCAGCGAATGATTACTGAGCTTCGCAAGCAGGTTCAGGCGCACATCGGGCGATTGCCGGTCAGTTTTTACGATGCCAACAAGACCGGGGTGCTCGTTTCACGGATTATGTCGGACGTGGAAGGAGTGCGAAACCTGATCGGCACGGGGCTTGTGGAGTTCGCGGGCGGCTTGCTGACTGCGACGCTCGCACTCGTTTATCTGCTGCGCATCAGCGTCACGATGACGCTGGTCGCGTTTTCGGTGCTGGTCGTTTTCGGCTTCGGACTGAACAAGGCTTTTTCCACAATTCGCCCGATCTTTCGCGCAAGGCCCAAAATCACGGCCGAAGTCACGGGACGCCTGACGGAATCACTCGGCGGCGTCCGGGTGGTGAAAGGCTATCACGCGGAGGAACGGGAAGAAGGTGTTTTTGCAGGTGGCGTGCAGCGGCTCCTCGATAATGTGCTGAAAACTTTGACCGCGACTTCGCTGATGAGTCTTTCGGCTTCGGCGCTGATGGGCATTGTGAGCGCGGTGGTGATGTTCCTGGGCGCGCGGCAGATTCTCGCCGGGACGATGACCCTGGGGACGTTTTTCACCTACGTGTTTTTCCTTGGACTGCTTGTTGCGCCGGTATTCCAGATTGTTGCGATCGGGACGCAAATCACCGAGGCGATCACGGGTCTCGAGCGCACGCGCGAAATCCTGAACGAGGCGAAGGAGGATCAGGACCCGAAGCGCACGGTGACGCTAGGACGAATCGAGGGACGCCTGGAATTTGCGGATGTGTATTTTTCTTATGAAGCGAACAAGGAAGTGCTGCACGGAATCAGTTTTCGGTCGGAGCCGGGAACGGTGACGGCGCTGGTAGGGCCTTCGGGTTCCGGAAAATCCACGATTATTGGGCTGGTGTCGGCGTTTTACACGCCAACCCTGGGGAGCGTTCTGGTCGACGGAGTGGACTTGTCGACGGTGCGCTTGAGTTCCTACCGGACGCAGTTGGGCGTGGTGCTACAAGAGACGTTTTTGTTCGACGGGACGATTCGCGAGAACGTCTCGTATGCGAGGCCTGATGCCACCGAGGAGGAGATTCTGGCAGCGTGCCGCATCGCACGGGTGGACGAGTTCGCGGAGACCTACGAGAAGAAGTACGAGACGGTGGTTGGCGAGCGGGGCGTGAAACTTTCGGGTGGGCAGAAGCAGCGCGTGTCGATTGCGCGCGCGATCCTGGTGGACCCGCGGATTCTGATACTGGATGAAGCGACTTCAAGCCTCGATTCCGAATCCGAAGCGCTGATTCAGGAAGGACTGAGCTACCTGATGCGCGGGCGAACCACGTTCGTCATCGCGCACCGCTTGTCGACGATTCGCCGCGCGGAGCAGATTCTGGTGGTGCAGAACGGCCGGATA
>Ga0306921_10005138_pt1 | contig 13543 bp, 13 predicted proteins | sample sta12Cox44000080_FD_203760 | JGI IMG/M metagenome (GOLD analysis project Ga0306921, IMG submission 203760) | Lab enrichment of tropical soil microbial communities from Luquillo Experimental Forest, Puerto Rico - statoxic.12C.oxic.44.000.080 (v2)... | ecosystem: Environmental > Terrestrial >... | reverse complement strand
GCACCACGCCCAGTACAACCCCCATGCGCTGCTGAAGGACGTGGTCACGGTCGACGAGGTGGTGAACTCGCCGATGATCTCCGATCCGCTGCACCGCCTCGACTGCTGCGTTATCACCGACGGCGGCGGCGCCATCGTGGTGGTGGCGCCCGAGATCGCCGCCAAGCTGAAGCGGCCCAAGGTCAAGCTTTTGGGTGCCTCGGAGTTCGTCAAGACCCAGATGGGCGGCAAGGTCGATCTCACCTACTCGGGCGCGCGCTTCTCGGGCGCCGCGGCCTTCGCCGAGGCGGGCGTCAAGCCCGCCGACATCAAGTACGCCTCGATCTACGACAGCTTCACCATCACCGTGCTGATTCAGCTCGAGGACCTGGGTTTCTGCGAGAAAGGCAAAGGCGGCGCTTTCGTTGCCGACGGCAACCTGATCGCGGGGCAGGGCAAGTTGCCCTTCAACACCGACGGCGGCGGTCTGTGCAGCAACCATCCCGCCAATCGCGGTGGCCTCACCAAGGTGCTCGAGGCGGTGCGTCAGTTGCGCGGCGAGGCGCATCCCAAGGTGCAGGTCAAGAACTGCGATCTCGCCATCGCCCACGGCACCGGCGGCTCGCTCGGCCTTCGGCACGGCGCCGCCACCGTCATTCTGGGAAGGGAGTAGTCCGATGGCCGACACCCAAATGGAGAAGAAGGAACGCAAGCTGCCGGCGCCGTCTGTCAGCCAGGAGACGCAGGCTTATTGGGACGCTGCCGCCAAGGGCAAGTTGCTGGTCAAGAGGTGCACCGCCTGCGGCCAGTTCCACCACTATCCGCGCGCAATCTGCCCGTTCTGCTTCTCCGACAAGACCGAATGGGTCGAAGCGTCAGGCAAGGGCACGATCTATTCCTATTCGGTGATGCGCCGCGCGCCGGTGCCCTACGCCATGGCCTATGTGACGCTCGCGGAGGGCCCGCGCATGGTGACCAACATCGTCGATTGCGATTTCGACAAGCTCAAGGTCGAGCAGGCGGTGAAAGTGGTGTTCAAGCCGACCGATGATGGCCCGCCGTTGCCGATGTTCACGCCGGCCTGACCGGCGCTCGCTCGAGGAGACTGGCCATGATGCGCTCGATCCTCGTCGTTGGTTTGGTTGCCCTGCTTGGCGCCTGTGCATCACCGCAGATCCCGGAGCCTCCGGTAAACCTCAGCGGCACGTCATGGCGGCTGGTGTATTTCCAGCCGCCCGGGGCCGGAGCGAACCCCGTGGTGCCCCCGCGCGTTGACCGCTACACACTCGACTTCGGGACAGACGGTACGCTGGCCCTTGGGCTGGATTGCAATCGGGCCATCGCGCGCTGGCAGGTGGTGCCCTCGGGCCGCGGCACGCTGAGTGTGCTTCCAGGCGCGATGACGCGTGCCTACTGTGGCGATGGCGCACTCGACGACCGCATCGCCCGGGACCTCGAGAAGATCCGCAGCTTCACGGTCGCCGACGGTCGTCTGTTTCTGACGCTGGAGGCGGGCGCCGGCACCTGTGTCTGGCGTGCCGCCGCCAGCGGCGGCTGACGGCACATGATGCGCCGATGCGTCGCGATGCTGGCCGGCATGCTGATGGCTGGCGGCGCGATGGCTCAGCCGCTCGACACGACCGGCGCCATGGAGTGCCAGGTGCGCGGCTGGGCCAACGACACCGACCCCAAGGGCACCAACGTCAGAAGCGCGCCCCGCGCCGATGCGCCGATCATCGGCCACATCGCGCCGCTCTCCAACATCGGCGGCGATACCTGGACCGGCGTCGAGTTCGAGATCGTCGCCTACAAGGATGGCTGGTTGCTGATCCGCGACGGCGACCCGCGCGACGGCCTCAAGTTCGATGCGGGGCACGAGGGCGACGGCCGCGGCTGGATATCCGCCACGCTGGTCGGCGTCCAGCTGCGCGTGCCGGCGTTTCGCTCGGCGCCGCGCAGCGACGCGCCGGAAGTCGCGCACCTGATGGGCAATGATTGGGGGCCGGGCAGCGTCGAGGTGTCGGCCGTGCACGGCTGTCAGGGCCCCTACATCGAGGTCACGGCGACGCCGATCGGCGGCAAGCCAGTGCGCGGCTGGTCCTATAAGCCGTGCTCGAGCCAGCTCACTACCTGCGACGGCGGCATCACCGAATAGGTACTGCGGCAATCATCAGAAAAATGAACGCCAGGGCGGCGAACATCGCGCGCGCGACGTGCGAGTATTCCCAGCGATCGCGCAAGGTCGTCCAGCTTTGCACTGACGGCGCCGCGCCGCCGCTGGCAAAGAACGTCGCACCGCTGCCGCCGAGGTTGTGGCCGCGCAGCCAGACCTTGTTCACGGGATGGGTGACCAGCCAGTACAGCACGTGCTCAAACAGCAGGCAGACCAAAGCCGACAGGATCAGCCAGAAGACCTGGCTGCCCGGCGTCGTGAACAGCACGGTCAGGAGCGTTGCCACGATGGCAAGCGGTTCGCCCAACGCGCCGCCAATGGTGAAGCCGGGATAGTAGATCGTCTGGACGGCAAAGTAGGCGTCGCGGCCGAGCCGTCGCTTGCCCGGCAGCTCGAGCGCGTGGGCGAGCGACAGGCCCATGCCGACCGCCGACAGCACGATGGCCACAAACAGCGCCGCGTGGAACATGACTCCACAACGGCCGCGCATAGCGGTCGGTTGCCTAGGAGTTCAGCGCTTCCCACACCCGCTCGGGCGTGGCCGGCATGTTGATGTGCTTGCCGCCCAGGGCGTCGACGATGGCGTTCATCACCGAGGGCAGCGAGCCCGCGCAGCCCGCCTCGCCGCAGCCCTTGGCGCCGAGCACGTTGGTCTTGGCCGGCACCGAGTGATAGTCGATGCGGAACGAGGGCGTGTCGGCGGCGCGCGGCAGGGCATAGTCGGTGAAGCTGCCGGTCAGCGGCTGCCCTTCCTCGCTATAGACGACGTGCTCGAACATCGCCTGGCCGATGCCCTGCACCACGCCGCCGTGGCTCTGGCCCTCGACCATCAGCGGATTGATGACCGTGCCGAAGTCGTTGACCATGGTGTACTTCACCACGTCGACCCAGCCGGTGTCGGGATCGATTTCGACCTCCGCGACATGCGCGCCGTTGGGGAAGGCCGAGGGCGCGGCCTCGTGCACGTGGCTGACATCGAGCGTGTCGGGCACGCCTTCCGGCACCTTCATGCCTTCGCGCAGCCGCGCCGCCAGATCCATGATGCCGATGCCGCGGTCGGTGCCGACGATGGTGAAGCGGCCGGCGCGGAACTCGATGTCGGCCGCCGAGGCCTCGAGCGCCACGCCCGCGACCTGCTTGCCCTTGTCGATCACCTTGTCCGATGCTTCGACGATCGCCGCGCCCGAGGCCATGATCGACTTCGAGCCGCCGGTGCCGCCACCGGCGATCAGCAGGTCGCTGTCGCCCTGGATCAGCTTGATCTTGTCGAACGGCACGCCGAGCTTCTCGGTCAGCACCTGGGCGAACGGCGACCAGTGGCCCTGGCCGTAGTCGAGCGTGCCGGTGATGATGGTGACGTCGCCGTTCGGTTCGAAGCGGATGCCGCCCATCTCCTTCATCGGCGGCGCGGTCACCTCGAGATAGTCGCCGATGCCCAGTCCCCGCAGCTTGCCGCGTGAGAAACTCTCGGCCTTGCGCGTCTCGAAGCCCGCGACGTCGGCCATCTTCAGCGCCTTGTCGAGCAGGGTGGTGAACTCGCCGCTGTCGTAGGTCGTGCCCGACGCGGTCTTGTAGGGCATCTCCTCCGGCTTGATGTGGTTGAGCCGGCGCATCTCGACCTGGTCGATGCCCATCTCGCGCGCCGCCGTCGCGATCAGCCGCTCCATGAAGTAGTTGGCCTCGGGCCGGCCGGCGCCACGATAGGCGCCGACCGGCGAGGTGTGGGTGAAGGCGACCTTGGTCGAGACCTCGATCAGCGGCGTGCGATAGACCGCGGCGAGATTGCGCGTCACGCCCATCGAGCCCATCAGCGGCCCGACATTGGCGAGATAGCCGCCGACATTGGCGTAGCCGGTCAGGCGTGCGGCCAGGAAGCGGCCGTCCTTGTCGAGCGCCAGCTCGGCGTCGAAGTCGTGGTCGCGGCCGTGCTGGTCGCTCAGGAAGCTGCCGCTCCGCTCATCGGTCCACTTCACCGCGCGGCCGAGGATCTTGGAGGCATGGAACAGCCCGGCATATTCCGGATAGGGCGAGCCCTTCATGCCGAACGAGCCGCCGACATTGCCGGTCAGCACGCGCATCTGCTGGGGCTTGACGTTCAGCAGCGCGGCCATCTGGTGCTTCAGGCCGAACACACCCTGGTTGCCGCAATAGAGCGTGTAGTGATCGCGCGCCTTGTCGTAGTCCGCCGTCGCCGAGCGCGGCTCCATGGCGCACACCACGATGCGGTTGCTGACCAGCCGTAGCCTGGTGACGTGCGCCGCCGTGGCGAAGGCATCGGCCACCTTGTCGGCCTCGCCGTAGTGATAGTCGACGCAGATGTTGCCGGGCGCATCGTCGAACACGACCGGCGCGCCGGGCTTGGCGGCTTCGCGCGCATCGGTGACGGCGGGGAGCGCCTCGATGTCGACCATCACCGCTTCGGCGGCGTCCTTGGCTTGCGCCAGCGTCTCGGCGACGACAAAAGCCACTGGATCGCCGACGAAGCGCACCTTGTCGGTGGCGAGCGAAAAGCGGGTCGGCGTCTTCATCGGCGAGCCGTCGCGGTTGGGCACCGGGATCAGGGTCTTGAGCGGGCCATAGCCTGCCGCGTTGAGATCGGCGCCGGTCCACACGCCGAGCACGCCCGGCATCATCTGGGCCTCGGCGATGTCGATGCTCTTGATGACGCCATGCGCGACCTGGCTGCGCACCATCACGGCATGGGCGGCATTGGGCAGCTGGACGTCGTCGCTGTAGCGGCCCAGGCCCTTGAGCAGGGTCGGGTCTTCCTGGCGCGGCACGGGCTGGCCGATGCCGAATTTGAGCAAATGAGCGTTATCGGCGGCGAAGGGCGCGTTCATGGACTGTCCGTCGAAATTGGGAGTTAGCGGAATGTGGTCCGTCCCTGTTACCGCTGCAAGAATGGTGCCCATTCGTTGCGAGAGGGGCTGATGTCCGCAATTGCATGGGAGTTGCCGGAAGAAGTGCGCGCGGTGCGTGAGGGCTTGATCGATTTCGCCCGCAAGGAGGTTTTGCCGCGTCACGACAAGCATCGCGACCTGTTCGAGGACCAACGCCGCCTCTATCGCGAGGACGGACGATTCTCCGACGAATTGAAGGGACTTATCGGCGAGGTGCGCCGCGCCTCGGCCAAGGCCGGCTACTACAATATGTGCGTGCCGGAATCGCTCGGCGGCGGCGGGCTGGCGCATCTTGCCTATTTTGTGGGCTGGGAAGCGCTGTTCCATCTCTGCGGACCGCAGAACTGGCTGATGCTCTATGTCATCAGCCACTGGGCGTTCGGCCCGAGCCGACTGCTGGAGAAGGTCACGCCCGAAGCGCGTGACAAGATCCTGGCGCCGATGATGGCCGGCGAAGCCTCGATGTGCTTTGGCCTCAGCGAGCCCGGAGCGGGATCGGACGCCGCGGCGCTCGCTACACGCGCCGTGCCTGACGGCAACGCCTGGCGCCTGACCGGCCGCAAGATCTGGACGTCGAACTCACCGGTCGCCGACTACTGCATCGTCTTTGCCATCACCGACGCCGAGCGGGCGGCCCAGCGTAAAGGCGGCATCTCGGCCTTCCTGGTGCCGACCTCGTCGCCCGGCTTCGAGGTCCAGCGCATCATCAAGCTGTTCGGCCATATCGGCGGCGACGAGGCGGAATTGCGGCTCGAGGAGGTGCGGGTCGAGCCGTGGCAGCTGGTCGGCGAGCTGCACCAAGGCTTCGCCGCGGCGCTCTACGGCGTGTCGCTGGGGCGCATCTACAATTCGGCACGTGCCGTCGGCTACGGCCGCTGGGCGCTCGAGAAGGCGCTCGACTATGCCCAACAGCGCAAGGCCTTCGGCAAGGCGATCGCCGAGTACCAGGGCGTCACCTTTCCGCTGGCCGAGAGCGCGATGGAGCTGCACGCCGCGCACCTGATGGGACTGAACGTCGCCACCTTGCTCGACCACGGCGCGCCGGCGGTGAAGGAGCTCGCCATGACCAAGGCCTATGCGGTGCAGGTCGGCTACCGCGCCGTCGACCGCGCCATGCAAACCCACGGCGCCATGGGCTTCACCAACGAGCTCGGCCTGCACCATGCCTGGCACAGCCTTCGCATCGTCAATGTTGCCGACGGTACCAACGAGATCCTCAACCGCTCGATCGTCCAACGCCTGCTGAAAGGCGATGTTGAACTGTGAGCGATCAGGCCGCCTTCGCGCGATCCAGCTCGTCCGCTCCCATTCGCAGGCGCGGGATCAGTTCGCGTCCGAATTCCACCGTATCGCCGAGCGGATCAAATCCCCGGATCAGAAAGGAATGGATTCCGAGCTTGTAATATTCCAGCAGAGCGGCCGCGACCTGCTCGGCGGTGCCGACGAGGCACGAGGTATTGCCGACGGCGCCGGTCGCTTCTGCGATTGGCATCCATAGACGTTCGTCGTGCGTCTCTCCTTGGGCGGCGAAGTCCAGCAGCCGACGCGCCGAGTGATCGAGCGGCGCCTTGTCGTTGCCGAAGCCGGTCGGGTCGCCGGGTCGCTGAACCGTCGCCAGGATTTGCCGCGCGCGGTCCCACGCCTGTCCCTCGGTCGCACCGAGGATGGGTCGGAACGACATGTTGAAGGTGGGCGATCGGCCATACGAGTTGGCTCGGGCGCGAAACTCGGCGACGCGTTGAGCGGTGGCGGCAAGCGGCTCGCCGAACATGGCGAAGACATCGCAGTGCTTGGCCCCCATCGCCAGTGCACCCTCGGACGAGCCGCCGAAGAACAACAACGGATGGGGCCTCTGCAGGGGCTGCACGTCGGATCGCGCGCCACGCACACGATAGAAGGTGCCGTTGAAATCGAAGCGATGCTGGCTGGTCCAGGCGAGCTTCATGACTTCAATATATTCGGCGGCGCGACGATAGCGCTCCTCTTTGGGCGCGAAGTCGCCATCGCCCTCTTGTTCAGCGTCGCTCGCGCCCGAAATGATGTGCAGCGCGATCCGCCCCTCAGTGAGGTGATCAAAGGTCGCTATCTTTCGCGCCGCCAAGGTCGGAGCGACGAAGCCCGGGCGATGCGCAATCAGGAAGCCCAGCCGTTTGGTGCATTGAGCGGCATACTGGGCGACCAGGAATCCCTCGGCCGAGGAGGCGGTGTAGCCGACCAGAGCGAGGTCGAAGCCCGCCGCATCGTGGGCCTGAGCGAAGGCTCGCAGATAGGCTGTCGAGATGCCGCCCTTGATCACATGAACAGTCGCTTCGCCGCTGGGTGGCGCCACGCCGATCATCCCGATCACCCGCACGGGCATACCGTTCTCCCTCGCCGCTGCTTGTCGCCGTGTGGATGCTACCCCGATTCAGTAGCGCCCGGTAACCCCGCGCCTAAGCGAGGACACATGGGATGACCCCTCGTTTCAGCATTGCGGCTTCTGTGATACGCATGCAGCTATGTCGGAACCCGCGCCGAACCTCGATCCCGTCACCCTGACCGTCATCCAGAACGGCCTGATCCAGGTCTGCAATGAGATGGATCTGGCCTTCGTGCGCTCGGCTTTCTCGCCGGTGATCTCCGAAGGCATGGACCGGTCGGACGGCATCTACGATGCGCTCGATGGTGCGTTGATCGCCCAGGGCGAGCTCGGCTTGCCGGTATTCGTCGGCACCATGCAGTTTTCGACCCGCGCCGTGATCGACCGGGTCAAGAGCCACTACAACGGCAAAATCGACGACGGCGACGTGTTCATCGTCAACGATCCCTATCTCGGCGGCACCCATCTGATGGATGTCCGCTTCGTGAAGCCATACTTCTACGAGGGCGAGCTGTTCGCCTGGCTCGCCAACACCGGACACTGGCCCGATATCGGCGGCATGGTGCCGGGCGGTTTTTCCGCCAGCGCAACGGAAGTCGAGCAAGAGGGCCTGCGCCTGCCGCCGATCAAGTTCTTCAAGAAGGGCGAGATGGATCAGGAGATCCTGTCCGTCCTGATGAGCAATATGCGCATCGCCGACCAGCGCATCGGCGACATCAAGGCCCAGGCCGCCGCGCTCACCACCGGCGACCAGCGGCTGACCGCGCTGGTCGACCGCTACGGCGCGGGCCTGGTCAAGCAGGCGATCAACGAGATGCGCCATCGCGCCGAGCGCCAGATGCGCGCCAAGATCGCGGCGATTCCCGACGGCGTCTACCAGGGCACGTCCCAGGTCGACAGCGACGGCGTGGTCGACGAGCCGCTCACCATCAAGATGAAGATCACCAAGAAGGGCGAGGACCTCACCTTCGACATGACCGGCTCCAGCCCGCCGTGTCGCGGGCCGATGAACTCGGTCATCGCCACCACCAAGTCGGCGATCTATCTCGCCATCAAGCACGTCTTCCCTGAGGTGCCGATCAATGCCGGCACCTTCGAGCCGCTGAAGATCGTCGAACCGCACGGCACGTTCCTCTACGCCAAGTATCCGCGGCCGGTGTCGGGCTGCGCGGCCGAAGTAAGCCAGCGCATCGCCGAGGCGGTGTTTGCCGCGCTCACCAAGGCGATCCCCGACCTGTTGTTCGCGGCACCCGCCGGCACGTCGGGCAATCTCGGCGTCGGCGGCTTCGATCCCGAGCGCAACAAGAGCTACATCATGTATCTCTTCACCGGCGGCGGGTACGGCGGCTTTCGGGGCGGCGACGGCCTCAGCAATGGATGTTCAACGATCGGCATCTCGAAAATGCCGCCAGTCGAGGTGCTCGAGCAGTTCTACCCCATCCTGTTCGAGGAGTTCTCGCTGCGTGAGGGCTCGGGCGGCGCCGGTGAATATCGCGGCGGCTTCGGCATCAACTACGCCATCAAGCTGCGGCGCGGCGAGGCGCGTGTCTCCATGGTCATGGATCACGGCCGCACCGGGCCGCAGGGCGCGCTGGGCGGCGAGGCGGGCGGCGTCAACACGGTGCAAGTGACCCAGGGCAACAAGACCTACCGGCCGCCGCATCTCAGCAAGGACCAGGACATCGAGATCGGCGTCGGCGACGTGGTGCGCGTGCAGACACCGGGCGGCGGCGGCTTCGGCGATCCGGCCAGGCGCAAGCCCGAGCTGATCGAGCGCGACATCGCGCGCGGCTACTACACCGCTGAGCAGGCGAAGGCGAGATTCGGGAACGGCCGCGCCGGCAAATGAGTCTTGCGCAATCGCCTCACCCTGAGGAGCGTCCCGCAGGGACGCGTCTCGAAGGGTCGACTCCAACGAGACCGGTTCCCATCCTTCGAGACGCATCGCTGCGCGATGCTCCTCAGGATGAGGTAGTGCCTGTACGGCGATCATGAGGCGGCGTGCGCTTTTTGCTTTGGCGGTGTCGGCTGCCTTGCCGACAGAAACATGGGCGCAGCCAAAGCCGCTCGCGTTGCCGTCGACATGGTACGGCGTGCAGATCGACGGCAATGCCTTCACCGTCGAGCTGCCGGGCATTCCCGACTATCGCCAGCTGAACGACGCCAGCGCGCGCGGCACTGCCTTCGTGCTGCATTCCTACAGTCTGGAGGCGGGGGGCTATTCCTATGTCGTGCAGACTGCGACTTATCCCGCTGATGTCGATGTCGGCGATCCGCGCCGGCTGATCCAGGCGGCGCTCGACGACAGGGCCAAGGTCCTCGAGGGCGGGAAGTGGAGCAAGGTCGACTGGCGCACCGTCGCGGGCGTCGCGGCCGCCGATTCGACTGGGCCGCTGAAGGGCGGCAATGCACTGCGCCAGCTCGTGCTATTGAAAGGCCGGCGGTTGGTGTCGCTCGCCTTCATGGGGCCGGCCGCGAGCATGGCGGGCACCGAGGCCGAACGTTTCTTCAAGTCGCTGAAGATGAAGTGATGAGCAAACCCAAAATCCATATCCTTGCGCTGGGCGGCACCATCGCCACCCGCCCCGATGCCAGCGGCGCCATGCAGATGGGCCTGGGCGCCGACGATCTCGTGGCGGCAGTGCCGCTGCTCGCCAAGGTGGCCGACGTGCACGCCGAGACAGTGTCGCGGGTCGGTAGCCATTCGCTCTCCTTCGACCAGATCCATGCGCTCGCCGCCAAGATTCGCGCGCTCAAGGCCGACGGCGTGGTGGTGACGCAGGGCACCGACACGCTGGAAGAGACATCGTTCCTGCTCGACCTGCTGCTCGACCTAAATGTCCCGGTGATCGTGACCGCGGCGATGCGCAATCCCGCGCTCACCTCGCCCGACGGGCCGGGAAATCTTTTGGCCGCGGTGCGCGTCGCTTCCGACCCCTGGGTGCGCCGGCACGCCAAGGCGCTCGGCGTTATGGTGGTGATGCTGGACGAGGTCTATGCCGCGGCTGACGTGCTGAAGGTTCACGGCACGCGGCTGAACGCCTTCGTCTCGCCGCAGACCGGGCCGCTCGCCGCGCTGGTCGAGGATCGCATCGTGCCGCTGTCGCTGCCGGCGCGCGACGCCATGGTCGCCGCGCATGCAAGGCTCGGCACGGCCGACGGCAAGGCGGCGCCGGTGGCGCTGTTCTGGATGTCGATCGATGAATCGGCCGGGTTGATCGAGATGATGCTCACGGCCTCCGACCGCGCCGGCTATCGCGGCGCGGTGATCGCCGCCATGGGCGGCGGCCACACGCCCGAGCGGGCCACCGCGACCGTGATCCGCCTCGCCCAGGCGATGCCGACCGTGGTCGCCTCGCGCACCGGCGGCGGGCCGATGCTGCGCCAGACCTATGGCGGGCCGAGCTCGGAGATCGCGCTGCGCAAGGCCGGCCTGATCTGGGGCGGCCGCCTGCACCCTTTGAAGGCGCGCATGCTGCTCGAGACCTGCCTGCGCGCCGGCCTTGAGCGCGCGGCGATCACCGAGCTGTTCGACGCCTTCGGCTAGGTTTTTACCCGGGTAAAAATACCCCGAGGGGTGGGGGAGAAAGTGGGAAAAACTGCCCAAAATGCCGATGCCATCGGCATCGGAGGTTTCCCACCAAGGCGGGAATCGTCAGGTCGTGCGCCGCAGCGGCCGGCAGTTGTAGGCGAGCGGCTTGGGCGCGCCGGCCTCGCGCAGCGACGCCAGGTCGTCGTGGCCGGCCCATTCGATCCGGGCGTCGGCATAGCGGAAGCCCTCTCCGGTCGGCTGGTACTCGGTCCGCCAGGTCTTGTCGGCATAGGTCACCGAGGCGCGGTTCTTGGCATAGACCACGGCCACTTCCTTGCGGCCCTCGCAGAGATAGGCGATGCCCTGCGGCGTCGGATCGTCCGGCGCGGGCCGGGCGATCGGCACGAAGGTCTCGACCGGTGTCTGCGGCACGCACGCAGCGAGTGGCACCGCAAGCAGCGCGGCGACAATCGACAGGCGATGCATCTTGTTGTTTCCTCCCACGCCAGTTCAGTCGTGGGAGCTTATCTACCGCGCTGGGGAGGGCAATTGGGCAAATGCCGCACATGAAATTGCGCGATGGCGCGGAACTCTATTACGAAAAGCAGGGCAGCGGCCCGCCGCTCTTCCTGGTGCCGGGACTGGGCGGCGACGGCCGCTTCTGGGACGCCCATGCGCGCGAGCTGGCCAAGCACTTCACCGTGGTGGTGCACGATCATCGCGGCACGGCGCGCAGTACGCTCTCCAAGATCAAGTACACCGTCGCGCAGATGGCCGACGACGCCCTGCAGCTGATCGACGAGCTGGGCTTCGCCAAGGTCCACTGGTGCGGCCATTCGACTGGCGGCGCGATGGGCCAGGTGTTGGCGATCTCGCAGCCCGACCGCATCGACCGGCTGGTGCTGAGCGCGACTTGGGCCAAGACCGACGCATTCTTCCGCCGCCTGTTCGAGGTGCGTGCGCAGATCCTGAAGGAGCTGGGGCCGGCGGCCTACGTGAAGTCGAGCGCGCTGGCGCTCAACATGCCGGCCTGGATCCGCGACCATGACCAGGATCTCGCCGCCGCCGAGGCCAAGGCACGCGAGGCCATCCCCGAGCCCGAGATCGTGCTGTCGCGCATCGCCGCCATCGTGGCGCATGACCGGCGCGAGCAGCTGCAGAAAGTGAGGGCGCCGACCCTCGCGATCTGCGCCCGCGACGACATGGTGACGCCCTTATATTTCACCGAGGAACTGGTACGCTTGATCCCGCATGCCCGGGCCTACGTCCTGCCGGACGGCGGCCACTTCTTTCCCAACGTCCATGGCGCGGAGTTCCGTCGCGTCGTGACCGCCTTCCTGCTGGAGTCCTGAATGTCCGCCAAGATCGAACCCAAGATCGCCGCTGCCGCCGACGAGCTCACCGCCATCCGGCGCGACATCCACGCCCATCCCGAGCTCGGCTTCGAGGAGGAGCGGACCTCGGCGATCGTGGCCAAGAAGCTCAAGGAATGGGGCCTCGAGGTCACCACCGGCATCGGCAAGACCGGCGTGGTCGGCACGATCCGCGTCGGCAACAATCCGCGGGCGATCGGCTTGCGCGCCGACATGGACGCGCTGCCGATGGACGAGCACAACACCTTCGACCATCGCAGCCAGCACGCGGGCCGCATGCATGCCTGCGGTCACGACGGGCACACCACCATGCTGCTGGGCGCCGCCAAGTATCTCTCGGCGACGCGCAACTTCGACGGCACGGTGCATCTCATCTTCCAGCCGGCCGAGGAGGGCCGCGGCGGCGCGCTGGCGATGGTCGAGGACGGGCTGTTCGAGAAGTTCCCGTGCGAGCAGATCTTCGGCATGCACAATCGGCCCAAGCTCGATGTCGGCAAGTTCGCCATCCGCCCGGGCCCGCAGATGGCGGGCGGCGGCCTGTTCGACATCCACATCACCGGCAAGGGCGCGCACGGCGCGCGGCCGGAGAGCGGCATCGATCCGGTGATCATCGCCACCCAGATCATCTCGGCGCTGCAGAGCGTGGTGTCGCGCAACGTGGCGCCGCTCGATTCGGCGGTGATCTCGGTGACGCAGATGCATGCCGGCGACGCCTACAACGTGATCCCGCAGGAGGCGGTGCTGCGCGGCACCCTCCGCGCCTTCCGCAAGGAGACCATGGCGCTGATCAAGGAGCGCATCGAGACCATCTCGTCCGGCATCGCCAAAACGTTGGGCGGATCGGCCAAGGCCGACGTCAAGGTGGCGTTCCCACCGCTGGTCAACGACCGCGACTCGGTGAAGTTCATCGCCGACGTGGCCGAGACGATCGTCGGCAAGGACAACATGAACCGCGAGGGGCCGTTCGTCATGGCCTCGGAGGATTTCTCCTACATGCTGGAGAAGGTGCCGGGCGCCTTCATCAACATCGGCAACGGCGGCGGCGAGGGCGGCTGCGAGGTGCACAACCCGGGCTACGACTTCAACGACGACATTCTCGCCATCGGCGCGAGCTACTGGGTGCGCCTGGCCGAAGCCTGGCTCGCCGACTGACCCTTCTGCCCGACGCAGCGGAGCACATGATGAATATTCCCACGTTCGCCGGCAACGGCACTTCGGCGGCCACGG
>Ga0306921_10005135_pt1 | contig 13545 bp, 15 predicted proteins | sample sta12Cox44000080_FD_203760 | JGI IMG/M metagenome (GOLD analysis project Ga0306921, IMG submission 203760) | Lab enrichment of tropical soil microbial communities from Luquillo Experimental Forest, Puerto Rico - statoxic.12C.oxic.44.000.080 (v2)... | ecosystem: Environmental > Terrestrial >... | reverse complement strand
CCGATCTACTACGCTGGACAGGCCGATGCGCCGGGCATACCGAGAGCTAACCGATGGAGAGTGACCAATGGGGAATGTGGTCCGCGTGTTGTCGACCTTCGCTTTGAAGGGCGCGATCGAGCGTCTGGCCGGGCAATATCAGACAACGACGGAAACAAGGATCGCAGCCGACTTTGCGCCGACGCTGGCGCTGCTAAAGCGGCTGCGTGAGGGCGAGGTCACCGACGTCGTGATCCTGACGCGCGAAGGGCTGGATGAACTGCGGGCCGCCGGCATAGTGGTTGCGGCAAGCTGCGTCGACCTTGCGCGCTCTTACGTTGGCCTTGCCGTCAAGGCCGGTCACCCGCATCCCGACATCGCGACCGAGGTATCGTTGCGCAAGGCGCTGCTCAATGCTCGCTCGGTCGCCTACGGGCGCATCGGGGCAAGCGGCATTTTCTTCGCCAAACTGATCGAGCGGATGGGGATTGCGGCCGAGATCAATGCGAAGGCTACTGTGACCTCCGGACTTACGGCGGAGCGGCTGATCACGGGCGAGGCGGACCTTGCCGTGCAGCAGATCAGTGAGTTGAAACAGGTCGGCGGCATCGAGGTCGTCGGCCCGATCCCACACTCCTTGCAGACGCCGGGAGTCTTTTCCGCCGGGCGCATGGCGGCGTCGGATCGGATCGCGCCGGCAGAGCGGCTGCTGAAGTTCCTGGCTTCGCAGGAAGTGGTGCCGGTGTTGCGTGAGTGCGGTTTGGAGCAGCCTTGAATTTGTCGATCGGGCCGGACGGGCGGCGGATCCAACCCGGTCGCGATCGACGGCGCGTTGGCCGTGATCGCGGCGATGGTGTTCTGATCTCTATACGGCCCGCTTGAACGGCGCGACCTCGATCCCGTTGTCCTTCAGCGCCTTGCGCACGCCGCGCGCGATCTCGACCGCGCCGGGCGTGTCGCCATGGATGCAGATCGTATCCACACGCGTCTTGATAACCTTGCCGGTGATCGAGACCACCGCGCCATCCTTGACCATCTTCACCACGCGATCGGCGATCGTCCTGGCATCGTGAAGCACCGCACCGGGCTTGCGACGGGAGACCAGATTTCCGTCGTCCTCATAGGCGCGGTCGGCGAAAACTTCATGAACCATCGGCAGGTTGGCACGCTCGCCGGCCTGCACCAGACGCGAATTCGCGAGCACCACGAAAACCAGGTTCGGATCGACCGCCTTGATGGCGTTCGCGATCGCCTGCGCGGTCGTGTCATCCTCGCAGGCGACGTTGGAGAGCGCGCCATGCGCCTTCACATGCGTGACCTTGTGACCGGCCGCGGTCGCGATCGCCTGCAGCGCGCCAATCTGGTACGCGACGAGGTTTTCGATCTCCGCGGCTTTCATCCCCGGGAACGGTCTGCGGCCGAAGCCGTGAAGATCGCGATATCCCGGGTGCGCGCCGACCGATACGCCGCGCGCCTTCGCCATTTCGACCGTCTTGCGCATGATGTCGGCATCGCCGGCATGGTAACCGCAGGCGACGTTGACGGACGTAGCAAGCTCGATCATCGCGGCGTCATTGCCCATTTCCCATGGGCCAAAGCTTTCGCCGAGATCGCTGTTGAGATCGATTGTGGTCATGGGTTTTCCCGCTTCGTTGACGTGAACTAGTCCGGTGTCAGGACGTCTGCCTCTGCATGCCAGGTGTCTACATCGATTGCGTTGACCGCGCTGCCGGCAACATTAACATCATGCAGCGCGTCGATGTTGAGCGCCGTTGCATCGATGGCGCGCAGGCGGTCCGGCAGACTGCGCAACAGATCCGCGAATTTCCTGGCTTCGGCTTGCGCCTGCGCCATGCTGACGGCCTTGAAGCGGAACGCGGTTCCGGCCGGAATCTGCGCCATCCGCCCGAGATCGACCGAGAGCACGGTTGCGATCTTGGGATAGCCGCCGCTGGTGCCGCGGTCCGGCATCAAGACGATCGGCGCGCCATTACCGGGCACCTGGATGCTGCCGTCCACGGTGCCGTCGGAGACGATGTTGTGGCCGTCGAGATGCTTGATCACGGGACCTTCCAGGCGATAGCCCATGCGATCGCTGGTCGGCGAAATCTTCCATTCGCACTCCAGGAACAACGCCCTGGCGTCGTCGGAAAACTCATCGTCCTGCGGACCGAAGATCACGCGGATCGGACCGGTCGCCGGAGCGGGAAGCTCGATCCGGCGTTCCGTCCCACCGCTTGCGGCCCTAACCTGCAGCTCATCGCCCGCCTGTAGCGGCCGCGGGTAGGGGCTGCCGAGACCGGCGCGGGCATTGACTGCGAGGCTGCCAAACATCGGCTCGCCCGCGATACCGCCTTCGATCGCGAGATAGCTGAACGCGCCGCCCTTGGCAAAGCCGAGCGTCAAGCTTTCACCGTCCGCAATCGTCATCGACATATCCACGGCAACCGGCCGGCCCGCGACGTCCGCACTGCGGGGGGCGCCCGACAGGGCTACACGCACCGCGCCGTCCTTCGCCTTAAATGTCGCGGTGAATGGGCCGATTTCAATGGCAGCGGCGAACGGGTCGTTTCCGACCAGCACGTTTGCCGCCGCAAGCGCCAGCCGGTCCATCGCGCCGCTCGGCGGCAGCCCGTAACGTTGCGCGCCGTGGCGCCCGCCGTCCTGGACGGAGTTCGCGGGCCCGATCGATGCGACGATCAGCTTGCTCATGCGGACATCAGTTCGGCGACGATCTCGCCGGCCTCGGCAGCACGATCTTGTTCCCAGAAGGTCTTTGCATCGACCGCAAAGAACGTCACGTGGTCGCCGGGCTCAAGCAGAAAGATCGGATCACGATGCAGTTGGAAAGTCCTGACCGCCGTGCGGCCCAGGAGATGCCAGCCGCTGGGGCCGGCAAGACACTGGACGCCGGTCTGGATGCCGCCGATCGAAATCGTGCCGGCCGGCGTGAGCAGCCGCGGGTTTTGCCGGCGGGATATGTGCAGGAACTTATCCAGGCCGCTCAAATAGGACCAGCCCGGCGTAAAGCCGATCATGGCGACGCGGTATTGACCCGCGACATGCCGCGCCACGATGTCATCTGGCGTGGTTTGCAACGTCTTGGCGACATCCTCCAGATCGATGCCGTTCTCCCCGCCGTAGGCGACGGGAATACGCCAATGCTTTGCCTTCTCGGTCGGCGGGGAGGGCTGCAGCGCAAGCGCAACGATCTTCGTGCCGAGTTCATCAAATCCGATCCTGACCGGATCGTAATGCACGAGCAGCGAGCGATAGGTCGGAACGGTTTCGGTCACGCCTTCGATCGGCGTTTCATGAAGCGCGCGATCGAGCGCAAGCACCCGCTGGTTGGCGGCGTCATCGATGGTGCGGGCAAATTCCACCGTGACGGCACGGTCGCCACTCGGCAAAAGACGGGGTGGGGCAAGCGTCGCAGCCATGGCCTCACAGCGGATCGGCGGGTTTTGCGACCTGTAGCCTGTTTCGGTGCGAAGTGGAATTCGCTTCCCCGCAAATCACCCGTAAATTCAATAAATTAATCGAATGTGGCGTAATAGGGCGGCTTTGTCCCGGCAAAGCTGCCTCGGCACTTGACGCAAGGGACGCACCTCGCAAGATGCCCCTGCAGTTTTTTTGCGCGCGAACGGAGCCAAATCCCAAAATGTCCCTGTCAAAAGACGCGATCGCCACCCTCTCTCACGTCTCGACCGCAACGATCACCACGGTTCTCCTCAAGAAGGGACTGCGAAACGTCTGGATGCGCGGCGCTCGACCGCTGAAACCCGGTCAGAAGCGGCTGGTCGGGCCGGCATTCACCCTGCGCTTTGTTCCCGCGCGCGAAGATCTGGCGACGCCGGAGTCGTGGTCGTCGCCGATCTCGACGCGCACCGCGATCGAAGCGATGCCGAACGGCTGCATTGCCGTGGTCGATGCCATGGGCATCACCGATGCCGGTATCTTCGGCGACATTCTCTGCGCGCGCATGGTCAAGCGCGGCGTCACCGCACTGATCACAGATGGCGTCGTGCGCGATGTCGAGGGTGTCCTCGGCACCGGTCTTCCGGTCTGGTGCAACGGTTACGCGGCGCCGCCGTCCGTGGCGGGATTGACTTTTGTCGGCTGGGACCAGCCGATCGGTTGCGGGGGCGTTGCGGTGTTTCCCAACGACATCGTGGTTGCCGATCAGGACGGTGCGGTGTTGATCCCACAAACGCAACTCGACCATGTGCTGTCCGAGGGGCCGGAGCAGGAACGGATGGAAGGCTGGATCGTCAATGAGGTGAACAATGGCGCAGTGCTGCCGGGTCTCTATCCGATGAACGCCGAAACCAAGGCGCGCTACGCGGCTTCGAAGAAATAGCGGGGCAACCCGCGCTCAGCCCAAGGGAGAACAGGCATGGACATCTATCTCGCTGGATCGCGGCCGACGCGTCGTGCGCCCAAAGAAAGCTTTACCGGCACCGTCTGGCAGGACCCGATCATTACACCACAGGCGCCCGCGCGCGTGGTGGCGGGCCGGGTCGCCTTCGAGCCCGGCGCGCGGACCGCGTGGCATACCCATCCGCTCGGCCAGACGCTCTATGTGATTGCGGGCGTCGGGCGGGTCCAGGCCAAGGGCGGTCCGATCCGCGAAATCAAGGCCGGTGACGTCGTCTGGATTCCACCTGGCGAAAAACATTGGCATGGGGCCGCGCCGACGACCGGCATGGTGCACATCGCCATGCAGGAATCGCTCGACGGAAACCACGTCAACTGGATGGAGCACGTCACCGACGCGGAATATTCAGCCGCCGTCGGATAAGCCCGCCCGTCGAGGTGTGTTGCGATCAAATCTCCTGCGCGGTGCAGGCTCCGGTTCGAACATTGTGCGCGTGGCAGGCGACCTGACGCAGCCACAAAAGAAAAACCCCGTCTCCTTGAGACGGGGTTTTTCTTGCGGACGCGTCAATCCGACTGTCAGTTCACACGGGTCCAGGTTTGGCCGCCGCAGAACATGCCGCCAAAAGCGCAACCCTGCACGCGCAGCGTATCGCCCTTCAGCGCGATGGTGGAATCATAATTGCTGCCGGTGTTTGGATCGTGGATCCGGCCGGCCCATTTCAGAGCCTGCGCGGGCTTCATGTTGATCAGAACCTGCTCGCCATTGAGGTTGGTCTTGGCGTCGACCGAATAGCCGCAGAGGTTCGGTCCACACGGCTCGATACGGACCTTGCCCTCCTTCTCTTCCGTCAACCAGACGCCGATCGGCGAATTAGGGTCCCTGATCGCCGGCGCAGGTACCGACGGCTGAGGAGTTGGCACCGGTGCGGTGGTGGCAACCGTCGGCGCGGGAGGCGGCGCCGCCACATCCTGAGAAGGCAGCGGTGGGGGCGGGGGCGGCGGCAAAGCCGCAGTGTCTGTCGGCGGAGCGTTGGCCGTCGCAGTGTCCGGCGCTGTCGTGGTGGTCGTGGCCGGCGGAGGGGCCGGGGCCGTTGCGACCGCAGGCGGCGGCGCGGCGGGTGCTGCCGTTGTTGCCGGTGCGGCGGCTGCCGGCGCAGGAACTGCGGGTGGAGGCGGTGTCTCCGGGCTGACCTTCGCTTCTCGCGGGCTCTGCTTCGTCTTGCTGTCCTGATCGCGTGCGCGCTTCGATTTCCGTCCGGTATTGTCGTAGACGCCGGGGATCGAAACCGTTCCGCGGTCCGGGTCGATGCGGATGGTTCGGCCGCCATACTGGAATTCGTATTGGGCGTGCGCAGTGCTGCTCGCCAGCAGAAACACAGCAACGGCCAACATCCTCTTCATCGTGACCTCCTGAACAGACTGGAAACCCCGAGAGCCTACGGCGCCGTTATTCTGGGTAGCGTGATCTACATCACGCTCAAGACATAAGTCGTGAACTAACGAATTTGGTTCAATGTTGGTTCGATCCGCAGTTCGAGCCGAACGAACGCCGGAACCGGTCACTCGAACCAGGCGTCATATATTTTCTTGAAACTGCCGTCTTCGGTCGCGATGTGCAGCCACTGATCGACGAACGCTTTGAGCGCCACGTCACGCTGCAGCCAATAAGCCTTTTCCGCGAAGTCGAACGGCTTGTCCGGGTGAACAGCGCAGAGCACGCCGGGATGCAGCTTCTGCTGGTAGCGTGTCTCCGAAGCGTCCGTCATCATCAGGTCGGCGTCGCCATTGGCGATCTCGTCGAAGATCGCGACGTTGTCGCCAAAAACCTTGATCTCGGCGCTTTTGATATGACTGCGGGCAAAGCGCTCATTGGTGCCGCCGGGATTGACGATCACGCGCGTGCCCGGCTTGTCGATGTCGGCAAGGGTTGCGTATTTGTCCTTGTCCGCGCAGCGTGCAATCGGCGTCTTGCCCTCACGCATGATTGGCGTCGAGAACATGCCCTTCTTCTGCCGGTCGAGTGTGATCGACACGCCGCCCATCGCGATGTCGAAGTTGTCGGCCTCGAAATCCTTCGTCAATTGCGGCCACGCCGTCTGTACGTATTCGACCCTGACGCCAAGTGCCTTGCCGAGCGCCTCCGCCATATCGACATCGAACCCGCGGAACGTTTGCGTGGCCTTGTCGAAATAGGTGAAGGGCAGGTAGTCGCCGGTCATGCCGACCCGCAGCGTGCCGCGGCTAACGATCTCGTCGAGACGGGACCGATCTTGCGCATATGCCGGCGCAGCCGCGAGAACGAGCACGACGAAGACGCAGGACAGGAATTTGGACATCAGGCTCTCGGTTTTTTCGATGCGATCATCGCTGCCGGTATATAGCGGCGGTAATTCTCAGCGAATAGTGATCCGCGCCTTTCTCGAGAAACGACGGATTGATGCCTTTGCGATTGGGATGCGCAGCTTGGCGGCGTGAACCCGAATCGTCGGCGCACTGATGCCCATCCGTGCGGCTATTTCGCCTACAAGCAATCCCGAGCGCGCCAACTGTCGCAAGGTGTCGTCTTCAACTTTGGTCCAGTTGAGACGCTTGCCCAAGCTTTACCTCACTTCCCTCGATGAAAGTCCGCCATTTCATGCAAAGAGCGCTGCAAGGAGAACAAAAGCCTCCTCGGTGCCAAAGGTTGAGAAGAAAACAGAGAGCGGCAGCCCCGCGCCGAGAAGGACGGTGACAACTTTGAGCGAAATCATTTCGCTATCCCCAGTAGGACCTTATTTCGAGGCGCGACCATGCTGCTCGCAAGTCGTTTCTGTTCGTCTTCGCGGAATTTGGAAAATGGCTTCGTGCTCGTTTCGCCGGAGTTCGACAGATGAAGTCAGTTCACAGGTCTGAGAGCCATAGCTCTAAGGTCCCTGCGCAGGCCTTCGCGTCCCGCGCTGTTCTCGCTCCGATCGCGATACGTTGCTGTTTTCGATAAAAGCGCACTCGGAACACAGTATTCATTGGCCTTTCGCTACAAGCCGAAAGCAACGCAAACCATCACGACTGGCTGTCAGGAGAGCCGCCACGCATTGTTGGCTAAGAGACGTTGGCGCTAGGGTCAGTCAGAGCCCGAGGCGTATCCCCTCAAGCTTTTGCATGTTGCGATGATCTCGTTCATCTTCTTGTGTGCCGTTTGAGCTTCGTCGTTGCTTGAAAAACCAAAATGAGCGGCGGGTCTTCCATCGTTCCCGTAGACGACAAAGCCGCTTGCGGAGCGGGTCTTGACAACGGCCTGGGAATAATCTCGCACAGGACTTAATTTCAGCACCGGTAAAAATCCTCCTGTTGCAGGCGAGCGAGCCACTTGACGGCACCGTGGATGAGCGCCGCAACTGGCAGGTCAAACCACATGGCAAGTCTCCCTGTAAAGCTGTAGAGCCGGCGAAACTCCAATCGATTCTAGTTAATGAATCCCAAATTATCGACTCTCCGGCCTGGGCTGGTGACCGAGCGGTGACCGACCGGAACGCTTCGTTTTGCGGAGCCGGTTGTCACGCGGTTGTATAAACCCACGGATTTTCAGATGACATAGTTAGGTAACACCTAAAGCACGTCCTGATTGATCACGTGTAGGTGGTGGACACGTGACGACAAGCCACGACAAGAGCTGGGGCCAAGCCGCAGGAAATGCTTGACGTAGTGACCTAATGTCGTCGAGTGTCGCGACACGCGGGTAACATCACTAGACATGGGGTAACGTTACCCCTGTGTTACCCCGGGGATGGGGGATCACCTTGGCCACCTTAACCGACATCAAGATCCGCGCCATGAGGGGCGGCACGGCGCGGCGTGAAATTCCCGACGGCAACGGGCTGTATCTGATCGTGCAGACATCTGGCGCGAAGTCTTTCGCCCTGCGCTTTCGCCACGCCGGTCGGCCAGCAAAGCTGACCCTCGGCACATATTTCGCCGGTGACATCAAGGACGCGCCCGAACCGACGATCGGCGGGGTTCTCACACTCAAGGGGGCTCGCAAGCTCGCCGCCGACACGATGCTTGAGATCGGCAGGGGTGGTGATCCCGCTACGGCGAAACGCCAAACCAGGGAGAAGTGGCAGCAGGCGGCGGCGGACACCTTCGAGGCGATCGCCATCCAGTACATGAAGCGCGAATGCGGGATGAAGATCGACGCCGAGGGGAACGCGACCTTCGACGACAATTCCGATGTGCGCACTGCACCTGACCGATGGCGCATATTGCGGCGGCAGGTTCTCCCGGCATTGGGCAGCATCCCGGTCACTAAGATCAGGAAGAGCGACATTGTCCAGATGCTCGACAAGCTCGCGGACGGAAAACTGAAGAACGACGAGCAGGAGTTCATCGAGGGGGGCAAGGTCGCGGCGGACCGCTGTCTCGCGCTGATCCGCAGGATTTTGAACTGGCACGCCTCAAGGTCGGACGACTACCGGCCGCCGTTGCTGAAGGGCTTGAGCCGCGTCAAAACGTTGAACAACGCACGCGCTCGCGTCCTTAAGGACGACGAGTTGCGGGTGATCTTCAGAACGGCGAGCCAGCTTGAAGGGCCGTTCCCGGCCTGCCTGCGATTTCTCCTGTTGACCGGGGCGCGCCGGTCCGAAGCCAGCGAGATGAGGTGGGAAGAAGTCAAGGACGGCGACTGGCTGCTTCCGGCGAGCAGAAACAAATCCAAGCGCGATCTCCTGCGGCCATTGGGCCGAGCGGCCCAGGCCGTGCTCGCACAGCAGCCGAAGATCTGCCATTTCGTTTTTACTACCAACGGCCGCAGCCCTATCTCTGGCTATGGCGCGAACAAAGCGACGTTCGACGCGGCCGTGCTCCGGGAGCTGAAGAAGGAAGACCCAAAGGCCAAGCCGCTGGAGAACTGGACGCTGCACGATCTGCGACGGACGGCGCGGTCGTTGATGAGCCGCGTCGGGGTGCCGGAACGCCACGCCGAGCAATGTCTCGGTCACGTCATCGGAGGCGTGCAGGGCATCTACGATCGGCACAAGTACCTCGACGAGATGCGGATGGCCTACGAGAAGCTGGCGGCGCTGATCGAGCGGATCGTGACGCCGACCGGCGACAACGTCGTAGCGTTCGGGAAAGCCTGAGATGACCGAACGTCTGCGCAGGAAACGTGGTCGGGCATGGTGGGACGTTGAAACCGAGTTCTTCATCAAAGAAGGCGGCAACACTCCCCATATGGCCCGCACGTTTGTCATCCTCCGATGGATGGGGCACGGCGACTTCAGGCCGTTGATCGCCGCAATCGATGCCGGGCACAATCTCGATAAAGCTGTGCTGAATGCTCTTGCCTTCATGTTAGAGGGCGACATTCCTGCTCGCATGCAACCGATGTTTCCTCCTCGCCTGCAACCGTTATGGCGTCGTCGGGGCCGCGCGAAGTGCCCTGAGAATTGGATCCGCAATCTAACCGCGGCACGAGCATATGAAGCCAAGGACGGAAAGTCTGATGACGCCTTCGCCGACATCGCAAAGACATTCGGCAAGAGCGATCGAACCATACGCCAAGCTGTGACCGCACTTCGCAAGAAGCGCTAAATAAATCCCCATTTATTTGGCGTGAAGCGCGACGACACGGAATGGCAGTCTCTCCTTCGGACGGCAGGGGCCGACAGGGAGAGACAACATGGGTCGGAATTTACGTAAACGCCCGACAGCTGATCGTTACGGTGTTAGCACGAAAACGATCGATCGGTGGGCGGCGGATCCGCGACTGGGTTTTCCAGCGCCTTTTCACATTAACAAGGTGCCGTACTGGGACGAGGACGAGCTGATCGCCTTTGAGCGATCCCGCGCGCGTCCGTCTAGGCCGCAGGCCGAGCTAGAGACTCCTTACTGATGCCAGAGCTACCGCATCGGGCGCATTTTCTGCCCCGCTCGGTGACGGTTTTGCTTTGGGCGGAAATGGAAGCCGACCTGCCCGGTGGAACGGGCAGGGCCGGCAAGCAAAGAGGAGACCTACGTGACAAGCACCCTTAATTATATGAGCGCCCGCAGCGCACGGCAAGCCTTCAGCGGCAGAGCGGTGGATGATCTCGCGGTGATCATTCAGATCCGCTGGCTCATCGAGAACAGCGGCTACGACGATACTGCTGCGATGCTGGCGTGGTTCGATCACCACACAGACCTGCCGATGATCTACGCGGAAGCGGGGATCGATCTGGGCCTTGCGGAGCGGGCGAAGGCGAAGCAGGAGCCGGCGTCATGAGCCGGCGTTTGTCATCAACAACGGTGACTTGGGCACTCACCGCCATGCGCGACCATGGCGAGGTGCTGACGCTGGCCTTTGAAGACGGCAAGCCCGTCTGGAGGCTGAGTTCAGGTTGCCGCATCTCACCAAGAACAGCACAGCGCGTCATCAGCTCTGTTGATGTTCAGCCCGCGGCTGACGCGCTGTTCTCAGGAATGCCCGCGCAAACCTACCGCGCGCGGTGACCTTGGTGGGACGCTGTTCACGGCAGCGTCCCACCATTTCGAAGAGCAGAGTTTTGCAGATGAAACAGAGCAAGGGAGACTTCAGATATGAGTGACGATACCAAAACGGCCGGCATCGTCGTGCCGTTGTATACACTGAATGCCAGCGGTCGGGATAGCCCCGGCGACAAACTCAGCCACAAGCTCTCGGGCCGGCTGCTGACTTTTTCTGCCAAGGAATTTTTTGTCGGCTCCGGCATGTCCCGGGAGAGGGTACAGCTCGAAACGCGCTTTATTGCGCTGGCGACCACGGCCTTATGGAAAAGGTGGCAGAACGGGCGGATCGCCGAGACTGTGGCCGAGATCGGCGGTCGCTTCCCAACGCGTGATCAACTCGGATTTCTAGACCGGAGCGAATGGCCGCCCGGCCCCGGCGGCGCACCTGCCGACGTCTGGCAAAATTCCCGAGAGGTCACGCTGCTCAGGGAAAGCGATTACGTCGAATTTGTTTTTTGCACTTCGACGTCCGGGGGACGTTCCGCAGTTGATGCCCTCGCGCGTTCCGTCGCGAATGCGCGTGTGCTCCGGCCCGGTCAGTATCCTGTTGTCGCACTGGCGTGGGAGCCGATGGACACGGCCTACGGCACGCAGAGTAAGCCGTGCCTGCACATTGTCGATTGGTGGCGGCCTGAAGCGCCGAGCATCGCGCCGCCGGACGACCCGGCTGCCTAGTCGCAGGCGAGGTCTTCGGCCTCGCCTATTTCTTCTCTTCTGTTTCGGCGAGGCCCAGTCAATGACGACACCCAGTCAGATCCGCGCACGCCTGATCGCAAACGACTTTATTCCGCTGCCGGTTGTCGGCAAAGCACCGGTCATTGAGCGCTGGCAGGAGCGCACCACGACGTCGCAAGGCGACCTTGACATCTGGGATAAGAGATTTCCTGACGCCAAGAGCACGGGCGTTCAAAGCACGCGCAATCCGTTTCTCGACGTTGACATTAGCGACGAAGGCGCGAGCGACGCCGTCATTGCCTTGGTGCGCGAGAAGTTCGACGATTTCGGCAAGGTCATCGTGCGCTATGGGCGCCGGCCGAAATGCGCAATTCCGTTTCGTCTCGCTGACGGCGCTGAGGCGTTCGACAAGATCAAGGTCAGCCTGATCGCGCCTGACGGCAGCACGGGTCAGGCGATCGAATTTCTCGCACGTGGGCAGCAATGTGTCGTGCACGGCCTTCACGTTGATACGCGCGAGCCTTACGCATGGGTTGGAGGCAGCCTCGGCAACACTAGGCGCGCGGACCTGCCGCCGATCGACAAGGCGAGGGCGCAGGCGTTGATCGAGGAGGCCGCCGATCTATTGGTGGCCAAGCATGGCTACACTCGTGCCACACCTGCCGCGTCTGCCCCGTGTGATGGCAAGGCAGAGGCCGGCAACGGGGCCGATGCATCGGCCCAGCTCACCATCAACGTCCTCGCCGGTCATGAGTTGCACGACAGCCTGTGCAGCCTAGCCGCCAAGCTGATCATGAGTGGCATGGCAGCCGGCGTCGTCGTCAACCACCTGCGCAGTCTGATGGATCACTCGCAGGCACCGCAGGACAAGCGCTGGAAGGACCGATATCGCGAGATCCCCAAGCTGGTAGATAGCGCGGTACGGTTGCAACGGAAGAAATCTAAGCAGGAACAGGACGCCCCTATTCCCGAGACCGACGGCGCGCGTGTGCTCAACGACGCGCTCACCTATCAGAAGCGGTTCGTCCGCTACCCGTCCGAGCATGCCGCTGTCGCGCATACTCTATGGATCGCGCACACGCACATGATGGATGCGTGGGAGAGCACCCCACGTCTTGCGTTTCTGAGCGCCGAACCGACAAGCGGCAAAACCAGAAGTCTGGAGATTTCCGAGCCCATGGTGCCCAACGCCGTCAGCACCGTGAACGCGTCGGCGGCTTATCTCTTCCGAAAGGCGGGCAGTGACGAGGGTCAGCCCACAGTGTCCTTTGACGAGATCGATACGATCTTCGGACCGAAGGCCAAGGAACACGAGGATATTCGTGGCTTTATCAATGCCGGTCACAGGCGCGGCGCGACCTATGGACGCTGCGTCGTGCACGGCACGATCGTCACGACGGAAGACACGCCGGTCTATGCGGCGGTGGCGGTGGCCGGACTGGGCTGGCTGCCCGACACCCTGCTGGCGCGTTCGATCATCATCCGCATGCGCCGGCGACTGCGCACCGAGCCCGTCGAGCCCTACCGTTGCCGTGACCATGCCCCGCAGGCCAAGGAGATCGGACGCCGGCTGGCGGGCTGGGCCAGCACGGTTGTCGAGGCCGCCAAGGGCATGCGGCCGGAGATGCCGGCAGGTGTCGAGGACAGGGCAGCCGATTGCTGGGAGCCGCTGCTGGTGGTGGCTGATCTGGCCGGTGGCGAGTGGCCGAGACTGGCGCGCGAGGCCGCGGTGGCACTTGTCGCGGCAGGCCAGAACCAGACGCCAGTCAGTCTTTATCTGCGTTTGTTAGGCGACGTGCGCACGGTGTTCTGGAAGAACCTGACGGCGGTCGCACAGTCGCAGCCGAAAGGACTGCCCACCAAACGGCTCCTGGAGGACCTGTACGCTCTCGACGACGCGCCCTGGGGCACCCTCAACAAGGGTGAGGCGTACACGCCCACTCAGCTTGCCACCTGTCTGTTCGAGTACGGCGCGAAGTCCGACTATTTGCGGCCCCACCCCTCTCAGCCTCA
>Ga0306921_10005134_pt1 | contig 13546 bp, 15 predicted proteins | sample sta12Cox44000080_FD_203760 | JGI IMG/M metagenome (GOLD analysis project Ga0306921, IMG submission 203760) | Lab enrichment of tropical soil microbial communities from Luquillo Experimental Forest, Puerto Rico - statoxic.12C.oxic.44.000.080 (v2)... | ecosystem: Environmental > Terrestrial >... | reverse complement strand
CGTCGTCGATGCTGGCGTCGGCGGCGTGGCGTTTCTGTTCAGGATCAACGTAGCGTTGCTCGTCATTCTGCAGATTGCCGGGTTATGGGGCGCCGCTCGCCTCATCAGATCGGCTTGGCGTTCATAAGGGTGAGCCGGTCGCCGTTTGGGATAGGCGCCACGAACGTCGGCCGACAACCAGTATTAGAAGCAAATCGTTAACTATTGCAAAATCCCGATTAGACTCACATTCCGATCCGACGGAGAGGATCTGCTACACCGTCTTTCCTGATTCTTAAAGGACTCCGCGTCGTGGAGCTACAATCATTACAAGGATGGTATGGGACCCCACATCGGGGTGAAATCGCCTTTGATCAGGTCAACGATCCCAACCGCAATCATGATCGCCGCAAAGACCACATGACTCACGCTCGCGATACGCATCGCCCTATCCCCAGTTCATCGGGTACAGGTATCTTGCGTTGCCAGTGATTCGACCACAATTCCGCTTGACTCTGGACTGCACTCCAGGTTGTAGAATTGCCTCGAACGTACCGAAGCAGCAGTATGCAGTATGAAGTCTGACGCCACAACCTGCGAATCGCGTGACATCCTGGAAAGCCGGTGGCGTGTTTTCGCTCTGTATTGGCTTCCGGCTATTGCGATTGTCGCGGCCGGAACTCCTGTAATCAGTAGCGGTTGGCGAACAGTCGTCTGGACGGTCGCGCTAGTCACCATGGGAGTGGCGTGTATTGTGAACGCGCTCCGCTGCGGGCGCGTGCACTGTTACCTCACCGGCCCCTTCTTCCTCCTGATGGCCCTCATCGCCTTATCGTACGGTCTCGGCATCCTGCGTCTCGGGGGGAACGGTTGGAACGCGCTCGGCCTAATAACTCTGATTGGCACTATAGCCCTGTGGTGCCTGCCCGAGATGTTTTTGGGAAGATATCGAAGGGGCCGCGCGGATAATGGCAGCCCCCGCTGAGTCATTTGTTTCGGGTTTACTCGTGATTCGCCCGAAATAGTGCTGGCCCGCGATTGACGGCGCGAGCAGTTGGAGATATACAAAGCATGCGCTTCGAAATGCGCGGTAGTGGCTTCTGGAAATGAAAGACGAATGCGAGCCGATGTTTCTTAGTTTCTTTATCGCGCGCGGCCCGTTTTTGCTGCTGGCTACCAGAAACTCACCCAGGACCTAGCTGTTCTTTGAAGGCTGTTTCAAGGCAAGGCACCGCACGCACAACGGGGCCATTCCAAAACACTGCGGCAGGCGCGTCTTTCCATTGCGAATGAGGGGCGTATAGAATCGCTTCGTCCCAATTGAATCCCTTTTGCACGCAGCACTTCGGATGCGGCTGTTCTGGCTTCTGTTTTGCGAACTCACTCAACGCCGACGCTATCACATGACCTGGATCCCAAAACTGTCGCACTCGCCTATCCGGTATACGGGCCAACGTACTCCGATTAGGCGGCCACCAGTCCGTTGGTAGTATCGGCTCCCACACAACCAACACGCTTAGTTTCGGGTCGCCAATTTGATTCAAAAGCTGTTCGGCTGCGGAGGCCCCCCGCAGGCACGTAGGTCAAGTCGGAGATAAAAGCAGTACCATTCGCGGGCCATCGGTCTGTGCGTCAAACACCTTCTGAAAATCGCTGATACTTGACCTGGAGAGAGTCACGAGCGGTTCTTGACCTTGCGGCACTGAGGAAGGTCCCCAGAGGTGGAAAATGGCAAGCGGCAGAAGAACGGACACTGCCAGACCGAATGCTAGTTTCCCTTTCATCTCCCGTAAAACTATCCGCGATAAATCCAGCGAGCTGCTGGGGGAACAGGACCATTCCTATCACCACGAATACTGCGACCCAAAGCAACAGTTTGCCCAGCCACCGGCCCCTCACTGCGCATTGCTTGGCGCGGCGCTGTTGCCAAAACCCGACTGCAATGAAGACGCCAGAAAGTCCCAAAAGCCACGGACGCAAAGTCGTGAAAAACGCGCTTGCCGCTCCAGCTCCCAATGCCGCTGCGAATCCAATCGGCAGGCAACAACCAATCGTCGCGAGAGAACCTAAAAATCGCCAGTAAGGACGCCGAGATGCCAGTGCTTGGCCGCTCCTTCACGGCGTACCTCCTTTACGAGCCTTCGCTATGGCGCGCCGAACCATCTCCACTGGAGGGACACCAGTCTGTGGCGAACCCGGATACAAGCGACACGCCAACGTTCCGACCTTCGGCGACTCTGGCGCAATGTCCAGACCGTTGATTCGGATGGTTGGAGAACCCAAGAACTTTAGTTCGCCTGCCATCTGGGCATCCACTACAAGGACCTCTTTTACCTCCGCCTGAACGCCTTCCGCTGCCAGAACATCTTTCAGCAGCCTTACGGTCGGCGCATGGGATGGACAATCAGCGACATAAAGGACCTCTACTTTCAATCTGCACTCTCCAGGTTCATCGGGTCTTTTCACTCAGAATCGGACAATGAGGAGTGGGTTTGCGCAATTCTCTGTCGCAACTGCGGAGCGCCACTCGCAGCTCGTGCTCAAGTTTTTGAAGGTCCGCAAGCTTGCGTCGTACATCGACAAGCTTGGCTTGCAATCGACACCGCACGGGTGCGCATGGCTGCAACTGACTTCCGCGAAGGCTCAACAGGCTCCTAATCTCGCTAAGCTTGAATCCCAACCCTTGTACGCGACGAATGAAAGCCAGAGTTTCAACTTCACTTTCGCTGTATTGGCGGAAGCCTCGCGGCGTTCGTGGTGCTCGCGGTAGCAACGCATTGCGTTCGTAGAACCGAATCGCATCGGGAGTGAGTCCAATCTTCTTTGCGACGCTGCCAATGTGCATGGTCGGGCCTTTCTCTTTGTACGATACACTCTGGAGTGTAGTCCAGAGTCAAGAAATGTTTGGGAAGTTGGCATTACCAAGTTGCGCCACAAAAGAGTGGCTCCTGGTAAACGCTAGTACATGCTCCGCGGCCCAGCTTCCGCACGCTTTAAAGCCCTTTCCTCCCACCATTGAATTTCCATAGGGCCCGCGTCCGCCGCAACCACGGGCGGCCACCTCCAAACGGCTTTATCGAATGTCCGGTGAGCGAACCCAGCGGGTGTGATCGAGCGAGAGACCTTCGGCGGGCCCCACACAATGTTCATGCGGAAGAAGTTTGAGTTTTTGATTCCACGTGTGCAACGCACTGAAGAAACCAATCTCTGCACCGAGGTATCTCGGATCGCGAGCGACTGGCGATTCTGCGAAGTGAATGGTTAGCGCGCCAGGCCCAGCAACGGCCAATTCCTTCTGTTGCGACGTGTTTTTGATTCTTTTTCACTCCGAAGCGGCTCCCGGCGTTCAAGAAGGAAAAAGCCACCAAGATACCGAGAAAGCCAGCGATCTTGAGAAAACTTCTCATCGCGCTTTTTCTGCGGTGATTAGGGCGTATCCTAGATGTCCCTGCTGGACGGCGGAAAGAGCGGTCGCAGCCATCTGCCTGGCGCTTGAAAAGTCCATCCCGGGGAGGTCAATTGTTTTTAGGCCCACGAGGACTTCGGCTCCGAGCAGCTTCGCCTGAACTTGCCGCACCATTTCGTGAAGCGCTTCGTCGTGTGATTCTGTTGTTCGTGGCTCCAGCGCGGCTGAAGTAAACCATTCTAGATATTTTTCGACTGGCTGCGCATCGGCGATGCAAGAAGTCCAAGCAAGCAAACCTTCTAATTCTTTGGGGCGCTCGGCGGAACGGGTTAAGTCGCTGATGCCAAGCCTTCCGCCCTGGCGCAGTACCCTGGCAAATTCACGGGCTGCTTTGGCCTTATCAGGAAACGTGCAGAAAGCACACTCGCATATGACACCATTGAAGGAAGCGTCTGCAAATGGAAGCTGCTCTGCATCTGCCTGCTCGAAACGCACACGGGATGAAATTCCGCGCTCAGCAGCGGACGCGTTGGCCGTATCTACATTTTGCTTTCCGTAGTCAAGACCAATGACCGTACATCTGAACTTCTCAGCGAGAAAGAGAGCACTGGTCCCTTTGCCAGACGCAACGTCGAGGACCCGGCTGTGTTCGCCGAGTTGTAAGAGCTGGCCGAGCCTCACGGTCAATTTCAGGCCACCGGGATGGAAGGAATCGCCCAGCAGCACCTTGGCAAGCTCGCTCTCGTAAAGATTCACACAGCACTGCTTCACTGCGGTGGCGCCCAACAAATCTAAAGCTTTCATTTCTCCACCTGCACCAATTGGTTCAATGTGAAATTAAAAGTCACAGGCCTTGGCTGATAGCGTGTGCCGTTGGTACGTGCCTGGCGACGTTCAGGTTCCATGGCCTCAAGCTGTGTGCGTGCCTGCTCGCGATATCCAAGGGTGTTGTATGCGCAAAACGGGATCTGCTTGCCACCGGGGAGTAGGAATTCTTTGCAGCACTTCATCAGATTCTTTTGGTTGAACGTCCAGGGGTCCATGAAGTCCTGCAGCATGATCATGAGCATGTGATCGGCAAGATCGCCAATGGTCGCGTTTTCGGGTATGCCGCAGGCCTGACAGGAGAACGCAAACTGCTCTGTTGATTTTTGTGAGCCCGGTACCGACGACGAGGACCACAAGCCCTCAAGTGCTTTCTTGACCTCCAAGCTGAAATCCGGCATCACCCGGTTCGTGATGTAGTCAAGATAGTCGTAAACATTCAGGATACGTGGTAGCGGTGTGACCTTTTCCCCTTCAATGAAGGCATATGTCACCGAATTGCAGGTCGGAAAGCAACACGGTACGGGAACGAAATCGCTGGCCGCGAATTTGCCAGCAGTCTGCTCTTCGATGAGTCGAATAACATCGGGAATCGTCGTGCGCTTCAGAGGATCGTGCTGCACGTGGCGTCCGGCGTGGAACGCAGGCTGAAAGTTGATGCCGTGAATCGCGGGGTGCTGGATGGCAAATTCGATGATCTTGCCGACCTCGTGCTCGTTTACTCCGCGTTCGATCGCCGGCACGATGGTCACGTTGAGCCCAATCTGCGCCAGTCGGTCCAGAGCCCGGAGCTTCACGTCCAAGATGGCAGGCTCGCCGCGCAGAATGCGATATGTGTCGGGTTCGAATCCGTCAAACTGGAAATAGAGCGATGGCCTGACCTCGTTCAATTGCTCCAGAAATCGATCATCGTGGGCGATCCGCTTGCCATTCGTGTTAATCATGACAAAAGGGATGTCGCGAGCCTGCGCCGCTCGCACAAATTCGATGATCTGAGGATGAATCGTGGGCTCGCCGCCTGAAAACTGCACCACTTCAGGATTACCTTCCGTGCGTACCAGATCGTCCAGCATCTGCTCGACTTCTTCCAGCGTGAGGCTGAAGCCCGGCCGGGCTTCAGAAAAACATAGCGGACAATCCATGTTGCAGTTGCTATTGACCTCAATGATGCCCAGGCACGTGTGCTGCTGGTGGTCTGGGCAGAGGCCGCAATCGTACGGGCAACCCTCGTGAATTTCGGTTCCACGTGCAAGCGGGATTGTGCCCGGCTTGTTGTATCTGCTCAGTGAGACATAAGCTGCCGCATCGCCATAAACGAGCGCCTCAAATGGGCCACAATCAGGACACCGTTTGCGCATGTAGACTTTGTTGTCTCGTAAGATGACCTGCCCGTCGATAACCTTGCGGCAATCAGGACAAATGCTCCTGGTCAGCTCGTAGAACACGAAATCGGCATCTTTTTTTGTAGGTGGCGTAATCTGCGTGGCTGGTACTTGCTGAGTGCTCATAAATGCCTTTAGCCTCCGAATTCGTCAACGAACGGCTCGCGACAATCCTCGTATCAGTTTGCCCGATGCGCCTGAAAGCAGATGCTCGACAGTGATATCGGCAGCTATCTGCTGAACTGCGGTTGAATACGTCGGGTAAGGGTGGATCGTACCGGCGAGGTCCGCAACCTTCAGCTTATTCTTCATTGCGATAACCAATTCGACGATTGCTTCACCAGCACGCGCGGCGATCATGCTCGCGCCCAAGAGGGTTCCATCCGGGCCTGTGATGACCTTAAGAAAACCGGCCGCGTCGTTTTCACACACTGCGCGATCCACTTGGCCGAGCTCCCGGCGATTCACCTGGATGTGATCTCCATGTTTTGTGCGAGCCTCGTGTTCAGTCAGACCCACGTGTGCAACCTCCGGGTCGGTAAACGTAACCCACGGGACAATGTCGCTGATGCCCGAAGCACTGCCGGGGAGTAAGGCATTTCGAACCGCCTGAAAAGCTTGCCAGCCCGCGTAATGAGTGAACTGGTATCCGCCAGTGATGTCGCCGGCAGCGTAAATGTGATGCACGTTGGTGCGCAAACGGTCGTCAACCGGAATGCCATCCTGCGAGTATTTCACTCCGGCTTTCTCCAAATCTAATCCCTCTACGTTGGGCTTGCGGCCTGCAGCGATAAGTAACAGATCTCCCGTCAATTCCTGATCTTCGGTGGCGATAACGACAGCATTTCCGTCTCGTTGTGCCTCCTTCGTGCGCTCCAGAACGAAATGAACGCCTTCCCCCTCCAGGACGGTTTTGATCAGGGCTTGGACGTCCGCATCTTCTTTGGGAAGAACAGCCTTACCGACGACGGTGACTTGTGAACCAAGCCGCTGGTACGCCTGCGCCATCTCAATGCCAATCGGTCCTCCGCCTACAATGAGCATCGTTTTCGGTAGGACATCATTGTCGAAGATCTGCTCGTATGTGATAAACGGGACATTTTTGATTCCACTGATTGCCGGGATAGAGGGACGAGCGCCTGTAGTCAGCAGGAATGCCTTTGCCTGGATGGTGCGATCCCCCACAAGCACGGTGAAATGATCGATAAACCGAGCTGCTCCGAAGATGAGTTCAATGCCTTCTGCAGCCAGTACCTCCGGGTTCTCGAACTGATATACCGATGCAATGGCTTCACGGACGTACTCGCGAACCGCGGGCATATCTATTTCAGGGCTGTTCGTTGAGATACCGTATCGGGGCGCCGTCCGAATCTCGTGTGCAACCTTCGCTACTTTCAAGAGGGCTTTGCTCGGCACGCACCCGGTCCAGGTGCAGTCGCCGCCAATACTGTTCTTTTCGATGAGCGCAACCTTGGCTCCGAGCTGTGCAGCAAATCTCGCCGCCACCAGGCCGCCCGAGCCGGCGCCGACAATCACGAGATCGTATCGGCTCGTCATGCTCTCTCCATGATTCTGACGTCTATAACGGCATCAAGTCGCTGCACGAAAAGCAACGCTATGATTGCCATTGCCAGCGTGCCATAGATCAAGCCATCAACGGCGAACCGCCTTCCGAGTAGGGCAGCTATCAGAGAACCGACAATAGCGCCCACGCTTAGCAAAACCGAATAGATGCCCATCGCAGCTCCGCGTCCGGCCTGTGCTCCAATGGCTCCTGCCAACAATGCCAGAGCTGCAGGCGTGAAGCCGCTCTCCACCATAATGGTAAGAGCAGTTGTCACCCCGACGATCCAACGTGCGGTACCCGAAGTCAGGTGGTTGAATAGCAGGAACTCGCCGCACACTACCAGCATGGCGAAGAGCGTCACGTGCAATGCTCGCTGTAGGCAAATGTGGGGCAGAACAAAGCTCCACGCGGTTACGCCAATCCCGAAAATTATGGAATACCCCAGTAGCACCCATCCGACCCGATCGGGGTGCTCGAAAAACACTCCATCGAGGAATTGACTTGACTGCGACTTGTGAGTAAGCAGGAAAACCAAAGTCGGTCCCAGCCAAAGGCCAACGATCGCGTTCACGCACAGCCACACTGGTGCCAGGCGCTGTAATGACGGGTGGTGTAACGCACGCAAGAAGCCTTCAACCGCCTGCTCTCGCCCGTGGCTCCTACTGCCAACTGCACCGGCGTACAGCAGAGCAGCAGAAAAAAGGTATACAAGTGCGACCGCTCCAAATGCCCGCGTCCCCAGTTTCCCCCAGAGTTGCCCGGCTAACAGGCCGCCTAGAGCGAGGCCAGCTAAGAGCGAGAGTTCAAAGTAGCTCATCGCCTTCGCACGAAGACTTGGTTTGTGATCGCTCACATCGGTAAGGTGTGCGAGCAATGGCGGCGCGACTGCCGCGGCGCCCATGCCTTCCAGACCTCGACTCAGAAAGAAGATGCTTACCAGTCCTGTCATGCCAAATAACTGAGTCGCACCGGCGCCCAGCAGTGAACCGCCAGTCATCAGGCTACGTGGTGCAACGGCGTCAGACGCGATGCCCATCGGCATTGCTGCGATCAATTCCGCAGCGAACGAAACCGCGCCTAGGACTCCAACCAGTCCCGCTCCGACTGCCGAGCCTCGATTCGCGAGTTCTGCCAGATAGAGCCCTACCAGAACACCGCTAGCACCGACTGCGATGCGCTGCACCGAATTACCGATAAGCACGAAGGCCAGGTTTATTGTTTCCATCGATCATTCATCCGGTCCCTGTAATGTTCTCAACGCCGGACAGATTTGATCTAGATGAGGCGATTGTGAACGTCATTTGTCGAACTAGAGGAATTCTTGCAGGACCTCACCCGCTGACCCCCAACCCCTTTCTAAGGTTCTCTTCGTCGAAGCCCACGATCACAGCGTCATCGATCTTCGTAACCGGAGTAGTCATAACACGCAGCTTACGTAATTCCTCGAGCGCGCCGGGATCGGCAGCAATGTTCCTGTCCTCGAACTGAATGCCATTTTTCGAAAGAAACTCTTTCGTCGATTGACAGAACATTCAGCCTGGCTGAGAAAAGACTGTGACCTTCTTCTTGGTCATTCAGTGCCTCCGCATTCAAGATGCAGATCAACAGCGAAGGTTACCGAAGCGCGCAAATTGGGCGCAGCAGGTTTCCAGATCAAATAGTACAAGTCCTGAGGGCAGTGCGGTTATGGAAAATACCTATCTCTCCGACTCGGCGCCCGCGAGGCCCGAAAGATCACGGGCACTTCATTGGGCACACTCATCGAAGCGATCTGGAAGAATCCATGACTTCTGGTGGAATTTTAGGCGGGCTTTCAGTCCGCTCTTCGGACGGATCGTCGGCTTAACTGGCCAAGCTGTTGATTGAAGGAAAGATGGCTGTACAAACAGTTTGGACCGGTAATTTTTGGCACTCCGGAAATTATGGCTAAGTTCCTGGTAAACGATGCTGGCTCAGACGGTCGACGCAACACTTGCTTGCAGTCTACTCGCAGGAGTCTCGGATCCTAATGTTTTTCTCGGGCGAAGGACGCGTGCGACCGACGTATCCGGCTCCACGACGCGGCTGTTTTTACGAATTTTTTACAGGGTTCTTGACCTTTCGTATGCCAACGCTGGGAATTTATCAAGTATTCTGTGTGCCCCGTTGAAGTTGTCGCAGTTAAGACGTCACCGCCATGGAAGAACAACCACAAGAAGAAAAGGGAGAACGCCCATGTACAAAACCAAGCCTTGCCACGACTGCGAAATGCCCGAGCAGCCCGCGCCGGTCCACGTCCTAGCGCTCAACGCTTCGCTCAAGCACCGGCCAGATGTTTCCAACACCGCGGAACTATCCGAACTGGTCATCGAAAACATGAAGCACCACAACACGCCGGTAACCAGCGAAATCATCCGCTTGGCCGATAAGCACATCCCCGTCGGCTTGGGCATCAAAGAACATCCCGACGACGATTGGCCGGAAATCGCGCAAAAGATTCAGGCCGCGGACATTCTGCTGTTCGCTACGCCCATCTGGTGGGGCAACCGCTCCAGCCTGATGCAGCGCGTCATCGAGCGCATGGATTCCTTCGACGAGCAGTACATTGCCGGCGGGCGCAGCGTGCTCTACAACAAAGTGGCCGGCGTCGTCATCACCGGGAGCGAAGACGGAGCCTTAGCGGCAATGGGCACCATTATGATGGTGCTCACCTGGCTGGGCTTCACGCTGCCGCCGGAGTGCGCCGCCTATTGGGTCGGCGAAGTCGGCCAGCCCACCAACCAAGACGGCGAAAAGCGCCGCGGCAATTCCGCCACGCAGCACATGACTAAAAATCTCGCGCGCAACCTGATGTATTACGCGCAACTCCTCAAGAAGCACCCGCTGATTGTGAAGAAGTAGTCGGGAAGATCAAGTGGCCCATAGGTTTCCTCCGTGCTGACCGCCCTGGCCGCATATTCCCATTTCGCTTCCGTCGGCAAGCGAACCGTCCAAGCGCTTTGCATCGCGTTTGCTTTTCCCAAGAAGGATTGCACATCCTTCCAACTGACCTGCTCGACTGGGGCATCAGGACCAGCTGCCAGGTTGTAGGATGGATTGTTGCCCATCACGTCCTGCCACTGCTTCTGAGTGACGTCGAACTGGCCCATCCAGAAGTCCTTGCTGATGGTGACCTGGTGAACGGGACGCTCCACCTCGTTGCGCGGAGAGCACGTCGAGCACGGCCTCCAACCATCGTCAGCATGAATGATCAGATCGGAGCCCATGCGGAAGGTACCGGCCCTTAACGATGATGAGACGCGACTTGTTGAGATCGACATAGTTGGGTTGCTGCGGGGCGCTGCCGGTGAGAGGCAGGGCCATGAGCCCCGTCAAAGCAAGAACCATCAGCCGAAGTGTAGACATCGCGTCCCTCCTCGAATCGCTGTACTGTTTGAGACGACACGGAGGCACAGAATGTTTTGGTTTCTTTGAAATCTGTTCTGCTGAAGCTGTTGATAACTCCCTATTTCACTCATAATCATCGCGTACCACCTGCTGGATTCAAGTACCTGGTCACCGAGATGGTCTGCTGGGCTACCGGTTGCCCACCAATATACGGGCAAGTCGATGGCAGACTCGCATAGACACCTGAAAAATCACGCCCCAGGAGTGGGAGGTATTCCCGGATGATCTCCAGCGAACACTGAACAAGTTCAACGTGCCCACCGAAGAGCAAGCCGAACTCAAGGCAATCGTCAACGGCGCCCAATCGGATATTGTCGTTGTCGCGGGAGCGGCAGCCGCCTAACCTCTGACTCTACTTCGGCCGGGGATTCACGGATGACGCAGACTGTTCTTGGTTCAATCGTTTCGCTCTGGCGGTACCCAGTCAAATCGATGCTGGGAGAAGAGCTGAATTCCAGTGAAGTCACTAAACGCGGGCTTCTCGGGGATCGCGTCTACGCACTTGTCGACAGTTCTGACGGGAGGGTTGCAACCGCAAAAAATCCGCGGAAGTGGCCGCACTTGTTCGACTGCCACGCTGCTCTGACTGACATTCCAGTATCAGGGTCGAAGGCACCTTCACTCCGAATCACGCTCCCTGACGGTGACGTCGTTGAGAGTGAACAGCCCGATGTCAATCAAATACTCTAAATCGTGACGTGAAATTGTCTGCGTTGCCCGACGTACAGACCCCGACAGCTGAAGAATACTGGCCGGATATTGAGGGACTCGATCACCGGGACACCGTCACCGACTTTTCGTTCCCGGAAGGTACATTCTTTGACTGTGCGCTCGTACATCTGGTGACCACAGCCACGCTTGATCGCCTGCGGGAGCTGTATCCGCAGGGGCGTTTCGAAGTGCGACGATTTCGCCCAAACATCGTGGTGGAAACCGCAAGGGGCGCTAAGGACTTCGTCGAGAATGCTTGGATCGGGCAAACCCTCACGTTGGCGAACGCCGTTCGCCTAGGCATCACCGGTCCTTGCGCGCGTTGCGTGATGACGACCCTACCTCAGGGCGATCTTCCGAAGGATGCAGGTATCCTACGCGCAGCGGCTCAGCACAACCGAGCTAACATTGGAGTGTACGCGTCAATATTGCGGGGCGGCAAGATACGCCGCCGTGAGTCCGCCAGAATTTTGAGTTCCACTCCGCAGGTAAAAAAACCGGTCAGACCATGTTCGTTAAAGGGCATCCTTCACCACGAGGAGTCGGCCATGGTCGGGGTCGGTGACCCAAACTTGACCACGGTCGTCCGCCGCCGCCGCGTGCGAGCCTTTGGCCGTTTCAACCGTGCCAAGCAGGCGTGGCTCCCCGCCCTGGGAGACTCCGATGATGGCGAGCGTTCCCACCTTCGGGTCGGGCACATAGACGTGCCGGAGGGTCGGGTTGTATCCGATCAGGTCCGTGCCCTTTCCAACCTTGAGAGTGCCAAGGATCCGCCCGTTATGGGCCACATCAACCACCGCGACCCCTCCAGCGCCAGAACCGACGAAAAGCCACGCTTGGGTTTCGTCCAGCGCGAGGCCGCTCGACGAACCTTCGGTGCCGTTCTTCCACTCCGCCACGATTCGGCGCGAGGCAATATCGATCGCAACAGTGACCTTCTGGTCCTCGCGGTTCGTGTAAACCCGCGACCGGACCGGGTCCACCGAAAGCGACTCCGGCCCTCCCCCGCCGGCCACCTTCACGTCGGCCGCGTGGGAGAGCATGACCTTGCCGCCAGCCGAAAACGCCAAGATTTCGACCTGGCCCTTTTGGGGGTCCTCCTCGGTCACCCAAACCTCGTGGGTGGCGGGAACGTATCTCACAATGTCCGGCTCCATTTCGAGGGTCGCGGAAGCGACGACCTTGTGCAGCTTGGGGTCGATCACGTTCACGGCAGAGTGGCTGCGGTCAGCCGCGAACACGTAGCCATCGCCGGCGTCCGCGGAGGTGGTCCTGCCCTGCCAAACGGCGCATGATTCGTGAGACCAGGTCGCGGGATCGATCAAGTACACGCGGCCCGTTTGCGCCGCAGGGACTATGACTTGGTGCAAGGCCGGTGTGTACACGATGTCGTCGAAACCGATGCGTTCCTCTCCTCCTGGCAGAGAAACCGCCACGGCTTTGACTGGGTTCTCAGTTTGTCCAGCGCGCTTGGGCTTCCCATCGTCGCTTCGAGTGCTCCCTGCCATGCCCAGTAACAATGCTAGCGAAACCAGAACAATCAGGTTTTTCTTCATCGCATAGCTCCTTTCCAACCAATAGTTCCTAAGAAACGGGGCTCCGATTTGGTGTGCCGCTCCCGCATCAAAACGATGGACAACCAGGAACAATCCAATACCCCGAAATCCATGGATCTCTTTATTCACCACCTATGTGGGTCGATTTAAGATGATAGGTCAGCTCTTGGCTATCACATCTCAATGTTTCATTTCTACTGCTCCGAAAGCTGGCGGCGGTGATTATCGCCGAACTTCGCGTGGATATGAAGGCGTTCGGAAACGTCTCCCAGCTGGCCTCGCCGGCAGGCGTTTGTTCCGGCAATAATGAATCTTTCTATGCCGCCTTTTGGTGAAGCGTGACTGCGTAGCCTAAACGTTCGAGGCGATTAACTAGGTTTCGAGTCAAGTGATGCTTGTTTCGTTCTCGACAACGTAACGTCGATATGATTGCTGTGAAGATCGTCACATCGGCGGCGATGTCGGCGGCCGCTCGTGGACCCGGCGGACCCGCGCCTAATTCACTTCAACGAAAAGCCAACTTTTGCAGTCCATGTAAAGATTAGCTTCCGAAGAGGCCGACGATCCGAATCCAGTGAGCGCTTTGCGCTCGGAAAGAATCGAGACATGGGCTGTCAGGATGGCATACGGTCAGCCCGGCTGAGAAGTGTTTTCTGCCAGGCAGGGCTAGCTTCTTAAGTTTTCTAGCGAAGGG
>Ga0306921_10005133_pt1 | contig 13547 bp, 9 predicted proteins | sample sta12Cox44000080_FD_203760 | JGI IMG/M metagenome (GOLD analysis project Ga0306921, IMG submission 203760) | Lab enrichment of tropical soil microbial communities from Luquillo Experimental Forest, Puerto Rico - statoxic.12C.oxic.44.000.080 (v2)... | ecosystem: Environmental > Terrestrial > Soil... | reverse complement strand
GCCGCGACGTGCTGGTCGATTATAGGCCGAACGCCGGCATTCGGATTGCGCCCCACTTCTACAACGCAGATCACGAGCTGGATCGAGTGATCAATGAGATTCAGTCCATTGTGGAATCTCACAACTACAAATAGCGCTGTCGCGCTCTCTAGGGGGCAATCCCGCTCGCTCTCGCCACCTGCGTATCTGCTTTGCACCCATATCAGGTCGGTCTTGGCGAGCACGCGACCGCAGCCCCCGATGAGCCGATGGCGAAGGTCATTGGCTGCGCCCGGACGAGGCTCTCGCAGTAGCGAGTGAGGAGCCGCTTCGCTGCATTCAGCCGGTACGACGCAAATTCAAATAAGCCGTTTGGCTCATTGGACACTCGATCTGCTCCTTGATCCCAACCCAACCGCTGATTTCACCTGGGATCGTGTAATTCTAGGAGGCATTTACTTATCGCCGGAACGTCGGCGGTGACCCTTTCCACGTCGAACAAATGGGAGGCTTTCGAGCCTCGGCGACAATCCTGACCGCTGTCCTGTGTAGCCCAAGCCCGTGCAGTGGGACGTCGTGGCCTCTGCACTCAGATTTCTTGTGGGGAACATTTTCTAACACCGATGACTTCGACCTGGGACATTGCGACTGCAAGCTCGCCAACGTTGAGGATGACAAGAGTTTTCAAAGATGCCAGTAATCCTGACCATGATGACCGCGACCCGCCGACGACGGGCGAAATTGCGCAGAGGCCCAAGCGTTTACGAACCAAGAAATCCATGCCAGTGCCTGTGCGGCGATTTCCCCTGTCCCTTTCTAGGCTTAGGCTAGAAATGGCATCGACCGCCGATTCAAGACATCTCCGACTGCGCGATGGGCCTCCCAAATCGCGGTGTCGGTGTGGGGACTTGCCCCCGCGTCGGAGTTCGCGATTGCGATGAGCCCGTACGGCTGGCGGGCGATCACATTTGGTCTGGAATTGGAATTCGTGTACACCCATTCCATCGGCTCGTAGAGGCTGTTATATGTGTAGGCGTACCCATGCGGCCAGCGATTTACAGTTATCGCGACGATGTCACGGCCAGGATCGAAGCCTCCGGGCCCGAGGACGCGGGCAAGTTGGTCTCGAACCTTACGCTCGAACGTCTCAAACGTCGTAGTGAGCAGCTCATCTCGTCCCAGCCGGTGCTGTTCCTGGCGAGGTTTCCCAGGGACGCTCATCACCTTGGTGAGATGAAGCGCGATCGGTTCCTGCGGAGACTGCGCATGTCGCAAGTCGCCAAGGGAAACTGCCTCTGTAAGCGCAAAGACGGTATGGTACATCGTAGGACAGTTGACGTTCGAGACACCCAGCCTCTTCCATGCGGTCCAATCCTTCACTCCGACACTGGTATAAACGATTGGCCCTTTTACGGCATAGGATAAGGCATCCTTTTGCGACTGAACATATTCCAGCAAGCCATGACGCAGCACCTAGCCCGTACCTCGTAGAGCTTCCCGCCACGGTTGTACGTGATCACCACTTCCTTCGCCTTAGCCGCATCGCCATCGTGCCTCACGTGAAGCACGGTACTATTCAGCCGGATCCGGACCGTTTGGCCGGGCCTGTCGAGTGCAGCATAGTTCGCGCGGGCGACTCCTGAATCCTCCTGTGTCTTCCCCGGCAGAGCTTCGGGAATGAGATACCGAACTAACAAGCGGGCGACTGTTGCGTTCCCGTCCGGGAAGTGCACCGGGGGACCAGGCGCCTCCACCTGACGTCCATGTTGCACGCCGGCCAACTCCGCGAGTACACCGTTCGGCGTCGGCTCAAGCTTAAGCCCTGCGAATCCCGGCTGCCCCATCTCCCAGCCAAACAAGGCTGGTGTCGCGTCCGCTCCTACACAGAAATTGCCTTCGCCGAAGTGCTGGAAGAACCAATACACTTCCGGGTCGACTTTTGCCACGTTCAGGAGAAAGTCTCTATAACTCATCTTGGCGAGGCGGACTTTCTTGTCAGCGGACGAAAGACCGGAGAGATAATCCGGCTGGTCTTTGTCGTACAAGCGCAGAAGATCCTTTTGAGCGCGTGAGGACAGAGGGGTTTGCGCGACGAACTCCGCGTTGAACCCGCGGCCCCCGCCACTATAGTTATTCACCAGCAAACGATCTACACCCCAGGTTTCTTTGTCAAAAAAATAGGCGTTTCTTAAACCATGGGACTGGTATAGTGCGTGGTTGGACTTATTGGACGCTTGAAAGCGTTCCAGATCGATTCCGATATCATGGAATAAAGCCTTGGCATCCTCGAAATATCTTTGCGGCGCTTCAATATTTAAGGTGCCGCCGTTGATCACCATTAGCTTGCCATTGTGCCGGAACTCGTTTCGCTTCGCATGCCCGCCGAAGTCGTCGTGGTTGTCAAGAATCAGAACACGAGAGCTCGGTCCAGTATTCTTCGAGAAGAAATAGCCTGCGGACAGGCCGCTGATTCCAGCACCGACGATTACAAGGTCGTAGATCTCGTTCGTGTGAGCCACGCTGGAAAAATCCACACGGCTAGTGTCCCGCAACTGGTGAGCAGCTTCAAAGGAACCTGCGTGGTCTCCGCGAAGTCCCGTCAAGGCTGGAGGATAATAGTCGGGCGCCTGCTCCGGAGCGAACTCCTGGGCGGCGGCAATCTGGGGAAGCAGGAACGCTCCGGCGACGGTCGCGCTTATCCCGTTGACGAAGTCACGCCGCTTAATCTTGCGATGCATGCCGAGGGAACGGTCTTGGGCTTTCATCATGATTCTATCCTTCCAAAATCTCAAAGCCGCGACCGCCCCCTTCAAAACCGGAACTTCCAACGGAGCCGCGCTAGGGGCGGCAAGGCGAGCCCGGAGGCCGGCCAGCTTTTGCGACTGAACTCGTCAACCGCGGCGGTACACTTCGCACGGCGTCCGGAACGCGTATGGCTGGGACGGTGACGTTCGACTGAACGCTAGTCACCTTGATCCCCACGAATTTGTGGGCGATGCTCCGCAGCGGGTCCCCTGATGAACGTGTAGGATCGTAGGGAATTTCACGCCCTCGGCCGCCCGCGAAACTGAGCGAGCGTCTTGCGCGACGATGGGACTCCCCATTGCGAGGATGAGGCTCAGAATCGCAGCGACAACCAACACGCCTTCGTCTCATAGGACCTCATTGATCCTAGCGTCCCGGGGCGAATGCTCCATATTGTATACAAGCCGGATGCGAGCGTGAGCGAGCCCGGCGGTCCGCTCTGGACGCGGGCGCGCGATGGGTGCGCCAGACTGAGGGATTCGCCTTTCCCCAAGCAGGCACTAGATTCGCAGAATGGTACTCGGTCGAAGCGCGCATTTGCGTTTACCGCGACGGAGCCAATGTTGAGTCTCGATTTCAATTTCGAGGCTTCGTAGCCGGCAACGCCAAATCAGTCGGAGGGACACGCCGGTTTTCGATACCCACAGGCAGCTCGCTGAGGTAGCCGAACTGCGGTCCGAGGGCCGACGTTCGGTGGCTCGAACTTCTCCGCCAAGCGGTTCAGCCGTCTCAGCAGCACGGCCTTCATTGGTGGGCTGGTGGTGCTTCCCCATGCGCTCGCTCCGGCGCGGGACAAGATCGATCCCGAAACATTCGGAAAGCTGTCGAGAGCGCTTACGTTGCTGCTTGGCATTGATCCAGTCGTGGTGATGAAAGATATTGCCGGCGACAGCCAAGAAGGGCGATCGACGCTCTGGAATGGAGCGCACGAGCGCTCGTCGGCGCAGCACTCGCTGGCGGAACGCCGGCCCCTCGCGCCCCCCAAACACCGCTGGCGGAAAGGCGGGTTGCCACAGCCCTGCCCCCGGGTCCGCGGAAACAGCGGAAGGTTAGATCCGCTCCCGAATAAGCGGCGGTCCACCCTCCGAGGCAAGTTCATGAATCAGTTCACATTGAAAGACGTGTAAGCTGGTTGTCAGGGTATTGGCAAGCGGAGGAAAACATGACGACGATCACTCGGCGCGATTGCGGGAAAGGTCTGGTTGGTCTGGCAGCATTGGCGTATGGTCCCGAGCCCTCGAGCGCCCAGGAAAGTGCTATTCCTCCGCAGGGCATCGGAAAACGATTCCGGCATCTGTCCTATACCGATCTTAACGGACGGCCGGACAGCGTTCAGGTCATGCGCAACCGTGGGCATATTTATGTCGGGCACATGTTCAGCAATGGAGTTACGATCCTGGATGCGGCGGATCCGCGCGGCCTGAAACCTGTCGGTTTTTTCACGGGCGGAGACTCTACCCGGACCCATCATCTGCAGGTTTCCGATGACCTGCTCCTGCTCGCCAACGGGGCGAACATTGTGGCCATGCAGTCTTACGACAACATTCGCGGCTATTTCGAGAATGCTCTGGCCGATAGTATCACCAACCGCAAGAAATTCCGATCAGGCCTCAGCGTCCACGACATTTCGCGGCCCGCCGAGATGAGAGAAATCGCGTTTCTCGAAATGCCGGGCCTTGGCATCAATCGCCTGTGGTGGGCAGGCGGACGCTACGCCACGGCAGCCGCCCACCTTGATGGTTTCACCGATCATTTTCTCTGTATGGTCGACCTGCAGAACATCACGAAGCCCGAAATTGTGGGGCGCTGGTGGATGCCCGGGATGAATCGCGCAGCAGGCGAGCCGTCGACCTTGGCGCCGGGCCGCCGCGTGGCCCTGCATCACATGATTACGGCCGGCAATCGCGGCTACGGGGCCTGGCGCGACGGTGGCTTCACCGTCCACGACCTCAGCGACCCCACGAAGCCGAAGCTGATTTCCCACATCAACTGGTGTCCGCCGTTTCCAGGCGGCACACACACTCCGCTTCCCTTGCCCGGCCGAAAGCTGGCTGTTGTGGCCGACGAGGCGAATGCCGAGAAATGCGCGAAGGGCCTGTTTCATACATTCATCGTAGATCTGCGGGCCGAGGAAAACCCGGTGCCGATTTCCACTTTGCCAACGCCGAAGGAGAGGGACTTCTGCGGGGCGGGAACTTTCGGTCCGCATAACCTGCACGAAAACCGGCCGGGTACGTTTCAAAGCGAGGAGACGATTTTCTCGACCTACAACGTTGCCGGCGTCCGTGTCTTTGACATCAGGGACGAATTCGCGCCAAGGGAAATCGCTTACTGGGTGCCTCCGACCCCCAAAAAGCTGATCGATCCACGTCCCAACGTTGCACTTGCTGCAAAGGCCGCTGATATCTTGGTCACGACCGATGGGCTAGTATACGTCTCCGACTGGAACTCCGGCTTGAACGTACTGCAATACGAGGGCTGAAGGACATCGTGTGAGGGCAGGCTGACCGGACCCGGGGGAACTGGAACTAGGGAAATCCTGCCAGCCTCGACGCAGCCACGATTTGCAACACACGAATTCGGCATGGTGCGACCATCATGTCATCAGGAAAGCTATCAGACCCAAGCCGGCGGGCGGTACGTCAGTGATGCCAGTCTCACCTCTGCAGCTATTGCACGATTTGCGGAGGTAGCCTTTTGAGGCCGGCCGCAATGCTCGAGAGAGGACGGTACGGCTGCCTAGATCCGAACTGGCGACTTTTTGCTCCCGCGCCAGCCGAAGATGCCCTCCCTTTGGGCTTCAATAGACCAGTGTCTCACTGGAACGCTGATTTCGGCCCATTCGCCCCCATTTGGGTGGGTATTTGGGCGGACGGAAGCACGGGGCGAAGATGCTCTGCTGGCCACCGTTGGCCAAATTGTACGCATGAGCCAAGACCAGATTCGAGTCAGGCTTCGTCTGGTGGCTCGATACACCAATTTGGGAACAACAACCGGCCACGATCGCCCTCGGGCAAGCCGGACCAATGCCGGATCGTCATGCCGAATGCTCGCGCCAAACTTAATTAACGAATTCGCGCCCGCCCAGTGCGCCAAGGGACCGAGCGAGTCCCGAGCAGTACACACCACATTATTTGCCGAATTGGCCGGATCGAGGTCCGCTATCGCGAGGCTGTAGTGAAAACACCAACAGCGTTCCGCCGAGATTGGATAGTCGGCAAGCGACGTGGTAAGCCGACCGCACCGAGGCTTTCGGTGCCGTGGTCGGCCCGCAGCGAGCCCGATGACAGCCCACCCTCCAACGACCTCCAACGCACGACAATACAGCAACGTACTGCGTTCCTTTATACTTGTATGTCATCGGGTTGCCTGAAATGCCCGAAGGCGCGTGAAACTTGTATCGCTCTTTTGGAGTCCCTTCATCCGCTGCCTTGAACCAGCCATCCAGCGTCCCGTAAAAGACCACATCGCCATCGGTGGTCGTCGGTCCGCTGTACACCTGGAAGGTCTCGTCGACGACCATTTAGTTTGTCCTGAGATCGAATCGAAGGGATGAGCCTGCCTCGGGTGTTGCCGCGATCCGCGGGATACGTGCTCAGGATGGCGCCCACCTACGGGAAACCGTTCTTGTACCTCACCCCGCACGCCTGGTAGTCCATGCAGAAGTGATTGGTCGCGGCGTAGAAGAGCTTGGTCCCAACCACAGTTTGTTGACGTAAATTATGTCACCATTTCGAGCTTGGGTTCGTTCGATCGGCGTGGGATCGTTCGGCGTGTTACTACCTTCACCTGTTTCATTTGGCGCAAGGCTAGAGTTTCGCGCGACCGTCCAGGGCTATCGAACTTAGTCTTAGAGCTTCTCTGGACATGCCACGCCGACCCATTCCCCCGGATTAGCAGCGCTTCCGCAAGTCAGTCTGTCGTCTTCGGCATGAGGGGAGCCGGCGCGCCAATCAGCTTCGAACGGTCGGCCCCCGGCTTGGGGCGGAATTTTTGCGTGCGGCCACCGAAGGTCTCGGCCGCGTAAAGATTCCCGGCCGAATCGACGGTAAACTGATGGACACCCCAGAACGCGCCTGGAAAGGTGCCGTACGTGCCCCACGAGTACAATAGTTTCCCGTTCAGATCGTACTTGAGGAACTTGTTGCTCACACCGTCTGCGACCCACAGGTATTGGTCGGCTGTGATCATGATGTGATACGGCTGCCGGATGTTCGGCCACTGGTCCAGAAACTTGCCGTTTTCGTCGAAGACCTGGATGCGGCTGTTGGACCGGTCCGCCACGTAGACGCGGCGGTTGCGGTCGATGTCGATGGAGTGCGGCAGGTCGAACTGTCCGGGCCCCCTGCCCTTGGTCCCCCACGACATCAGGTACTTGCCATTTTTGTCGAACTTTACGACCCGCGTGTTCACATAGCCATCGCTAATGAAAAACGTGCCGTCGGGCAGCCAAGCGATGTCGGTGGGCCGGCCAAAGTGCTTGTCGTCGTTTCCCGCAACGCCCGCTTCGCCCAGTGTCATGACTAGCTGCTTGCCGTCGTTAGTGAATTCGAAGATCTGCTGCCGGACATCGTCGACCACCCAGACGTGGCGCTGAGGATCGTATGGGCTAATCTTGATCTTGTGCGGGCCGCGCCCGCCCGCGAAGAGATGATCGTGTTGCGTCCAGGACTCGACCACTTTTCCGTTCGCGTCAACGACGATGATGCAGTTTCGCAGTTCCGGCTTGCCGCCGGTCGCCGCCTGACCAAGGGAACCCCACGCGCCGTTGAAATTGTTGGGCAGCTTGTCGGGGAGCTTCAGCTCGCCTCGGTTGGCCAGGAAGATCCGGTTGGGCGTTTCGGCGAAGACCCCGCCCTGTGAGCCCTGGACGTATCCTGAGCGAGCGAACGGCGCGGGCCACGTGGCGGCAACGTCGTATGGTCCGGTTTCTTCTTCTCCGCCCTTCTGCTGAGAATGCATGGGTGCGGGGAGCAGTCCCAGACCGAAAATCACCGGGAGCGCGAATGCAAGCATGCGCATGACACACCTCCTCGGGATGAAAGTATACACCCGCCATTCCCAGGTTGATCGGTCGGTATTCGGTAGAACATGGATCGCTGATAAGGACTTGAAGTTTGGCTGCACGCAATTGCCGCCGCGCGATCTGAGCGACTCGTACCGTTGCTCCAATCGCCCCCGCCGCAATGGCTCTGCGGGTGTCGGAAAACCGGAATCTCCCTCAGATTGGCATAGCGGTGCCGGCTGCCGAGCCTCCAAATGGAAATCGAAACTCAACATCGGCTCCTGACGTCTCAGACTGAACGGTACATCTCTATGCACCTTAAGAAGAGGGCGCAAGTTCGATTGGCTAAGATGCAGGACTCAAGCCGGTGCGGGTAAGACGATCCGGGGCGACGCAGGCTATTCTCTGAACCCGTATTCCAATAAAACGTGCTACTATCCCGGCCATGGCACTAAGGAACATCCACCATGTTTGAGCCAAACGACAGCAAGAAGGCTTCGCGCCGCGGCGTTGTCGCCGGCATACCGGCACTTGGCGTGCACGCCTTCGCGCGATGGGTGCGCGCAGCCGAAGCCCCGCCGTTGGCGGAAAGACTGGCCGCGTATGCGGCCGCGCTGCGTTACGACGATCTCGGTGCCGCGACGATCGAACGCGTCAAATCCCATGTCATCGACACGATCGGCTGCGGCATCGCCGCCTTCGACGAGCGGCCAGTGCGCGTCTGCCGTGAAATCGCACAGAGCGTCCGAGGGGCGGCCACTATCATCGGCACGACACGCAAGACTTCCCCTGACCTTGCTGCTTTCGCCAATGGCGCGGCGGGCCGGTATTACGATCTGAATGACATCTATGCCGGCAATGTGACAAGCCATCCAAGCGACCATATCGCTCCGTGCATTGCGGTTGCGGAAGCCGAGCGCGCGAGCGCCCGTGACCTCATCACGGCGATCGCGCTCGCTTACGAGATCGACTGCCGCCTGGTGGACGCTCTCGACCTGAGCGCACGCGGCTGGGACACACCGGTGTACAGTCTTCCGGCAGTTGCGCTCGCGGCCGGCAAGCTGATGAAGCTTGACGCAGCGAAGCTTACCGAGGCGGTCAATCTCGCAATCAACGACCACATTGCGATGGGTCAGACGCGGAGGCAGGTGCTCTCTGACTGGAAGGGGCTCGCTGATGGCGAAGCCTCGCGCAACGCAGTTTTCGCCGCGATGCTGGCACGTGGTGGCTTAACCGGTCCGGCGCCGATCTTCGAGGGCCGACTCGGCCTCTTCAAGCAGGTCTCGGGTGAAGCCGATATCGACGTTGGGAAATTCGGCGGCCGCGACAATCCGTTCCGCATCAACCGATGCGGCATGAAGGCCTATCCCGCAGTGGTTTACACCCAGACCGCGATTGTTGCGGCCACGGCTGTTGCCGATGAGGTAACAAGAGGTGTGCCCGACAAAGCTGCGGCGCTCGGACGAATCGCCTCCATCGAAATCGCTACATCAAAGCGCGGGCTTCTGCAGACCGGCACAGATCGGGAGAAGTGGGCACCCGCGACGCGGGACACGGCCGATCATTCGATGCCTTACATCACGGCCCGCGCGATGTTCGACGGCGACGTCACTAATGACAGCTATCTACCGGCGAAATTGAAGGAACCGCGCATCCTCGCGTTCATGCAGAAGATTACGGTCGTGGAAGATCCGGAGCTCACTGCGCGCGTCGGCGACGCCGTGCCAACACGCATCACCGCGATTCTGGCGGATGGGCAGCGCGTCAGCCGCAAGGTCGACGACATTCCCGGCTTCGCGGGTAAGCTGATGCAAAGGCCGGACATCGACCGCAAATTCCGCGGCAATATCGGCAGGCGCTGGCCGCGCGGGAAAACCGATGCGGTCGTGCAGTCGCTCTGGGTGCTTGAGAACACGCAGGATATCGGTGCGTTGCTAGCTACGCTGACCGTTTGAGGAGTCACGAATGATGAGGGTGGCAACCACCAACGGCCGATAAGACTTGGCTACGCGACTCCCGACGCGTCGATATGGATTCTACGGCTCATTTTTCGGGAGGTCCTGACAGCCACGTCAAGCGGAAGGTCCCCCACCTTTAACTGCCGTCTTCTGGAAAGTGGCAAAGGGAACCTCAAAGGTTTTCACCACGAAGGACGGATCAGTCACTTTCGAAAGGATTTTCTGAACCTCCGAGTAGGATTGCTGCGAATACGCCTCCGCGTGCTGTTGGTTGTCCCAGAGGCTGATTCCGACCGCTTCGCGTCCATCGGGCGTGACCAGTAGCAATTCATCTTGGAAACCCTGCCGTCGCTTGAGCACTGGCAGGACTTCGGTCTCTAGGGTCTGCTTGAACTGCGTTGCCATGTTGGGTTTCAGGTGCATGGTGACCATCCGAGCAAACATTTTCTAGTCCTCCTTCGTATTGTCTGGGTTGGACGGGGCGAACGGCGGCCGGATTTAGGTCCCCGTCTGGCTGTAGCGTGACGCTGATGGCACAAGTGTCCCGCCTCGTGTTCCGGTGCTTTCAGCCTATGCCCAAACGACCGAAAGGAACAAGGACAAACCGTCGTCAAGAGGGGCCGGGTTGTGAGTGGCAGCACAGGCTTCGCCTCTGCGCGACCATTCAGCGGGTTCCGGCACCTCCGACGGCGCGTTCGGGCGAGAAGGGATCCTGACCGGCGAGAATAGACAAGCAGCGGCTCCCGGACCGCCCAATTCCCTAAGACACATTCCCTCGCTGCCCGTTGGACGGACAGTCGTTCTCTACACACGACCGACTTGCTGCATCGGCTTTACGGTTCCTCATCGACGGGAAACAGCACATTGCCTTCCCTGGTGATTACTTTCCGCATGAAGTGGGCACGCCGCAGCAACCTTCGCCGAATGATCAGCTTGGACAGGAATCCCTGCTTCACCGAGCGTAACCGCCTCTCGGCAAAGGCATACAGGTTGAGACTGCGCGCGACTGCTGAATCGGCTTCACCCCGCGCGCGGCCGCTGCGCCACCGCGCGAGTGGTCTTTGCCATGCCGCTCGAAGTTCGGGCCAGCTGGATCTTCCGCGTCAACCGCTCCCGGGAGTGCCCGAGTGCCTAGAGGCGAGTCGGCGATCGGTCTGTGCTTTCTCCGCTCCGGCGTGGCTTGGCGTTGGCCGTCCTTCAATCGGGTATGGCCGACCCGGAAGTTGTGTGACGGGCTTCCGGGATCTAGCGACGTGCGCCGCTTGGGTAGATCACGACACGGTAACGACTCTGGATTGGTGCGTGGACTAGATCTTCCAGAACTTGTCGGCAAAGGTGCGTGGCTCGATGGTCGCGCTGCCCGTGTCCTAGACGGTACCCATCACGAGCCCGACGACGACAACCTCGCCAACGGGGAATGGCCCGTCCCAGTCTGGTGTGCTGCTGTGTGAGCCGCTCCAAAGGACACGCCGCTGCGAACTCCGTGAGGAAGTTTGATGGCGAGATTTCGTTTTGGTGCAAGGGGCTTTTAATGGCGGCTGGATCTGGGAACCGCTCACAGGGCAATCGACAGCCCGCAGGGTACGTAGTTGAGGCGCCCGACCTGCCGGATCGGGAATTCAACGCGTATTTTCGGCCCGCGCAATCGCTTAATGTCAGTCAGCAGCAGCAGAAATTAGTCCATTCATGGACCGATTTTACTTCGCCTCGTGGGCACGGCCGTTAGTCGTGAGTCCCCAAGCGTAGAGCTGTCCGTTTCAGTGCTTGGGGGAGAAAACGCCTCAGCTGCTGAAGTATCCATGTCGCCACGTCCGGGCGGGTCGTTAGGACCACGTTGCGGAACGGTCGGCGCTCGAGGTCTCAGTTAAGGAATAACGGTGATCGCCACACGCCGGCGGGTAGGATCCGTTTTCCCGTCGCCAGGCTCGGGGTCTTTCCTCCAATCTGCACTCACCCCGGTAACACTTGACCCCCGCAGCAGTGTGGCAATATCCTGCGCACGCTTTTCTGCCAGCCCGGCCTTTTCGACCAGATGCTCTCCGTTTGATAGCAGTGTCGTCGCTCGGTATCCGGTAACCTTCACGGCCGATGCCCCAATCTTCACCGCATAGCCAGCAGCCCTACGGACGGTTGCGATAGCCGCAAAATCGACGAAGTCATCGTTGAAAGCGTACAGGACGGTGAACTCCTGGGGGCCGGTGAGAGAGTCGGGGGCCGGTGGCGGTTCAGCGAGCCGGTACGAGGCCGGCCCTGCCCCCCGGGGCGCCTGAGGCGCGTCGATTCCCGGTTCCGCCGGCAATATTGTATTGCAAGCCGGGTTGATCTCCTTCACGACCGAAATCGAAAGCGGCGTGAGGGGGATGCCGCCGCAAACGCGCGGGCCTTCGCTAACGCGCCCTTCCACCAATACTTCGTGCTTCAATTGCGGAGGGTGAAACGCCGCGGTAATGTCCTGTTGAATGCCGAGATAGTAGAGTTCGCCCTGGTATTCCGCCAAGAAACAGGGAACTGTTTTCGTATCGCGCACGATCGGGCAGGCGACAAAGCTTCGTTGCTGCCCGACGGTGATCGGGGCCGCGAGCAGCCAGAGGAAACACGCGATCCGCACTACAGAACCCCCAGAAAGTTGACCAGATCGTATTTCTCCGCTTCCGAGAGCTTCATGTCGAAACGGCGATCGTAAAAGTCCACCACCTCACGCAGGTTCTCGGCCGATCCATTGGAGAAATACGGAGCGCGGGCGGCCAGCCCGCGGAACTGCTGCATCACAATCGATCCCACGTCCACGCAGCGGCCCGAGATCAGAGCGCGCCCGGGATCGGTCGAGTAGATCACCCGTCCTAGATAAGGATGCGGATCGGCTTCGGGGTTGCAAGTGATCTTGAAAACCGGGAGATCGCTCGATTCCACCCACGTGCCCGGCTCCGTCCAGGTGGGGTAATTGGTGGTGCCCACATCCACCCACCCGGCCGAAAGGTCCTGGCCCGTCATCTGGGCGTTGTGGCACGTGGCGCACGTGCGCTTCAGCGGATTGCCCAAACCGATAGAGTTAATGTGCGCCGCGTCGCGCAACCAGAACTGACGGAACAGGAAAATGTTGGCGCCGCGAGCGATTGACGCTGGGTAATGGTCCTTGCCCTTCCAGCGATCGAACAGGCCGAATACCGGATCGAAGTCGTTATCGCCCAGGACGCCCGGAGGGCGATCCCGCAGCGCCGCTGCGCCCAAGCCAGACGGCCCGCTAGGATCGACCAGCGGACCAGCGTACGTGTGCTCCACCTGAGCCATATAGACCTGCTGCTCGAACGCCACGATGGTTTCAAGCTGCTTTCGGGAAGGGGCCTCGCGCGCCTCCTCGTGGCCCATGATGGCGCTCATCGCCTGCGTCATCAACGAAGGTTCCCGGGCATCCGACATCAGGTTCATTGCGACTGGACGTCCGTTTTCCGGGTCGCGGTCGGCCAGCATGCCGGTTTTCAGTACGATGTTCTGCGCTCCAGAAATTACATATTTCAGGTTCGCCGCCGGACGCGGGCGCCGGTATACCGATACGGTTGGCTTCGGGCTCTTCAAACCGTATACCGGGCTTGAGTTGCAGCCAGTCGGGTCGCGCACCACCTCGATTGAAAACTCTACCGCTTTCGACGAGCCGTCGGCATTACGAGGCGGCCAGGTCAGCGGGATGCGGAACAAGCCGCGGTTCAGCAGGAGGGAATGTGATTTTTCCTTATCTTGCGGCAAGTCGGGACAATTCGACCCGTCGAATGCCGCAAACACCGGATCCTTCCCATCGGTTGCGA
>Ga0306921_10005132_pt1 | contig 13549 bp, 14 predicted proteins | sample sta12Cox44000080_FD_203760 | JGI IMG/M metagenome (GOLD analysis project Ga0306921, IMG submission 203760) | Lab enrichment of tropical soil microbial communities from Luquillo Experimental Forest, Puerto Rico - statoxic.12C.oxic.44.000.080 (v2)... | ecosystem: Environmental > Terrestrial >... | reverse complement strand
CCGTGGTCGTCGTGAGCTACTCGGGCAAGGAGATCAACGCCAAGCTGGTGTACTACGGCGCCGGCTTGAGCGGGAAGACCACGAATCTCGAGGCGATCTACGAGGCGGTGCCCGACACCAGCCGCGGCAAGATGGTGAGCATGAAGACGCAGTCCGACCGGACGCTGTTCTTCGACCTGCTGCCGCTGGACCTCGGCGAGATCATGGGCTTCAAGACCCGGTTCCTCCTTTATACGGTGCCCGGCCAGGTGTTCTACAACGCCACGCGCAAGCTCGTGCTCAAGGGCGCGGACGCCCTGGTGTTCGTGGCCGACTCCGAAGTCGGCAAGATGGAGGAGAACAAGGAGTCGCTCGCGAACCTGCGCGCGAACCTCGCCGAGTACGGGCTGACGCTCGAGTCCATCCCGTGGGTGATGCAGTACAACAAGCGCGACCTGCCGAACGTCTACACGGTGGACGAGCTGAACGCCGAGCTGAACCCCGGCCACGTGCCGTGCTTCGAGGCCGTCGCGAGCGAAGGCAAGGGCGTGTTCGAGACGTTCCGCGGCGTGTCGCACCTGCTGATGGAGAAGGTCACGCGCGACCTGCGCCGTGCGCCGGGAGCGCGCAGCGGCTCGCCGTCGTCCGAGGAGCCGGCGCCGGTCGCACCGCCGCCGCCGCAGGCTCAGGCCCAGCCGCCGCGCATGGCGCCGCCGCAGGCGCCCGTGCAGGCGATCCGCCGCGAGGCCCACGCGACGTCCGCCGACGCGAATCCCATGCGCATCGACTACGGCACCGAGCTCGAGCTGCCCGCGGCCGGCCAGGCGCCGCTCACGCACGAGCCGGCGATCTCGCATGCCGAGACGACGGAGGCCGTGCGCACGCTCCAGCTCCCGCGGCCGTCGAGCGCACTCAAGCGTCCGGCCGCAGCCGCGGCGCCTGCTCCGAGCGGGCGCGGCATGATGGAGACGGCCGACGCGGGGGGGGCCTCCGAGCACCGGATCCGCGAGATCGTGGTGCCGGTGAAGCTGCCGCCGGACGCCCGATACGAGATCGTCATCCGGCTCCAGCTGGACACCAACGCGTAAGTCTTTGCCCGATTGGCCGTCCAGCCCGGGTCAAGTCGGCCGCATGCCCGGCTCACCGGTACCTGGCCCGTTGACAGCGCCGCCGCGGGTTCCTAGCCTCAATGGCGAGGAGGTGGCCATGTTCCCGATGTTCCGGCGTCCAGAGTTGCGGATCGGCTCCGGCTTCGCCGTCGCGATGGCGCTCGTCGCGCTGCTTGCGGCAGCCCCGGCCCGCGCCGGCTTCGACGTGAACACCAGCAACGGATTCGGTGGCTTCGGCAGCTCCGGCTCGTCCGGATTCCAGCCGCTCGTGCCGATCTCGGGCTTCGCGCGCGCCGCGTCGTGGTTCGATCCATCGCGGCTCCACCTCTCCTCCACGGTGACCGTGGGCTCCGGCAACGGCACCACAAACGCGCTGCAGGTCACGAGCCTCTCGTACCAGTTCGGCCGGCCGCTCAGCATGAGCGTGAGCATCGGCAACTCGTTTGGGCCGAACGCTGTCGGCGGGACGAACCCGTTCTTCCTTGAGGGTTTCGACCTCACCTGGCGGCCGAATGCGAACGCGATGTTCCGGATCGAGATGCACGACGTGCGCTCGCCGCTCCAGCTGGACCCGCTCAGCGGCCGCTACGGCTACGGCTTCGAGAATCCGTACCGACCGTACTGATCGACCCGCCTCGAGCCCGACCTTCCGTGTCCCGAGCGCCTGAGGCCTCGCGTGCGTCCCGGCTCGCTCTCGCGTTCGCGGCGCGCACGTCGCCCACCGGCCTGATCCCGTACCTGACCGCGGGTTACCCTGCGCTCGAGCGCACGCTCGAGCTCCTGCGCGCGGTGGAGCGGGCGGGCGCGCTCGCGGTCGAGGTGGGCGTGCCGTTCTCCGACCCGATCGCCGACGGCCCTGACATCCAGCGCGCGTCCGAGTGGGCGCTGCGACAGGGGGTCGGCATCGCCGACGTGCTGGACCTGGTCGCGCGCTTCCGGCGCGAGTCGTCGTTGCCCATCGTGGTGATGACCTACGCGAACCCCGTCGTGCGCATGGGCTCGGACGCGTTCGCCGATCGCACACGCGACGCGGGCGTCGACGCGGTCATTCTCTCCGACCTCCCTCCCGAGGAGCTGCCCGGGACCTGGCGCGCGCTCGACGACGCCGGCATCGACACCGTGCTGCTCGTCGCCCCGACCACGAGCGCGGAACGGCTCCCCGCGCTGCTCGCGCGCTGCCGCGGGTTCGTCTACTGCCTGTCGCGCACCGGTGTCACCGGACGCTCCGAGGGCTTCGCGGGCTCGCTCGACGAGCGCATCGCGGCCGTGCGCGCGCACACGAAGCTGCCGGTCGCGGTGGGCTTCGGCATCTCCACCGCCGCCGACGCCGCGGCGCTCCGCGGTCGCGTGGACGCCGCGGTGGTGGGCGCGGCGTTCATGCGGCTCGTCGAGCAGGATCCCGAGCGCGGCGTCGTGGATCGCGTGGGCGCGTTCGCGAGCGAGCTCGCCGCCTCGCTCCGCTGAAGCGCGAGGTCCGGTCGGCGACGGGGCCCTGGGGGACGGCGGACGCCTATCAATAGAGGGGCCCCCGGGACGTTGCGCCCCGGGGGCCCGCTTCAGTTGCCGCGGTGCAGACGCCTCAGCGCCTGATCCACCACAGCAGGTCCAGAAGGACCATCACCAGTCCGACGTCCACGGCCACCTCCTGATGGAGGGCCCGCCGCGGTGACCGCGGACGGGGTCAACCGGGTCGGTTCGGCCGCTCGTGGGTTGGCTGCGCGAGCGGGGGAGTCGGCGTCCTGCCGCCTCACGTCCGGTATCGGCAAGGCGCGGGTCAGGCTTGAGTCACCGGAAGGCCACCCGCGCTGCTCCTGTTGCCACTTGCACTTGCGGCTGCGCGTTGCAACTCAGGTCGCGGCGACGAGTCGCCCGCGCGCGAGCTGCTTCAGGACCACGATGGTGAGGTCGTCGAGCGGCCCGTCGGCCCAGCCGCGCACCGCACCCAGGAGCTCCTCCACCACGTCGGCCGCGCGGCGGTGCGAGTGGCGGTCGAGCACCTCCCACAACCGGTCGTCGCCGTACTGCTCCCCGGCGCGCGAGGCCTCGGTGAGGCCGTCCGTGTAGAAGATGAGCACGTCGCCCGGCTCCAGCTCCACCTCGGTCACCGGGTACGTGGCGCCGTCCTGCACGCCGAGGAGCACGCCACTGTCCTTCAGCTCGACCCGGCGGCCGTCGCGCCGGCGGACGAGCGGCGGCGTGAGCCCGGCGTTCGCGAAGCGCACGAGCCCTGCGCCGGCGTCCACGCGCGCGCACAGCAGGCCCATGAACCGCTCCGGCTGGTCCACGGCCACGAGATCGCGGTTCATCGCCTCGAGCAGCTCGCCCGGGTGGCGCGCGCGCTGCGCCTCGTCGCGGAAGCGCGCCTGCACGCCGGCGAGCACGAGGGCGGCGGCGAGGCCGTGGCCGGCCGCGTCGCCCACCGCGAGCGTGAACTCGCGCCCGCCGGTCTCGACGAAGTCGTAGTAGTCGCCGCCCACGGCCTCGCTCGCGAGAGTGGAGGCCGCGCAGTCGAGCGTGGGGAACACCGGCGTGCGCCGCGGCAGCCGGTGCGCCTGCACCGAGGACGCCTCGCGCATCTCGCGCGCGAGCGCGCCGCGGCCGGCGGCCTCGCGCTTGAGCTCGAGGTTCTCGAGCTGGATGGCGAGGCGCTGCGCCAGCCGCTCGAGCGCGCGCGACTCCTCGCGCGAGAGCCACGCGCCGGCGAAGCGCCGCCCGAGGACCAGCGTCACCGACGCGTCCACCGGCAGCAGCCAGCGCACGCCGCTCATCTCCAGCGCGTCGGCGTCGTCGTTCGAGAGCTTCAACTCGGCGGGCTCACGCACGCCGGTCACGTGGCGGAGCGCCTCCGACGCGCGCGGCCCGAGCGCGGGCTTGAGCGCTTCGCCCGCGTGTGCCAGCACTGCACCGTGGTCGTTCATGCGCAGCGCCGAGCAGCCGTCCACGCGCAGCGCGCGCACGATCGCGTCGCACGCGCCGCGCAGCAGCTCCGCCTTGTCGCCGCCCTGCGGCAGCCAGTCGGCGAGCGACCACTCGTCCGCGATCGGCACCAGCCGCTCGCCCGCCATGCCGATCCAGCCGCGCGCCGGACCGGCGAGCGTGGCGAGCAGCGCCGCGAACGCGAGCCCGGCGCCGGCCACGCCCGCGCCGAGCGCGGGCCACCACGACGATGCCAGCCACTCCCCAGCCAGGTAGACGAGCCCCGCGCCCAGCAGCGCCAGCACCGCGCGCATGAACGCGCGCAGCGCGACGCGGAAGTCGAACACGTTGTGCACGACCATGGCCCACGCGAACGACAGCGGCACGAGCAGCGTCGCCGGCACCGTCCAGCGCTCGCCCGGCAACGAGCCCACGCTCGAGAAGTTGTGAATCCCGCCGAGGAGCGCGAACGGCAGCGCGCCGGCGAGCGTGCCGAAGAACGCCACGCGCAGCCGGCGCTTCGCGTCCGGGCTCTCGACGCGCACGAACGCCAGCGCGAACAGCACGAGCCCGCCGAGCAGCCAGCCCATGAGCACGATGCCGCTCCCGGCCTGGAGCACGGGCATGAGCGCGCGCGAGAGTCCGCTGCCGAACAGCACCTCGAGCTGGGCGCCCACGTAGAACGCGAACAGCACCGTGGCCGCGGCGTAGCCCGCGAGCACCCAGGCGCGCGCCCGCGGCCGGCCCGACTCCGGGAACAGCGCGAAGAAGTGCGAGAACAACGGGCCCGCGAACAGCTGCGCCAGCAGGAAGGCGAGCTCGTACGCGCCGCGCGCGACGCCGGAGTCGATCGCCGGCCGCGGCGCGAGCATGACCGAGAACGCGAGGCAGAGGAGGTAGAATGTGCGCGTGAGCCGGTCGCGGCGCTCGCTCCACACCCAGCCGCCGAGCAGCATGAACGCCGTCGCCACCGCGAACAGCATCGCGCCGTAACGGCGCTCGCCGTCGGGCGGTGCGCTCGGCGCGATCCATACCGGCACGGTCGCGCCCCCACGCTCGCGCATCACGACGAGTGGTACGCCCGGGGCCGCCGATTCGAGCGGGTCGGCCGGGGCCGCCCGCCCGGCGCGGTCGTCCTCCGGCGCGCTCAGACGATCGCCCGGCTCCAGTCCCGCGAGCGCTCCCGGACTGCCGGATTCCACCGATTCGACCCTGCCGTCCGGCCGTATCTGCAGTCCGGTGTAGCCATGACGCGGCAGGCTGAGCGCGCACACGAGGAGCACCCAGGACGCGGGCAGCATCAGCCAGCGGAGCTGGAAGCCGGCGCCCGGCCGGTCCATCAGCGGCCCGGCCTCCGTTTGAACACGTGGCTCTGATCCAACCGGGTGCTCACCTGCATCCGAACGTCCGTGACCCCAAGATTCCCCCCACGGGAGAATGGCGCCGCGTGCGCTTCGCCGGTTTTCGCTGCAACGCGCATTCTGTGTCGTGGACGGCGCGCGAGCGCAAGGCTATTCTCGGTCAAGTCGCTTGCCAACAATGCCGATACGCACAGCGATCCGTGCAGCCATGCCGTCGCCGTCCGCGTGACGTCGTGGCGCCGACGACCGTGCCGCCCGGACAGGGTACACGGGGTTGAGGAGCGGAGGCTCGTCCAATCATGCTGGTCCTAACAAGGAAGTTAGGAGAAAACATCCGGATCGGGGATGCAGTGAAGATCACCGTCCTCGAGGTGCGCTCGGGTCAGGTCAAGCTTGGCATCGAGGCCCCGCCTGAGGTCAAGGTGCATCGCGAGGAGATCTACGCGCGCATCCAGGAAGAGAATCGCAAGGCGGCGCAGCGGCCGCCGGGTGCGCCGGCCGATCCGGGGAAGAAGTAGCGCAGCGCCGCCCAGCCATGCCTCGAGGATCGGAGCCATGCGAGAGACGATGAGCCGCAGACCCAAGCGCATCACGGAAGCACGGCCGAGCACACGGCGTGCGGTCGCACGCGGGCCGGGTTCACGTCACGTGAGCACGCCCGACGCACGCGTCGTCGATCTCGCGCGGGTCGTCGAAGCACGCCGGCGGATCGCGTCGGGATGGTACGATCGATCGGATGTGCGCGACCGCCTCGTGGACGCCGTGCTCCACGAGATCCGGGGGCGTTAGCGCGTTCCGAGCGCGCCTGCCGCGCGCGAGCCGCGGGGCCCGAAGGGGCGCCGCGGCTCGTGTTTTCCAGGTGCGCGGGCCTCCACTATGCTCTCCGGAGGCCGCGGCGCCGCTCTCCCGGAACCGCGCCTCCAAGGACGGTCATGCCCACACGCACGCTGCGGCGCACCACTGCGTTCCCGCTCGAAGCCGGATTCCGCGCGCTCATGGACGACGCGGAGTCGGGCGTGCTGCTGCTGGATCCCGACCGGCGCGTGGCCGAGGCCAACCCCGCGGCCCTGAAGCTGCTCGGCGTCACGCTCGAGCGCGCGCGCGCCGCGGAGGCCTCGACGCTGCTGCGCACGGGGGTCGCGGGCGAGGACCTGGCGCGCGACGTCTTCGCCGCCGCGCGGCTCGAGCGCGAGGCGGTGCTCCACACGCCCGGCGCCGGCGACGTGCCGGTGCTGCTCGCGGCCACCCGCATCGGCAAGCCCCCTTGGGCACTGGTGACGCTCCACGACCTCACGTCCATGCGCCGGATGCAGCAGGAGCTCCGCCGGCACGAGCGGCTCGCCACGCTGGGGCAGCTCTCGGCCGGCGTCGCGCACGAGATCCGCAACCCGCTCGCGGGGATCGGCACGAGCGCGCAGGTGCTGCTCAAGCGCTTCGAGTCCGGCGACGACCGGGCGCGCTTCGCGCAGGTGATCCTCGACGAGGTCGCACGGCTGGATCGGATCGTGACGAGCCTGCTCCAGTACGCGCGCCCGCGGCAGCCCGAGCTCAAGGCGGTGCGCCTCGCCGACTGCGTCGCGCGCGTCGTTGCGATGTCGCGCGCGAACGCCGAGCGTCAGGGGGTGCGCGTCGAGAGCGAGGTCGCGGCGCGTCTCGCGCCGGTCTACGTCGATGCCGACCTCGTCCACCAGGTGCTGCTGAACGTCACGCTCAACGCGCTCCAGGCGATGCCATCGGGCGGCACGCTTCGCTACGAGGTGCGCCTCGTGCGCGGCCGGCGCCCGCCACGCGGGCCCGGACGGCGCGCCGAGGACCAGGGCGGTCTCGACGCGCGGCGGAACGGCGCCGCGGACGCGGGCTCCGTCCGCGCCCCGGCCGAGGCGCCGCGCCCCGGCGTGGCGGAGCCGGCATGGCTCGAGGTGCAGCAGGTGCGCATCATCGACACCGGCGTCGGCATCCCGCGCGGCACGCTGGCGAAGCTCTTCGACCCGTTCTTCACCACCAAGCCCGCGGGCACGGGCCTGGGCCTCAGCATCTCGCAAACCATCATGCAGGAGCACGGCGGATCGATCGCGGTGGACAGCAAGGAAGGCCGCGGCACCACGGTGCTCCTCAACTTCCCGCTGGAGAAACGGAATGGCGAAAGGCGACAGCTCGACACGGGCTCCGTCGAAGGGCACGCTGCTCGTCGTCGATGACGAGCGCACGCTGAGATTCAGCATCGGCGAGTGGGCGAGGGACGAGGGCTATTCGCCGCTCGAGGCCGCGAGCGGGCGCGAGGCATTGGAGCTCGCACGCGAGCGCGGCGTCGACGCCGTGGTGCTGGACCTGAAGCTCGCCGACGAGGACGGCCTGCGCGTCCTGCGCGAGCTCAAGGAGCTCGATCCAGCGCTGCCGGTCGTGATGCTCACCGGGCACGGCACCGTGGAGCAGGCGGTGCGCGCGATCCAGCTCGGCGCCTACGATTTCATGCTGAAACCCCCGGACCTGGCGCACCTGGGCCTGGTGCTCGACCGCGCGCTCGAGCATGCGCGCCTGCGCCTGGAGGTGAGCCGGCTGCGCCAGAGCGGCGCCGGGCGGGTGGAGATCGTGGGCGGCAGCGACGGGCTCAAGCTGGCGATGTCGCGGCTCGAGCGCGCGGCGAAGGCCAGCGCCTCGACCGTGCTGCTCCACGGCGAGACGGGCTCGGGCAAGGAGCTGATGGCGCGCTACCTGCACGAGAAGAGCGCTCGCGCCTCGGGGCCGTTCGTGGAGCTCAACTGCAGCGCCATCCCGGAGCAGCTCCTGGAAAGCGAGCTCTACGGGCACGAGCGCGGCGCGTTCACCGACGCCAAGCGCTTCAAGAAGGGACTGTTCGAGCTCGCCGATCGCGGCACGCTGTTCCTGGACGAGATCGGCGAGATGGCGCCGCAGCTCCAGGCGAAGCTGCTGCGAGTGCTGGAGACACGCACGTTCCGGCGCGTGGGGGGCGGCGCGGACATCACCGTGGACGTGCGCGTGGTGGCCGCGACCCACCGCGACCTGGCGAAGCTGGTGGGCGAGGGGCGCTTCCGCGAGGACCTCTACTTCCGGCTGAACGTGGTGCCGGTGCAGGTGCCGCCGCTCCGCGAGCGCATCGCCGACATCCCGCCGCTCGCCGAGCATTTCGTCGCGCGCTTCTGCCGCGAGCTCGGGCGGCCGCCGGCACGTCTCCACCCCGCGGCGCTCGAGCGCCTGCAGTCCTACCGCTGGCCCGGCAACGTGCGCGAGCTGCGGAACGTCATCGAGCGCGTCCTGTTGCTCGAGGCGGACGACGAGATCAGGCCTGAGCACCTGCCGCCGGAGATGAGCGGGCAGGCGCTCGGGTCCGGGCCGCTCGCAGGCGGCCACCTCGGCACCACGTCGATCGATCCATTCCCCGCGGGCGCCGTGCGCCCGCTGGCCGAGCTGGAGAAGATGGCGATCGAACACGCGCTGCGCGTCTGCGAGGGCAACAAGACGCGCGCGGCGTCGATGCTCGGAATCGCGCGCCAGACGCTGCGCACGAAGCTCAAGGAGTACGCGATCGCCGACGACGCGGAGGACACCGAGACCGCCTGATCGAGTGAAAGTATCGATGGTCAAGAAACCATCGCCCGGCGGGACGGGGCGGTCGGGAATCGAGCGGCCGGGGGAGACGATCCTCCGGTCGCTGCCGTTCGCACGGCGAGCGAGCGCGTCCCGCAATGCCGCGCGAGCGCCCGAGGTCCCGGGCCGGGCCCGCCGCCTAACGCGTTGACGCCAATGCGGCTGTCCGGGCCCGCGAACCCCCGTTCCCCACCCGGCGCAAGGGCCCCCGGGGCGGCCCGTGTAGAAAGTGCTCAAGTCCGGAGCGCGTGGCATACGGGGTGCAAAAGCCTGGGGTGGACCACACACGCCACCCGTGCCCCGGAGCCGCCGAATGCCGCACATCCTGATCGTCGAGGACGAACCGACCACGTCCTGGGCCCTCGCCGAGGGCCTCTCCGACGACGGCTACACCATCGACACCTTCCGCACCGCCGAGGAAGCGCTGGTGTGGCTGCGCGCGCACAAGAGCGATCTCGTGATCACCGACTTCCGGCTTCCAGGCCTCTCCGGGCTCGAGCTCGCGCAGAAGCTCTCGCGCGGCCGGAACGCGCAGCCGGTGATCGTGGTCACCGCGTACGGCTCGCCCGAGACGGTGCGCGAGCTGGTGCGCGCCGGCGTCAGCGAGGTGTTCCCGAAGCCGTTCCACGTCGACGAGCTGCGGCGCGCCGTTCATCGCGCGCTGCTCGCGCGCACGGAGCGCCGGAGCGCCCGGTCCGCCCGCGGGTCGTCCTCGCTCAGGAGGGCCGCATGACCTCGCGCCTTCCCGTGACGGTTCGCCGCCTGCCGCTGCGCGTGCGGCTCGCCGCCGCGCTCGAGCGGCTGCCCGAGTCGCAACGGCTGGTGCTGGCGCTGCGGCTGATCGACGGGCTGTCGCCGGTCGAGGCTGGGGGCGCGCTGCACCTGTCGGCGCGCGAGGTGGAGTCGCGCCTCTCCGTGGCGCTCGAGTCCGTCGCTACGGAGCTGGGCACGCCCGCGCGGAGGGCGGCATGAAGTCGATCAAGCCGCTGACGCCGCTCGCCGATCCGCACCGCGCGATCCCGCGCGGGAACGCCGCGCGCCGCGCCCAGGCCGAGGCTGCGGTCAACTCGCTCGCCGCCGAGCAGCAGCGGCTGGAGGCGGGCGGGGAGGAGTGGTCGCTGGCGCGCGCCGCGCACCAGCTTCGCTACTGGCGGTTCGTTCGCGCGCTGGTGCTGATCGCCGGCGAGCGCGAGCGCCGCGAGCGGAAGGCCGCGTGAACCCGCTCGAGCGACGCTCCCGCGAGCTGAAGCTCGTGCCCGGCGGCCAGCCCGCGCCCGCCGAGTACGGCGCCGGCCACGCCGCGCAGTGGTCGCGGGGCCGCGTGCACACGCTCGTGGTCGCCAGCGGTCGGGGCGGCGTCGGCAAGAGCAACCTCGCCGTGAACCTGGCCGTGGCGCTCGGCGAGCGTGGCGCGCGCGTCGTGCTCGTGGACGGCGACCTGGCGCAGGCGAACCTCGACCTGCTGCTCGGCGTCCACCCACGCTGGGACCTGGGACACGTGCTCGCCGGCGAGAAGGCGCTCGACGAGGTCGTGGTCGCTGGCCCCGAGAACGTGACGCTCGTGCCCGGGGCGTCGAGCGCGCCGGTGATGGAGCTCGACGACTTCCGCCGCGAGCTGCTGCTGCGCTCGCTCGGCACCGCCGACGAGAGCGCCGACCTGATGATTGTGGACACCGGCTCGAACGCCGACCGCGACACGCTCGAGCTCTGCCGCGCCGCGCACGAGCTGCTGGTCGTGGCCACCCCCGACATGGCGTCGTTCTCCGACGCCTACGGACTCGTGAAGACGCTGCAGAAGGAGGGCGCGCTCGCCCGCGCGCCGCATCTCGTCGTGAACCTCGCCACCACACCGGAGGAGGCCGACGACGCCGCGCACCGCATGACGCTGTTCGCGCGCCACTTCCTGCGCCTCGAGGTCCAGGTGCTCGGCACCGTGCCGTTCGACGCCGCCGTGACGCGCGCCGTCCGCGCCCAGGAGCCGGTGCTGCTCGCGTACCCCAAATCCCCCGCGGCGAACGCCTACCGCGCGCTCGCCGCCCGCCTGTGGAAACCCGCCCCCTCGGGTCCCGACTCCGATCTGCTCTCGGAGAAGTCGTTCCGCCTCGAAGCCTAGGAGAACCCCTGATGGCCCGCGCCGCCACGCTCGTTGCCTCCGCCCGCAAGAAGGCTGTTCGTCCGTCGCGAACGACGCTCACCTCCAGCGCGCGCCGCCCGGCGCTGCGGCTCGTCACCGGCCGAAAGCCCGCGGCTGCGACGCGCTCAGGGCTCGCCGCCCGCGCGGGCGCCGCCGCGCGCAGCACCGGCACGACGCGCTCGGTCGCGACCCGTCCGCTCCCGACCCGCCCGGTCGCGGCCCGCCCGGTCGCGACCCGCCCGCTCGCGGCCCGCCCGGTCGCGACCCGCCCGGCGGCCGCGCGCCCCGCGCCGCGCGTGAACGGCGCCGCGCGCGCGATCGCGACCGCAGCCATCACCTACAATAAGAACGACCTGCTCAAGCGCTTCGCACCGCTCGTGCGCCACGTCGTCGAGCGCGTGGCGGCCACGCTGCCGCGCAACGTGGACCACGAGGACCTCTACTCGGCGGGCGTGCTCGGGCTGCTCGACGCCCACGCCAAGTTCGACACGCGCAAGGGGGTCAAGTTCGAGACCTATGCGGTGTGGCGCATCAAGGGCGCGGTGCTGGACCAGCTCCGCGCGCTCGACTGGGCGTCGCGCTCGATGCGGCGCAAGGCGCGCAACCTGGACGGCGTCACGCGCCGGCTCGACCAGAAGCTCGGCCGCGCCGCGTCGGAGGAGGAGGTGGCGCGCGAGCTCAAGATGTCGCGCGACGACTTCTACCGGCTGCTCGACCACGTGCGCGGCGCCGTGCTGGTGTCGCTGGACGAGGCGCGCACGAACGACGGCGAGGACCAGGGCACGCTCGCGGACCATCTCGCCGACCCCAACTCGATCGACCTCGAGTCCCGTCTCGAGGACGACCAGACGAAGCGCATGCTGCTGCGCACCATCGACCAGCTGCCGGAGCAGGAGCGGCTGGTGGTGGCGCTCTACTATTACGAACACCTCACGCTCAAGGAGATCGGGCGAACCCTCGGCATCTCGGAGTCGCGCGTGTCGCAGGTGCACACGCGCGCCATGTCGCGCATGAAGCTGCGCATGCAGAGAGCCGCGGGCCGTCACGACGAGGCGGCGTGAGGTCGGTCACGGGGTCAGGCGGGGAGCGGCTCGGGCCGCCGCCGTTCGTGCGGCTGCGCGAGCGCCTCGCCGAGCAGGTCGCGGGCCTGGAGCGCGAAGGCGACCCGCGCGCCGCGGCGGCGCTGCACGCGCTCGTCGAGGCATGGTGGTTCGAACAGGAAGCCTGGAACGCCCGGGTGCGGGACGTGCTCGGGGTGCACCACGAGATCAACAACGCGCTGGTGGGCGTGCGCGGCAACACGCAGCTCATGCTCATGGACCCGTCGGGCCAGGGGCCCGGCGCGCGCGAACGACTGGAGGTCGTGCTTCGTGAGTCCGGCCGAATCCAAGAAGCGACGCTCCGGCTCCGGGACCTCAAAGGGGTCCTCGGCGGCTCGGTTCCGAGATCCGATGCGGCGTAGCGGCGAACCGGTCGAGGAAGTGCGCGTCCCGCGCGAGCGCAAGGGCGACGTGCGTCCCGAGGGTGGGGCGGCGGGCCCGCCGCGCCTCGGCGACCGGCGTGCGGCCTCCGGCTGCCTGTGGGACGCGTGCGAGGCGCTGCTGTCCTCGACCGCGGACCCTTCGGCGCTCGAGCGCGCGCTGGACGCGCTGCTCGCGGCGTTCGATTGCGAGGGCGCCGCGTTGCACGCCCGCTCGGAGGAGGGCACGCTGGAGACGTGGTGCGCGCGCGGCGACTGGGAGCGCGCGCCCGGCGATCTCCGTGAAGCCATGTGCGTGCCGCTGTACCGCGGCCGCGAGCGCGTGGGCGCGCTCGACCTGCTCGCGCGGCGCGGACAGCGCTGGCGCCCGGAGCAGCGCTCGCTCGTCCGCACCGCATCGGGCGCGCTCGGCGCGGCGCTCGGCGCGCGGCTCGAGCTGGACCGCTACCGTCGCCAGCCCGGCCGCGACGAGGTCACGGGCCTCGCGGACGCGCGCGCGTTCCACCAGCGCCTCGTCGAGGAGATGGGCCGCGCCGAGCAGGCCGGCCAGCCGGTGGCGATCGTCACCGTGGACGTCGACCACTTCAAGGCGATCAACGAGCGCTTCGGCCCGCCCGCGGGCGACCAGGTGCTCGCGGAGTCCGCGATGGTGCTGAGGCTCGCGCTCCGAGACGGCGATTTCATCGCGCGCCTGGGCGGCGACGCGTTCGGGGTGGTGCTGCCCGACTGCGACCTGGCGCCCGCGCGCCGGCTCGCCGAGCGGCTGCGGCACGCGCTCGAGCAGCATCGCTTCCCGCGCGTCGGTCCGATCAGCGTCTCGGCCGGCGTGGCCACATCGCCCCGCGATGGGATGGATCCCACCGAGCTCATGTCCGCGGCCGAGCGCGCGCTCGGCCTGGCGAAGAAAGGCGGGCGGCACCGCACGGCCACGAGCGGACCGTCGCAGAGCCACTGAGAGGTCGTA
>Ga0306921_10005131_pt1 | contig 13549 bp, 15 predicted proteins | sample sta12Cox44000080_FD_203760 | JGI IMG/M metagenome (GOLD analysis project Ga0306921, IMG submission 203760) | Lab enrichment of tropical soil microbial communities from Luquillo Experimental Forest, Puerto Rico - statoxic.12C.oxic.44.000.080 (v2)... | ecosystem: Environmental > Terrestrial >... | reverse complement strand
CTGGCGGGGTTGCCTTGCATGTGCTGGGCACGCTCAAGGAGCCTCAGTTCATGCAAGCCTTCGCAAAGAAGGGCCGCTTCAAGGACCTGATGGGACGCATTCCAGTTCACGTGATTACCGCCCGCGCGGCATTGGTCGGAGCCGCAAGCTTCGGGCTGGAGACCTACAAGCACAAATCTGGGGTGGCGGCATGAACAAAACTCTTCCCGTTACTTATCTGGCCAGACATGGCGAAAAAGCCTGGACGATTACCGGCCAACACACAGGACGCATCGATTTACCGCTTACCGAGCGCGGGGAGGCCAACGCACGGCGACTAGGCGAGCGTCTCAGTGGACTGACATTCGCGAAGGTATTCGTCCGCATGGCGCGCCGCAAGGGGCTGGTGAGCATCAACCACCGGCCTATCGCGATAGCGTCCTCCCACTGAATGTGAAAGCTCGCGTCGCAGTAGAACAAGCTTCAATTTTAGGCTGGGAGCGATACGTAGGCGACTCGGGCCGGGTCATCGACATGAACACGTTCGGGGCTTCCGCGCCGCTTAAGGAACTGCAGAGAAAATTTGGCTTCGAGCCAGACCAGGTCGTCCTGGCTGCCAAGCAGCAGCTAGGCAGGAGCTGACTCAAAGTGGACTCTGCCTGATTTTCAGGACCGGCAGCGCATTTCTAACTCAGATTTTAGGTAAGCCACTGGTTCGCCGAGTTCTGAACGCTGAACGAGCACTCATTCAGGATCCTGAACGTGTGCGTAAGGAGCTCACGCGAGAGTCGGATCCGAGGCCTTTCCAGGCGCCCCTCAATGACATCCTCAGGGCAGTCGATGAATCCGAATCCAACCTCCAGAAAGTAGGCTTCCGTCAGATGCCGGCTTGTCGCATTGGACTCGGCACGGTACGTATGGCCGGTTTCGTAGAAGCGCTCGAAGCCTCGAACTCCATGCTCCTTATTTAAACTGCGGACTTTGGACAAGATGAGCAACGCGATCGAAGTATTTCAACTCGCAAAGGTTGGTTCCGCCCTTGGTTCCGGCGGCCTCACTTGTCCCGTGCCATTAATTGAACCCCAACGATAGGCTCGTGAAGCAGCGTGCGACCGTTTTGATGCGGAGCCATACTCAATGCTGGTCTCAGATATGGTATGATGGCTTTATGGAGACACTGCGAAAGATCACCGTGGAGGTACCGCAGGAGCTTCTCGACAAGGCGCGGCGTGCTACTGGCACGGGCATTACCCAAACAGTTCGTACGGGACTTCAACTAGTCGCGGCATCGCGGACATACGCTCGCCTACGCCAACTCCGAGGTAAGGTTCGCTTTACGCGTACCCTGGCAGAGCTGAAGACCGACCGATGATCGCGGCCGATACGAGCACCTGGGTCGCCTTTCTAGAAGGCGGCAAAGGCGAGGATACACAGCTACTTGACAAGGCGCTGGAAGACCGGCAGGTGCTGATGGTGCCGGCTGTACTCACTGAGCTGTTAAGCGACCCGGAGCTGCCTTCAGGCGTTGCGGAAACGCTTTCAGACGTGCCTCTGATCGAGATCGGACCTGGCTATTGGAAACGAGCAGGCGTGTTGCGCGCGAAGGTGCTTTTAAGGCGTCGCAAGGCGCGGCTCGGCGATGCGCTTATTGCACAGAGCTGTATTGATCAGGGTATCGCTCTCCTAACGCGAGACCGAGATTTCGGGGCTTTCGCCGAAGCTGCGGGCCTTGATCTTGTACTTGGGGCTGAGACGTAGTTACTCGCGCCCAGCATCACTACGAACAGCGTCTATCCGGACCGCGACACGGCGAAGCGGAAGGTCGTTGGGGACCTCAGCGCATTTTACAAGGCGAGCTACCCGAACGCAGGCGGAATGCCCCAGATCGATCTTCCCACCCGATGATTTGAAGGCACTGATCGCCTACGTGGAGGAGGATGTATAAGAACCCGGAGGGGCCAACTTAACCTCATAACCCGGAGGAAAGGGCATCGAGGAAGAGGATGAGAGTGGGATGTGGTGCCGTGGGAAAACTACCGACAAGCGAGGACTCTTGTTCAACAGAGATGGCAGATCGATTCCAAGCGTTCCTTTCCCTGCACCGCAGAATTGAAAGCCTAGCGATTTCCTTGCAGAAAGAGATCTGAAAAGTCGTCCGACCAGCAATACGGCCAGAGACTAATAAGGTTGGACAGGCAGTGAGATCGTCATTCAATTCGGTTGTGGGAGTGATGGAGGGGGTTCCCGCTCTCAGCGTGGAAGGGGCAGCGGCGAAGATGTGGGCCGCAACAGGCGGCCGCGTGATTGGCAATATCGCAAAAGCGGCTAATCACCGATACTAATTACGTGGCCAGGCTGGATGGTTTTCAGGTGGTCGAGACAGGTCGTCATCAAGGGCAGAAGGTCTTCGAGCAAAACCGATTCCCCGCAGAAAACAATGACTGCGAGATGGCGAGTGGCCAAGTTCTGTTGGTACTCGAAACCTCGATCTACTGTCAACAGTACGTCGAATTTCGCGGCTTCTGCCTGTTTCAGAAGTTCACCGTTCTCAAGTCCTGCGAATCCGGCCCGCTCCAACACACCCAGCGTTCCCGAGAGTGGAATATTCCTGCTTAGTGCGATTGTCCGCCCGATTTGTTCATCAACCAAAAGGGCGTCGGCGCGCAAAGTTTCCGCGGGGAGAATGGCCTCACGCTCGCAACGGTGCAACGTGACTGGAGTTCGAGGCTGCCTCGCGTCGCCAATTCGATGTGCTGCTGTTCTGGAGCCCGGACCAGGCTGAGCCGCGAGGGCGTATTGCCGACACTCACTTACTTGCAGCGGCTCACCAGTTACGGAATCAAGTGGCGCAGTTTCAGCGAGCAATACATCGACAGTTGCGGTGTCTTTGCCGATGCAGTCATTTCGATCATGGCGGTCATTGCGAACCAGGAAAACATCCGCCGATCGGAGCGGGCGCGAGCAGGCCTAGCGCGTGAGCGAGCCGCTGAGAAGACTCTCGGACGGCCCAGAGTTTTGAACGGCCAACACACGGCCCAGATTGCAACTCTGCGCGGCCAGGGTCATTCTTTGCGAGCTATTAGCCGTCAGCTTGGCATCTCTACTCGCTCTGTGCGCCGACTCGTCCACAATAGCCCTTAGAAAGTGGGGCAAAAACGTGGTTTTCCGGCCCCGGCTAAGATATTGAAAAGTGGCGGGGGCTTCTTGTTGCCTAGAGTGGGGCAGAATCGAACGTCAGGGCCTCGGGCCGATCGGCTGTATGCCAAGTCGCACTCGCGCGCATCAAATGGTTACTACTTGCACCAGACACCAGACCAACGGAGGGGAGCCTCAGCCTCCCCTTTCCTTCCTCACAGCCCCTGCAAAAGTACCCGACAACAAACCCGAGCTGATGTCGTCGGGTGATCAACAGGGGTTACTTCGACAGGAAGAGAGGCCCCACGCTGACAATTTCGAAATGCCTCTTTGCACGGCGACTGTCTGTGATGGCCGGGCGCCACTAAATAAAATGGGAGCCCCACCGAGACTGTTTGTGAGAGGCTCCCTACCTAGCTGCGCTGAAGGATTAGATGTTAGGAATTGACAGTTGGCCGAGTCTAAGTCAGCGATTCGGCAGTCTGCTGTGACGCTGGACACATCCGGCGCGGCTTTTGCACAAATCTGCTGTGCAACCCACGGCGCGCCGTCCGCATCGCCCTAGATAACCCCTCGCCCCCCTTATTCGAGGGGAACCTGAGGCGCCGCCCCCTCGGGCCTCACGCCGCACAGTTAGATTCGCACATTCAATTCACGTCGCCTCAACGTTGGAAGATCCTTGATAGTTTTTCCCGCTTTGTTCTGAGCAAGCCGTAACTCGTAAAGGCTTTGCAGATTTAGCCAAAACTCAGGACGCGTGCCAAAGAAATGGGCGAGCCGCAGGGCGGTGTCGCCTGTGACAACACGCGTCCCGTTCAGAATCTGCGTAATCCGATTTGTCGCCACGTCGAGTTGACGGGCAAGTTCAGCGGCGCTCATATCGAGCGCCTTTAGTTCTTCCGCCAAGTGTTCACCAGGATGAATTGCAGTGACCGCCATGTCGTGATGCTCCCTAGTGGTAGTCAACGATCTCAACGTTCGAGGGTCCAGGCTCCCCGTCAACCCATTCAAAGCAAATCCGCCATTGATCGTTGATGCGGATGCTGTACTGACCTACTTACGGTCGGTGCGCAATCAACTCACGCCATTCGTCGCTTGTGCGCGATAAAATATCCCGCAGACAGTTTCTTGCCAGGGCGGGAGGAACGGCGATGGCGCTCGTTCGTTTTTCAATTGAAGCCGACACCAATGACGTAGAACCGGACCGTATCATTCCTAAAATTGATGGTGAAATTTTCGATGAACCGGGCGAAGACTCTGAAAGCAGCGTAGGACCGAAAATCGGGCATGTCCATGCCTTGCTTGTACTCTGGAACCGCGCTGCCAATGAAGGGGTGTCCCTGTACGACGCGATGGATTGTTTCAGTGCTTCTGCAGAGGAGTGCTTTGCGGCGCTGTACAGGGAGGATGGCCAAGAATGGAGCAAAGCGGTAAATGAACTTTACGATGGTGACGTCCCGGGCATGGACGCTTTGTTCATCGAAGAGATTCAGCTCGAACCCAAATACCGTGGTCAAGGGATTGGAGCGGATATAGTGCGGGAACTTATTTCGACGTTTGCATCTACGGGCATAGCACTGGTTGCATGCAAACCGTTCCCGCTCCAATACTTGGAATGGAAAGCAGATGACGCTGAGCACAGAAAGTTACGCGAAACGCCAGGATTCGAGGAAAAACGAATCGCCGACTTTGCCCGGGTAGCTCAATTTTGGACGGAACTGGGTTTCCGCAAGTTGAAGGATTGCGACGTCTTCTATACTTACGCTCCGCATCTGCGCGTCCAACCCGAAATCCCACGCGTCCCGCGGGGCCGTCGCCGCCTTCAAAACAAAAGCGTAGCTCCTAGGCGGAAATAGCCTTGGTGCGAAACACGAACGTCAACAGTCCCAAAACCGATCCAGCTCCCTCCTAAAGGCCCGCGAGCTGGTGTCCCAGTTCACACCGCTGAATCCTGAGACTGTTTTTGCAGATACTGTCGCCTGCGACAGGGCTACCTGGCGTGGCTTGGGAAGCGGTCGCCGCTTTTGACTAAGCTTGCCCGCCTCGACCTACTCAACTATTCGGTTTCTATGCGAACGTCATTGAACTTTCGAAAGTCCTGATCGAACGAGGCTACCGGCATGTTTTCGGTCGACGCAGTCGCGGCGATCAGACAGTCCACGAAATGGACCTTTGTTGCGCGATAGCGATCCAAGGCCTCCAGGTGGATGGCCGTACCATCAATTTCGACACCCGGGCTGGAAATGAGTCTGCCGAGTGCCGATGCGATATCTCCGCGTGGATGCTCGTAGAAAGACTCCAGTACGAACACGCACTCGGCCAGAACAGCCGGCAACACTACAATCACCACGTCCCCGCGATCGCAGGCATCGAACAGCTTTCCAGCGGCCTTAGCATGCTTTTCATGGTCCTGCACTAGGTAGCGAACGATCAGATTGGTGTCGACAAGCCTTCGTTTGCTCAACGGGAGCCCTCACGACTACGGACTACCCTCGCTGCGGCGTCACGGATTTGGGCGAAGGACATCCCTTTACCCTTTCTACTGGGGAGAGCGCCCTTCAGTGATCGCGTACCCAGATGCACGCGAATAATGGCGTGGTCCCCTTCCACCACGTACTCTAGCTTGTCGCCAGGCTTGATTCGCAACGCCCTGCGAATCTTCCCCGGAATGGTCGTCTGTCCCCTGCTTGTTACCGTGGAATGCGGCATCGTAGGATCCTTACCTTATAAAGAATGCATTGCTTGTGTCATTATGCCTTACCTCTCGTTAACTGGCAAGACCCGAGCCATTTCGTTGCGAATACGGCTGAAGACCAAGCAAAACCCGAAATTCTAGGGAGCGACCGTCTACGCGAAGCCTTTTTGCGCCCGAGGCTGCTTGACTACCTTTGGGCCTACTTTCGGCAACTGCCTCTTCGAGCACAAGCCATTGACGGGGGCAGGAGATTTAGATTCTTCGCGAAGCCGCGAGAGCGAAGTGGCAAGAGTAAGACAGTTTGATATGGCAGCTAGTGGCGGGACTTGAGGATAATCTTTAGGGCTTCGGTCAGTTCTCACTGTTTCCGTGGGGCAAAGCGATGGTGAGCACAAAAGCACTGTCTTCGACAGCTTCAACATTATGGATAACTTCGCGGTCGAGCGCCAACATGTGGCCTGTAGGAAGATCAAACTCTGCGTCTTGTACCTGCATTCTGATGTGACCCGCCACGGTGTGAACTGAAACTCTGCCAGCGTTTTTGTGTTCGTTCAAGCGTGCGCCGGATTTCAGAGCCATCAAAATCACGCGAGAGTCCGAATGCTTTACCAACAATTTAGAGCTTCGCCCGCTGGGAGCGATACGTAGGTAACTCGGGCCGTGTCATCGGCATGAACACGTTCGGGGCTTCCGCGCCGCTTAACGGCCGCGATGTCGGGCTCAGGCACGATGGCAATCGCATCTTCAGACATTTTAGCGGCGAACCGATTCGGTTTCGACTTCCGATAGTCGAACTGATATTCTGAACGTAACTTTTCCTGCTTAGCTTGCTCCTTTTTACGAGCCAACGTTTTCTTCATACTCTTTACGCTCCGTGCGGGTCGCCTTGCGAGCACTAATTAATCGAACTCTGTCGCCTTCCACAAAGCTCACCAAGACTAGATTTTGCTTAGCTGAGTGGCCAATGATGATTTCGCGCCGTTCGATCTCAGAATGTAGGCCGACGGCCGCTTGATGATTCGCTCAACTATACGCTGGGCGAATGAGTGGACCACAACATCGCTGGGCGTGTCTGGCACTAACTTGCCCAGTTCTGAATATGCAGGCCCGCAACCCGGCCAAACTCGCGCTGATTATTGGAAACAAGGACCAGTTTGCGAACGATTGCCTGTGCCGCGATCAGCGTATCCAGCGGACCAATGGGTGTGCCGGCACGCTCGAGTCTCGCCCGAACTTGAGCATACGAAGCTGCGTCGTTGGAAGTAAATTCCAAGATGGCAATGGGACGTAGGAAATTTTCTACCAGCCGCAATGTCTTCGCCGCCGAAGCGCTCTTGGCCGCGCCGGTCCGCAATTCGGCTTCAGTAATGACGCTCACCGCAATGTCTTCCGGGGCCCGAGCGAGCAGTTTTTTCAAAACTGCGAGATTCTGTTTGAGGGCATAGATGCAGGTATCGGTGTCGAGGAGGAATTTCATCGCAGCGGAGTCCGCTTTTCAACTTCGCCCTGCGGCGGCCGCGCGAAGTCGTCCGCTACCCCAGCAAACGATTCGGCGTATCCCTCAGGCCACTCGTTGGCTGGCGTCATTACCACTGCTCGCCCTTGGCGATGCACGAGCACGATGTCGGTCTCGAAGCGAAATTCCTTGGGCAAGCGGACCGCCTGGCTCCTCCCGGTCCAAAAGATTCTGGCCTTCTTGGTTTTCATCGCGCCCCCATGATACATACCAATGATATATATCGTTTTGAACGGCGTCAAGTAGCTGTAGAAGTTTTGCGAAACGCACCCATTTCGTTCGGGTTAGAATGGCGCGGCCAGGTTAAGCTGTTGTCGAGGGGTAACAGATTGTGACGATCCGGGTGGAACTCAATCCCGAGGTTGAAGCCTGGCTCGTAGCACAAGCTCGAGCCATCGGACTTTCTGTGGAGAAGTTTGCTGAAGGCCTTCTGAGGTCCCACCAATTCAACGTTTCTATCTTGGCCTTTGGACGAAGCGCCCCGACGGGCCTAAGCAGCTTCACGCCAGCCCGTCGCCCGGATATACCGCCGATCGTAAGCCGAAAGTTCCTCTTCTTCCCACTGCGTCAAATTCCGCCTATGAGCCCAAGCGCGAAATGTTCTCGATGATGCGTTTGCACTCGTTGGCCGTCCTGGCCTATTCCTTCTTCGCCGGCCATATCTCCAACTCGTCGAGGCAGTGCTCCAGCAAGGCTAAAGGCAAGTCTGCGCAATTTGCTTTCTAACGGTTTCTAACAGTTGGATTGGGAGGCGGCTGGTAACGCCGTCAATCGGTGAGGCTTGTAATTTTAGGATGTGAATTCGAATCCTTCCGCCCCAGCCAAATTTTCACTCTTTTTGCGTGGGGAAACCGGCATCGAGCCAGCCTTTCCAACCGCCATCCATCGATTCGACGTTGGTGTAGCCCATTCGCTGGAGATTGTCGGCGGCAAGCGCGGACCGGAATCCGCCACCACAGTAGAGGATGAGCTTGGCACCGGCGTCGGGCACGCGCTGCTCGATATCGCGCTCAATGACTCCTTTGCCAAGATGAATCGCGCCGGGAAGGTGGCCGCGTCCCCACTCGCTTTCTTCGCGCACGTCAATCAGAGCAAACTTCTCACCGGCGTCGAGGCGGCGCTTGACGTCGGTCACATTCGTTTCCTTGATGTGCTTTTTAGCGTCGTGCACCAGAGCCAAGAACCGTTGCGAATGTGCCATGGCATCCTCCGTTCGATCTGTAAAGAATCAAGCAAAGCGTATCACAGCAAGGCGTGAGCGAAAGCACAGAGGGCGCCCAGTCGTCGCCCAGCACCCTCCGCCATGCAAACTCGCTGCCGCGGACAGCGTTTAGGGTTTGGCCGACTCCTTGCCGAACGACCTGACGAGATTCACCAAATTCCAGCGAACTTCTTCCTTGGCGCGGTCGCCCTCGCCGCCAACCATTTTTCCACGGCCGTTGGTGACGATGTAGAAAAGCCCGCCGTCGGTGTATTTGGAGATGCTGGCGGGATTGCGCCAGTCGTTCAATTCGAGCTTCATCTGTGCCGCGAGGTCGCCCTTGCCGTCACCATTTTCTCCGTGACACATGGCGCAGTGGTAGCCGTAAAGCTTTTTCGCTTCGGCGAGCCCGTTGGGAGTGGGCTTCACTGGATTTTTCTTTTCGGCGTCGGCGGCAGGGATGGGAGAGAGAGCATTATCCGCCGATTGGGCATCCTTTGGTTTCGAATCCTTTTGCTGCGCGAAAAAGCTGGCCGTCGAGAGCAGAAAAAGAGCGCTGAGAAACAGCACGATACGCTGCATACATACCCCCTGAGTGGAAGATTGAAAAATGTCTGAGGAGCGAGGCAGACAGGAGCTAGCTTGATTTTACGCCTTGGAACAGCGCAAAGAAAGAACACCGATACGCGCGAGTGAGCCCGGCCAGAGTCCGGCGCTTGCGGAGCCAATCGGTCTCGGGCTATGGCTTGTCGAAGGCGAGCGGTGATTTCGCCGCACGGACACTGCAGCCACGGACCGGTTCTTCGCCACGCTTCCCAGCGCTGAAGCGGCTCGATTCACGCACCCGGGTTCGCAGGCCATCGATTACCGCTGGAATCGGAGCGTGCGACGCGTTGCGAATCACAAAGATCATCAAGGCAGCTTCACCCGGAGAATCGGCGCTGGAGGTGATGCCGACGCCCTGAATGCCCTGCTGCTTCAGAAGTTCATTTACGTGGGCCGCATGCACAACTTTGGCCCGCTCGAGTTCGGTCTTTGCGATGCTGTTGACCGCGAAAGTATCGACGACGGGCGCCACGCGTGCGGCGGTAGCCGCGTCGAAGATGCCGTGAGGGCCCTGGTTGCCGGCCGCGACAATGCGCGTACCGATGCCTTCCAACTCGGCGGGAAGCACCGTGGGGATCTGCTCAGGATTGACGACGAGTATCACCGCGGCTTCACCGGGACGGTCCATGCTCGGCCCCACGCCGATGGCCTGAACATAGGTGTTCGCGAGCAGCTCGGGAGCGTGCATATCGCGGGCGTGTTCGGCGGAAGCCGTCTTCGCGGGGTCGACAGCCATCGTTTGCGTCTGCGTGGTCTTCACGCCATTTCCGGCCAGCGTGCAACCAATGACCTGGTGGGTCGCCGCGGTGCCGACGAAGGTCGGCTTATTATTGCTCTGGTCCGCCAGCGCGGCCAAGACATCGGCGACAGGATTGCCAACCGTGTCCGTGTCTGAACCGCCATAGAGCAACGCGACAGGGTCGGCCGTGGTCCGATCGACGATCAAAGAGCCGGAATCGCCGGAAGCGCTGAACGAGCCTCCGGCAACCGAAATCTGGTTCGTATAGCTGACCGAAAAGGTCGAGCCGGTGTTGCAGCCCTGCTGATAAGAGACAGATGTTGCGAGAGAAATGGAACTCACCGAGGAGCAGGTCAAGCCAGTGGTGCGGCCGCTTTTTGCAACGCTTTCTCCGACGCTGGCCACGATGCCGTTGCCGGCGTGTGGCGGACCCGGGCCGGCGACAGTTCCCGTTGCAGTAGCTCCAAGAGAGAGGATACTTCCTGTCGTGTCCACCGTTCCGGTCACGATCTGAGCGAGTGCGGCATCGACGTTAGTTCCCGCGGTCTCCAGGTTCACGAATTGCGAGAGGTTGCCGACGGTGGTCGTTCCGGTAGCCGAACAGTTGGCGTCGATCAAGCCGGGCTGTGTAATCGCGTCACCGATGCTGGCGGAGTCGCTACGCGCGAGAACGTGATTGTTGCTGAGAATGTAGAACGTACCGTTGCGCTGCACGAGCGCGCCGAGAGTGCCGGAACAGCAAAAAGTAAGCGTGCCCTGAACACTGGAATCCTTGGCGTTGCCACCCGAGGTGCCGAGTTTGACGGGAATGTTTTGCGCCTGCTGGTTGGAATTGGAGGCCACGATCAAAACGTTGCTCGAACCGGACTTGGTTTTGTCGGCCTGCGAGACGGCGCTGACGGTGACGGTAGAGGGGTTCGGAACGGTGGCCGGAGCGGTGTAGGTTCCGGAGATGCTGATGGTTCCAACCGTGGAGTTACCGCCAGCGATTCCATTGACCTCCCAGGTGACAGTTGTGTTCGTGGTGCCGGTCACGGTTGCCTGAAAGGCGATGGTCTGATCGACGACGGCCGTTGGGGACTGAGGAGCAACGGTGACAGTGATGGTCCCGGGATTGCCGCCGCCACCACCGCCGGTATGCTTAACGTCTGACAAACCGCTGCAGCCCGAAGGACCCGCCGCGACAGCGAATAAGGATAGAAAGAGAGTGGCTCGGCGCATTTTATCCCTCAACCCCGTTCAAGTCAGTTTCAGGCTAGCACGCAGGTGAGAAGCGGCAGGGGTCCTCAGAAAGCCTCCGTGACCAACTTACTTCCTGTACGCGGGGACAGGCTTACCTGGGCTTTTGCTAAGATGGCCGAAACTGCGTGCGGGATGCCCGTTCAATCAAGATCGCGCCAATTTGGCCCGATACCGATTTCGACGACCAGAGGAACGGCAAGCTTGTGGACGCCTTCCATCTCTTCTTTTACGAGCTTTGAGAGTGAGTTAATTTCCATTGCCGGGGCTTCGAAGAGCAGTTCGTCATGAACCTGGAGGATCATGCGTGCCGCGAATTTCTCCAGGCGGAGACGCTTGTCGATGGAGATCATGGCCAGCTTGATAAGGTCGGCGGCCGTACCTTGCAGAGGGGAGTTCAGGGCGGTCCGTTCTGCAAAATTCCGGAGTTGCATTTGCGGCGAGTTGATTTCGGAGATGGGACGGATTCGTCCGAAGAGAGTCTTGGCTGTTTCGGTCTTGCGGGTTTCGACGAGGATGCCGTCCAGGTAGTCCTTCACCCCGCGGTAACGCGTGAAATACGCATTGATAAACTGTGCGGCTTCCTTTTGGACGATCCCGAGCTGTTGCGCCAACCCAAAAGCAGACAAACCATACATGATGCCGAAATTGATGGCCTTGGCGGCTCGGCGGTGCTCGGCGGTCTGCGCCATGGGCCCGACGCCGAAGACTTCCTGGGCCGTTCGGGCGTGGATGTCTTCGCCGCTGCGAAAGGCCTCGATAAGGACGGGATCCTGCGAAAAGTGGGCCATGATGCGGAGTTCGATCTGCGAATAGTCAGCGGAAAGAAGGACCTTGCCGGGCTCGGCGACGAAGGCGGCGCGAATCTCACGGCCGAGTTCGGTGCGAATCGGAATATTCTGCAGATTCGGATCGCTTGAGCTGAGGCGGCCGGTAGCCGTACCGGTCTGAGAGTAGCTCGTGTGCAGTCGCCCGGTGTCCGGATGGATGAGTTTCGGCAATGCATCGACATACGTGGATTTCAATTTGGCGATTTCGCGGTACTCGATCACCTTGCGCGGCAATTCGTGCTGGTCTGAGAGTTCTTCGAGAATTTCGGCCGCCGTGGACCTGACCTTGCCTCGGCCCCGGCGTGAAGGAACCTGAAGGTTCAGCTTGTCGAAGAGAATTTCCGCGAGCTGCGTGGGCGAATTGACGTTGAATTCGGAGCCCGCGAGCTTCCAGATCTCTTTTTCGAGCCGGCGGACCTCCTTCTCCATGGAGTGCGACATTTTTTCAAGGGCCCGAGGATCGACACGAATGCCGGTGCGCTCCATTTCCGCCAAAACGCCGGCGAGTGGCAGGTCGATGGTTTCATAGGCCGCCGTCAGGTCTTGCTCATCGATCTGCTTGCGGAGGAGGGGGGCCAGTCTTTGCAGCAAGTCGGCATGCTCGCCTGCACCGCCGCCGATCGGGGCATTGAACTGGCGGAAGACCACGTCAGCGAAATCGTGTTTGGCGGTGGTGGGGCGCAGAAGGTAGGCGTACAACTGTGTGGCGTGCTTGATGTTCTCGGTGCGGCCGGCCAACAACTGGAAAAGCTTCGGGTCGTGCACAATTTTGGGACGCTTTTGATCCCGCAGAGCCTGCTCCAAGGATTTTAGAGCTTCGCCCTTCTCGTCGGTCCAGAGTGCCCGCCCCTCGCCTGCGTTCGAAGAAACCTCGAGGCCGGTAATTTGAGTGCCGAAGCCTTCGGATTCGCGGCCGCCCACTTCGAGATTCAGCCAAACGGCAAGCTCGGCGTCAGCGGGAAGCTTGGTCAAGTAGTCCCGCAGCGCTTCGACGCCTTCAAATTGCGCATAGTCTTTTTTCTGGTCAACGGCGGTGGTTGCGACTTCCTCCCGGGAAGCGCTACTTTTCTCCAACGCGCCTGAGGCCAGCAATTCCTTCAAGAGAGAATTGAAGCCCAGTTCGCGATAGAGGGCCACGAGCGCAGTGGCATCGGGCTCGCGCATTTTCAGCTTGTTGAGGTCGAGCTCCAAGGGCACTTCGGTGTCGATGGTCGCCAACTGCTTGCTCATCAGCACTTGCTCTTTTTGCTGCTGCAACGCTTCGCGGTACCGCTTGTTCGGAACTTCTTCGGCATGCTTTAGCGCCCTTTCAACGGTGCCATACTTCTGGATGAGCTCGGTGGCACCTTTTTCACCGATTCCCTTGGCACCTGGAATGTTGTCGACCGTGTCGCCAAGCAGAGACATGAGGTCGATGACCTTTTCGGGGGGAACGCCGAGGATTTCCTCGACCTTTTTCTGATCGACGATGGTGTCAGCCTTGGCGCCGCCCGAACCGCTGCGAAGCACGCGCACCCCGGAATTGACGAGTTGCATCATGTCCTTGTCGTTGGAAACGACGAAGACGTCGAGCTTCTTTTTGGCGGCTTGCTTGGCCACTGTGCCAATG
>Ga0306921_10005130_pt1 | contig 13550 bp, 24 predicted proteins | sample sta12Cox44000080_FD_203760 | JGI IMG/M metagenome (GOLD analysis project Ga0306921, IMG submission 203760) | Lab enrichment of tropical soil microbial communities from Luquillo Experimental Forest, Puerto Rico - statoxic.12C.oxic.44.000.080 (v2)... | ecosystem: Environmental > Terrestrial >... | reverse complement strand
AACTCTAAAGTGCCTGCATACAAAAACTACGGCGGAAGAGGAATAAGCGTTTGCGAACGATGGCGACATTCTTTCCCCAACTTCCTCGCCGACATGGGCGAATGCCCACCCGGCCTAACCATCGACCGAATCAACAATGATGGGAACTATGAGCCGGGAAACTGCCGCTGGGCAACCAGGAAGCAGCAGCAAGCCAATAAGCGACCTAAGCCTCTAATTGATTTAACCGGGCAGCGATTCTCAAGATGGCTCGTTCTCGGCCTTTCTCATCGCGACCACCACGGAATCGCGTACTGGTTCTGTCGCTGCGATTGCGGCACAGAAAAAGTCGTTTCCCACGCCAGCCTTCACTTCAGCAGCAGAGGCTGCATACTCTGCGCCCACCTTGGCAGACCTCGCTCCCGCAAAGGACAATTTCTTCCCAAAACTAAGCCTTAGGCTTCCTGTCTCTCCATTTAAACCACCACAAGCCAAAAACGGCCAAAACCAAAAGCAAGAGCAAGATCACAAGAATCCTCACCCAAAAAAGGGACTGTTGCGCCTGAACCGTCGCTACATCCAACCAAGCGTACTGAGCGGTTATAGAGCAGCTCGCCGTCGCCGTTCCCGAGTAAGTGCCGCTACCCACCGCCAGCGACCCGCCGCACCCTGAAATCGAGATCAGCTGCGCAGAATTGGTCAGCACGCAATTAAACGGCTGCCCCGCCGCATAGGTGCCGCGGCAGTTGTCCGCCGACCCGGATCCGATGTTGTTGACAATCACCATATAGGAAACCGGCGGCGGAACAAGCTCATAAGCGCCGATGGCGGGCGGAGTCGGCCGGAGAGTGCCCGCATAGTCCGTCGTCACCTGCGCGATCGCAACGCCTGCAGCGATGACCGGAGACCCCGCCAGCACGGTCATGTCGCCAATTCCGTAGTTGTGCCACGTTTCATCCTTGAGTTGGGGATCGACACACAGCGCCGCCTGCTCATTCCACTTGGCCTGCGGACATGCCCAGTTCGACTTCCAGTGCCAGGTCGAGTTGTGATCGTACTTCGTGCCTGGATTGGAGAACAGCGTAGAAACCCCGGGATCGAGATAGATGGGGTTGGAATAATCGTTGGTCACCGACCCCGGATAGCCGTTGGCGGCGGAGTTCTGAAACCCCAGAAAGATGTTGTCTTCATAAATCAGGGAGCTGGCCGAAGTGCATGTTGCCGCTCCGCAGGTAATCTGCAGGTTGGTCAGGCCCGCCGAATACATGGTGTTGAAGGCGAAGTAGGTAGGCGCGCCATCCGCCACCGCCAGAGCGATTGAAGTGTCGGCAGCGCGGCAGAACAGCGAAAGCGAAGTGTTATAGCCCGTCGGGGTTCCCGGGATCGCCTGGCGCAGAGCATTGCAGTTGCCCACAATGAGATTGTTGTAGCTGGCCGACTGGCTGCCTACCTTCAACTGCTGCCCCATGTTGGAATACATCTGGGAACCGGTGACCGTCAGGGTCGACCCGTTGCCCTCGAGGTGAAGCAGGTCAAAACCGTCCTGAGTGTTATACGCCGCCACCGAGTTGGTAATAGTCACGTGCCACGCAGGATTCGAAGTTGCCGTAGCCGTGCCCAGGCCGTCGCCGTAGCCGCCTGAGTTCTGGTCGGTACACCAGTGGTAAGGAACGGTATCGACGATCGGGTACTCCTCTTCACAGCCCGACCACAGAACTTGAAAGTGATCGAGGGTGAGGTTGCCTGTACCGGTCTGGCCATTCCCGGCATCCATGTTCCAGCCGCTGGAAGGATTGCCCGCCAGCACTACCCGCTGCAACGCTACTCCATCGCCGGTGGCCCCAATCATCCCGTTGGCCGCCATGCCGTGAATCCGAATGTCAGTCAAAGTGGTGTTGGTGGTGGTATTCGACGTAGAAATGCCGCTGGTGGCGTAGTCGTCGAGCGGGTAAGAGGTTTTGCACTGGTTCTGCGACCCGCGCGTGCAGTCAGACTTGTCACTGATGTTGAGGCAGGCAAGGTCGACATAGGCAACCCCGTTGAGAGCGATCACGGGATTCACTCCAAAACCGCCGTTGATGGCGGCCTTGAGCGAGTCGTCCTGGCAGGAAGCGTAGTTGCGGCCGAGGATGCGGGTATGCTGGCTGGCGGTTCCGGAAGGCGGCGGCGGCGCACCTGACCCATAAGGATTCCCGGCCAGAGCGACAGCATAGCCTTGCGCGTTGACTGAGCCATTCGACGTAGCACCATTCTCGTAGCCCACCCGGCAGGAGTTGGGGCAGTCGAGAATCACCGTATCGCCTCCCGCAATCACCCAAGACCAGTGCGGGCCGGCAGCGGTGGCATAGGCACCATCTGAAAAAAGCATACGAAAATCCGAAAATGCACAGTGCTGGTTGGTGCCCGTACCGGGATATGGGACGTCGGCGAGACCGTCGCACTGCCCTCCGGCCTTGCCAGTAGTGGAGTAGCGGGTGCCGCCATCGGCTCTTACATACCATGTAGCGGCGTGGAGGGTGGTTTGAGAGACGATCAGAAGGGCGAGCAGGAAGGGTTTCATGGCTTCCTCGCTTTCGAAAACAGGATGGCGCTGAAGGCAATCAGGACCCCCGTAAGGGTAATTTCGAGGAGGTTCCGCCAGCCGCCGCTCGAAAGGTTGAAGTCTTTCTTATCAATGATTTCCGCAGCGATAGCGTCGGCGGTGCCTCCGGCGATAACGATCCCGATGGATTTCAGCGATACAACCGGCATGCGCACCGATTATACGAGCAAACAAAAAGCCCGCCGGGGATGGGATCCGGCGGGCCAGGCATTCATGGGCTCTTGATGGGGTGCGGGGGGTCCGCTAATTGGACAGGTTGTCTAAGCCAAAGCCGATTTCGCGGAAGACGCAAGGTGCTGAACCACCCCGCACTTGCTATTCAATCCCCATTCTGCTACCGTGTCAATCGTAATCGTCTAAGCTAAAGCGAAAGTTTAAATCCTGAAAATTCCGGTTTTGAAACTCAGCCCACTTAGACACGACACCCAAGCAAGGAGTCGCTCTCTTGGGCGCGGTTGTCTCTAATGAGCCGGATCACGATACCGCGAAAACATATCGCTGCCGTCTCCCCCAATAAGGGAGTCTTCAGAGGAGGCAAGCTGGGGTTCCTAGATGGCCGTGACGCCGGGAGCTTTGGCCCAACGTGGCTCTGATGGCACAAATGCCTGATCAGCAAGGAAAGCCGATGGTAAAGGATGCTTACACGCCGACCGGGGAAGTTCCCCAACTGAAGCGTGGTTCGCCGGACAACGTTCGGAGTCTAAATCACTCCCATGCCGCACTGACGACCCGGTCACCCAGAGAAGCTGTTACCACCAAGTGTCCAATAAAGCTATCGGCTTGGGCAGCAGCGTAAAGCAGTGCCAACCCCCCGGTTCTCTCTCCCGTGGGTAAAGGTGCGGCGTGTGTTTCCCCGGTTTCATGAATGAAATCTGCTTACATGTACCTGAAAACAAAGGAGTTGTCATGAAGGGTAGAGTAGGGACAGCAACCGGCTTGGACATCAAGGGAATGGGGGCTTTTCGCAAGGCCGTAAAGGCTCATCAGAGCTATCTGCGAAGGATTGATCTTCGCCAAGAATACCTGAACGAGCACTCTGCGGCAGCCAAAAGCTGGGTAATCGAGAATGGACAGGTTGTGTACAAAGGCCAAAAGCCGGGGGAAGCGATTGATAGGCTTGGGCAAAAGCATAAGGTCGTGGTCGTACCGAAGGAGCAGACAAATGGAAAGCGATAAGCACAGGAAACAGATGCTGGAGAAAGCCGCTCAGGAAGCTGAGCAGTTGCTGAATCAATTCAAGGAGAAGGGCTACTCGACGGCCTTCGCGGTCTGCGTTCTGGGGACGGCCATGCTAGGGGTGGAGAGAATGCTGTACGGCTTTCCTCCCCACAACACCATCGCGAAAGTGCCTTTGGGAAGCATTCTGGACGCAGCTTTGCGCACCAGCGTCGAACAGGATCGGGAGAACTAGGAGGGGGATGACATGGAAGTCTGGCAGAAGCATCTTCTGGGGGAAAGAAAGAAGCTGCACAAGAAAGTGGCCTATCTGGAAGAGTTCATCACCACCAACGAACGGTTTCTGGGGTTCCCGGCGAAGAACCAGGAACTCCTGAAACAGCAGCTGGGGTTCATGCAGGAGTACGAGCGGATCATGGACATACGCATCAGCGAGTTCCCGCCCGAGCCTGAACCTGAACCTGTGGCCGCGCCGGTCATGGAAAAGCCTAAGCCGGTGGAGAAGCCTCTTCCGGGCGTGAAACAGCGCCCTCTGTTCGACCGTCGGGCGGCGATTCTGAAGAGCACTGTGGCGGGCAGAGTGATAGTGCCGCCGAGGAGGCCCTGATGGAAAGCCATAAGCTAACGTTGGATGAAGTGTTCAAGGGTCCGCGAGCGTCGATGCCTCCGGAGCAGCGAGCCATGGTCAAAGGGCTGTTGGAGACCTTTTCCGAAACGATCAGGCATTCCGAACAGCTAACCATGATCGAGCGGATGGCCTACTGGCGGCTGCTGGACAGTTGGGCGACGGACCGGCTGATGGAGATTCATGATCGCCTGAAGGAAGAAGAGGAGCAGCGATGAGAAAAGGCGGCAGGAAGTCCAACTGGCACCGGCTAGCCCGGATCAGGCGGTTGGGACAGCAGAGGGAAGCGGAAGCCGAGAATCGCAGGAAGCTGCTTGGCAAGCTGTCTCCCGAGGTTCGGGCGTTAGCTATCGGCGAGTTCGCCAAACTGGGACTATGGGAGGAGCAGCGATGAGAATCAAGCTGGAATACGATGACGGGCCGGTGTTCTCAACCTTGACCAATCCCCTGCTGAAAGGGCAGGAGAAATTCCGCACCATGATGGTAAGGATCAACGGCAAACCCTTCTCCGTGTGGCGCACGGTCGATCCGCTTGAACTGGAATTTCGCAGTATCAGAGGCACTCAGGACTACATGAAAGCGGTTGATGAGGCACTGGTCGCGGCCATGGAGAAGATGTTCACCAGGATTTTTGAAGATGCGGTTGCGGCCATCGAGCCAGGAACCGAGTTGTTGAAGGAGCAGCGATGAGCATGGAAGATGAAGCGGTATTTACGAAACCCAAAGGAGAGACGATGAAGATTACGATTGAAAGCACGGAAGAGTTGGTCAAGCTGGATACCGGCAAGGGGATGGTTCCGGGACGCATCTGGAAGGGCAAGACGGAAAGCGGCATCGAGGTGTTCTGTGTTGTCACCCGGATCGGGATAGCCCCCGGCGCTGATGGGGAACAGTTTGAGCGGGAGCTTCAGGAATGCCCTGACACCAGGCTCCAGTACGACCCGCAGGCTATTCCCCTGCGCATGATCCTATGACTCCACAGCATTACACACGCACGACGCTGGAAGTCTCAGTCTGGTGCCAGATTTGCAGGAAAGAGACGATGCATCGGGTCGACGACCGGCGCCGGGGGCCGTGCCTGGAGTGCCTGAAGAAGCTCGAGAAGAAGGCTCAGGAGCACCGGCCTGAGCCGCCTAAGCAGGGGAAGCTGTTCTAGGCGGCGGGAATCTCCGGCCCCTCGCCTCTAAGCCAGCGTGCCAGAAGCGTAGCCGGAGTCTCATTACGATCCTGGGACTGCTTTCTGTACTCCTCTAGCTTGAGAAGCATTTCTGAGAATTCCTTAAGGGTCAAGAGGCCGCCTGCAATCAGGAAGTGAGCATTCTCGGCCAAGTCCTTCTGATAAATCTGATAAGCGTGCCCCTGGCTCTTGAGGCGGTTTTCGGAGAAGCGGTTGCCGATGGCGTCGAGAACATCCTTGGCCTTGTTGCGTTCCGCGGAGGTGACCTGGCTCGCCGGGCGAGCTACCTCCGCCGCGGGGGCAGGAACTCTTCCCGCGGGGGCATTCCCTGCATCCGATCGAACTCCCGGAGTCTCGTCCGCGACAGTTGGCTTCGTTCGTACTCTGCGCATGTAGCGGGGGAGAGAGGCATCCGGTGCTTCAGCGGCTCGCTGGGGCTTGCCGGGCTTGCCGGGATGGACGATGGTGACCCGGCGTCCGTCCATTTCATAAACGTGTTCAACAGCCATTCCAGATGCTCCGCTGTTGCTTCATCACTCAGGGTGACGGTCAGGGTGGTTCCGCTACGGCTGATCACGGCGGCGGGTCCTCTTGTGCTTGCGTACATGCCGGGGCAATTTCTTGTTCTTGGTCTCGTGCTCCCAGCGGCTGGCCGTGCCTTTGGGCAGGTCGCCCCGGGCCTCGGCGGCGTGAAAATATCTTCGCTGCGACTCGCTCTTAAAGGGCATGGCAACAACTATACGCCCGTTGGCTTTCGCGGAATCTTAAATGACCTGCGATTCCGATTCTGTTCCGATAAAGTTGCCCAACGGCAATTTTCCTTGAAATAGCCAAGATTGTTGTCAATCCGATCAATGGAGGTTCCCTCGGGACGTTCGCCCATATCGGCAAGGAAGTTTCTAAAGTCCCGCCAACGATCGCAGACGGTTATCCCCCGGCCTCCATACTTGTGAAACCCGACGTTTCTTGGATTTGTAGTTCGACTTACCATCGACAACCACGTTTTATATGTATAAGAAAACTGATGATGAGGCGAGTGCCCATGTTTTGTCGATGCCTCTCTAGCACGAGCGATCTGCAAACATCCGCAGGAGCGGGTTCCGTAGCCGAGATTGGCTTGCTTGACGGTCTTTTCTTTGCCGCATTCGCAGATGCAGTTCCAATAGCCCTGAAAACCGTGACCCCGCTGCTGGGACACGATGGTGAGCCTTCCGAATTTTGCGCCGGGGAAGTAATCTGAATTGACAGGGGTCATAGTCGTCTCCACTGACGAGTAGGCTTGTCCGGAGCTTCCAACTCCTGACCCCTTAATTATCTCAAATTCCGGCTAATCTATTTGGAATCTTGCGGCGCTTTTCCCAACCTTCTAAAAGGGAAAGATGTCTATTTCCTGAGTACAGCAGCGCACCCATGGCAGTGGAAGAGTGGTCCACCTCGAAGGTGAGCCGCGCTGACTCGGCCGCCGGAGCTTGTCCCAAGATGGAAATTTGAGCCGCTGCGTATTCTTCAGCGGTCATCAGGACATTCTTGGGGGCTTTGACCGAGCAGGGGCGAAGAGGGTGCATCTGCTCGCAGGCGATCCAGCCGAGGATGGCGGCGAAGAAAATATCGTCGTGGCCGACATTGATTTCCCATCTCCAAGCCTCTTGCTTGGCCGCCATCATCTGTTGAACGAGAGCTTTATCTTTTACGACGACATCCTTCCTGTACAGGGCCATCCTGAAAAGCGAGAACATCATGTTGCGCGACCGCATCGTCGTTTCAAAACCGTAAACCGTTCCCGGTTTCAGCTCCGCGCGATCATCTCTACCACGCCAGCGGTACTGGTTGGGGTAGAACCACTTGTCTCTGAGCTCGCGCATGATCACGTAGCCTAAGCCGTTGATCTCCACGTTGAGGCAGGCATCGTTGTAGAACCTGCCCAGCAGGGAAGCCATTTCGGAAAGCGTTTCGGGGCTGACGCGGGCGGCGTAGCGCGCGGCCTGGGCACCGGTCTCGGCGTTCCAGACCACGATGGCAGCAAAGTCGCCGGGGTTCTTGGTCTCCAAGTTGCCTCTAGCAGTATCGACGCCGGCGAAGTAGTGCGTGTGGGGTTGAGGCATTTCCCAAACCTGGATCAGGTCAGGGTCGGGGCGGGAGACAAACTTCATTTCCGGCTTTTTGGTGACCGGATTCAGTTCCACCATGCCCCAGTGGCGGGGTTCCATCTGGGTAGACTGAGCGTAGCGCATCTCGTCTTCGGAGAATGCGGGGTTGCCGGTAGCTACGAAAGCTTCCTCTGCAGTGCTAGGGAAACTCCGAGCGCCAGACATCGATTCTGCCTTCGCACTTGGTGGCCAAAGTGAGCCGGTGCCAAGCGATGCGCTCTTTGCCAATGGTTATTTTTTTGCCGTCCACGCCGCGGATCTCGTTCATCAGCCACTTTTCGTAGTCGGTGGCGGGAGCATCTTTGGCCGTCTCCGGGTCGGCGACGTAGGCTTCGTCCTCGTACCAGGGCAGGAAGATAGGCAGAAACTCGTTTTCGCCCGCCACCGCCGCGTTCCAGTATTCGTAGTAACTTTCTCCGGGGCCTTCCATGCCGTTGGCCGTGGTTTCAATCATGCATACGCAGTCGGGGTCGGCGGAGCTCAGGGTATTCAAGATTGACCGGTAAGCGCCTTCGTAGGGGTAGAAAGCAGCTTCAGTCATGTGAACTGCGGATAGCGTCAGGCCGCGGGTGCCCCAGATGGTGGCGGCGGTGTAGTGTCTCAGGTTGGAGTCGGGGCCCTGCTGGTGGGGGATGATGAGTTCATTATTCATCACCAGGACGCCGGGATTGATGGTCTGCAGATCCTTGGCAAACCCCGCCGCCTGATCAAAAAGTTCCTTAGACACTTCACGCGTCTGCGCGATGATAGCCGCATGACTGTCAGGCTTGGCGGCCACATGCGCCATCTGCAGGCCGCCGACAAGAGTGGAAATTCCCACCCGACGGGCTTTCAGGAAGATGGCAAAAGCTCTCCGGCCTTTGCCCATGTGTTCTTTCAGCATGACGATGACGCGCTGCTGTTGAGGTCTTAGCCGAAAAGAAATCCGCTCACCGGTGTCGCGGGAGCGAATCGTGAGCCGTTCCATGAAGCGCACGGTGCGGTCTAAGTCAAGAGGCATCGTTTCGCCGCCTTTTGAGGCATCCGCAGGACTTGGTAGCGCCGGAACGAAACCTGTATGCCGCCATCACGGTCTGATTTCCGCATATGCATTGGCAAAGCCAGTACCGCGCCCCCCTCGGACTGCGGTGCGAGCATCCAAGCACCGTCAATCGATTAAATACCATGCCGGTCAGGTCAGGGTAACGCGGACGCTTGTTCTTTCCTTGTTCCTTCGGTGTAGCCCAGCGCACGTTGCCCGGCTCGTAATTCCCGTTGGGGTCGATGCGATCGATCCATGTGCCCGGAGGACGTTCTCCCATATAAGCCAGAAAGACGCGGAAGTCCATCCACGGCGGATAAAAGGTAATTCCCCGACCGCCGTAGCGATGGTATTCGGGATTGTTGGGATTGGTGCATCTCTGCCGAGCGGAATCCCACGACCGGTAAGTGGGACTGGAATGTCCATCCGGCGCATGGCCGTGTTTTACTTTTCTGGGGGTCATAGTCGCTCCTATGCGGCGATTAGGCTTGCCCCGGAGCTCAGAACTCCGTGACCCCTTAAGTATAACCCTATCTACTTGATCAACTCGGCGAGGCCGTGCTGGCGCTTATTGTGCTCTTGGACACAGGGGATGGAGCAGATCACGCCGGAGTGGTAGAGTCCGCTGGCGGCATCGCGCCAGGACTTGATCTGCACCCCGTGGCGGCCTTCGGGGATGACGGCGCCGCAGATGATGCACTTGTCTTCTTCGGGCTTGACGCGCTCCTGAAGAACTTTGCCGGCCAGGTCATGAATGCGGCGGATCTGGCTATGCTCATCGATGGCGCGAGCCAGTTCCAGAGTGTCGTAGCGCTGCCGGATAGCCTGGTCGGACCAGTGCAGGAAGGCGTCTAAGGACAGCACGCCGGCGGGCAGAGGCTGGAAAGCGGGCTTGAGGGCAGGCTTGGGAGGCCACTTCTTTTTAGGCTTGCCATTGGCGGGCAGAGACGGGGAGGACATAGCAGGAACTCCTATGGATTCAGCAAGGACCCATCATACGTGATGCGTTTCTTTACCGCCGGGCGGGTTTGAGGAAGGCGCAGGGCGCGGCGTACTTCCTGCTGGTAGCGGCGGGCGCCGGTGACCTGCACGGCTTTGACTTTCAAAACCTCGGCGCAGCGGCGGCACCAGAAGACGTAGTAGGGGAAGTCTTCCGTAGCCTCGCGGGCGCAGGCCATGGTATCACGGTCGGAGCCGGGGTGCTGCGGGTTCTTACATGCCGGGCGGATCAGCACAGACTCTCCTCGTCCAATGATCTATGGGGCGCTTTTTGCCTTTGTTCCAAGGAACGCGCGCAGAATAAAGCCCCCGCGGCGACTTCGACGACTTCACCCGGGGAGCGTCAGGATAATACAGCCACGGCTCGAGCCGGGGCATCGACCCCACAATCCAGCGATCCAAGCGAACCTGCTCGCCCATGCGCTCGAGCATCGACCGCACTGCCTCTTGCACCTTATCCCGGTTCAGGTCGGGAATGGGATACCAGGGGTTCCAGCGCAACTGATTGGCGTCGGGGCAACGTTCTCTCACCCACGCAAAAAATGCTTTAGGGTTCAGATTCAGCCGGTAGCGTTCAGGAACGGTCGCGTACTGGTTCCAGAACATGCGCCAGCAGGGTCCGCAAAGGTTGTGCCCGCCCAGGGAAATGAAAGCGTAGCGGCAATGAAAGCAAACCCGCGCATCGACATGAGACTGCAATGCCCGGCGATGCTCCCGCTTGCGCGCTATGTGGGGCTTCATGTCCAGAGGAATGTCGGTATAGCTCCATCCCCGTGAACTCACCCGCTTCTTCTGAAACGGAATGCGGTGCGGGATGCCCTTCTGACGCTCGCTGGACGGGCGGGCGAACAAACGCTGCTCGTCTCCGCCCCACATGGCCTTCACCGCCGCTGCCTCCCAAAACGAGCGATCACGCCTCGGCCCTGGCATACCGGGCAGGCGCCGCCGCCTTCGAGCATGCCTTGACCCTGGCAGCGTCCGCAGGGGTTGAGCACCGGAGCAGGGCGCTTTTCCGGCGCAGGGCGCTTCTTCTCTTGAGGCGGCGCTTTAGGAAAGTCGACTACGGCGGCGTTGCCCTGGTCGATCAACCGGGCTACGCGGGCGGCTTCGGCCATCTCGCGTTCGTATTCCGCAATCTCGGGGGCGGGCGGCGCTCCGGCGTCCTGGCTCAGGGTAACCTGGGGAGTTGCGGGGGCTTCCGGCGGCGGGCTAACTGGTTCCGCTGGTGCCGGAGTCCCCTTTTTTCCTTCTGCCGAAGCAGGTGGAGCAACGCCGTTGAACTTGTAGACTTTCAAATCCGAAGGCGTAACCAGAGTGAGCTTGCGCGCCCCTTCGGTCTCCCCGATCGCCTTGAGCAGTAAGGGAGCGACCGCCCTCGCCAGAGCCGAGTCGTCGACGCGGAGAGTGAACTCGCCTTCATCGGCGCAGGCGGTGAGAAAAGGGACGATCGCGACTGGCTCACTCTCCAAAATGGACTCCTTCACTCCTTATATAGTTGTCGAGATCGCGCTCCAGGTCGTTCAACTCGCTTTTCAGCCCTGCAGGGTCAAACCCCCAGAGAAAGAATTCCGCTTCCTCGCTGGACTTCCCTGCAGCCTCCCACCACGGCACGGGGTCGCCCATCTCATGCCCGAAACCTGTCTTCCAGCCAGTAAAGCCTTGTTCGGGCAAGCCTTCATTCGCCCGTCTCCGGCGGATGCCCTCCGTACGCTGGTCCCGATACTGGGCTTCGATGTCGCGGTGCTCGTGAAGTTCTTCGGCCATCAGCGTCGCCCTTTATGATGCTTACGCGGCATGGGCGGGGCTTCCACCTCCATGGCCGTCTCCGCCATAGGCGAATGCTCCGGAATGGTGTCTGTAGCCCCCGGAACAGGGTCGCCTTCCGCCCACTGGCCTCCCGGCCCCGGATCAGGCACCGGCGGCGCGGCCAGTTCCCGTACTGCAGGCGGGTCGGTTACCCCTTCCACATACAAAACGTCGTCGCCATTGACCAGCGCCACCGTCACCGCCGTCCCGCTGCTCTGGTCGATAAACTGCACAAAATTCCCGTTGGACGTCACCACATCGGCGTCCACCTCGATCCCAGGCGTGTCGTTGGCCCGCCAATGTACCCGGAACGTCGCCATGGCACCTACTCCTGTACTCGCTGCCGTTACTCCTGTGGCTTGGGCTCTTCCGCCGGCTTGGGCTCTTCCGCCGGCTTGGGTTCGGCTACCGGCGCCGGAGGAGGGTCCGGCTGAATCTCCACGCAGATCAACTCGGTCAGATTTACCCACAACGCCGTCGGCGTGCTGCTGGGACTGGTGACCTGAAACAACACCAGGCCCGTCCCCGCCGGGGTTATCACCTGATCAGCCTCAATATCCTTCTCGCCTACATCCTTGATGGTTACTTTCAGCTTCATAAAGAATCTCCTTAAGATCTCGACATCGAAGATATCACTGCCCTAAGGGCACTCAAAAATCTTTCTACACCCTCTTCGCTGACCGCGGTCACCGACCCGCCCTCCCCCAACAGCGTCCAGTACCTGCGCTTGGTCCCCGTCACCTCCGGCGCATACGCCGAAACCACCACGCGGAGCTTCACTTCTCCCAGGCCGTCCAAAGCCGACTCGATCACCCGCCGGTTCTCTTCCTCTTCGATCACCCCGGGCACCAGCGCCCTAGCCTTCATGGCCTTCCTACTCGCAAAGGTTGTAAACGCTCATGCAGGAGCGTGCTGGAAACATTGGAATCTGGTTCTCATCCACGCTGTCGATATAGCGAAACACGTCATCAGATGTCGGAAACTTCTTTCCACTTTGGGCATCAAACCCCGTCTGGAACCGCTCAGGAATGAAACTGGGGCCAAAGAATGAACGACCTCGAAATCGCTCTAGTTCTTTGATTCGCGGGCGAAGATCAGGAACGAGCGGCGACATGCGTTTAAGATCGCCAAGGTTTAAGTTGATGCAAGGGAAGCATCCAACGCGGCTCGCTCCGCGCATGTATAGCGGGTTGGGCTTTACGCCATGGCGTTCGCACAGATCGAAACAATCTTGCGCAGAAAAATGACGCAATGGGTGATATACGTAGCAGTCATAGATGTCAGCCCATTCCTGCGCTTGTAAGTTGGAGCGTTCGTCACTCTCGTCGCATCGCTTGCCGTCATATAGGCAAAAGTCGTCGTCGTCGATACTGGAAAGGATCGGGTGCTCCCATCCGGTATCACAGAAGACGGTTGTGAACTCAGCCAGGTTCTCCTTCGCCCACAGCACCAGCGCGGTTGAATCCTTGCCGCCAGAAAAACAGACCACATGCTTCATCGCTGACACTATACGCCCTTGCCCTTTAACGGCATGCCCAGCCTGGCCCGGATCTTCTCCGCCTGCGCATCCCGCCACGCCCGCGAGTCAGAAGGGTTCCCGGCCTCAGCACCCCCCGCCGAGGTTGCGGCAGGCCGCGCGGCTGAAGATCCCGTGCGGGCAGTGACCACGCCCCTCTTCAACGCCGCCTCCGCTACCCGCCTCTCCTCCCGCTCCAGCCGCGGATCCCGGCTTTGATCCTCGCCGTCCAGCCAGTTGACCGCGCATGCCCGGCAACGAATGTAATCGCTCCTCCGAACCCTCGCCTGACCACACAACGGACACTTCGCCTCCGTCCCCACTTCCGTGGCCAGCTTCAGCCGCCATTCCCGCAACTGCTTGCCCAGTTCCGCTTCGTCGATTGCCACCTGTACCCTCCCTCAAAAAAACCGAATCCCCTTCAGCGTCGCCTTTACGGACTCTGTCCCAGTATGGACTCTTACACTTCCCACACCGCTTCGCCCGCCCCACACCGCTATAC
>Ga0306921_10005127_pt1 | contig 13555 bp, 9 predicted proteins | sample sta12Cox44000080_FD_203760 | JGI IMG/M metagenome (GOLD analysis project Ga0306921, IMG submission 203760) | Lab enrichment of tropical soil microbial communities from Luquillo Experimental Forest, Puerto Rico - statoxic.12C.oxic.44.000.080 (v2)... | ecosystem: Environmental > Terrestrial > Soil... | reverse complement strand
GCGCCGGATCCTCATTCGTTGGGAGTACCACGCCTATAATTTCCTCGGCTTTGTCCAACTTGCCTGCCTCGTTATCCTCTTCAAACGATTTTGAGATAGCTTCTAGAAAGGTTCTGTATCTTGTTGTCCCTATACGCTGCTGCAATTGCTCGTCGATCCTTCGCCTGGACCGAAGCTCTCCACTGATCGGCTAGTTTTGCAAGTGCTTCGACCCTTGGCCCAACGACAGTAACTTCTAAATTGTCAAGCCAGGTTGCCATTCCCACCGTAAGCGAGCCGCCAAACGGTCGGTTGCTGTCGAGTCCCAGATAAGCTAAGCTGTTCCGCACGTCTCGGCCTTGGCTGTAGCTGACGGGCACGGCCGCATAAGGCGCCTCTTCAACAAGAGCGCGCACCGATGCTGGTAGTCCAGGCTGCACTTTCTCGATTAGGTCGTCGACGCTGTTAAACCAAGCGCGCCGAATCTCGATGGGCAGAGGTAGCTGGGCACGTCGCGTTTGAACGAGCTCTCTCAACAAGCGCATCACCCCCACAGCATGATCATCGTCGACGTGGCTGAGGACTAGGACGTCCACTGACGGCGCGTTCCCATGCGGGCGTGGCAGAGCCATTAGTGCAGGCCTCAATGCATTCTCGTAGATGCCGTTAGGACCACCGTCTACAACCATCGTGCAGTCACTGGCGTCCAGCCGCACGAATGAGTAGCCACATCGTGCGGCACTGAGAGGCTCAGGTTCACACCCGCAATGGCCAAACGGCCTGCTTGCTCATTGATATGACGGATGGCCTGCAGAGCCATCACGATGGCGAACTCATCACCTTGGCCGGTCTTGTCGAGGACGCGAAAATCATAAAGGCGTATGGTTGGGCATATCCCCCGTAGCGCGCGTTTAGGCCAATGGCTGCCGAGCACTCCAGCAACATGGGTACCGTGCGGATCGATAGGCGTTTCGTATGCCAGGTTGGGTGCAGAACTGCCAGCAACCACGGGCAGGCCGGGAATCGGCATTTCTAGAAACGGCAGCGCTCTGGTCCAGTCGATCAGGCCATTGTCCGTGCGATCGGCTGATAACGTTTCCCGAGCCCCAACTAGTTTGAAAGCGCGGACGACCCGCGGTGGCCATTGTGTAGGCGGGGTGATTGAAGTATCCCATTCCGCAAACGCCGGGTGCTGGGCGTCAATTCCGCTATCCACGACCGCCCAGCCGATTGTACGGCAGTCAACGGCGAAAACAGCCTCGGCCGCGTCAGCTTTGACCGTCTGTCTCGAGCGGGATACCGCCGGTCCGGCCAGGCGATTGGTTGTGACGGTCACCACAGGATAACGCCTGCGTCGGTCGATTACCGGATTGCCCGGCGAGGGTGGCAGCTGAGTGATTGCGGACTCGGCCGTGGCATTGCGGAGCATGCCGACGACTTTCCGGACAGCCGTCCGGCGACCGCGGCTTGTGGTCCTCGGTCGCGGGCCGCGCTTACGGAGTCCGGCACTCGTCGCCACGGCGACCAAAAGCTGTAGAAGCCAAGCCAGATGCCGCTTCCGTTCGGCGTCGTTTGGACCAGGACCGACTAATGGAGAAATTCTTAATATGTTAAAAAAATTTGCTATTGTTTTTTTCTGGTCGCTCTCTCTGTCCCGGTTGCCGCTTCAGCGCAATCGAATCTCAGCGTTGGACAAGGAGTAAAGACGACAGCCAATGTCAATGTCCGAAGCAAGCCGGCCAATGCAAAGAAGAACGTGCTAGACAACGGGTTCTGTCGGTACGATAGTCGGTGGCCCCACCGTTGCAACCGGCTACACCTGGTGGAACGTCAATTTTGATTCTTAAGTGCGACGGATGGGCCGTGCAAAATCATCTCGTGCCAGATGGCGTGACGCCTCCGCCTGTTGTCACTCCTTCACTGTCAGTTCTTCCACCCCCTCCGCGACTTCCCCCAGACACCCACAGCAGATCTCGAAGCGGTCCCGACATTCAATCAAGACACAGCGCGCAGCAGTTCACTCTATTCGTGCAGCGTACCGGCATTCAGCCATCGCGTGCTGGGAATGCTGCGGCGCGTTGTCCGTCCGCCCGCGATCGGCACCACGTGGACGAGACATCGATCAAAGATGTTGCCGGCGTGGTTAAGGTCGGGAGGGAGGGCAATTTCCTCGGCGTCGTCGCCGAGAGCGAGTGGGGCGCGATCAAGGCGGCACAGAAGATCAATGCATCGTAGTCGAAATTATTCAAGTTAGCGTGAATCTGGTTTTGGATTCGGGCGGGGGAATCTGGTTTTGGATTCGGGCGGGGACAAAAAAAATCAAACAAGATTTTTGGGCTTCATTTCGCGCGCACCTCATCCCACAGCAGCTTCGCCGCCTCCGTGCCGGGTGTGATCGAGCTTGAGCGAGAACGACTTCCCGCCGATCAAGCTCGCTGTAGCTGACCCGTTTCTTGCGGGCACTGACCACGCCCTCGACGACCTTGAGCTCGGCGATCATTCAAGCCAATCAAGTAGGCCGGAGAGATCAGCACTCGTTTTGCCACGGTCCCCGTATCCTACAAGCGCCTGCCTTTCGTAAGAGCAAGTGTCGAACGGAGCAGCCCGATCCAAAAGATGAACGTTAGCGCCCAGCGCATACGGCATAGCCAAGTCCATCTCCCAGATGTCTCCGCAAAATACCGTATTCGTCAATGCGTCGAGATCACAGGCCAAAGCGCGGTTGATCGCCTCGAAGTACGCCCCTCGTCTCAAGTAGACGGGTCGCTCGGTTTCTGTGAGCGGTTTTTCGCCGTAGGCGACCGGCAGCGCCTGAAATCTTCTCCTTGCTTCGGGTGACAGGGCACCCTGATCGTCCCAATTCAACTCGCATATCCGAAATTTTCCGGCGTCACTTTGCACGGAAATCTTCGCTCTCAGCGAATTATTATCGCCAAACAGGTCGCGCAGCCGCCCGGTGATGAACTCCGTGCCGGAATTCGAAACTAAATGCAGTTGAACACCATGCTCCAGGAGACGCGAAAACATGTCGAGCGCTTCTTGTCGCCAGGGAGCGCGCGCGGCGTCGTAAGCCTGTTTATGGACAGTGTCCGGAATGGGAGTCGTGACGCGCCGCCGCCGGAGTATTAGCTTGGCCGCTTCATCGGCCAGGATGTAGGGATCTGCTGCCGCAGGAGCGGATGCGCACACAGCCACCGTCCATCCTGCCTTTGGCGAATGCTTGCGAATGGTCTCCTGCGCCTCCCGCCATTCTGCTGGCGTCACATTCAGTCCCGACTCATTGAGGCCTTTGCAATACAGATCGAGATACGCGTCAAAAATGGGGGGAATCTGCGTGCAGGTTCCGTCAAAATCCAGAATGATATGCGCCAGTCCAGAGTCGGTCTGCATGCGGGTAACCTGCTAGTCGATCTGGACAACGACCCGATCGCAAAGCGAGGCGAAAGCCAGAGCCGTCTGCTCAAGCACGGGTAGGGGAGGGCGGCGCCGAGCCGCGGCAGCCGCGCGCTGAACGCTCCGAATGCTCATTTCCGGAAGTCGGTATCGAGCATGTGTTTCGCCGTCAGCAAGCACAGCGCCGCGAGGGTGAGCGTCGGATTGGCGGTCGCGCCGGTCGGGAACGTGCTGCTCCCGACCACATAAAGATTCTTGTGGTCGTGCGAGCGCTGGAACTTGTCCACCACCGAGGTTTTGGGATCGTCGCCCATGCGGCACGTTCCCATGATGTGGCCGGCCCCGTAGTACTTGAAGCTCACGATCTTGCCGTCGATCAGCTCGTCGAATCGGGTTGGCTCGTCTGGTGCGACTTTCTCCGTGAACTCGTCGACATACATTTTTTCGAAAAGGAGATTCTTCAGCCGATATGCCGCGACGAAACCCTGTCGCGTATAGTCGGAAAGATTGTAGGAAATTTCCGGTCTGTCCAGGCCCAAGCCGTCCTTGAATTCCCGCGAGAGGGTGACGCGATTGTCGAGATCCGGGGTTTGCTCGACAAGGAAGCCGATGCGAAACTGACGTGTGAGCTTTTCATTCAGCTTGTCGGCCAGCGCCTTGCCGAACAGCGCGTCTTTGCCGAGCGGACTGCCGCGGGGGTCGGTCCGCGGGTTGAGGCGGCTGTTGTTGAGGCCATTCACGAAATCGAGGGTCGTCACGTTGGGATCGCCGCCCACGCCGCCGACTATGAAATTCCAGCCCTCGTTGCCGATATCGCCGCGGAATGCGGCCCGTTTGTTGCGGAATGGTCCATCGCACAAATCGCCGATACCCGACGTGATCAGTGGTCCGCGATAAGGATATATCGGCGTCCGCGTCAGACCCCAGACAACGTAATAGGGGTGATCCATCAGATTGCGCCCGACCATGTCGCTAGTGTTTGCAACGCCGTTGGGTGTCCGGCCGCCATTTTTCGACATCAACAGCAGTCGCGGCGTTTCGATCGCATGTGCCGCAATGACATAGATCTTGGCCTTTACGCAGCCGGTGGCCCTCGGCCCTCCGTGCCGTATGAAATTGATCTGGCTGATGCGTCCATTTTCACTAACTACGATCTCGCTGGCGACGTGGCGATCCAATATCTTTACGTGTCCGGTTTCTACAGCGTCATTCAAGGTGATAGTTGGATCGTATTTCGCCTGGATCGGACAGATCGGAATGCAGTTCGTGTTGCCGGCGCAGGCGCGGCGATTCTTGTAGGGTTGAGAATTGCGCGCGGCAGGAAGAGACCTGACCGCAATGCTGGTTGGCGGCTTTTCCATTTCCAGGAATCTGGTCTGGTCTTCACTCAACGACTTTAGCGCTTTATCGACCTCAACATCGACCAGCGAGCGCGGAATCCTGGGCATTGGATATTTGTAGTTATCCGGGAAATGGATGCCGAGGAAACTTTGCTCCTGCAGATCGGCCGAGACGCCAAGCTCCTCTTCGGCTTTGCCGTAACACTCATTGAGATCGTCGTAACTGATCGGCCAATCCACAAACTGCGGCACGGATGGATAATTCGTCTTCATCTTGAAATCCGCCGGAACGAACCGCAGGCACGTTCCGAGCCAGTGCGACGTTCCGCCGGCCACGCGATCATAGGTGCTGGCGAATGGCCGTGGACCCTTCTGAATCAAGTAGCTTTGTTTCGGATCGGTCCAGTCGCCGAACGGGGGGGCCTTAGGGTCGCCCTTAGGGCCAAGACTGATCGAGGTCGGCCGACCGGCATTCACTGTGCTCGGATTTATTGGTTTGTCGTCTTTATCGACAACCGGGGGGGTATAAGGAGACTCCGGCACCTTGATCTTGGCTGTATAAAACCGCTCCATATAGTCGTTGATGTTGGGCGGGACCCCCTCACCAGCTTCGAGGATGACCACCTCGATCGGCCTGCCCCGATCCTTGTTGAGTTCGTTTGCGATCAACGCGCCCGCAAAGCCGGCCCCGACGATCGCGACATCGCATTCTATGCAGGATTCGGCAGCCATTGTCGGCTCCTCTGACGACCTAATTGCCTGTGATGAACGCAGGGAGATCGCTTGGCGGACGCGCCCAGTAGCCGAACTGCATTTCGCTGAATCCCATGGGGTGGGCTTGGGCCACCCGCAGCGCCCAGGCCTGCGTGTACGCTTTCGATGAAATCACCTTGAATGTGGGCGGCGGCGGATTCGGTGATTCCACGAGTGTCTTCAAATGATCCGGCTCGTACCAGGCGCCCAAGTACCACATCAAAACAATGCTGCGCGCCAGATACTTCGTATCTGGCCTTGCCTTTACCTGTTCGATAATGGCATCGGCCCGCTGAGGTTCTGGCAATTTCTGAGCGTCCCTGGTGATTTGCAACAAGCTTCTGAAAACAGGCCTTTTGCTTACCTGCTGGAAATATTCGCGTTTGATGTCCACCGGATCGGAGTTCGGCACGGGGGCGTCGAAGTTGGGCGTCGCCAACTTGCGGGCGGCAATTCCGGTAAGCGCTGCCGAGAGCTGCACAAACGTGACCATGTCGCCCGCGGCCTGCGCGGTTGCTGGAGTATCACTGGCGCCGATCGATACCGCAGCTGTGGCAGCCGCTGCGCCAGCCAGGACCCCGCGTCGAGTGACACCGCCTAGCGGTTCATCTTCTTTCTCGTCATGTGGGGTCAAACGTGGTTCAGGAGGCGGTAAATGAGTCATTTTTGGGTTTCTCCACGCGCCTTTTCCAGCATGAAAGTGAAATCCGTCTGGTTGAAAAATTTGGCTTTGGGTTTCCCATCAGGCTCAAATTGATCGGCCTCGCGAGGGGACAGCTGATAACTCGTTGCGTTGCCGTGACAGGCCATGCAGCTCGACGAAGCAAGCGGAACTTTCCCCTGGCTGTACGTTTCCAGCGTAGAATTCGCGAGGAAAGTCGGCGCCGGCGCGCAGTTTATGTCGGGCTCTTTCTCCAAATCCGTATCCGGAAGAGGTTGGGCGGGAGGCTCGTGGGTGGTTTTCTGCGCACACCTGAAGTCACTCGGCCACTGCGTGCTTAGAAGCATGTAATTTTCCCACACGCTGCCGCGAACGATTTCCTGGAATTTCCTGTTCATCTTCTTTGTCTCTTCGGTCAGCGGCGTAGTGCGGACGATTTGACTCCTGAACGTACCGTCGAATTTCAATCCGAGCGCCGGCTTCGGTTCCCATGGCCGTGGCGGTGTCTCGTTCACCGGTGGACATGCCCGAGTGTTGCAGACCTTGTAAAAATTCCATGCTTTCTGTTTTCGGATCTCGCTCTGCTCCGGCACATTGTCGACGTGCTCGAATGACGTCCATATCCATTGCAAGCGAGTGACCGTCTTATGCATGACATGGAAGCCCACCAGACCGAGCGTTTTGCGCACGCACCGGCGTTGCGTTGAGCCATGATCCGGCAGCATGGATATGACGGCATCGACGGTGTGAAATTTGCGATTCTCCGCCTCCGAATCGAGGATCTTCCAGGACACTTTGATAATGATCCCACCGGGCTGTCCCGCCTGGCCGCTTGCAGCATTCTTTCCAGCGGGAAAATCGACCTTCAGCTTGGAATTTACCGCGCTCTGTTGCCCTGCCCTGCTATACAGTTTGTGCTCCTGAATGTAATCGAACATGTCTTTGTTCATCAGGATGTCAAACAGAGCATAATTTCCCTGCTGGTCGATCAACGCACCGGTCTTGAACGGTTGGTTGTAGCTCTCCTCGATTATTTCGATGCCCATGTCAGTGTCGGGCTTGAATTCGCTTTCACATCCCGGTGGAGCTTTCTTCGGGTCCGTCCAGTTCGACGCGGCTCCGTCGGGCAGCATCACGTCGAGCAGTTGCTTGAAGTTCTTCCTGTCCTCCCAGATGGCTTTCGTGTTGGGCATGGATTTATCGATTCTGGTGCGCCCGTCGGCGGGAGAATTCAGGGCAAGAAATGTGAGCCAGGAGTAGAAATCGAATCCGCGCTGCCTATGCTGCAGCTGAGTTTTTTTCGCCCCCTCGGGGCCGTCGCCGGTTACGGTTTCCTGGCAAGGGATACCAGTTTCCGTGATGTTATTCAAAATCTCATCCTTGGTTGCTGCGTCGACCGGTTTATTGGAATTGAAATCGATCGTCGGCTTTGCCGGGTCGGCTGAGGTGGGATCTGACAGATTGGTCGACCTCAAATCGTGCATCAAGTTACAGCGGGCCTGCGCTGGCGATGCAGGAAACGAGCTGAGAACTCCGACGACACTGAGAACTGCTGCCGCCGAAAGATGATCGCGCATGACCGTTGTCCTCCAATAGCGAGCAGTAGAACGCATGATTGTCCCCCTCCTGCATTCCTATGGCAGCGGTCGAACTCCGCTGCGGTGTTTTAGTATTGATGCGCGATAATTCTTGGGGGCCCCGGCAGAAGCCGGCAGACGGATAAAAAGTCAATGCGAGTGCAATGAAAATCCGATCAAACTCGGATAGCAAACGGCTATAAAATCCATCCGCTGCTGGCGCCAATCGTAGGGCCCACGCACACATGGCGCAAATCCAATTGCACTAATGATTTGAATGCTGCAACTTTCAATTGTCAAGTCCGGAATACTGCGGTGCTTGCGCTTCCGCGTCGCACGCCGTCCTATTAGGAGGTTACAAATGGATACCGCTGCAGACCTCGCTCTATTCCGCGCCGAGCGCGATGCGCTCGCTTTTCTCGGGCTTCTTTCCTCCCTCTATTTGCGGTTCGATCCGCCGATTAGATGCGGCAATAGCGATACAGCTCAGCCGACACATTTTCAAGGATTGAATATTCACGCGCTTATCATCGACAACGTCGATGGCGAGGTCTTGGCGCTCGAGCACAATCAAATTCATGCGCACCAAAGCCCGGTCGAGCACGCCGAGCAGCGAGCATTGCGAATGGCTATTGCGCGCATTGGAATAAAGAGACCGCGTGCAGCGGCGACAACGGTCGAAGCCTATTATCGCGAACAAATGTTCTACGATGACGGCGCCGAGGCTGCCGATTTTCTGCAACGCGGCGCCACCATTTATACGTCGCTCGAACCTTGTCCGATGTGCGCGACAACTATCCTGGTGTGCCGTGTCAAGCGGACCGTATTCTTGTTGCAAGACACAACATATGGAGGGGTTTGGGTCAGCGCAAAGGACCAGTATTACAAGAAATACGATCTTAATTATGGGCAATTGAATCTTTCAGACGCCGGTTCTCCGTTCATCACGCGCGTGCGCGAACTTCACCAAACGATGTCCAAACGCGTGGAGGGCATTCGCAACGAGAAGGTAGTCGATACGCTTATTTTCGATCACCTGCTCGAAGACCTGAAGACAGGATTCAAAATGCTCTGCCAGGTTGGCCCCGAAGAGCTGATGACGAAGGGTGACAATAACGCAACGAACCGGCGGACCCTCGATGATCTAAGACGCATGTGCAACGTTCCGACGACCCGGCCTGCTGCCAGTCGCGCTGAAGTGCATTTTCGTTGAAGTGGCTGCCACTTTTTAAGTGGAAGAGCCGACTTTGAAGCCACGGATGCCGCATCGAAGCCTCCTACTTTGGCGTCCTTAACGCGAGCTGCTACTGCCTCTGCAACCCGGTCATCCAGTGCGGTAGAAGTTGGAATGGCGAGATCGGATCCGAAGCTGGGCAATTTGCTTATGCCATCGGAAATCTTTGCCAGCTAGTCTGCCGAAAGCGTAGCTCGTGCCTGTTCTTGCGGACGCAGCCAAGCTTGTCGGAGCTTGGTTGTAATCGCGTCAACCGCCGCCAGAGTTTCGACCGTAAATCCTAATCTCGAAGGGAACTCCGCTATTGCCCGCTCCGCATCCAGCTCTAACAGTTGCCGTTCGCTCAAAAGTCGGACGGTTTGGCTCCGGAAATCGATGTCAAGAAGTTCCAAACTTCGCCGCTGTTCAGGTGTCAGAGCTAAGGCATCACTCCGCGCAAGAATGATTTGAATAGGGGAGTCAGAACGGTAAGCCATCATTCGCCTGTCATCGAGATTGCCAGACTGACAGCACAGATCTAAGCTCGATAGCGCGACCGTGAGGCCCGTGCGTCAGCAACGTTGCGTCGAATATCGCTGGGCGGATGGCAAGCGCCAACGGGCAGCGCCGACGCTTTGAAGCCGCGTCACTCGCCCCGCGCAGTCGCGCACACTTGTTTCCTTCTGAAGGCCGCAACGTGCACGGCCTGACTCAGCGACGGCGTAACTGCAGAAGCAAAATAACCATGAGCACTTCCGCCCGCGCCTACCTCGTCGAATCGATCCCTAAGGGTCTCGAGGATCTGCGCGGCACGCCCGGCATGGCCTACACCGAAGACGTGCTGGTCCAGCTGACCTCCAGAGCTAAATCAACCATCGACCTGACGGCGATGTACTGGGCGCTTCTTGCCGATCCCGGCAGCGACGACGAGAAGGGGTTCACGCCGGAGCAGCTCGACGCGATGGGTGCCGGCGCGGGCCGCGCTCTTTATGAGGCTCTGCGCGCTGCGGCCCAACGCGGCGTGCACATCCGGATCCTACAGGGCCCTGGCTTCTCCGGCCCACGGCAGGAGTCGGACGCGCTGCAAGCGGACTTTCCCGACCCGATCTCGATCCACTCGGTCGAGATGGGCAAGTGGTACGGCGGCGGTGGCATCATGCACCAGAAGGTCTGGATCTTCGATCAGCACCACCTCTACCTCGGATCGGCCAACATGGATTGGAAGTCGATCACGCAGGTGAAGGAAATGGGTGTGGTCGTCGAAGATAGCCCGGAGCTCGCCGCGGACGCCGGCAAATATTTCGAGGCCTGGTGGACTTTTGCTGCCCTTTCGCCCACGAGCGTCCAGGTGTTCGACCCGATGGCGCGGATCAATCGGCGCGTGCCGCCATGGTCGCTTTTCGTGCCGCCGGAGCAGCGCACACAGTCGCCGCTGGTCGGCGGGAAGTCTGAGACCGCCTGCAATTGGAAGGCGCCGCTCTCCCTGGATCTCGGCGGAGAGCGGGGGACCATCTTCCTCACCGGCTGCCCGCAAGAGGTCCTCGATTCGGGGCGGACCTGGGACCAGGAAGGGCTCGTCCGCACCATCGACGACGCGCGCAAATCCATATGCGTCAGTGTGATGGATTTCGCCCCGGTAGCACTCTTCGGTCGCCAGAGCGCCGGCGTAACGCTCGGCAGCGAAGGCGCCATTCCGTACGACACGCCGGTATGGTGGTCGAGCCTGTTTGATGCGCTTCTCTCGGCGGTGTTGACCCGCAAGGTCTATGTCCGGCTGCTGGTCAGCAAATGGGCGCACACTTCCGGCCTGATCGCGCCCTTCCTGGTCGCGCTGCAGAAGGCAGCCGACGCCGGGCGGGCGGGTAGCGACATGACCGCGGGCCAGCTCGAGATTAAGCAATTCATCATTCCGGGCTGGGACAGCACCAGCGGAAGTGCGCGCAGGTATCCGGGCCATACGCGCGTGAATCACACCAAGTACATCGTGACCGACAGGCGCATCAATATCGGCACGTCGAACATGACCTGGGACTATTTCGCGTCTACCGCGGGGAGCAGCTTTAACTCCGACCATCCGACACTAGTTCGTACGCTTCAGTCTGTCTTCGATCGCGACTGGGCTTCGAGCTACGCCTGGCACCTCACCTGATTGCGAGGGCTACGTTGTTCGCATCCTCAACAATCAAAAACCTTGTTTTTTTGCCCCTCGCACCCGAATCGGATTCAAACATTCACGCTAACTTGAATATTTGATTTTAATTCTAGCACGAGGAAAAATTGATGGCGACGCTCTATGCGGGGGGCAAAAAACAAGGTTTTTGATTTCGGAAATTAGTTTTGGAAACGCCGCGCCAAGCAAGCCGGAAAAAAGGCGGCGAGCAAGAAAAAGCCTACCTATGTCTACGCAGACTGGAGCTGAATTGAAGTTGCCGCTCAAAGGAGCAAGCATCAGCGTGCCGGGTCCCGAACGCGACATCGACTTCTACTATCTTGGCGACGAACTGCGGCATGTCCCCGGTTGCTCACCGAGTGTGCGGAAAGTTCTTGTACCAATTCGATCGGGAAACCCCCTATAATGACCTTGGGCCGGGGGGCGTACCGCGGAGCCGCCCGATGATACGCGTGGTGATGTTCGATCTCGGTGGGACGCTCGTCGATAATGATCGTCGCCCATTTCCTCACATCACGGACGCCCTTACGGCCATTGCGGCGTTCAAGACCGCCGACGGCAAGCCCCTGCGTTCCTGCCTCGTCTCCGACTACACCATGCCGGAGCCGCCGGCGACGCAAGCCAAGATCACCGCGCTGTTCAAAAAATACCTGGCGATCCTGGACCAGACCGGGCTGCGTGCGTTCTTCGAACCGGTGAAGAAGCGGGTGACGTTGTCGACGCATGCGGGCGTCGCTAAGCCGGACCGCAGGATCTTCGAAACGGCGCTGCAGCGCCTCGGCGCCAAGGTGCCGCTCGAGGAGTGCCTGTTCATCACGGAAGACGCGGGCCACATCAAGGAGGCGCGCGAAAAGCTGAAGATGCAGACGCTGCAGTTCGGCAGCGCGGGAGCGGGCGGGTTCGAGGACTGGGCCGATGCCCCGGCGCTGATCGCCAACCTGGTGGCACCCGGTCAAGCGGCGAACAGCCATGCCGCCATCAAGGCGCATCTAGCGGCAAAAGGCGTCGACCTCGTGCATGCGGAGCCAGCCGGATCCGACCGGATGACCGTTTCCGGGCAGGTGTGGTTGCCGATCTCGGTGCCGGGACTCGAAGAACTGCAGCATGTCCAGGTGGCGATTCCGGTGCAGGGCGAGGTCACGCGCGGACCGAAAGGCGAAATGCGTTCGGACGTGCCGACCAAGCCGTCCGACGAGCAAATCGCCGAGGCGACCTCCTACGTTCGCAGCCTAGCGACCCACGGCCAGATCGCCGGGCACGCCGCCAAGCACCCTCAGGGCGCCACCCATGCGATCGAGACCGACCAGCAAGGCAACCGCCGCCTCGTGCGCAAGCGCTTCTCGGCTGTCTGAATCGCACCGGAACCACGTTCCCCGAACCGCAGGGCTATTGCATTTGCCGCGCACGGCGTCTCGGTGGCTAGGATCCAGGACGCCCTGACTCGCGAGGGTCCTATGCCGGACTCGGCGTCCGGGATGACAACCGGAAAGCACGTGCCTCAAAAAGGACCCTGCTCATCGCGAGCCGGACAGGCAGGGCGCACCGCGTCGCTGCGCTCAAGTGCACCGACAGCATCCGCACAGGAAGCGGAAGCGCTGCAGCACCTTCTTGCCGCCCACCGTCTTGATCCGGTGGGTAGTGCCGCCGATGCGTCCGCCCCCTGCCACGATGCCCTTTGCCCGCTTCGGCTTGCCCGGCTTGCCGAGTTCGATGCGGCCGTGCGCCAGCAGCGAGTTCACGAACGAGCGGACCTCGGCCTCGGTATCGGTCCCGTGCGGCATGACGCCCATGACGGAGGCGCGGCCGCCCGACGAGCCGATGAGCACCGGCTCGTGGGCGATCGCCACGACGCCCCTGAGACGCTTGTCGATGTCGCCGAGCGGAACCTCGCGGGCGTGGACCGCCTCCACCGCCGGGGTCCCGAAGACGTTGGTCGCCCGTACGCTGAGCTTGGGGCGGCGCCCGGCGCCCAGGCGCTCCATGAGATCGCGCCGGGTCGCTGCCGTCAGAGAGGCGCGCTTGGGCGCACCGCCGGCGAGCGCCATGGAAGGCGCCAGCATGGCGTTGGCGCCGAGCAGGATGGCGTGGGTCTGGAACGCGTTGCGGATGTGGTCGACGTTGGCACCATTGTTCTGCGACTGGTCGGCGAGGACCATGGCGCGGCCGACCGACTGCAAGAAGCGCGGCGCGATCACCGCGCCCTTGGCCCCTGCGACCAGGATCCTGCCGGCGAGGCGAGCGGCGTTGAGGAGGTTGGCCTCAGTCTTCGACGACGCCGCCCCGAACAGATTGGCGATCAGATCCCAGAAGCAGCCGGTGAAGATTATGCCGAAGCTGTGCACCTCATTGATGAGCCGGCCAGGACCGCCGTTGTCGGGAAGCGTGGAGGGAATCTGGAACTTAAGCTTGTTGAAGGCGTGACGCGGCTCGGCGGCATTGTGGTTCGGGTCCATGCGCTTGATGCCGTTG
>Ga0306921_10005125_pt1 | contig 13558 bp, 13 predicted proteins | sample sta12Cox44000080_FD_203760 | JGI IMG/M metagenome (GOLD analysis project Ga0306921, IMG submission 203760) | Lab enrichment of tropical soil microbial communities from Luquillo Experimental Forest, Puerto Rico - statoxic.12C.oxic.44.000.080 (v2)... | ecosystem: Environmental > Terrestrial >... | reverse complement strand
CAGCCGATCCGAGACGACTGCGTCGAGGCTCTGGCGGTTGTAGTCGATGACCCACCAGAGATTGCGGACATCGTGCTTCCAGCCCTCGAGCAGCGCCTCGAAGATGTTGCCTTCATCGAGCTCGGCATCGCCGACGAGCGCGATCATCCGGCCAGGCGGGTCGTCGGCCGGCACCAGCCCTTTGAGGCGCAGGTAATCTTGCGCCATCGACGTGAACAGCGTCATGCCGACCCCGAGACCGACCGAGCCGGTCGAGAAATCGACGGTTTCCCCGTCCTTGGTGCGCGACGGATAGGATTGCGCGCCGCCAAACGCACGAAACCCTTCGAGCTTGTCGCGGCTCTGATGTCCGAGCAAATATTGGATCGCGTGGAAAACCGGCGAGGCATGCGGTTTGACCGCAACCCGGTCCTGTGGCCGCAACACGTCGAAATAGAGCGCCGTCATCAATGTCGCCAGCGATGCGCTCGACGCCTGATGCCCGCCGACCTTCAAGCCGTCGCGGTTCGGGCGCAGGTGATTGGCGTTGTGGATCATCCAGGTCGACAGCCACAGCACCTTGCGCTCGAGCGCCCTCAGACAGGTGATCTTGTCCTCCGGCGCCACCTCTTGCTCCGGGCCGAACACGCCCTCCAGCACCTGTGACATCTCGATCTCCTATTCCCGGCTCGCAGCTTAGCCGATTGCGGCGGGAAAATCCGGGCGGACGGACACGATTCCCGCTCCGGTTGCGGGAGCGGGGCATTTGACCCCGGTTCCGCAGATGCTTACATACTATCGGCAATAGGGAGCGGGAGCACCGACGACATGGCCGAAAGCGCGGGCGAGATCGAAGATCGTCGGATCGTCGTGACTGAGAATGCCGCCCGGCGGATCGCCCTGCTGAAGGCGCAGGAGCATGCCGAGGGCGCATTTCTGCGGATCGCCGTCTCCGGGGGCGGTTGCTCCGGGTTCCAGTACGGGCTGTCCTTCGACGATCAGCGCAACGATGACGATTTCGTGTTCGAACGGGACGGTGTCGGTGTGGTCGTCGACGAGATCTCGCTCGACCTGCTGAACGGCGCCGAGGTGGATTTTGTCGAGGATCTGATGGGCGCCTCGTTCCAGATCCGCAACCCGAATGCCGCCTCTTCTTGCGGTTGTGGCAACTCCTTTTCGATGGGCTGACCTGCTTCCGCTGTCGTGAAGATCGCGAGCTGGAACGTCAATTCGGTCAAAGCGCGGCTGCCTCACCTCCTCGCTTTTCTCGAAGAGGCGCAGCCGGATGTCATGTGTCTTCAAGAAACGAAGTGCCTCGCGCAAGATTTTCCGATGCTCGAGGTCAAGGGCCTCGGCTACCAAGTCGAGACGATCGGGCAGCGCGCCTATAACGGCGTCGCTTTATTGTCGAAGCGCCCAGCGGATGAGCTCGTCACCGGATTGCCGGGCGATGATGAAGACGAGCAGCCACGCTATCTCGAGGCCTCTTTCGGCGAGGTCCGGGTCGCCTCGGTTTATCTGCCAAACGGCAATCCCGTCGGTACCGACAAATTCACCTACAAGCTCGCCTGGATGGAGCGCCTGATTGGCCACACCGGCGAATTGCTGAGGCGCGAGATCCCGTTCGTGCTGGCCGGTGACTACAACATCTGCCCAACCGATGACGATGTTTACGATCCCGTCGCGTTTCGCGACGATGCGCTGTGCCGGCCGGAGGCCCGCTCACGGTTTCGCGCCCTTCTTTATCTTGGGCTGACCGACGCGTACCGCGTTTTTCACCGCGAGTCGCACCGCTACACATTCTGGGACTACCAGGCCGGGCGGTGGAACCGTGACGAAGGCTTGCGCATCGATCATCTGCTCCTGTCGCCGCATGCGGCCGACCGGATTGCCGCCTGCAACATCGACAAAAAGCCGCGCGCCAAGGACCGGTCATCGGACCACACGCCGATCTGGTGCGAGCTCGCAGCCTAGCCCCGGCTGTGCTGCAGGAAGCGGTCCGCGGCGGCCGCGAGCGTATCCTTCCCCTCCCTCAAGGGCGCGAGTGGCACGATCATCAACACACGGTCCCCGGCGTGGAGATCCTCGAAATCATACGCGATCGCGCCGCTCTGCTTCCGTGCAACCGCGAGAGGGATCGCCTCCGGAGGCAGGGTCGAGCGCACCTCATCGCCGATGACCACCTCGCCCACTGCGAATTCCTGTCCGGCGAAGGAAACCCTGCCGCGAGAACCTGGAAACCGGGATAGGCCGACAAAGGCGGGAGCAGCAAGCGCGGCGGCGGAAAAAGTCGTTTCGAACTCGAAATGCCGAGTGATTGATTCAGCGAAGCTCGCCTCGGCAATCCGCAGGACGATCGGCATTGTCGGATTGCGGGCACGGGCGCCGAGCGCGATTTCGAGGTTCAAGGTGTCCACATTGGTCAATGCGACCAGACCGCTGGCGGCGTCGAGGTTGCATAGATCGAGCGTGGTGTCTCGGCTCGCGTCCCCGGTCAAGAGATCGAAATGCTGCTCGCGCGCCCGCTCGACGATTGTGGCGTCGGGGTTGAGCTCAACGACGACCAATCGTTTGGCGAGACCGAGAAGCAGGTCGATGACCCCGGATCCGATGCTGCCGGCACCACAAACCACGATGTGTCCGTGGCGGTGAACCGGCCGCAGACCCTGCATCGTGACCCACTGCACCCGGGTCAAAAGAGAAGCGCCAAAAGCGATGAAGAGGCCGGTCAAAGTAATGCCGGACAGCATCAGTAGCATGGCTGCGACGATGTCGAGGGGGTGGCTGCGATCGGGGGTCACATCGCCATAGCCGGTCGTCGTCATCGTTGCGATCACAAAGTAGACTGCGTCGAGCCAGGCGCCGCCAAATACGGCGTGGAAATAGGAGGTGCCAGCCAGGAATACGGCCAAAGTGGCGACTGCGAGCCTGGCTAGGATCGGATTAAGCCGCGGCGGATGATCCCGTCGTCGGCGCGCCAGCGACAGCAGCCGATGCCCGATCGCGGAGTTCGTCCGAGTCGCCGACCGGAAAGGCGCGGTACCTTGGAGCGTGCCAATCTCACCGTAGACGACGAGCTTGGCTGCTCCAGCGAGCACCGCGTCGGTGGGGAATTCGGTGGCGCCGTCGACCGCGATGATCCGCGCTCCCAGAACCCGCTCGGCGTGTGTCACGGTATCCCCTTCCAATCCGCAATCCGTGACGGCCCTTGTGGCAAAGCCGGTTAGCGGCCCATTGGGTTCAGGGAACTGCAATCCGCGGAAGCAGGACGGATCGAGTGCGGCCGCGGCATAGGTCGCGGCCGAATGCCAAGCGAGCGACAGAACCGAGCAGTTTGGCAAGTTCTGCTCGATCTTGTGTGCGAGCGTCCGGTTGAATTGCCTCAGGACGATACGGATACGGGGATTGAGATCACGTGCGAGAAGGGCAGCATGTAGATTGAGATGATCGTCAGGCGACAGCGCGAGGATCGAGATCGCGTGGCGTACCCCGGCGCGGTCGAGGCCTTCGCCGCTGTCAGGGCGCGCCGCGGTCATAAAGACCGCGCCGATGTTCTCGACGGCACGCCCCAAATCGGGATCCCGTCGCCAGAGGACGACCACCCGATGACCTTGTAACGCGCAGAGTTCTTGGGCTGTGCTGAGCGCGATCGCACCACCGCCGACGACGATCATGACGGGATCGCCCGGCTCCGCCACCGCCGCCTCCCTCAATCCCCCGCGATGCAGGGATCGGCCGGGTAACGGTGCCGGCCGCCCGCACTATCTTCTACGAGCCACTCGCCAGATGGATTATCCGGGGTGACTGCGGAGGGGGCGATCGGCACCTTGCCGTAGCCACCCGGGATGTCGAGGACATAGGTTGGCTGACAGAGCCCGGAGACGCGACCGCGCAATGCGCGCACCAGTTGCTGGCCGGTCACGATGCCGGTGCGGAAGTGCGAGGTGCCGCGGGCCAGATCGGCATGGTGCAAGTAGTAAGGCTTGACGCGCATCGCGACCAATCCGCGGAACAGCGCTTCCAATACGCCCGCATCATCATTGATGCCGCGCAGCAGGACTGTCTGCGACAGCAGAGGTATGCCGACGCGGCTCAGCTTCAGCGCCGCCTCACGTGCTTTCGCGGTGAGCTCGCGCGGGTGGTTTGCATGAATGACGACGTAGACTGCTTTTTCTGCGGCGAGCGCCTCTACCAGCCTCGGAGTGACGCGGCGCGGGTCGGCAACCGGAACCCGCGTGTGGAAGCGGATTACCCCGAGATGCGGTATCCGGTCGAGGGCGCGTACGATCTCGCCGACCCTGCGAGGCCCTAGCAGAAACGGGTCGCCGCCGGTGACAATCACTTCCCAGATCTGCGGGCGCTGCCGCACATAGCCGAAGGCGCTTTGCAGTGCCGCTCGGTCGAGCATGGCCGCTTTCTTGCCCACGACCTCTCGGCGAAAACAGAAGCGGCAATAGACCGGGCACAGCAGGATCGGCTTCAACAGAACGCGGTCAGGATGACGATGAACAATGCCCGGCACCGGCGACCAACGTTCGTCGCCAATCGGGTCGGCAAGCTCCTCCTCTCCCGCGGTGAGTTCGGCGCGGCTCGGTAGAAACTGAGCAGCTATCGGGTCTCGATCGTTATCGACGTCGATCAGCTCCGCCATGTCTTCGGTGACCGCGACAGCGAACTCCGCTGCAACCTGCCGGATCTCGTTAAGCCGATCCGGTCCCACCAATCCTCCGGAGATTAAGTCCTCTCCGCCGAGGATTCGGGCTCCCGTCATCAGCCTGCTGTCAGACGGTCGTAGGCCGCCTTCAGACGGTCGCGGTCGCGGATCGTCTCCATTTGTCGCTCGCGTTGCTCGTCGACGACCTCGGGTTTGGCCTTGGCAAGAAAATTGGGGTTGGCGAGCTTTGCGGCAATCTTGGTCAGCTCAGTATCGAGCTTGCCGATTTCCTTGCCCAGCCTTTCCCTTTCTTTGGGAAAGTCGACGACCTGAGCAAGCTTCAAAATCAAGGTCGCTCCATCGACGACCGTCTGGACACCATCCGTCGGAACCGCCTCGACCATCTCAAAACTATCCACCCGGGCGAGGCGAGCAAAATGGTCCCGGTGACGTTCGATCCTGCATGCCGCGATGGGTTCCGGATCCTTGATCAAGAGGGGAACCCGGACAGCCGGTGGAACGTTCAACTCGGCCCGGAGGGCCCGGATTGCCGAGATCGCCTGCACAACCCACTCCATTTCGGCCGAGGCTGCGGCGTCGAGCGGATCGCGCGGGTCCTCGGGCCATGCCGCGGTGATCAGCATCCCTGCCGCCTCACCGGCAAGCTGTTCCCAGACTTCCTCGGTGATAAACGGCATAATCGGGTGCAGCAGGTGAACGATGCGCCCCAAAATCCACGCCGTCATCGCCTGCGTCTCCGCGCGAGCCGCCAGGTCTTCGCCTTGCAGGATCGGCTTGGTGAACTCCAGGTACCAATCGCAGAACGTGCCCCACACAAACTGGTACAGCCGGCTTGCCGCCTCGTCGAAGCGGTACGCCTCCAGGGCCGCGGTGACTGAGGCGATGCAAGCCGCCGCCGCTGCGGCTATCCACTGGTTGACGGTGAGCCGGCAATTTTCAGGGGCAAAATCGGAGACTAGCGCACAACCGCTCATCTCACTGAAGCGCGCCGCGTTCCACAGCTTTGTCGCAAAGTTCCGATAACCCTCGACGCGGGATTCGGAGAGCTTGATATCCCGGCCGGGCACGGCCAAGGCCGCCAGCGTGAAACGCAATGCGTCGCAGCCGTAGCGGTCTATCAGCTCCAGTGGATCGATCGTGTTGCCGCGAGATTTCGACATCTTCTGGCCGCGCGCATCGCGCACCAGAGCGTGGATGTAGACGGTGCGGAACGGCACGTCTCCCATGAAGTGCAGCCCCATCATCATCATCCGTGCCACCCAGAAGAAGATGATGTCGAAACCGGTCACCAGAACATCGGTCGGATAATACCGCGCCAGCTCTTTTGTCGGTTCGGGCCAGCCCAGAGTGGAGAACGGCCATAGAGCCGAGGAGAACCATGTATCGAGGACGTCGGGGTCGCGACGCAGTTCGGCCGGCCGGCCATAATGCTCGGCCGCCTGCCGCTTTGCGTCGTCCTCGGTTTCATCGACGAAGATCGCGCCATCCGGCCCGTACCAGGCAGGGATCTGATGTCCCCACCAAAGTTGCCGGGAGATGCACCACGGCTGAATCTTCCGCATCCAGTCGAAAAACGTGTTTTCCCACTGGCGGGGTACAAATCGCGTGCGCCCATCCTCGACAGCTGCGATTGCCGGGCCGGCAAGCACCCGGGCATCGCAATACCACTGGTCCGTAAGCCAAGGTTCGATGATCACCCCTGAGCGGTCGTGATGCGGCACCATCAAGGTGTGCTGTTCGACCCGGTCGAGGAGGCCGGCGGCCGCAAGATCGGCGACCACCTTCTCGCGCGCCTCGAACCGGTCCAGGCCGCGATAGGCGGCGGGTACGGCGTCCGTCAGCTGGGCGTCCTGATCGAAGATGTTGAGGAGCGCAAGACCATGCCGCCGCCCGACCTCGAAATCGGCAAAATCGTGAGCCGGAGTGATCTTAACGGCGCCGCTGCCGGTCTCTGGATCCGCATGCTCGTCGGCAACAATCGGCACCAGACGGTCGGTGAGCGGAAGGCGCACGGATTTTCCGACCAGATCGCTAAATCGCTGATCATTCGGGTGGACCGCGACCCCGCTGTCGCCGAGCATCGTTTCGGGCCGGGTTGTGGCCACAACGATAAATCGGCCCGGCATATCCGCTACCGGATAACGGATATGCCACAGCGAACCGACGGTCTCGCGGTTTTCGACCTCGAGATCCGAGATCACGGTGTGCATCACCGGGTCCCAGTTGACGAGCCGCTTGTCGCGGTAGACGAGGCCTTCGCGATAGAGCCCTACGAAGACGCGGCGAACCGCGGCCGCAAGACCGGGGTCCATGGTAAAGCGCTCGCGGCTCCAGTCTGGCGAGGCACCAAGCCTGCGAAGCTGACGGGTGATCGCGCCGCCCGATTGCTCCTTCCATTCCCATACACGCGCGATAAATCCGTCCCGGCCGAGATCCTGCTTTGTCTTGCCTTCTTCTGTGAGCTGGTTGGTGACGATGATTTCGGTCGCGATTCCGGCGTGATCGGTGCCGGGTTGCCACAGTACGTCGCGGCCACGCATGCGCTGATACCGCACCAGCACATCCTGCAAGGTGTATGGTGCATGTCCCATATGCAGGCTCCCCGTCACGTTCGGGGGCGGCATCATCATCGCATAAGGCGGCTTGTCGCTGTCCGGATCGGCAGCGAACGCGCCCGATCGCTCCCATAGCGCGTAGCGCCGCGCCTCCATGGCAGCGGGTTCATAGGTCTTGTCCAACATTATTCAATTATCCGTATCTGAGCGGTTGCCCGCCCACCTGCGCAAACCGAGGTCGATTTGCTGACCGATCTTCAGGTTGTGGGTCAGCGCAGGCCCGCTTCACCAACGACGCGGGCAATCTCCTCTCGAACCAGCCGCTCAACCAAGCCCGGAAGATGTTCGTCGAGCCAAGTCTGCAGCAGCGGTCCTAGCATCTCGCGCACAATGTCTTCGAGGGTGCGGTCGGCGCCTCCGAGCGGCAGCTCTGCTTGCTTGCGCCGCTCACGCGGCAAACCGCCGAGCTGCGCAAACGCAGCAGCGGCTGCTCCCGAGGTTGCGGATGAGAGAATGCGTTCGCGATCTTGCTCGGACTTCGTTTGCGTTCCGGCCTGCAACTGAGGGGGCTCCGACCTGGCGGAGACCGCGGTCTGCGTGATTGCCGGTTTCGCGGCTCCTTCCGACCCGACAGACGACGACACCCGACTGACCGAGCCATCCTCGTTGACAACGTCAGTCAGCTCGAGGACGTCGCTCTTTTCCGTCGAGACGGGTCCGGTATCCTCGGCCGACTTCTTATCCTCGGTGATGATGCGGCTTATCGAGGCAATAATCTCCTCCATGGAGGGTTCCGACGTGGATTTGGCGTTGTCCGGCATCGCGGCACCGTTGAGCTGAAACCTTATCCTAAGCTAGGCGTGGCGGAGGGGTTTTGCCAGCGGAACGGCCCGTCGCGTCGCCCTCACTCGGAAAGACCGCCACGGAAACCAATCCATTTGTCTTTGACCTTTTTATAATGTTGTTCCATGTCGTAAAGCGTGACGGGAAGGTTTAGCTCGGCTGCGATCAGCCGGCCGACGGCCGCCGCAAGATTAAACTCGGCGAGCGCGGTATCATGCTCGGCGGTGACAAGTTGAGACTGGGTGGTCAGCAACTGCTGGTTTTGGATGAGAACGTCGAGCGTCGTGCTGGTGCCGACCAGCGCCTGCTGCTGCACCCCGGCGAGTGCAATCTGAGCCGCACGCACCGCCGCCGAAAACGACGCGATGCTGGCGCGACCGGCCTGTAGGGTGGACCAGAACTGTGTCGCGGTCTGAACCGCCGCCCGGCGCGCATCGTCAACTTGGCTACGGCGCTGCCCGACGGTTTGCTGGGCTTGTCGTGTCTGCGAATAAATCGCCCCTCCTTCGTAAAGGGGCATCGTCAGCTGCGCGGTAACCTGCGCCGAATTGAGTAAATCGTTCTTGAAGGTGACTGACTGATCATAGGTACGACTGAGAGTTCCGATGACCGAGATTTGCGGCAGCAATTGGCCGCGCACGACATCGATGTTGTCGCGAGCAGCCAGTTCTGCAAAAGTCGCCGAAATCACGCTGAAATTACTGGTCGCAGCCAGACTCAAAGCTTCTTCGCGCGTGGCGGGAAGCGCCGGGCGCTCGCGCGGCAGGATCAGGCGCCCCGGTGGATGGCCGACTGCGCGCACATATTCGGCCCGGCTTATCTCGAGCTGACCCTGCTGACTGACGAGTTGGCCTTGCGCTTGTGCGAGCGATGACTCGGCCTGTGCCACGTCGGTGCGGGTTACTTCGCCGACGCGGAAGCGGTCCTGGGTCGCCTCGAGCTGTTTGCGCAAGACCTCGACGTTGTTGCGCTGCACTTCTACGAGCGCCTGGTCGCGAACTACGTCGAGATAGGCCATCGCGACGGCCTGGAAGACCGTGGTTTCGATCGCGAGGGTCTGCGCCCTTGTCGACTCCACGGTGTTGATCGCCTGGCGCGTCTGGGCGACAGTGCGGCCACCGCGATAGACGGGTTGATTCGCCTGAAAAGTGAGAGCATTAGGTCTGGTGATCGTATGGTTCACCGACCTGTTGACGAGCGCCTCGGGACCTGGCCGCGTCTCGAGTGACGACGTCGTGATTCCAACTTGACCGGTGAAGGTAACCTGCGGGCGCCAAAACGACAATGCTTGCGGGACTTGTTCGTCGGTTGCCCGCAACAAGGCGCGCTGGGCCAGGAGTTGTGGATTTGTGTTGTACGCCTCGGCGAGCGCGTCGGTCAGCGTTTGAGCTTCTATTGGAACTGCTGTTACTACGAGAAGAAATCCGGCGAGCAATCCAACATTCATTGTCCGGTGCAGTCTGCCTTCGGCGGACGCATGGGGTCCCGCGTGACGACAGGTCAGATTGGGGCGCCGGTTATGGGGCATCTTCCTGCGCTCCAGCTCGAACCTCAGCAGAACGCAAACGCAGGCTTCGGTGCGAAGCCTGGGAGCAGGCGGGTAGCGGCATCAAATATAGCGCGGCGCGAAACCACTCCGCCAGTCCGCGTCGTCAAGGTTGCTCGACCCACCACCTCGCCCGCTCTGACGACCGCAAGAAGCCGCCCGCCCTCGGCGAGCTGTGCGACAATATTAAGCGGCAGCTCGGCGACCGCTCCGCCGAGCAGGATCACATCGTAAGGCGCTCGTGTCCGGTAGCCTTCGCTCAGCGGACCTTCGACGATATTGACCGTGGCTATCGCGTGCTCGACGAGCGCGGTGCGTGCAAGCCGGGCCAGCTCGGCATCCTCCTCGAGCGCAAAGACGTTCCGAGCGAGCATCGCGGTAAGGGCCGCCTCGTATCCCGTTCCAGCACCTATGATCAGCGCCGCGTCCGTGCGGGCAATTGATGCCGCCTGGAGAAGCCGAGCCGCGACCATCGGCTCCATCAGGTAGCGCCCACCGCCAAGGGGCAAATCTTCATCGATATAGGCTACGGAGCGAAGATACTCGGGCAGGAAAAGCTCACGCCTTACGCTGGCAAAGGCGCTCAGCACCCTGTCGTCAATCACCTTGTTAGGTCGGAGTTGGCTCTGGATCATATGAGAGCGCGCAGCTGCAAATAGATTCATCAACCATCCCGTTTGTCGCACGCGTTTATATCTGACGCGTGAAGAAGGCACAATCGAAGGACCCGGCATCGGTCAGCACGAGAGACGCACGATCGCCTCTCCGGAGCATAGCCAGGCGAGCAGTTGCTGCGCTGTGAGCTCGAGGACCGGGTGCCGCCAATCCCGCGCGATTTCTTCGATTGGCACCAAAACGAACCGCCGCTGGTGAAGTCGCGGGTGAGGCAGTACGAGCGACGGCGTGTCCATCCGCTTACCCTGATAGTCGAGAATATCGAGATCGAGGACGCGTGGCGCGTTTGGCTCTCCACGGGTGCGTCCAAATCGCCTCTCCACTGCCTGCAGCGCCCCGAGCAGCTCCTTCGCCCCGAGTTGCGTTGACAAAGAGACGACCGCATTGATGAACCAGGGTTGGTCGGAACGCGGCACCGGCTCGGTAAGATACCATCCCGAGCGTTTGTGAATCTTGATGCGGTGTTCCTCCAAAGCGGCCAGCGCAGCGGCTAGCGTTTGAATTGGTGGGCCAAATTGCGCGCTTGCCAGATTTCCGCCGATCCCTATCAGAATCAACGGCTTGCCCTCATGTGGTCGCCGCTTGACCCGGCATCCGCGGTGTAAGACACTTCTGCTACATTTTCGATGTGAAGGAGCATTATGTCAGATGATTTTCTATCCGGAAGAGCGCCTCGCCATTTTCATTGACGGAGCTAACCTCTATTCAGCCGCCCGAGGTTTGGCCTTCGACATAGACTATAGGAGGTTGCTCGAATTGTTTAGCACCAAGGGACGGCTGATTCGGGCATTTTATTATACAGCTCTCGTCGAAGACCAAGAGTATTCGCCGATCAGGCCGCTTGTCGATTGGCTGGACTATAACGGCTACGCGATGGTCACAAAACCAACAAAGGAATTCACCGACGCGATGGGACGGCGGCGAATCAAGGGCAACATGGACATTGAGCTGGCAATCGACATGCTCGAAATGGCTTCGCACATCGACCATGCGATCCTCTTCTCGGGTGACGGAGATTTTCGCAGGCTCGTCGAAGCGGTGCAGCGCAGGGGAGTGCGCGTGTCCGTGGTCTCGACGATCCGCTCTTCGCCCCCGATGGTCTCCGACGATCTGCGTCGGCAGGCGGACAATTTTATCGAACTCCAAGACCTCGCCCCAAGCATCATGCGGAACCACCACGCACGAGAGGAAATCAACCGCGCCCGTGCCGAACCCGTAGACGACGCGTGACGGTTGCTGCGGCGGAAGTTTTGCCGCCGCGAGACTGCCCCCTCTGCCCACGCCTTGCGGCCTTCCGGGAGGTACAGCGCGCTGCGCATCCAGCGTGGTTCAACGGACCGGTTCCGCCTTTCGGAGACGACCAAGCCGAGTTGCTGATCGTCGGCCTCGCTCCGGGGCTGCGCGGGGCGAACCGAACCGGACGCCCGTTCACCGGCGATTACGCCGGCGGGCTACTCTATGCGACGCTGCGCAAGTTCGGGTTCGCCGAGGGCGACTATGCTGCCCATCCCGAAGACGGACTGACGCTTCGCCGCGTGCGCATCACCAATGCCGTTCGCTGCGTGCCGCCACAAAACAAACCCGAACCGAAAGAAGTCTCGAATTGCGGGCGGTTTTTGGCCGCCGAGATCGACGCTATGCCTCGGCTCAGGGCGATCCTCGCTCTTGGCGCCATCGCGCATCAAGCAGTGCTCACAACGCTGGGTGTTCGCCGTGCCTTATTTCCGTTCGGACACGGCCGACGGCATGCCTTGCCTGGCGGCCTGACGCTTGTCGACAGTTATCATTGCTCCCGCCTGAATACGAATACGGGAAAGCTCGATACCCCAATGTTCGAAGCGATCTTCGCCGCGCTGAGCAGCCGGCTAAATGCCGCATCAGAGGAGGACGGGCCTTAGGTGTTTCGCTCCCGCAACAGACGGGCCCGGTCGCGCTGCCAATCACGCTGCTTTTCGGCCTGACGCTTGTCAGCTTTCCGCTTTCCTCGGGCGAGACCGAGCTCCACCTTGGCGCGGCCGCGATCGTTGAAGTAGATCGAGAGCGGCACGACAGTGATGCCGTCGCGGCGGATCGCACCGAGCAGCCGGTTCATCTGCTTGCGGTGCAACAGCAGCTTGCGCGGACGCCGCGGCTGATGGTTGAAGTGGGCGGAGGCGGAGTATTCCGGAATGTTTGCGTTGACGAGGTATAGCTCGCCCGCCTCCTCGTCCGCATAAGCTTCCGCAATGCTCGCTTGCCCTTGGCGAAGCACTTTCACTTCGGTGCCTTGCAGGACGACCCCCGCCTCCAACGTGTCCTCGATCAGGTAATCGTGGCGGGCCCGCCGATTTTGCGCGACGTATCGGTCAGCCGCCCGCATCAGTTGAGCAGGCCGGCGCCCCGCATCGCCTGTCGCACCCTCTCCTGCGTCTCGGGCATTATCTGCCAAAGCGGCTGGCGCACCTCGGCGGTGCAGCGTCCCAGCAGAGACGCGGCATATTTCACCGGAGCCGGGCTGGTCTCGGCGAAAAGCGCGTCATGCAACGGGATGAGCCGCTGATTGATCTCGCGCACCGAGCCAATATCGCCGCGCTGCCAAGCCCGGTGCATTTCCGAGCAGAGCCGCGGCGCGACATTGGCGGTCACCGAGATGCAGCCGTCGCCGCCCTGTGCGAGATAGGCGACGGAGGTGGCGTCCTCCCCGGACAGCAGGCAGAAGCCCGCGCCGATGTCGACCCGCATCCGCAAAGGCCGAGCGAGGTCGTTGGTGGCGTCCTTGACCCCGACGATGTTTGGCAATTTGGCGAGACGCGCCATCGTCGCGTTTGTCATATCGACCGAAGAGCGCCCGGGGATATTGTAAATAACGATGGGCAGATCGACGGTGTCATGGATCGTCTTGAAATGCTGATAGAGCCCTTCCTGCGTGGGTTTGTTGTAGTAGGGGCACACAATCAGCGCTGCGTCGGCACCCGCCTCTTTGGCTTGGCGCGTGAGCGCAATCGTGTGTTCGGTCGAGTTTGTGCCGGTTCCAGCAATCACCGGGATGCGCTTCGCTTTGGCGACCTCGACGCACAGGCTCACCAACCGCTTTTGCTCGTCATCGGCGAGCGCCGGGGACTCGCCGGTCGTGCCGCAGGGCACCAACCCGTGAGTTCCCTGGTCGATCTGCCAGGCGACGTGATCCTGAAATGCGCCCTCGTCCAGCTCGTGGTCGCGGAATGGCGTGATCAGCGCGACGAGCGATCCCTTGAACATCGTTCCCTCCGGGATTGCGGCATTGCCGATTGACGATAATCCTCGCGG
>Ga0306921_10005123_pt1 | contig 13559 bp, 15 predicted proteins | sample sta12Cox44000080_FD_203760 | JGI IMG/M metagenome (GOLD analysis project Ga0306921, IMG submission 203760) | Lab enrichment of tropical soil microbial communities from Luquillo Experimental Forest, Puerto Rico - statoxic.12C.oxic.44.000.080 (v2)... | ecosystem: Environmental > Terrestrial >... | reverse complement strand
TCCTGTTGATCGAGCTTCCTTCTTGCGTTAAGCAGCCTTCCTACGAAGAATGCTCCGCCAAATGCAGGAGCGGTGCGGTATGAGGATCGCCTTAGACGCAATGGGGGGTGATTACGCTCCCAGGAACATAATCGAAGGAGCCGTACTTGCGCTGAAAGAATACAGCCACATTGAGAAGCTCTATCTGGTCGGTGATTCCGCGGCTGTTGAAAACGAACTGAAAAGACTGGACTTTTCGGATTCACGGATTGAGATCTTCCACGCGTCGCAGGTCGTCTCAATGAAAGAGTCTGCGGCGAAAGCCGTGCGCCATAAAAAAGATGCCTCCATTTGCCGAGCCGTGGATCTGGTAAAAGGTGGCTCAGCCGATGCGGTTGTATCGGCCGGCCACACCGGCGCCGCAGTAGCGGCCTCCGTTCTGAAGCTGCGTACGTTGAAGGGAATTGAACGTCCCGCAGTTGCATGCCTTCTGCCAACTGAGAGCAACGTTTTTGTCCTGATTGATGCCGGAGCAAACCCGGACTCGAATGCACAGAACCTCGTTCAGTTTGCAATCATGGGTTCGGTCTTCTCCGCCCAAACTCTCGGCTACAGCAACCCTTCTGTCGCTTTGATGTCGATCGGCGAGGAAGACAGCAAAGGCAATGACGTGACGAAAGAGGCTTTTAAATTGCTCAAGGGTAGTGGACTCAACTTCCGAGGTAACATTGAGGGACACGACCTTTTCGAGAATCCTGCGGAAGTAGTGGTCTGCGATGGCTTTACCGGGAACGTCGTCCTCAAGACTTCGGAAGCAATCGCTCATGCTATTTTTTCCTGGCTCAAGCGCGAGCTATTCAAAAATTCGATTCGCAAACTCGGTGCAAAGCTCGCAGAGGGCGCATTCAGATCGATCCGAAAGAAAACCAATTACGAGGAGTACGGTGGTATGCCGCTGCTCGGCGTGAACGGCGTTTGCATCATCGCACACGGAGCCAGTTCGCCGCTGGCCATCAAAAACGCCGTCCGGGCTGCCACGGAATCGATTAAGCACGAGATAAATCCACAAATTCTTCGGGAAGTTCAACGTAATAATGAAAAGTTCGCCGCAGCCACGCCGGTCCCGTAGACCGCAAAGGACCGTCTCGATCATTGGCACAGGTAGCTATGTTCCGGAACGCATTCTGACCAACCGGGATCTTGAGCAACTGGTTGAAACATCAGACGAATGGATCCTAACCCGCACGGGTATCAGTGAAAGAAGAATTGCCGCCCCGGACGAAGCAACGAGTGACATGGCCACCAAGGCGGCGATCGCGGCGATGAAGCAAGCCGAAGTGGAGCCGGAGGAGATCGATCTGATCATCGTGGCGACTGTGACGCCAGATATGTTCTTTCCAGCCACGGCGTGCTGGGTTCAGAAAAAAATCGGCGCTGTTCGCGCCGCATGCTTCGACGTTTCAGCTGCCTGCTCCGGATTTCTGTACGCCATGGAAATCGCTCAACAGTTTATTTCGACTCACGTTTATAACACCGTCCTGATTGTTGGCGCTGACAAACTTAGTGCGATTGTCAACTGGTCAGATAGAAATACCTGCGTTCTCTTCGGGGACGGCGCCGGTGCCGCAATTCTGCGCAACCGAGGCGACTCACACGGAGTAATAGCGACGCACATGGGAAGCGACGGCGAATTCACCGACATTTTGTATATGCCGGGTGGCGGCAGCCGCTGCCCAACGACCCCGGAAAACGTTCACCAGAATCTTAATACAATTAAGATGCTCGGTAAGGAGACCTACAAACAGGCGGTGACAGCTATGTCCAACGCCGCAGACCGTGCTCTTGAGGCGGCAGGTCTGAAATATGACGACATTGCCTGCGTTATTCCCCACCAGGCAAATATGCGCATCATCGAGGCGATCGCTCACCGGATGAATCTGCCGATCGAAAAATTCTACATTAACCTCGAGAAGTATGGAAATACTTCCGCTGCGGCAGTCGCGATTGCTCTCGACGAGGCGCATCGCGCAGGGCGCTTCAGCATCGGCGATTATATTCTCCTCGTGGTATTCGGGGGAGGCCTGACTTGGGCTAGCTCCGTAATCCAATGGTAAACAATACGCCCCTGATTGACACTCACGCACACCTTGATTTTCCCGAATTTGTCTCCGATCTGGACCACGTAATCCAGCGGGCGATCGATGCTGGGGTTCAACGGATCATCACTATCGGGACGACCCTGAAATCAAGTCGCAATTCAGTTGAATTGGCGGAACGCTATCCCGGTGTCTACGCATCGATCGGCGTTCATCCAAACTCCGCCTCGGAAGAACGCGATGATTTTATCCCGGAATTCCGGGAACTCGTCCAACATCCTAAGGTTGTTGCCATCGGCGAGACGGGGTTTGATTTTCACCGGTTGCCAGACGAGGCGGCCAGCGCCGATTTAGAGAGAGCCGCGCAATCAGCCGCATTTGTAAAACACCTGCAGCTCGCCGCTGCTTGCAAAAAGGGCCTCGTTGTTCACCAGCGAGATTCGTGGGATGAAACCCTGAAAATCCTCGGCGAATTTGCCGGGCGCATCCGAGCGGTATTTCACTGCTTCAATGGTTCGCCGGCCCAGGCCCGCCAGGCGTTTGAGCTTGGCTTTTTCGTTTCCTTCACCGGGATCGTGACTTTCAAAAAGGCCAATCCGGTTCGCGAGGCGGCTGCAGTGATCCCTCTCGACAAAATCATGGTCGAGACAGATGCTCCCTACTTGGCGCCGATTCCCTACCGGGGCAAAAGATGCGAACCCGCTTTTGTGAAAGAAACCAGTTCATGCATTGCCCGGCTGCGAGGAATTCAACCGGAGGCTTTCGCGGCCCAGACGACCTTTAACGCGGAAACTTTCTTTGGACTTCCCAGGGACTGACGGTGGACCGCCAGCTGGCCGTCCGATGGTTGCTAATCGGCGGCGGTGCACCATCGTTTTCAAGAACATCTGCTATGGTTAAAATTGAGATCAAACACACGGGCAGCTTGCACTCCGAGGCACTTCATACGGAATCGGGTACCAGAATTCACACTGATGCTCCCCTGGACAACGGAGGAAAAGGGGAGTCTTTCTCGCCAACTGACCTTCTGGCCACCGCGCTCGGCACCTGCATGACGACCACGATGGATCTTTACGCAAAGAAAAATGGTTTCAGCATTGGCGGAGCCAACGCGGTTGTTCTGAAACACATGGTGTCCGAACCCTCCCGCCGAGTCGGCAGGCTTGAGGTCGTAGTTGAAATGCCACTTTCCGGCTCCCATCCCCAGCGCGAGGCTCTTGAGAGAGCGGCCCTCAACTGTCCGGTTGCGAAGAGTTTGAGTCCCGAGATTCAAATTCCCGTTTCCTTCTCGTGGCGGGATGATTTGTGAAAAAGCTGCTTGAAACACAGGCCAACCTGCCGTAGGCGGTACTCGTATTTAGAGTCTTTTTCGTTCGGGGAACTGTCAGCTATCACAATCGTTGGCATTTAGTCCAGTGACGGACGCGCCTGCTCGAGGAGGCTTAATTTGGAAATAAGATATGTCCGTTAAACTGTACGTTGGTAATCTTTCTTTTGCGACTACTGAGCTCGATCTGCAGGATCTGTTCGCGCAAGTCGGCACTGTTTTAGATGTGAAAATCATCCAGGATAAATTTACCGGAAAGTCGCGCGGATTCGGCTTTGTGACCATGGAGTCGCAGGAAGAGGCTAATAGTGCAATCAGCCGCTTCAATGGATTCTCCCTGGATAATCGTCCCCTAACGGTGAATGAGGCGCGGCCGCCGGAAGCGCGCCAGGATCGGTTTTTCGGCAACGAGCCATCTCGTGGAGGTGGCCACAAAGACTCCCGCCGCGGTGGTGGCAGGGATTTTAGGCGAAATCGCTGAATTTATAAAGGCGCGGCGTAGCGCGTGTTGAATGGCGGTCAGAATTTTTGACCGCCATCATCGTTTTACCGCAAAATCGCCCAGGCAAGTCGGCTGCCCGTGCAGCCCCTGCCGGTGAAGCGCGTACCTGTTTCAAAGACGGCTGAACCCGGAACTGAACCTTTCTCAGTCCGCTCCTTTAACCCAGACTCCGGAAGCAAGTTTGAGAGCGATGCAGGCTAATCCTGTTGCCGCCGGCGTGCCAATTCCCGCTCCGCCCATTGCACATCCTCGAACGATGCCCGACGCCGTTGATATTTTCGAAAAAGTATTTCCTTAAAACTTTTCAAATCCTCTAACATTGGTTCAACGTAATACTCCCAGCCGTACTGATTTTCGCACTTCGATTGAAATCGCCACAATCCCCCACGTTTGACGACGCGAACTTCGCGTTTGATTCCCTCCTCGGTCCGGTCTGTCCAGGCGTGCTGGTTGTGCATAGCCCAAAACTTTAGTTTGCAGCAGTCAAACGTCCACGCTAATTCCTTCTCCTCTTGAGCGCTGGCCTAAAGATTCTAGTCTATCTTCTCGCGACAGTTCTCCTCGGCGCAGTGCTCGCTCCGTGGATCTTTTGGGTGGGTCAGTATGCCTCAAGATTTCGATTTCTCGGGTTTCTTGCTGCCACCGATTTTCAGCGCTTTTTTGATCGATCCGTTCTGGTCTCCGCGTTTCTCCTGCTTCTTCCCGCTTTTCGATGGATTGGTGCGAATAGATTCGGCAAGCTCGGACTGACAAGAAATTCGCACCGTCTCGAACATTTCGTCGGCGGCTTTCTTGTCTCGGCAGGAACGATCATCGCGTTGGGCGGTGTATTGTTGGCTCTAGGTAACTTCGAACTTAAGAACCCCGTTCCTTGGCATCTGCTGATTCAGGTTGCTGTGAGTGCGATCTCCGCCGCGATCATTGAAGAAGTTCTCTTCCGTGGCGCGATCCTCGGGTTGCTTCGTCAATCATTTGCCCCAGTCCCGGCCGCGGTTTTTGTATCGGCTCTCTTTTCAATCGTCCATTTCCTTAAACCCGCTCAAGAACAAGTGCGCACCGTGCATTGGTATTCGGGATTCGAAATTTTGCCTGGTGCGTTTTGGCAATTCTCAGAACCTCTCCTTATTGTCGGCGGATTCGTTACACTAGGCATACTGGGCTTGATTTTGGCTCACGCCACGATCCGCACTTCGTCTCTTTGGCTGCCGATCGGTATTCACTCCGGACTCATCTTCGCTAAGATGGGTCTCAACAAATTGTGGAGGAGACTCGAAGACATGACGCCCTGGTTCGGCGGTGACATCACCGTGGGTATCGGATCGATTGCCACACTGCTCTTTCTGTGGTTTATGATCTGGTTCATCTTTCTCCGTGGCCAATTTGACTCAAACGCTGCTTAAAACGCTTGTCGAGCTGTTTTATCCTTCGAACTGCGTGACATGTGGATTGGCCCAAACCCCAGACAAATTCCTTTGTGACGAGTGCCGGAATTCAATCCTCCCAATCAATCCCCCTTTTTGCCATCGCTGTTCCAGGCCCTTCGAAGGCGCGATCGCAGGAAAATTCTCCTGTCCGAACTGCGAAGATTATACCTTGGCATTCGATTGCGCGATCTCCATCTACCAGGCAAAAGGCCTGCTTAGAGATCTGATTCACCGCTTCAAATATGGAGGCCAATATTATCTGCGCCGCTTGCTCGCGGAAATCCTGCTGCACGCGATGCGCGATGAGCGGATCACGGCCGTCCCAGTCGACGCCCTCGTCCCCGTTCCCCTTCACCCGGCCCGTCGCAGGGAACGCGGATTCAACCAGGCCGAAGCCCTCGCAAAACTGGTCGCCAAACAAATGGCAATTCCGATGTTGGACTGTATCGAGCGCCGTTCCTACACTCAAACCCAAACACAATTCGATCGCTCGGAGCGAAGGAGGAACTTGCGGAATGCCTTCGCATTGCGCAAGAATAGCGTCGTGGTCGGAAAAAATATCGTGTTGCTGGACGATGTGTTAACTACAGGCTCAACCTTGCACGAATGTGCCGTGGTTTTGCGTGAATCCGGAGCCGAATCTGTGCGCGCGATCACCGTCGCACGCGGATGAGGCGTCGGCGCCCCGGTTGAAAATATGCCCATCTTCCAGAAGCCGGCCTTAAAGCTGCCAACAAACAAAAAAAGGGATATGCCTGAGGGACTTTGGCAGAAATGCCCCGAGTGCGGTGAAGTCATTCACAACCTTGAACTTGTCAAAAATCTCAAGGTCTGCCCGAACTGCGATTATCATTTTACCATGCTGAGCAGGGAACGCGCCGACAGCTTAATCGAGCCCGGTACGTTCGAAGAATTCGATTCCAACATGACCTCGGTCGATGTGTTGAATTTCAAAGGGGTCGCAAGTTACGGCGATCGACTCAAAAGCTACCAGGAGAAAACCGGCATGACGGATGCCGTCCTGACCGGCTCGGGAAAGATTGAGAACCGCAGCGTCGAGATTGCCATAATGGACTTCAGTTTTCTCGCGGCGACGATGGGCTCTGTCGTCGGCGAGAAAATAACCCGGTTGATTGAGAGAGGCACAAGGGATCGAAAACCCGTGATTATTGTCTCGGCTTCGGGCGGCGCTCGGATGTATGAGGGCATGCTAAGCCTCATGCAGATGGCCAAAACCAGCGGAGCTCTGGCCCGCCACGCGGAGGCAGGATTGCCTTACATCTCCGTGCTCACTCATCCTACCACCGCCGGTGTTATGGCCAGCTTCGCATCCCTAGGGGATATCATTTTGGCCGAACCAAAATGCATGATCGGTTTCGCCGGCCCCCGCGTTATTAAGGAAACAACCCATCAGGACCTTCCAGCCGGGTTCCAGACGGCCGAGTTCCTCCAGGAACATGGCTTTATTGACCGGATCGTCCATCGTAAACAACTGCGTACGACGTTGGTTTCGTTACTCAACTATCTGACACCGCCGAAGTAGTGTCCTGTCCCCGAAATAAGCATATCTTTCGTTGCGATCAAAATGGGCCGCCGGCAAGGCGCGAGGAGGGCAGTTGAACACCCCATACGACATCGCTATCGAATGGCTCTTCGCAACGCAACAGCGCGGAGTAAAATTCGGTCTCGAGAATATTCGGCGCTTGTTGACAGCCCTGGACATGCCCCAGAAATCTCTCAAGTTCATCCACGTCGCCGGCACCAATGGCAAAGGTTCCGTTTGTGCGATGCTTGATTCGCTGGCGAGGTCAGCCGGAATTAGGACCGGGCTATTTACCTCCCCCCATCTTGTTCGATTCAATGAGCGAATTCAGGTGAACGGCAACCCGATCGATGACGATGCGGTAACCAGCGGCATTTATCGCATCCGAGAAGCGATCCGTGAGGATTATCAGCCGACGTTTTTCGAAATAACTACAGCACTTGCCCTCGATTATTTCCGAGCCTGGAACGTCGATCTGGTCATTCTTGAGACAGGTCTAGGAGGTCGTCTCGATGCAACCAATGTTGTTACGCCCCTTGTATCAGTACTCACTTCGATTGATCTGGATCACCAAAGATTGCTGGGCAACTCTCTCACCGAGATCGCCCTGGAGAAGGCCGGGATCATCAAAACAGGGATCCCCGTCGTTTCGGTTCCGCAGGCCACGCAAGTCCGCCGCGTTATCGAACAAACGGCCGCTGACCGTTCGGCCCCGCTTCATTACGCCGACCGACCGATTACTGACCTGCCAGTGGGTTTGCCAGGTTCCCATCAACGGGTTAACGCAGCTGCTGCCTGCGAGACCCTGGTCCGTGCAGGCTTCGAGTTAACGGAAAAGGTGCGGCGCGAAGGTCTGGCATCCGTCTTTTGGCCTGGCCGGTTCCAGCGTGTCGGCGCCCAAATCGTCCTCGACGGAGCTCATAACCCCGCAGCCTCCCGACGATTGGTTGAAACCTGGGAAGAATGCGTTGGAAAGGAACGGCCCGCGATCATCTTTGGAGGTCTTCAAGAGAAAGATCTGCGCAAGATGGTTTCCCTGCTAAGCAAGATCGCCACCCGTTTTTACATCGTTCCCGTTCAGAGCCGCCGTGCCGCAGCAGTGGATGAAATTCAAAGCCTGGTCCCGAAACATGTCCCTTCATCAAGATTGACCTCCATTTCTGATGCTCTCCTGCTCGCTCAGCAATCCACAGAAATGATTCTCATCACCGGCTCGCTTTTCCTCATTGGTGAGGTGTTGGCACTTCTGCAACCCGTCCGAGGCAATCTCCAACGAAGCGATCAATAATTGCTTGAATACCTTTTCTTTAAATGTTTTTTTGCGGTTATCATTGATTGGCGTTTTTTCAACGGCCCAACCGGCGCCTGTACTCGACCATTGGCCGCCAATCGCCTACTCCTGAGACCTTTTTTCAATGCTACCTATCCCGCGCCTTCAAGACCAGCCGTACCTCTGCCACTCAGGCAGCCAAGCCGGGATATCCTGTTCGTTCGAACTCCAAAACCCGACGCGAACAAAAATCCTCCCATACTCGCACCTTCTATGCATCGATTTACTGGGGGATCGGCTTCTAACGCTTCGCTACACGTTCGCCGACGTTGAGATTTCGATCGGTCGCGATTTTTGTGGCTGCACCCAGTTTATTGATGATCTGGCAAATTTCCGAGTTTCAGCGATCCGCGAGTCCCGCAACCTGAAAATCAGGGTCGTTACCGAGCAGTATTCCGAAAAAACCGAGGTCTACTAACCCGCGAAAATCACGCCCCGGGAGCAGCGACGCGCATGTTGTGGGCGAGATAGCTCAGCTATCGAATGCGCAGCCTGCCTGGATGCCTCGGTGGCCAAAGCATTTGCCTCTTTGAGCCTCACGGATCAAAACGTCTATCAAGTGCATAATTTAAAGCCGAAACTGCTTTTTCCTCCACCGTGAAACACCGTGTCCACCGTGCGATGCTTCTCCTCTTCGCTGGTCGATTGTGGAACTCGCTCGGACCCTGTCATCTAAGACCCCTTTATGGCGAAGACCTTTTGATACCGGTCGTGTATTTATGCGCCTTGGCGGATTGTCGAGTGGCCCAGTAGCGAAAGACCGGTTAGCGTTCGGTCGCCGCGGGGAATTCCCTTGCGCCCCACCGGTTCATCATTGCGTTATTGATCGCCCAGCGCACCGTGGGGTGTTGGGTGGCAATCCAAAAATGGCGCCAGGGCGAAAATGCCTCATCGATCAAAGGAGCATCCGCAAGATTACGGATTTGAGCTAAAATATCTTCACCCGTCCAGCTTCTTAAATCCGTCAGGGCCTGCATCGTTTCCGTAGTCGATTCGGCGATTTGAAGTCCATAAGCGGTAACTTTTGCGATCGTTACCGGCGCCAGATATCCAGGTTCGCGAATCCGTTTTGCATCAAGGACCCGAAGAAAATTCTCCAGGCTAAACTCTCGAATGGCCCATTTATCGCACGGATCTAGTCTTGCCATCGGAAAACGGGCGTGATCAATAAGATCCGCAAGAGACCACCGAATTTCCGGGAATGGCGGCTGGGCGAAATTGTAGGGGAAACTCAACCTGACATCCCGGATCGCGAGAATTTGATCCGGAGTGAGGTGCTCAAATGAAGGCAGTCGTTTGCGTTCGTCGATTTCCCGATCCTTGACGAACTAATCTAAGAATGCAAACCCGGATCTGGTGCATCGAGTCATAAGTTCGCCGCTCCGGAACCGTTCGATTTGGACTTGCGCCGCTTTTCCTTAATCTCGAAAGCCAAGGACAACACCCGGCGATATTTCGCCTGTCCCACCGCTACCAAGCGAATACTAAGGTCTGTTTTATCATTGATCTCATGCAAAGCGCGATCGATGGCACGTTGTTTCAGGTTTGGCCAGTGAACCAGGCACTTTTCGCTCATGATATTCCCCTGGGCATCCCGAACCTCATCCACCCCGAGAACTTTTCTAATCTGAGGAATTGAGATGCGTTTTAGACCGATACTTCTCCATTTCCATGCCCATTCATACAGGCGGATCGAATACTGGCTGGCCAGTTTCACGCTGGCGCGTTCCGAATCCTTTTTCTGGTGATCTTTCAAACGCTCAAGGTGAGGCACCAAACCCGGATCGATATGAAGCGTCATCTTCTTTTCGACCAGCGTAATGGAGCTGAGCCAGCGCGCATAAAGCACAGAATTCTGCCGGTCACCGTTGTGCAGCACCAACCTATGATAGGTCAGCAGCTTCATCGCGGCCGGCTGGAGGTCGAAATCATCAAAGTCGTAGGCAGTCACCGACGCCCTCAGCCGGTCCACGATGCTCATCACGATTTCCCTTTCGCTCGCCGTGAGCTTATAAAACGCTTCGATAAGGTCGTCGCCGAACCCTAATTGCTCAGCCGGTTCGGGAACTGGTAACGTACTGAAAACTTTGTTGTGTTTGCGCACTTTACTTTCGATCCATTAGAGTGTTACAGAGAACAGATATCAAAATTTTTCGAGAGAAGCACTAAAAATGGTTATCGCGAAGGAAACTAGGCAAACGGTGGGGGAATCTGCCAAATGGTCGTTCTCGGCAGACGGCAAGCCGCTTTCGATCGACGAATTTCTGGAAACATATCGTAAGCATGGTGTTTTCTACGAGGGAAAAGAGCAATGGCTAAAGGGTGTCTCGAAAGTAACATGGGAGAACTTCTTTCTGGTTTGTACCGAAGAGCTCGATGACATATCCCAACGCGCAGCTAAAATGCTCGTAACTTATTGCCTTGAAATCGTGGAAGATGTCTCTTCGCGCATTCGCGGGCCCCTGACCTCAGCGAAGATTTCGGATGCGATGAAAAGGGAATTTGACGAACAGTATGACAATCGCGTCTATCAATTTCAGTGGGCGATGCGGCACGAGGCTGTCCGCGATGCAGTGACGAATGCCGTGGTGAATCGATGGGGCAAGTAACGTCGAAACCGAATTGAGAACTCGGTGCTCCCCATGAACACGCGTAGCATGGCCTTTTATGGGAGACACGGCACCCGTACGTCCCTTTTTTTCTCGGTGTTATGGGGCCAAAAGATTAGTCGGACGGCACGGAGGCCGGCCTTGGAGTTTGGCCATTTTTTAGCGCCGAAGGCGTGACATCAGGATGGCCTAGCCCGTAGGGCCCGTAGGGCTAGGAACCATAGGATAGGACAATCAGCGCTGAAAGCGCGCCTCAAGGCGGATTCCACATCAAGCCACGGATCGAGGGTCTTTTGCAAATTGCTTATCCTTGTGGCGCGCTTTCAGCGCTAGCCCTTCTTTTTTTTGCGTTTACCTAGGGCTGCGCTACGGGCCGAAACCGGCCTTCGCTTGCCCTAGGCTATTTTGATAGCGCGCCTTCGGCGCTGAATCCCGAAAGACGAAGCTATAAATGGCCAAATTCCTTTCCCAAAGGGAGAGCAGCACGAAACCCACAGGCTGGGACCCATTGTCCCTTCGGGACAAAGACTACCAGCCTGAGAGATCCCTTCCCTTCAGGAGTTTCTGTTTAGCGTAAAAACACTCTGAAATTAAGGCTTTTCAGGAGGCGACACCTCGGGAACACGCCGAAGCGTACTAGACCTCAGCCCGGGGTGGAGCGAAGCGCAACCCTGGGTCTTACGCCTTCGGCGTGTCAAAACTCCCCTGGCGCTATGCTCATCAAGACCACAGGATTTCTCAACGTTAGCCGTTATGCGAATGATAACGGCAATTTTGTTCTCGCTGTCCATCGGCTTGCGGTGCCAAATCTTAAAAATCGTCCTCGAACTCGTCCTCGAACTCGAACTCGAATTGCCAGAGCATTTGGCTCCGGAACCAAGGTGCACTCTTTGGCCTTGGGTGAGTCAGCGTCACAGTTAAGCGCTTGTGCACGGCTTCGAGGACGAGTTCGAGTTCGAGGACGATTAGCCCGTTAGGCGTACGCTAAGCAGATACCTTCAGGACAAGCTCCGGCGCCCCGTCCCTTCGCTCGAAGCGAGCCCGCTCTTCCTTGTTTTATATTCATTCGCACTGCTATTGACAACTCAATTTTTATATGTTGTTTCTAGCCATGCTGGCAACGAATACGCTCCTTGCTGCTGAGCTGGAAAACAATCCCGAATCGAATGATTCTTTTGATTCGATGGCTATTTTGGGTCCCGATGGAAGTCTCCTTCGGCTACCCGATCACTCCAAGTCAGCCTCCCCTATAAGGCTTATGATGTTCCAAGGCTTCGAAATCCGGGGCGAATCCTTGCTTCCCATCTTTCGCAGGAGTTCCGCCGGTGTCGTGAGGGTGCCTCGATTTGCCATAAGAATCGCGCGTGGTAACCGGACGATTTACCATAAAAGATATGCGGCTGACGAATCGACGTTAGGGCAAGCGTCGGCCGCCGCAGTCCATTGGATCCGCAGACACGAGCTCGGGTTAAGATTTTCATACATCCATTCTATTCCGCTGCTTCTACTCTGGGCGATCTGCCTGACGCTCGGCTGGCTGTTTGAACCGATTGTTGGGTGGATCAGCTTTCTGCCCCTGTTCGTTAGCTTGCCGGTCGGCTGGTATTGCGCGCCGCTCACCTCGAGAAAGCCGGCGACGACCGCCTCCCTCGCCGGATTCGTTTGGAATCGAAACGACTTTTGCCGAGGCTGGCTCATCACCGGGGACACAGGCGCAGGAAAGACATTCGCAATAAACGCTCTCATGCATTCCGTTTTTCGCCACGAATCTGACTGGGGCGGGCTATGCTGCGATGAAAAAGGCATCTACTATGAAACCCTTGTGCGGATGGCAAGAAAGTATAAACGCCAAGACGATCTTCTGCTTCTGCAGACGCGACCCGATTATGCCGATGAAGATTGGATCCCGCCCGCTCGCTTCAATCTATTGTCGGATCCAACCATCCCATGGTCGACCTACGCAACAGTCATTATTGATACGGCATCCTCGCTTAGCGCTGGAGCCGAAGATAAAGGATTCTTCAAGACGCAGGCACACGCAAATATCGGGCGCGGTATTCAACTCTTTCGCCTATTAAAGATCGTTCCGACGATGCACCACCTTCTCGAAGTGCTGCAGTCTCAGCCTTTGCTGAAGGCAATGCTCCAGAACCTCGAACCGCTGAAAAAGCAGGGAAACTCGGACGCGAGGGATTGTTACGAACACTTTTTGCATGCTTATCTTCGGCAACCCCCCGAACAGCTCGGTGGAGTCATTTCCACGGTTTATAACTACCTGTTTGAAAACGCCCCGTCTAATGACGTCCAATGACGTCCAAACTGACTGCCAGACTTGCGCTGCAACTAACATTGGACTTTGGTAAATACTGGTAGACGTTACCACCGGCGTTGCCACAAGGTCAATGCAAACTCTCATAAAAAATGGCAAGTCTCATAAAAAAACCGAATAGCCGGTTCTGGTGGGCCTGCTTTCGCGACGCCCAAGGCCGGCAACGGAGGCGGTCGACCGGCGTCACAAACGAGCACAAGGCTCGTGAGATTGCCAGGCAGTACGAACAGACCGCAAAACATAAGGTGCAGCCTGTGAAGTTCCGGCAGACGCTGATTGATCTCTATCGCGAGATCCACGGCATCGAACTACCCAGCACAACCGTCGAGCAATTTGTAGCCGATTGGCTAAAGGCCAAGCGGACCGAAACCAAACCAAGCTCCTGGGAATCCTACCGCAACGTTGCTAACAAATTTGTCG
>Ga0306921_10005122_pt1 | contig 13560 bp, 17 predicted proteins | sample sta12Cox44000080_FD_203760 | JGI IMG/M metagenome (GOLD analysis project Ga0306921, IMG submission 203760) | Lab enrichment of tropical soil microbial communities from Luquillo Experimental Forest, Puerto Rico - statoxic.12C.oxic.44.000.080 (v2)... | ecosystem: Environmental > Terrestrial >... | reverse complement strand
CAGCGCAAGGTCTCGGGCCGCCTTCCGCGCCGCTATCCGACCATCGAGGACGCCTTCAAGCGCATGCAGGAAGAGAACACGCATCTCACGGCCGAGCAGGCGCGCCACCTCACCCAGCAGGGCGTCAACCAGAACGAGGACGGCAGCTATAGCTGGAAGTTCGACAATTACGTGCGTGCATGGCCGCCCTACGACATGAGCTACAAGGCGATCGAGGGCCTGTGGGCGCAGATCGCCTGCCCGACGTTGCTGGTCTACGGCAAGGAGAGCTGGGCCTCCAATCCCGAGAAGGACGGGCGGCTGGAGCACTTCAAGACCGCCAAGGTCGTCGAGTTCGATCGCGCCGGCCATTGGGTGCACCATGACCGGCTTGACGCCTTCGTCGACACGGTCAGGAGCTTCATTGCCTAGGGCGAATGCCCTGATCGAAGAAGTTCGCGCCTGTACGGTGTGCGCGAAGTCGCTCGTGGCTGGGCCGCGGCCGATCGTGCAGTTCAGCCCCGCATCGCGCCTGATGATCATTGGGCAAGCGCCGGGTTCCAAGGTTCATCAAAGTGGGGTGCCGTGGCGGGACGATAGTGGCGATCGCCTGCGCGACTGGACAGGTCTCAGCGCCGAGGAGTTCTACGACCCGGCGAAGGTCGCGCTGATGCCGATGGGGTTCTGCTACCCCGGCAAGGGCAAGAGCGGCGACTTGCCGCCGCGCCCGGAATGTGCGCCGTTATGGCACGAACGCATCCTCGCGACGCTGAAAGACTGCCGGCTCACGCTGCTGGTCGGCGGCTATGCGCAAGGACACTATCTCAAGACCACGAATCTCACGGACGCGGTGAAGGCATTCCGCACGCATGGTCCTGCATTTTTTCCGTTGCCGCACCCATCGTGGCGCAGTGGTATCTGGATGAAGCGCAATCCGTGGTTCGAGACGGATGTATTGCCGGTGTTGCGCAAGGCGGTGCGCCGGGCATTGAAAGGACGCAGGACATGAAAGCAGCGATCTTTCGCGGCGGCGACATCGTCGTCGACACCCTGCCGGCGCCGAAGCCGGACACCGGCCAGGCGCTGGTCAAGGTGCTGGCCTGCGGCATCTGCGGCTCGGACCTGCATGCCGCCAAGCACTCCCATCGCATGGTCGAGGTCAGTCGGCGCATTCCCGGCCGCATGCCGATGGATCTCGACCGCGACGTCGTCATGGGCCACGAGTTCTGCTGCGAGCTGATCGACTACGGGCCCAAGACCGACAAGAAGCTGAAGGCCGGGGCCCGTGTGTGCGCCATGCCGGTCATGATCGAGGCCGACGGACCCAAGGGCATGGGCTATTCCAACAAGTATGTCGGCGGCTATGCCGAGCAGATGTTGCTGGCGGCGCCGTTGTTGCTCGAAGTGCCTAATGGACTGCCGACCGAGCATGCGGCGCTGACCGAGCCGCTGGCCGTCGGCGTGCATGCCGTCGAGAAGGGCGCACTCAAGGGCGACGAGGCGCCGCTGGTCGTGGGCTGCGGCCCGGTCGGGCTGGCGGTGATCGCGGCCCTCAGGCTCCGGGACATCCGGCCGATCGTCGCCGCGGATTTCTCGCCCAAGCGGCGCGAGCTCGCGGTCAAGATGGGCGCCGACATCGTGGTCGATCCCGCCAAGGAAGATCCCTATACCAAGCTGGCACCGGCCAAGCGCGCCGCGGTGTTCGAATGCGTGGGCGTGCCGGGCCTGATCCAGCAGACCCTGGAGAAGGCGCCGCGTGACGCGCGCATCGTCGTGGTCGGCGTCTGCATGGAACTCGACACGATCGAGCCGATGTTCGGCATCGTGAAGGAGCTCAGCCTGCAGTTCGTGCTGGGCTATACGCCTGAGGAATTCGCCCGCTCGCTGCGGCTGCTGGCCGAGGGCCAGGTCGACGCGCCGTCGCTGATCACCGCCAAGGTCGGCCTCGATGGCGTCAAGGGCGCCTTCCAGGAGTTGGGAAATCCCGAGAAGCACACGAAAATTCTGGTAGAACCTTGGCGCTGAGGGGGAGAGATCGATGAAGTTCTATAATTCGGGCGGGCCCAATCCGCGCATGGTCCGCATGTTCATGGCGGAGAAGGGCTTCGACGTGCCCAAGGTCGATGTCGATCTGCGCGGCGGCGAGAACCGGCGCGAGCCCTATCTCAGGGTCAATCCCGCGGGCCAGACGCCGGCGCTCGAGCTCGATGACGGGACCGTCCTGGCCGAGATCACGGCGATTTGCGAGTACGTCGACGAGAAGAAGAAGGACACGCCTTCACTCATTGGCGACACGCCCGAGGAGCGCGCCACGACCCGCATGTGGACGCGGCGCATTGATCTCAACATCGCCGAGCCGGCGCTCAATGGTTTCCGCTTCGCTGAAGGCCTGAAGATGTTCCAGAACAGGGTGCGTTGCATCCCTCAGGCGGCGGACGATCTGAAGGCGACGGCGCGCGACAAGCTTGCCTGGCTCGACAAGCTCTTGGGCAGCCAGCCCTTCATCGCGGGCAACAAATTCAGCATGGCCGACATCCTCCTGTTCGCGATGCTCGACTTCATGAAGGGCGTCGGCCAGCCGCTCGACCCGGCCAACAAGAACCTCACGGCGTGGTTCGAGCGCATGAAGGCGCGACCAAGCGCCGCCGCATGACCCGTTCGCCTTGTTTTGGTCGCTTTCGCGAGCGTAGCTTCGCGCCCACGAAATCGGGGATGTCTTTTAATAAGACGCAGGGATCTCAAATGCGCCGTCTGATCGCTCTACTGGCTCTCGCTGTCGCTTCCACTCTCACCGCTGTCCAGGCCTTCGCCGCCGATCCACCGGCTCCGCCCACCCTCAAAGGGTTATGGCTGCTGACGGAATATCCGTCGCAAGCCGTGCGGCCCGGCGAGATCGCCAATGTGCGCTTCAAGGTGCAGAACGCAGGCTTGCCGCCCGAATCGCTGGCGCTCACCGTCAGCGGTGCGCCGAGCGGCTGGAAGGCCGACATCCTGGGCGGCGGCCAGCCGGTCGCGGCGGCGATGCCCGGCATGAACGAGAGCGTCAGCCTGCAATTGCGTGTCGACGTGCCGAAGGATGCGAAGCCCGGCTCGCAGACCATCACCGTGCGGGCCAAGGGCGCCACCCAGTCGATCGACCTGCCGCTCACGCTCACCATCGCCAGCGAAACGCCGGCTAAGCTCACGATCAAGACCAAGCTGCCGTCACTAATGGGCACGCCGAAATCGTCGTTCGACTACACCCTGTCGGTCAGTAACGACAGCGGCAAGGACCTGACGGTGGCGCTGTCGGCGCAGGCGCCGGGCGGCTTTCAGAGCAGCTTCACCGAGGGCTATGGCAGCAACGAGATCAGCTCGATCCCGATCGAGGCCGGCCAGTCCAAGGACATCAAGATCAAGGTGACGCCGCCGCGCGACGTCAAGGCCGGCGACTACCCGGTCACGGTCAAGGTCGCGGCCGAAGGCGCCGCCGCCGAGCAGCGCGTGATCCTGCAGATCAGCGGGCAGGGCAAGCTTGCGCTGTCGACCAAGGACGGACGGCTGAGCGGCGATGCCGAGGCCGGCAAGGCCGCGACGTTCACGTTGATCGCCAGCAACGACGGCACCGCGCCGATCGAGGATGTTGAAATGTCGGGCACCGTGCCGACCAACTGGAAGGTCGAGTTCGATCCCAAGAGCATCAAGAGCCTGGCGCCCAACGAGAAGAAGGAAGTGAAGGCGCTGGTGACGCCCACCGACAAGGCGATCGCCGGCGACTATGTCTCGTCGTTCCGCGCCAGCGGTCGCGGTGAATCGGCGTCGGCCGATTTCCGCATCACCGTCACGACCTCGACGATCTGGGGCATCGCCGGCATCGGCATCATCGCGGTGGCGCTGCTGGTGCTGCTGGGCGCGGTGGCGCGCTTCGGCCGGCGGTAAAGCCCGTGGCGTCGAACGACAATGTCATCGAAGCCCGCGGACTGCTGAAGCTCTATGGCGCGACCCGCGCGGTCGACGCCATCGATCTCAGCATCCGCAAGGGCGAGATCTTCGGCCTGCTCGGGCCCAACGGCGCGGGCAAGACGACTACCATCCTGATGATGCTGGGCCTTACTGAGACTAGCGGCGGATCGGTCGACGTGCTGGGCTTCAATCCGGTGCGCCAGCCGCTCGAGGTCAAGCGCCGCGTTGGCTATCTGCCGGACGCCGTGGGTTTCTACGACCACCTGACGGCGCGCGAGAACCTCACCTATACCGCGCGCCTGCTCGACATCCCGCGCCGCGAGGCGGGCGGGCGCATCGCGGAGGCGCTGGAGCGCGTACAGCTCGTCGACGTCGCCGACAAGCGGGTCGGCACCTATTCGCGCGGCATGAAGCAGCGCCTGGGCATCGCCGAGATCGTGATGAAGCGGGCCGAGGTGGCGATCCTCGACGAGCCGACCTCGGGCCTCGATCCGCACGCGACCTACGAGCTGCTGGAGATGATCCGCGACCTGAAGAAGGCCGACGTTGCGGTGCTGCTGAGCTCGCACCTGCTCGACCGCGTGCAGAGCGTCTGTGACCGGGTGGCGCTGTTCAACAAAGGCAAAATCGCCCTGATGGGCACGGTGGTCGAGCTCGCCAACCAGGTGCTGGGTGCTGGCCATCCCATTCTCGTCGAGGCCAGCGGCACTGATGTGGCCGCGGCCCTGCGGGGCATCGAGGGAGTGCAGCAGGTGATCGCCGATGGAGACGGCGCATGGCGCGTCGTCGCTGATCGCGACGTACGCGCCGAGGTGGCGCGCCGGGTCGTGGGTGCCGGCGGCTCGCTGACCCGCCTGGCCGAGCTGCAGCCCAGCCTCGAGGAGGTTTACACGCGCTACTTCCAGGAGGCGCGCCATGCCGCCTAGTGCTGCCGCCACCACGTCCAAGCGCCGCGAGGGTTCGCCGTTCACCGGCATCGGTCCGGTGTTCGTCAAGGAGTTCGCCGATCATCTCAGCAGCGCGCGCATGATGGTGCTGATGCTGTTCGTCATCGCCTTCGGCGCCTTCCCGGTGGCGACGTCGCTGCAGACCCTGCGTCAGGTGGTCGATCCCAACTCCTACCTGTTCCTGCGCATCTTCACGCTCGAGCCGGAGCAGGTCGGCATCTCCTTCACCGCGGCGCTGAACTTCATCATCCCGTTGATGGCGATTGGGCTGGGCTTCGACGCGGTGAACAGCGAATTCAACCGCCGCACGCTGTCGCGCGTGCTGTCGCAGCCGATCTATCGCGATGCGCTGCTGCTCGGAAAGTTCCTGGCGGGGCTGGCCACGCTCGCGGTCGCCCTGGTGGCGCTGTGGCTGATCGTGCTGGGCGCCGGCATCCTGATGCTCGGCCTGCCGCCGCGCGAGGTCGAGGTGGCGCGCGGCATCGGCTTCCTGGTGGTGGCCATCGCCTATGGCGGCGTGTGGCTCGCCGTCTCGCTGCTGTTCTCGGTCATCTTCCGCTCGACCGCGACCTCGGCGCTCTGCGCGCTCGGCCTGTGGCTGTTCTTCTTCATCCTGTGGCCGCAGCTCGCCTCGGCGATCTTCACGGCGCTGGCGCCGTCCGAGATCCGCAGCATCGACGACTATGTCGCCGCCCAGTCGTTCGGCCTGGCCCTGATGCGGCTGTCGCCCGGCACGCTGTTCACCGAGGCGGTACTGGGCCTGCTCAATCCCGAGACCCGCACGCTGGGGCCGATGCTGCCGTTCCAGATGCGCGGCGCCATCCCGGGCGCGCCGCTGCCCTTGGGGCAAAGCCTTCTGTTGATCTGGCCGCAGATAACCGGTCTGATTGCCGGCATGATCGTGGTGTTCGCCGCCGCCTACGTCATCTTCCAGCGCGAGGAAGTGCGGGCCTAGCTCGGGCCCGTTCAAGACCATGAAACACGCCTGGACGGTGGACGCAGCGCGCAACAACGCGCGCTGGTGCAATGCCGTCTGCTTCGCGCACGGCAAGTCGGGACGATTCCTCGAGCACATGTGGGTCAACGCCGAGGCGGTGCCGCGCTTCTATCCCAACGCCGTGACTTTGAGCGCCGCCGACCGCGACATCGACGAGCAGCGCCAGACGGTGCGCATCCTGCAGAAATCGAACATTCCTGGCCGCTGGTCGGTCAAGGACAGCTTCCATGCGCTCGACATCGCGCGGCTGGGCTTCGACGTGCTGTTCGAAGCCAACTGGATCCGCCTGGCCCATCCGCGCGCCGCGGCGCTGACCTCCGGGCTCGCCTGGGAACGCGGAGGCCAGTCGAACATCGACCTGCCGACCGGCCTGTTCAGCGACGCCAATTTCACCATGTTCTCGGCCAAGCGCGATGGCGTGGTGGTGGCGGGGGGCACCTTCTACCGGACCGAGACGGTGGTCGGCCTCAGCAACGTCGTGGCCGACGCCACCGCCGAGGTCGCGGTCTGGCACGACCTCGCCGCCATTGCGGCCCGGGAATTCCACGGCCTGCCGCTGGTCGGCTACGAGTCGGACGACGACCTGGAGGCGGCCCATAAGGCCGGCTTCGAGGTCGGCGATCCCCTCCGGGTCTGGGTCAAATCGCGCGAATAGCCGCTGTGGACCTGATACCCTCCGTCGTCCACTCAAGAGCAGTTTGGAGGAGAGATATGCCAAAGACACGGTTCGTGATCCGCGTCCCAGGAAAGACCGACATCGGATGCGACACAGCGGAACAAGTCCTGGACGCGCTAACTAACCTGAAGAATGCGAAAGGGGTCACCGTCGCGGACTTGCAAACTGGAATGAACGAGTTGAGCCAGGAAGCGCTCGAGGAACTTGCGAACGAGGAACGTGAGTAATTGGTTGGCGGCCCGAGCCTTCTCGCCAGCCTTTCCCTCGGTCCTGGCCGTCGGCGCTTGCTCTCAATGGCGGGCAGAAGGAACTGAGGCAGCCCATTGGCGTTGAGCACTTACATCCTTCAGACGGGAGATCGCGTCATGATGAAGTGCCTAACGTTAGGCGGCGTGCTGGCTGTGGTCATGGCCAGCGCCGGCTGCATGTCCTACTCCAGCACGACAAGAACGGCGGCGGCGCCGGGAAACCCCTACTACGGGAACCCGTACTACAACAGCAGCTACGCCTACAGCTACAGCTCCAGCCCCGGTTACAGCCCGAACGCTGCCTACACGCCGCAGTACTCCAACGAGACGCCGGCGTCGCGCTATGGCTACAACTCGCAAGGCGACTACTACCGCAACTACGGCGGCACGTATCATCCGGGACCGGAGCGTAACTGTCCGGGTTGCTAGTTAGTTTGCTGTTTGCGGCACCACCGGTGGCGCTGGTGTGTGCGCAACTGGCCACTTCCGCCTAGGCAGGCGACATATTGTTTCGCGCTTTTCCCACCGGTTTACCACCCGTTGGGAAACGTCCGATGCCGATGGCATAAGGCTTACAGGCCGAATTTCCCAATTCCGGCCTCACCCTCTCATACGAAATTCTTGACAAAAGCAACGTGTTTCGTATATAGTATTTTTTTCAATTTGGGAACGCGTAGCTTTGAATTCCCACCGCCGCCGCCTGATCCACGAGGATCGCCACATCCCCCTGCCGCGCCTGCTGCCGGCGACCGAGCTGATGGTCGCCGATCTGCCCGAGCGCAGGTTCCTGCTCGATCCCATTCTCACCAGCAACACGCTCGCCTTGCTCTACGGCCCGCGCGGGCTGGGCAAGACCTTCTTGGCACTCGGCATTGCCTGGGCCGCCGCATCGGGCGCCAGCTTTCTCAACTGGACCGCCAGCCGGCCGCACCGAGTGCTCTATATCGACGGCGAGATGGCCGCGGTCGATCTGCGCGAGCGGCTAAGGCTTCTGGGATCTGCCTCGCCGACGCTGCAGTTCCTGGTGGCCGATCTCAGCACCCACTCGCTACCCGATCTCGGCTACTACGAAGGCCAAGGCCGCCTGCAAGAGATCTGGGGCGATCCCGAGCTGGTCGTGCTGGACAACCTATCGAGCCTCGCCGGCTTCAAGTCGGGCGATCCCGACTGCTGGACGGAGTTACAGCGCTTCCTGATGCTGCAACGCCGCTCGGGCCGTGCCGTGCTGGTGTTGCACCACGCCAACAAGGAGGGCGGGCAGCGTGGCACCAACCGGCGGGAAGACGTGCTCGATCTGGTGATGGCGCTGCGCCGGCCGGCCGACTGGCAGCCCAGCGACGGCGCCCGCTTTGAGCTTCACTTCGAGAAAACCCGTGGCCTGCGGGGCGAGGCGATCGAACCGATCGAGGCGCACATCCAAACTGACAATCAGGGCGTAGCGCGTTGGGAATGGCGTTCGCTGCAGCAGACCGAGCTCGAGCGCCTTGTGGCACTGGTTTCCCAGGGCCTCAGCGCGCGCCAAGCCGGCCGCGAGCTTGGTCTTAGCAATGGCACGCTCTACCGCCTGCGCAACAAGGCGCAAGCGCTCGGGCTGATCGACGCTGAGGGGCGCTGACCCATGGCCAAGCCTCGCTCGCGCCAAACCGCCAACCCGGTCGCCGACATCCTCACTGCCACAGACATGGCCGAAGTGGCGCGCGCGGCGCTCCCCAAGGCCAAGGAAGGCAACCAGACGGCGGCCCTCATCGTGCTGCGCATCTGGGAACGGCTGGAGCCGACCATTGAGCTTGACCTGCCCGACGTCGTCGACGCGAAGTCGCTGGCCGTAGCGCATGCGCGCGTGATCGCCGCTGTCGCGCGGCGCCGGATAACGCCGCGTCAGGCGCTGGACGTATCCAGACTTCTGGACTGGCGCCGCCGCGCGCTGGAGACGGTCGAGTTCGAAGCCACGCTCTCCAAGATCGAGGAGAACCAAAGCAAGGCCAACAAGCTCAGGGATGAGTTCGCGGCGCAGTTGCTCCCGTGAGCCGGCTCTTTCGCCGCCGCCTGAGGCGCGCGTTGGACGGCATTCCCCCGCCGCCGCCCGATCTCTCGACCCTGAGTCCGGACGATCAAATTCTGTTTGCGGTCAAGCAGGTCGGCCTCAAGGCCCTGCTGCACGAAGTGGCCACGGACGAGCATGCCGATAAGCCCGCCGCTGGGGCGCCGCTGGAGCCGGAGCGCGCAACGGAGTCGTCGAGGGAGGTCGTGTCATCGACACCCGCCGAGACCAAGCCTGCGTCGCCAACCAAGCCGAGTCGGCCGCGCCACGCTGGGGAACCCGATCCGGCGGCTATACCGCCGCAGAACCAGTATTGGGAAGAAAAGTGTCGTTTCCGCTTCCGCAGGCTCGATGAACCTTACGATGATGATGAGCCGTCCGAAGAGGATGATTTGGACGAACTGCTTTACGGCAGCACTTCGTGACAAGCCTTGGCGCCATTTGAGCGCTTCACCGTTGCCTGCGCACTAGCGTGTGGGAGGCCCGTCTTCAAGCAGATGCCGAACGACTGTCAGGACATCCTCGTGTGAATAGGGCTTTTCGATGCGTGGCGATTTGCGAAGCTCGATTGGCGTCAGCCGGTCGGGATACGCGGTCAAAAATGCAAAGGGGATGCGCTGGGCTTGGAGCATGGTAGCGAGGCCGAAACACAACCCTTCTGGGCCGAGATTAATATCGAGCAATGCAGCATTGATGCCGTGCTCGGCGACGAGAACGAGCGCGCTTTCGATCGATGCCGCCGGTCCTACGACTTGGTAACCCGCCTCGCGCAGCAGTTCAGACAGCATCTGGCCGATCAGCCGGTCATCTTCGAGGACTAGTACCGAGGAACTCATCGGTTAGCGCCACATAGTTGACGAGTCAGAGACGTGTCTGCTCGGTATCCTGCCATGGCGTCTGATCCCGGAGTGCCGAAGGGTACGCGCCTTTATCCTTCAAGATCCTTGGGGCGTCCCCAGCAGTAACCGAATGAGGGATAATTCTCGACCTCGGCGAACTCGGGATCGATGAGGCGGAACTTGTTTCGTATCCGCTTGATCGATGAACGGACATTGGTTCGATAGCCATGTTCGCCGCTCCCCGCGATGAAGCCGACGTGGTGCATGCAATCGTAGACCGCGCGGTAGGTCACGTGGTTGCCGACATTAGAAGCCAGCAAACGCACGATATTGAACTCAGTCACGGTGAGGTCGACGTCGACGGCGTCCCAAAAGGCGCGGCTGACCCTGGGTTTCAGCATGAGACGTCCGCAATGTTGGGTCTCGTCGACCTCGAGCGCGGCCGGTCGTTTGGAGGTTTCGACGATGACGCGGATGCGCTTGGCGAGGATCGGCACGCCGCGCGACTTGTCGACGAAGTCGAGCGCGCCCCGGTCGAAGGCGAGATTCTCGTGGCTGGGCGATGACCGGCCGGTGAGGAAGACAACGGGCAGCAGGATGCCCTCGCGCCGCAGGCGAGGCAGCAGGTCGATGCCGGACATCGCCGGCAGGCTCCAGTCGAGCACGATCACGTCGGCCGTGGTGCCGTCGGCTACCGAAGCGAGCATCGAGGCTCCATCGGCAAAGGTCTCCACCATGAAGCCCAGGTCGACGAGCTCGACCGCCGCCGCCTCGCGGTAGTCGTCGTCATCGTCGACAAAGATGAGCCGAATTGGTTTGTTTTCGTTCCTAGTCGCCCCAGGGTTAGACACGACAATGGGCCATGCGTTCGACATATCTGGTAGTCACCCTCATGCGCTCGTGCCCACTTGGTCGAGCGCCCCCAACATTTCCCAGGTCGGCACGCATCTCGTGGGCTTTCAGATATGCGAACAACGCACGGAACATTGCACCGTTGCTGTGCATTGCAGCGGTCACAGAATGGGCACACTATGAATGCAAGTACCTGTTAACCCTCGTAACCCTCGGCCAGGGTGTAGGGGACGGTGGCCGCGACGGAGGGTAATGCGACATCGAACGCTGGTGATCGTCGAAGACGATTTGCCATTCACACAAGCACTAACCGGCTTGGTTGAGGAACTGGGTTACCAAGTCGTGGCAACGGCCGATAGTGGACAAGGCGCCATCCGAGTGGTGCATGAGCATCGGCCCGACGTAGTGCTCATGGACATAAAGCTCATGGGCGGCGACGGGGTCGGCGCCGCCATCACGATCCGCGAAAGCTCCGAGGTGCCTATCGTCTTCTGCACCTCGTATGCCAACGACGGTGCGATCCGGGCCGCTGTCCAAGCTGTGGGCAACGCCGCGTTGATCGGTAAGCCATTTGATGACGCTAAGCTGGCTGAGTTGTTGGCCAATGCGGTCAAGAATGCGCCGGACGAGTAAGCTTCGCGCACCGGCCTTCTGCTGAACAGACATTGCAGGCCGAATATCGCGAAATCCTTCGCAAGGCGTTCCGCAAACTTGCGGACTTCGACCGAGTCGAGGCGCTGAGCGCCCGATAGAATTTGGCGGAGTGCCGCAGCCTATGACTGCGGTGCGACTAGGCTCGACCTCGGCTAAGACGGCACGCGCCCCTTCGGCCCCCTGTCTCGATATTATCTTGGCCTCACCTGTCCCGCAGGACTGTTGCCAATTGGCAACAGTCGGTCGTCATCAACGCCTCCCGATTGCCGCTCTAATTCGCGAAGAGTATAAGAAGTTTGCCTACGCTACGCCGATCGGATCACCTGAATCCTACATTGCCAGCGGGGAGAACAAGATGAATAGAACATGGATTGCCGCCGCGGTGCTTGCGGCATTGCCGATGACCACTCAGGCGCAAACCCTCCAATACCCCGGGTTCTATATCGGCGCCGAAGGCGGCCTCAACTGGCTGCTGAATACCTCCGGCACGGCGAACGTGTTTACTGGCGGCGGCGCCTTCAGCGGCACCGCCAACCTCAACAACAACCTGGGTTGGACCGCTGGCGGCATGGTTGGTTACGACTTCGTCGGCCCCCGAGTCGAACTCGAGTCCCGCTTCATCAGGAACACGGGAACCCTGAGCGCTCCCGGCGCGGTCGGCTCGCTTGGCACCACGGTCGATCAGGTCCCCATCATGGCGAACCTGTATTATGATTTCTTGGCGGGCGGGCAGTTCGTGCCGTACATCGGCGCCGGCGTCGGCATCGGCTTTTCCCAATTGTGGGCCAACGGCAACAGCTCTTACAGCGGCGTCCAGTTTGCCTACCAGGGCATGATCGGCGTTGGCTGGAACATCGACCCGACTTGGCGCCTCAACCTGGAAGGCCGCTACTACGGCAGCACCCAGCCGAGCTACAACTTCAATGTCGGACCTACGAACATCAACGGCAGTTACAACAACAACAACTTCTCGGCCATGCTGAGCTTGCAGATCAAGTTCGGCGCGCCGGCGGTTGCCCCGCCGCCGCCGGCTCCGGTGCCGGCCGCGACGTCGTTCATGGTGTTCTTCGATTGGGATCGCTCGAACCTGAGCCAGCAGGCGCTGACGACGATCGGGCAGGCAGCCCAGGCCTTCAAGACCAAGGGCAGCGCCCGCATCACGGCGACCGGCCACACCGACACCTCGGGTCCGGAAAACTACAACATGGCGCTGTCGCTGCGCCGCGCCAACGCGGTCAAGGACGCCCTGGTACAGAACGGCGTGCCGGCCACGGCGATCGCCGTCATCGGCCGTGGCGAGAGCCAGCCGCTAGTGCAGACCGGCGACGGCGTGCGCGAGCCGCAGAACCGGCGTGTTGAAATCGTGCTCCAGTAAGACTCTACGGCAAGCAAAGATAAAGAAAGGGCGGCCCATGGTGGCCGCCCTTTTGCTTGTTTACGTTGCGCGTCGAGGATGAATGAAGCCGAGTTTCGAGGCGCAGGGGCGGCGCCGTATAGCCCTGCAGCGAGCGTCTTACTGCGGAACGTAGACCACAGCTGGCGGCGGCGGTTCAGCAACCACCGTCGCCGTCATAGGCACAGGCCGTTGAACGGTTTCGGATCTGAAGCTGCAGGCGGAAACCGCTGCGGCGATGGCGATCACGACGAACAGGCATTAACAACGAGCCGGGGCACCTGGGGCAGGGTCTTGGCGCTGGCCGCCTCCGATTCGAGCAGGCCCGCCTGCCTGTCGAAGTCGTCGGCATGACGGCGAAGCACCTTCTTCTGGTTATCGCTGTTGGCGAGCTCGTCGCTGAATGTCCGCTTCTGGCCCAAAGCGGACATCGGCTCCGCGGATCACGACGTCCGCTTCTGACCCAAAGCAGACATTGGGCCTGCCGTGCGCAATGTCCGCTTTTGACCCGAAGCAGACATCCGCCACTCTACTAAGATACCGGCCGACGTCCTCATCATCCCCTTCCGGCGAGGTAATTTGACTGGTTACAATGCCGCCTTCTGATGCTGGAGTGCGAGCATGAGGCGCCGGAAAATTATTGGTCTTGCTGGCCTCACGGCTTCCGCGTGGCCGCTCGCGGTGGGCGCGCAGCAGGCCGCGATGCCGACGATCGGATTCCTCAGCAGCAGGTCTCCAACAGAGTCTGAGCCCGTTGTCGCGGCGTTCCGCGAGGGTCTGGGCGCAGCGGGCTTTGTCGAAGCCCGAAATGTCACTATCGAGTTCCGCTGGGCCGAGGGCCAATATGATCGACTACCGGCGATGGCCGCCGCTCTAGTCAGAGAGCGGGTGTCATTGATTATCGCCGCCGGCGGTGACCGCCCGGCGTTGGCGGCCAAGGCGGAGACATCGACCATTCCGATCGTTTTCATCGGCAGCGATTTTCCGGTCAA
>Ga0306921_10005118_pt1 | contig 13563 bp, 9 predicted proteins | sample sta12Cox44000080_FD_203760 | JGI IMG/M metagenome (GOLD analysis project Ga0306921, IMG submission 203760) | Lab enrichment of tropical soil microbial communities from Luquillo Experimental Forest, Puerto Rico - statoxic.12C.oxic.44.000.080 (v2)... | ecosystem: Environmental > Terrestrial > Soil... | reverse complement strand
AGCCACCAGACGTCGGAGGTTTTCTGTTTGTAGATACGGCCGCTGCCGCGTTGTCGTTTCATGCTTGCTTTTTCTCCATATTGCGTCGTTTTCTGGCTGCAGCAGCCGCTTTGGATGCCTTGATGGCGATGGCGGATCGCTGCTCTGCGGTCATGGTCCTGAGCCGGCCCTTACCGCCCTTTTTGCCCATTTCAGCAAAGCCTTCTGGGCCTATGGCTTTCATTCGCGCCCTGCCGCCAAGTTTTCCTAGTGCCTGCGCTGCCGGGTTCTTCTTCTTCATGAATTGACCATAACAGACGCTAGTTTAGGTACAAAAAAAATCTTCAGTCGTTTGTGTGTTTATTAGTTTCCACGTAGCGGTCGAGGTCGCGCAGATCGAGCAGGATGGGCGATCCCGGTTCCGGCTGGACGAAGGGCAGAACTCCGGCGGCGATGAGCTGGCGCACCTTCCAGGCCGACATGCTGAGGTACCAGGCCGCCTGCGGGATACGCACCATGCGCCGGGCTATCGGGTTGTTGTCGCTTGTTCGGGCCATTTTCAATCCGCCGTACTGTTTTCCTCTCGGCGAACTCGAAGTCCTTTGTTCTCAGCCCTTTGATTCAATACGCCAATATCTAGCTATATATAGGACGCGGCGTTTTGGCGATTTGACTAATCGTCCGCGCCGCCGGGGTTCGCGGTCACGACCAGCGAGTAGTATTTGGCATTGCGCGGTCCCTTTTCGCAGAGGATCCACTTGTTCAGCACTCCCTTGTCGAGAAAACGGCGGGCATCGCGGCGGGTTAGCCCTTTAGCCTGGGCGCCATCTTCAAATGCCGTCTTGGTCGAGCCGGCCCGCTCGGCCAGCAGTTTTGTCAACCGTTCCGTCACCGTCTCATACACCGCCGCCGGCCGCTCATCGACCGCAAATCCGCCCGCCTGGTAGTCGAGCACGAGTTCGGATTTCTGGGCGAGGAAACGGGTCTTGAAGGCCTTGAGGTACAGCTTCTCCAGTTTCCCGTCGCCGGAGTTGGATACAAAGTACCCGGCATCGATCGCCGGTTTGAGGTCACTGGACCCGCGCAGCATCTTGTCCACCTTGCCGGGATGCGCGATGTAAAGAACGCCGCAGGCTCCGGCCCGGAGCAACAGACGGCCCTGATTGAGAAACGCCCGCATATCGACGGCGGAATTTTCGTCTTTGCCGTCGAAGAACGCGATTAAGGAGTCGATGATGATGAAGGGCGCGGGCTTACAGGTGCTCACCCAGGCGAGGACGTGCGCCGCCCCAGGAACGGACGCGGGTTCCTCGCACCAGTCGCCCCATATATGGAAATTGCTGTTGGGCCCGTTGTCGATGTTCAGCCGGCGCGTGATGTCGGCAATGAAATTAACCCCGTTCTCGCGTGTCATGTAGAGAACGGGATGTTGTTCGCACTGTCCGCCAAAAGCTTCAGCGCCGGTGGCGATTTTCCGGCCCAGATCCATGCACAGTGTGGTTTTTCCAGCCGAGGCCTCGCCGCTCATCACATTTACGTCGCCGCTTACGACGAGGCCGGGGATCAGGAACGTCGGCTCCGCAGCGGCGATCTGGCGAACATCGGGCAGGTCCGCAATTACAATCTTCGACGGCTGGCCGGCATCGGTTTTCTTCTTCCTCGCGGCTTCCAGCCCCAGTAACTGGCATAAGGCGGCCCAGTTCTTACCCTTGCAGCCCTGGTGATGACACTTGAAGTGAGTGCCCCCGTCCGGGTAGCGAATGACTACTGCCTCACCCCGGTTGTGCGTCGCATCGAAGGGACAGACGGCGAGAACAAATTTGTAGGCACCGTCCTGGTATGGTTCTTCGCTTTTGATTTGGAGGGCCCATTTGGTCAGCAACTCGCGCAACTCGGTCGCGTCCCGTTGGCCGCCATGTTTCGCCTCAGTGCGTGGCGCTTCACTCGCCAACTGCTCCAGCTGCTCTCGCGAAACCGGCGTCCACTCTCCAGGAACGTCAAGGAGTTGCGCTCTGCGGTGCGGTCGTTCTTCGGTGTCGTCGCCCTTACGGGCCATCGTGCCGTAGATTTTCGAGATTCGCGAGGCATTGAAGGTGTTGCAGTCGACGTTGACTTTGTCGTCGTCGAAACGCTGCGCCAGCACCTGCAACACAGCCCTCACCAGCTCCTTAGCCGCGTTGTCATTAGGCAACTCGATGCGCCAGGCTAAATGGCCGCCGTTGCCCGAATCGGCCATCACAGGCGCAGGCCAATTGCGCTCCTCCATCAGCCATTGCCGAATCTGTCGGGCCCGTTCCAGTGCCGCTTTGTGTTCTTCGTCAGTCGAAGAGACACCGGGTGGCCGCACCGGGTCCAGATCGACCAGCAACTGCCGGCGGCAGACGATCTCGTCGTCCTTGCTTGTGTGCTTTGGGGAGTAGACGAGGCGGTTCACGGCCCGCGCCAGCAGATCAGACCGCACTGGATTCATGGTCGCGTGAATAGATTCGGCACCGCGCTGGTTGAGCTTGGCGGCTTCTTCTGCCATCAGGCGGATGTCATCGAAGTAGCCGCTGGCCGTGACCGGCGCCCGGCCATTGCCTGTGCGCACTCCCAGCCCTCGCAACTCGTAGACAGCCTCAGGATCTTGCAGTATCCTCCGCGCCTCAATAATTGCCTCGACTGCATTCAGAGACTTGCTCACCGTGCGCCGCCTTTCGCAAAGCGGCTGGCAATCTTCTTAAGCGGAATGGTTGATTCCCGGAGTCCGTTGGCGAAGGAGTTGAGCCTCCTGCGGTGGAAGTGGTTCGGTGCAGCTTGACTGGCACAATCAAGCTGGTGTCCGGCACGAGTGAGAAGCGTTACCGCTCGGCTTAAGCAGCGGCTTGCAATGCGGTTGGAGGTAGTGTCTAATCTTGCCATCGAAACCTTTCTGATGGCGTCCTGATTCCTTTGATGGGGTTGACGGACGCCATCGTGTTTCAAAGCGGTAATCGCCCTAAAACGAGCTCAGGCTATCGATGGCAGTGGGTCACAGCTGGGTCAGAAAAGGGTATTTGGTGGGTATTTGGTGGATTGTTGCTATTTCTGGTTCACCCTTGCTGGATTGGGGAGATTGAGTCTGTACCGCCCCCGTCTCTTATCACTCACGATTAACGTCCCCCAAAGTGGCGAAAGCTTCCACGAGTCCTTGACCTGACTCTCTTCGTTATTAACCGCTGCTAGAAGCTTCAGCTTCTCAACGTTTGGAAACCCGTCCAAATAAGCTTGATACAGTACGCGCATCATTGAAGCCTGGTTCCTAGTGAGTACGTACTCCTTACCCCGGTAGCGAACCGTTCCGCAATCCTCCGATACCTCAAACGATGGCGCTAATTTTCTGTTTGCCGTTGCACTCGAATGGTGCCCAGTGAGGGTGTTGGAGGCTTGATGCTCCGCCGCGGCACACAGTTTCTCTTCCAACCAAGGGCGCCACTTGGGCGAATCTTTGACCATCATCAGAATCCGACCAGGTGTACCGACTTGCACCCAGGCGAGGAGATGATACGGCCCGATCTTCTTGTTTGGATCCTTGAGCAGCTCTGTCAACAACTTGCCGGGGCAACATTCAGCCTCGAGGCGGGTTCGGCGCGCTCTCCATTTCCCCTCCATCTGAAGATTGCACGCTTCGACCGCAAATACGCGAGAAACTTGAATAATGTAGTCGGAAATGAGTTGCTCGTATCGATCCAAGGGAAGAGATTTGCTTCTTTTTTCGACATTCTTCCAAGCGTTGATTTTCTTAGTTTCGACCCGCGCTTCGGCTTCAGGGGAAAACTCCCTCGGATACTCTTCCATCGCTCCCTCAGCGATTCCCTAAACGAGTGTGGCCGCCCCTGGGTAGGGTTCCCAGCCTTCGCTCCGGTTCATGACGCCGGAACTAGGCGGCCTTCTCAGTTTAACGCGGTCCCTAAGTGGCGTCGGGGTCTGCGAGGGACAGCGAGGGGGAGCAAGCCGCTCATTCCAGGAGCGACTCTACCGGATTGAGAGGGGATTAGCTCCATTGCGCCGTCAGCCGAGCTTGCTGGGAAGGGTGCGGAGCCAAGGCTGGTTCAGGACTTTGGACGACTCAGCGGGCCGGGTCTCAGGCTGGGCCTCCGTCCGCCGCGCCCTGGTCGTAGGGGCCACGGCAACGAAGCCCCCCGGGTGTGCGGTCGGCAAGATTCCGGTAATTTGGAAAAATAACCGTCTGTCGCGAGTCCCCTTGTCGGTGAGCGCACTCTTGACCATCGCCTCAGTTATTCCAGGCAGGGCGCTTGAAAGTTGGATGTTTGCCTTCATCAGAGAAATCTTCACCAGCCAGTCCAAGGCGAGCGTGAGCAGCCGCTTGGGGTCCGCTCCGGAGGCGACACGGATTTCGTCCACGCTGAGGTATTCCAGATCGGCTGGCGGAACGGAATCGTACTTCTGGAGGAAGGCACGGGCGGACTCGTCCTCCTGCGAGAAACGAAGGGCTTCGATGACGCTTTCGACACCACCCTCGACGCACTCCAAAATTGGAGCGATTCTCGGAACTCTCCGCATCTGCTCTGGAGTGATGCCTAGCCGCTTCCGGGCTTCCTCGGCACGTCCTTGCGGAGCGCTCGGGACTGCCAAAGTCGGCAGTCGGCTGCTTGAGAGGTCGTTTCGCCGTTTCGCCATAGCTTGATTGAACCCCACCAACGGATGCCAGCCCTGCTCCCGTACTTCCGCTGGCAATGCACGCCCCCTTTGATGCGACGCATTTGCCTGCCCCACTCCGAGTTGGGAGGGTGGAGAGTCAATCGGCGGGCAACTCCTGCCAAGATAGCGCGTCGCCAAGACGGCAGATTCCCGGTCCACCTTTCGCAAAGTTGCCGGAATTTCTCCTCCGCTTGCAAGCGTTGAATCAGTGGCAGATCACCAAAGGGCTCACTCCCTTTGAGCTTGCGGGGGCCGCGCCGCCGGAACATGCCGGGGTCCGGGTCTTGGGGCTCAAGCTGAGAGATCAGAAGCGGGACGAGGTTGCCCTGTGCGGCGCAGTGCTGCTTGAAGGACTGCCACAGCCAGTCACGGAGCAGTGGCTCTCCGGAATCGCGCACATCGGCGAGCACGTGTTGCTTGATCGGTGCGCCCCCGTATCGCAGGCGGTTCCAAAATTTGTCCTCAATGGCGGAGGGTTTGACACTCACGAGGCCATCGTAGCATCACCCCGAACTTGCCGTAGAGACATGAATCAATTTGACGCGGCTGGCCATCCCCAAAATACGTTGGACGGCTACTCTACGATAATCGTTGATGTCTACGAAATGTCGGAGTTACTTCTGGGCCCGCCACTATTCGGTCTTCATTGCGGTGCAACCCGAAATTTAATTGCTGGCCGGACGAGCCACCAGTGCTTGAGCTGAAGGCAGAAATCGAGGCGGCACAGTCCGTTCGCTGCCTATTGCACGGCGAGCGCTTCGGTCTAGGGCTTGACCAGCTTGTAGACCACGACGCAGTTTACGTATTCGCTGTCGATGTATTCCTCGATTCGAAAGCCGGCTCGCGTGACGTAGTCACGGATATCCTGTTTCGTATCGCGGCAGATCAGGTCCTCTAAGTCAACGTTGCGGTTAAATGCATCGAGCCACACTGGCTCCAATTCGGAGGTGAATAGCCGCTTCTGGGCCAGGTCGTTCTTGATGGCGTTGAAGAGCAGACGAATGTTGGTGTCTTTATGAGAAGTAGAAAGGGTGAGGATTCCACCGTGCTTCAGGACTCGGTAGACTTCGTTGAGCGCTTCGTTCGGATTTTCCAGGGCAAACAGCACATTGAGCATCACACAGGCATCTAGGCTCTCGCTTTTCTGTTCCCGCAGGACTGTCGTCATGTCGCCCTTGTAAAGAAGCGCTCGCCGCTTGAGTGACGGTTGCAAATCCAGCTTTCGCTGCAGGCATTCCAGCATCGAGTCATTCTTTTCGACTGCGACCACGGTCCGATGCCCCCCATTCTTGCCATTCGGGTCAGCCAAAAGCCGCATTGTTACGTTGCCCGTTCCCGCGCCAAGATCGGCACAACGCGAGGAGGGTCCAACCTGGGAGACCAGAAGGTGCACGAGTCGCTGATAAGCCGTAAAGGGAGAGATGACCCGGTCATACGAATCAGCATACTTTGACCAGACGGCATGTTTGCGCAGGTCGGCTGCTACGTCGTGCCACAACTGTTTCTGGTTCATTTCTACTCCCGCCACGTTCAACTGGACGCTCCAAGCTTTACTGCCGCCTTCTAGGTTAGGAATTTGCGATGCGAGTTTGTGAAATATGATTTCACCATACTTGCTGGAGGGATACTTCAGGACCTCTTCATCTACCAGTGGGTCTTGCCCAGGCAGGAACACGGTGTTGGAGCGCTGAAACACCTCGTCGCGATTGCTGAGCTTGTCGAGGAACTCGATCACGTGGGTTCCCCTCCGCAAGTGCAGAGGGCCTGCCACCAGCAGCTCGAAAGCCGTGTTCCAGTCAAGAAAGTGGTAAGCCCGATCAAGGATGTATGCGGGGCCAACCAAGTCGAAAACGGCCCGCTTCTCATCGCGCATTACTTCCCAGCGTCGCGCTGGAGCAATGGTAGGCTTGTCCTTGGTGCCCCGCAGGCGCGTCTCGCACAGTACGAAGTCGCCGGTTGATTCGATGTTCCAGATATGCGGGGTCTGGGGCGCATTTTCGTCCTGCATTTTCCTTTGCACATACTGAAAGAGTTCGTTTACCGAGACGGGTATGTAGGCATCCGACTTGGTGCGCCTCACTTTCTTGCCTAGCCCGGTATTGATGCCCTCGACCACGTGGCGGGTAAAAATTCCGTAACCATCGCGGAGGTTGCCAACCGCTCGTTCCACCGCTGATGTCGCAGTCATGACCACGACTCCACTTCCTCTTAGGTCGTCTGACAAAAATGGCGCTGGCGTTCCTTTCAGCTCAAACTCCATTCCCCCGGCTCCGCTGTAGCAGCAGTCCAGCAGAATCACAATGCGCTTGGGTCCGTGCTGTCGTACCGAAGTCAGAATCTCATGGACACCCACGCTGAGAACGTAAGTGTCATCGCGCGAATCGCAGGTAGCCAGATAGAGTCGCCCGGAGGGATCGAGGGTGCCATGGCCGGAATAGTAGAGAAGCGCCAGTCCGTCGAACTGTGCGCTCTTTCGCAGGAGTGAGTCGATTTTCAGTCGGAGGTCATTGCTCTTCGAGTTCTTCACAGTTTCCAACTCGAAGCCGCCCTTGGATTGGTCCTGGAGCGCATTCTGGAGCGCGGTCACGTCATTGAGGGGTGTCGCCAGCGGAGACAGGGTCGGGTGATCCGGAAAGTCAACGTTAGCGATCAGTAGGCCATAGCGGTTCATTATTGCAACTCCTGCTGAAGCATTTGCAATAGCTGTCCCGACATTGCGTCGCTGAGTTGGTCGCCGGAGATATCGATTGTTTTCGCCGGCAGCACGACCTTGACGTGTATTTTTGCGCTCCGTGTAGCCTGAAACGTTGCGCGAAGGGCGTTGATGAGCGCCACGGCTGCCCCGGAGGTGAGAAACGTTACACCCAGCGTACAAAGGGAGATCGGATCGCTTCTGAGTTCCGTATCGGCTGATGAGTTTTCCGTCGATTCCCTATGGCTGCTGACCTGTATGCCTGCTAAGGAGAGGTTTCTCCTGAGGAGTACAATCTGTTCGCGGCTGCCGGCGAGGTCGCCATCCTCGTGCTGAAGAGTCAAGAGCGCATGCGGAGACCCTGACATGATCAACCTCCAGCGAGTTGCGACCTTAGAACAGAGAGGGAATGCCAACCTGCAATTACGCCATCCCGGCCGGTCGGCTCGCCCATTGCCCCTGCACGATGCTCTCCACATGTCGGAAATCTAAGCAGGGATTTCAACTTATTGCTGCTAGGTTGCTTAGCTCCATAGGGGCTATAGGTACAGGGCGTGTGGTTCCAGTTAAGCTATCTGTTCATGAAGGCTAAGCTATCCGATCAGATAGTCGGGAATGCCTGGCATGTGCCTATTTGGACGATGTTGTCGTTCGCCAAAATCTCGGTAATCACTTCAAAAGCGGCCAACGATTGTCGCTTCAAAACTGGCCATCTCTAACAATGGCGGGAAAGCCAGACTTGAGCTAGCTGCCAACAACTGGTCGTCGCGCAAACGACAGCGCTTCGGTCCCATGCCGCCACCGTATCGACTTCCTCAACTTGCTATAGCTAAATTTAGTTTGATGGGACAGGCCGAGAGCCGGGTGCCCGCAGCGGTGATTATGGCGAGTCGGCTTCCACATCTTCAGATTTCGAGGCCTGCTCGACGTTCACTCGCGTTACGGCCCGCATGGACCACTGGCCCCATGACGGGGCCTTTTCTCAGAGTGCTTCAGGCCATTCGTTGCCTCCTGACCCGCCCCGAGTGTTTACGGCTGGAGCGAGAGTTAGCCGTCCCGGACTTTCACCGGGGAGGATCATGTGCCTTTGCAAGGCACACACAATAATGCCGCCGAGCGGGCCTTACGAGCGGTCGCTTTGGGACGGAAGAACTACCTGTTCGCGGGGTCGGACTCCGGCGGCGAGCGTGCGGCGGCGATTTACAGCCTGATCGGCACGGCCAAGCTGAACGGACTGGACCGAAGCCTATCTGCGCTACGTGCTGGAGCACGTTGCCGACCACCCCATCACTCGCATCCAGGAGTTGCTGCCGTGGCATCTCACCACCCTGCTGACCGCAAGCCAACCGGCAGCCTAAAGAAAACTGCCAAGGACAGCTTGTCGCTACCGCATATCGCCGAGCTGATCAGCTCCGGCGCAATCACGATCGGTGTCGTTCGCCCCGTCGGCTGCGTCGCTGTGGCCAACGATGAGGCCAACTGTTTGGCCATGTTGAAGCGGCGCGAGGGTGAAACCCTGGCTCAGTTGCTGGTTCGACTGGATCTGGCAGTGGGCAAGGCTCTCACCGACGACATCTTTACCGACGGGATCAATCCTCCCATCCAGGAACAGTACTCGTACTCCCACAAACCGGTCGTGTCCTCAAAAAAGAATGTGGACACGACTTCGTCAAGACGGTAAAGCTTCATCGCTTACGCATCGTCACTGCTTAATGCAAATGCAAATGCGGGTGATGAATCAACTGCATGTGGTGGCCTTGAATGAAGGACTGCGGCGTAAGAAGGCACTGTGGCGGCCGGCGGGACGAGCTGAACTGGAGTCTTTAGCCCTGGCTCCTCGGGCGAGGCGGTGGCAAGACCTACAGGAGCTGCTAGACCAACTTACTCCCAAGATCTAAGACCTCACACGGGCACTGGAACAATAGGTACGCCGAGATTGCATAGCCCGACAGCTTATGACGCATCCCGGGGTTGGTGCCCTAACTGCATTCGCTTTCGAACTGGTGATTGGGACCCCAGAGCGCGGCGGCGCCATGATAATCGGCGATCTTCTTCGCGATCTCTGAGCGCCCATGCCGCTACCAGCCCACCACACTTCTACTCTAAGTGTTTTGAAATATGCTCTAACTCCTCGATCTCCTGAGGTACGCGGCCAGTGCAGCCAGTCCGCTGCCTAGCAGCAAGAGGCTGGACGGCTCGGGGGTAGGGGTAGGGGTGGGGCTGGCATTCGCAGAAAAGTTGCTGACTGGCACGAAAGGACCGGGAAGGACATCCAGGGTCACATTGGTCGAGTTGTAAACTACCCCGAAATGTTCGCTGGTATTGATATTGGTCCCGTTGATGGTGGCAAAGGTTGTTCCCGATGGGTTACTGGCGAAGTTCATGATGTCAAATGTGCTGCCGAGGGTGGGCGTGAACTTGTTGATCACGTCGAGGTTCAACGTGCCGCCCAAACTAGCCGCACCGCTGACATTCAACTGGTCGAACAGGGTTCCCGGGGTGAGCCCCCCGATGTCGATATTCAGAGCACCGCCCGAGGATTGTGTGTAGGCGCCCGTAATGGCCAGCTTACCAGCCGTTTTTACCACGTCCCCGATATTGAACGTGCCGCCCGAGATGAGGTTGCCAGTGAAGGTACCGACATTGCCAAAGATCGCCCCGCCAATGAAAGCGAATGTACCGCCACTGGATACAGCCATGGTTCCGTCGTTGGTCGTGGTGCCCGCAGTCTGGGTGTAGCTGTGGGTGCTCGCCGCCGTGAAGGTCGAGCCTTTCGATACCTTGAGGGTGCCGGCGTTGCTGAAATTGCCGGCAGTCGTGAAATTCCTGGAACTGGCGAGGGTGAAGCCGCCTCCCGCGGCGTTGGCGGCGAAGTTCGCCAGGCCACTCGTAGTCCCAGTCTGGTCAACGATAGTGGAAGTTGTCCCGGTCAGGGTGATATTGGCCGCGTTGGTCACGATGTTGGCGCTGTTGAATTGCAGCGTCCCGGTTACGTTGTAGGTGCCGCCGGTCAGGGTCGTGCCGGAGAAGTTGGTGAGGCTGCCGTTGACGTCGAACTTGTCGCCACTACCGACGTTCAAAGTGCCATTGTTGGTGAAGTTCCCAGCAGTGGTGAAGTTGGCACCGCCGGACAAGCCGAAGGTGGCACCGCTGTTGACAGTCGCAAGGTTTGCCAAGGCGTTACCGGCGGATTGGTTGACGATCTTCGCAGTCGGACTCGTAAGAGTGATATTGGCGGCGTCGGTCACGATATTCGCATTGTTGAATTGCAGCGTTCCGCCAATGTTGTAGGTGCCGCCGGTCAAGGCGCTGCCGGAGAAGTTGGTGAGACTGCCGTTGACGTCGAACGTGCTGCCACTGCCGACAGTCAAGGTTCCGTTGTTAGTGAAGTTCCCGGCTGTGGTGTAGGTGTTACCGGTGCCGGAGATCGTGAAAGCGCCAGCCGAGGTGATGGTGGCAAGCTTGCTAAGCGCGTTATTGCCAGCCGCGTCGATAAACTTCGCCGAGCTGTTGCTTAGTGTAATCTTGGCTACGTCGGTCACGATCTCGCCGCCGGTGCTACCTAACTCGTCGATTTCCAGAGTGCCGGCCACCACGTAGCTTCCACCAGTCAGGGTCGTGCCGCTGAAATTGGTGAACGGTCCACCCAACACGTGCATCCCGTCTCCGGCAGCGACTTGTAGGGTGCCGTTGTTGGTAAGGCCGACGCTGCTCGTGTTCGTATCAAGAACAATTCCGGCCGATCCGTTGGCGTTAATGGTGCCATTGTTCACCATACCCATAAGGCCTACACCGACCTGCCCGGCGCCTTGAATCGCGTTGTTATTGGTCAGAACGTTCGTCCCAGTCAGTGCATAGATGCGATTATTCGGGTTATTCGTCATATTCACTTTGCCGGTGCCGGCCAGTGTCACATTGCCGTTGAGACGAATGTCAGTGAGGTTGCCGCCGGAGTTGACGTTGATGGTTCCGCTGTTGGTGATGGTTCCAAGCAAGACGGCAAAGGTGTTATTCAAGAGCGAAACGGAAGAACCGGCGCTGATCGAAAGGCCATTGAGCGTGGCGGAGTTGATGACATTGATAGCGCCGGTGCCGGTCGTGGTAAGCGTGCCCCCCTTTACGTTGGCCCCGTCGAGATTGGCAACCGACCCCGTCAGAGCCTTGATCGTACCTCCGGTATTGGTATACAGGCTTTGCAGATCGAGCGTGCCTCCACTGGTGGCCTCGATGATCCCCTTATTGTTGGTGAGTCCGCTTGCGTTCGGTGAAACCGTCAGCGTGGTCGGGAGATTCGCATCAATGACGCTTAGGTTGACTAGACTTGTAATCCCAACGCCGAGTTGTCCGGCGCCTTGAATGACTTCCTGGATGGTTAGAGTATCAGTGCCATTCGGAGCGTAGATACGGTTATTGGGATTGTTCCCCATGTTCACCGTACCGCTACCGGTCAAAGTTACCGGACCACTGATGGTGAGATTGGTCAAGTTGCCCGCGGAATTTAATGCTATGGTGCCATTGTTGGTGATTGTCCCTTGCAAAGTGGTGTTCGTGTTGTTAGGCGTCACGTAACTTGTGCCCGCGCTCAAGGTAACACCGTTTAAGGTTGAGCTGTTGAACGACTCAATTACCCCGTTTCCGGTGGTGGTCAGAGTCCCGCCTGTAACCGTGGCGGTGCTCAAGTTCACCACGGACGGGCTGGTCGCATTGAGGGCCTCGATCGTACCGCCCGCATTAGCGAAATTTCCCACGAGCAGCAGTGTCCCGGCGTTGGTGGCCTTTAAAATCCCGCCCGTATTGGTGAACCCATTGCTATTGGGTTGAACCACTAACTGCGAGCCCGCGAAGTTGGAGTTCACGGTACTCTGGTTCACTAGGGTTGTAATTCCGACACCAAGCTGTCCGGCGCCCTGAATCGGCTGCTTTATGGTCAAGGTGTCGGTGCCATTGGGAGCGTAGATACGGTTATTGGGATTGTTCCCCATGTTCACCGTACCGCTACCGGTCAAAGTTACCGGACCACTGATGGTGAGATTGGTTAAGTTGCCCGCGGAATTTAATGCTATGGTGCCATTGTTGGTGATTGTCCCTTGCAACGCGGTGGAGGTGTTATTTGGTACAACGTAGTCGGTGCCCGTACTGACCGCGACGCCGTTCAAAGTTGCGCCGCTGACGGATTCGATTAATCCGTTGCCAGTGGTCGTCAGGGTCCCGCCGGTGATGGCAGCGTTATTCAACTGCACGGTGGAGGCAGCCGTTGCATTGAGGGCTTGAATCGTGCCGCTCGCATTATTGAAGTTGCCGACAAGCTGCAGTATGCCTCCGTTGGTGGCCTCCAGAATCCCTCCCGAATTGGTGAGCCCAGTGGCATTGGGTTGAACCAGCAACTCTGAACCCGAAAAATTGGCGTCCACTGTACCCTGGTTTACCAGGGTCGTAAGACCAACGCCGAGTTGCCCGGCTCCCTGAATCACCTGCTTGATGGTCAGAGTATCAGTGCCATTCGGGGCATAAATCCGGTTATTGAAATTGTTCCCCAGGTTCACCGTGCCGGAACCCATTAAAGTTACGGGACCGTTGACGGTCAGGTTAGTGAGGTTGCCCCCGGAATTCAACGCGATGGTGCCATTGTTCGTGACTGTCCCTTGCAAACCGGTCGTCGTGTTGTTAGGCGTTACATAATTCGCGCCGGCGCTTAAAGTAACGCCGTTCAGGGTTATGCTGTTGATGGTTTCAATCAAACCGCCACTGCCGGTAGTGAGGGTGCCGCCATTGACAGTGGCTCCGTCCAGCTCCACGACTGATGACGCAGCGGCGGTAATTAGACCTCCGGAGTTGGAGTAACCACCGCGAAGATCAAGCGTACCGCTGCTGGTAGCCTCCAGGGTCCCTGTGTTCGTTACGCCGCCGCCCCCAGGCTGAATCACAAGGGTATTCGAGACGTTCGCATCGATGATGCCGGAGTTGGTGATCGTCGTCTGGTTGACACCGATTTGGCCTGCTCCTTGAATAGTTTGTTGGTTAACCAAAGTTCCGTTGCTTTGGGAATAGATGCGGTTGTTGGGATTATTTCCGAGTGTGACCGTCCCGCTGCCCGCCAAGGTAACCGTAGTGCTGCCAGACGCGATCAAGTCGGTCAAGTTGCCGGCAGAGGTTAACGCAATCGTGCCGTTATTGGTAATGGTGCCTTGCAAAACAGTGTTCGTGTTGTTGGG
>Ga0306921_10005114_pt1 | contig 13571 bp, 12 predicted proteins | sample sta12Cox44000080_FD_203760 | JGI IMG/M metagenome (GOLD analysis project Ga0306921, IMG submission 203760) | Lab enrichment of tropical soil microbial communities from Luquillo Experimental Forest, Puerto Rico - statoxic.12C.oxic.44.000.080 (v2)... | ecosystem: Environmental > Terrestrial >... | reverse complement strand
ACGACCTGGACCGAATCCGGTGCGACCAAAACCGTAACAGTGCAGAGCAATGTCAGCCAGCAGTAAACGCGCTAGCCGCGGGTTCACGCTCGCGGAGATGCTCACGGTCATCGTCATCATGGGGATCTTCACTACCTTTGCGGTGGCGATCATCGGCCCTCTCGTCCACGCCCCCAACAAAGAGCAGGCCAAGATCGACACCCTGCAGGCTGCCGGCAGAAGCCTCTACCAAATGCAGCGCGATCTGCGCATGGCAGACATCACCGGCGTCTATGCCTGTAGCGGCAGCGGCGGCTCGGTGACCTGCTCGCAACCCAGCAGCCTCACGAGCACCAATATCGTCGCGATCATCTCACCCCTGGCGTCTGGTCAGTTGAACTGGAGCTCGTCGTCGACGACGCTTGGCCTACCGGCTTGGCAAGGCGTCGTGGTCTACTGGTTGGACACTAACGGCTCGGAGAAGGATTTGGATCGTGCCTTTGTCAGTTCGAGCACGATTGGCTCGTCGCTAGGCGCGGGGCCATCGACCATGTCCGCCACGACGGCTGCTTCAGCCGTGCAAGACGCGCAAAGCAGCGGCGGGATGACGCTCGCCAGCGATGTGAACGCGCTCTCGACCTCGATTAGCACGTCGACGGGTGTCGTCGGTCTGCAGATGACGGCGCAGAGCACAGAAGGTGGCGCTTCCAACTCCACTCAGTTCTCGAGCAGTACATACACGCGCAATTAGCGAGGACCTGTAAGCGATGTCAAAACCGAATGTCCAAAGGCCCGTGCATCGCGGTTTTGCGATGGTCACGGCGCTCTTCATCATGGGGCTTCTGCTCATCGTGGCGGCATTGCTGCTCGACAATGTGAAGTCGGTCGCTTCGAGCACGCAAGTGCTCGAACAGCGCAACCAAACATACGATGCGGCTGAGGCGGGAATGGACGCGACGCTTGACTACTTCGATCGCGATCCCTTCGTCACGTCTGGCTGCCCGTCAGGCTCGAGCGGGCGCGCGTACACGTGCAACATCGATAAGAACAACTTCTATGGCACGAGTGCGCTATCAGTGAGCGACCCGATCAACGCCGGGACGACCGTCTCCGTCCCCGCGGGCGACGCGCTCATCGATTCCCAGGCAGCAGGCCTGTTCGGCAACATCGTGCATTTAGAGGCGCTGGTGAGCGCGCCGACCTTCAACAACCAGTTCCCAACTGGGGCGATCAATGCGGGTGGTGACGTCACCGGTGGTGGGCATATGCCCGTCTATGCGGATCCGAGCGACTCCGTGCCCAACGATGCGAACGTCAAAGCCAACGGCGACGTCACCTCGTTCACCACGATTGTTCAGGGCGACACGTACGCAGTCGGCACGGACTCGCAGGTTGGAGCCGATGGCGCAACCCACTCGGGATCTGCACCGATCACCTTGCCCAACAGCTCATATGTGTCTAACTTTACGTCATACACATACAATCAGGCCTTCAACAACGGGACGGTCGTGTCGCCGTCATCGTTGAGCAGTGGCGGCACATACAGCGGCAACACGTACATCGGGAACTCGAGCGGTACGTCGGGGAGCGGTAACCTAGATCTCACCAGTGGCACCGTTACCTTTAACGGTGGCGTAGTCTTTATCGACGGTAATCTGTGCCTGAGCGGGCACGCCAACGTCGTCGTCAACGGGACGACGATTCTCGTCGTTCGTGGTCAATTCGCGCAAGCAGGAAACTCGGCGTCGTACAACGCGAGCAGCGGCTCGCACGTGGTACTCGCCGCTCTCGGGGGTGACGCCAGTCCTTCCCCATGCAGCGCAGGGAATGGACCGTACTCGTTCAGCGTCTCCGGCAATGGTAATCAGAACCTCGGCCTCGTGTGGACGCCGAATGGGTCGACGGAACTCGGGGGCAACGGCAACCTCACCGGGGCGGTCGACGCCGGTGTGAATGCCGTCCTCAACGGTGGCGGATCAGGCGGTAAATTTACCTATAACCACAACATTTTCACCGCTCCGTCGCCACCGCCAGTCAACGCGAAGATCATCACCTACGGCGAGTTTAACCCCTAAACATCATAGACTGAGATAGGCTTCGAGCTCCCAAGGGTGCACTTGGGTGCGGTAGGTTTCCCATTCGGCGAGTTGCGCTTCGCGCAGCCGGTGATAGCTGTGGTCGCCGATCGCCGCACGCATGACATGATCCTGGTCCAAGGCCAAAACTGCATCATATAGCGACAGCGGCAGCTGCTCGATGCCCATCGTCGTGCGTTCGTCGTCGCTCAGTTCGGCGACGGCTATATCAATCGGATCGCCGGGCACGAGCTTGCGCCGGATGCCGTCCAGTCCGGCCGTGATAATGCAAGCCAAAGCCAAGTACGGGTTACATGATGGATCCGGCGATCGCAGCTCGATGCGAGCTTCGCCGCCGGTAGCGGCTGGCACGCGAACGAGTGCGCTCTTAGCGCGCTGCGACCAGAGCACGTATGAGGGCGCATCGTAGCCCGGCACAAGCCGCTTGTATGAGTTGACCGTCGGATTCGTCACCGCCGTAAACCCGCTTGCGTGTGCCAACAGGCCCCCCACGTATGACAGCCCGGCTTCGGACAGGCCTGCGGCGTTATCGCCAGTCGGGTCGGAAAATACATTGCGTTCGTCGCGCATTATGCGCTGTGAAATGTGCAGCCCGCTGCCATCCTGATTGACGAACGGCTTGGGCATGAACGTGGCGTGCAGGCCATGTCGCGCGGCGATGGTCTTCACGACCACGCGCGCGGTGGAGATGGCGTCGGCCAGCGCGAGCACTCCAATCGGACAGAGATCGATCTCATGTTGTCCACGCGACACCTCGTGGTGCGTCGCCTCGACGCGGATGCCCATATCCTCGAGCGCAAGCGCGACGTCGCAGCGCGCGGCATCACCGCGGTCGATCGGACTCAAGTCGAAGTAGGAGCCCCGATCCGAGGTGGACGTTGATGCCGTGCCGTCTGCACTCTGCTCGAACAGGAAGAACTCGAGTTCTGCACCTGCCTCCGGCACAAGACCATCCCGTGCAGCCTCCTCCAGCATGCGCCGCAGCGTGCTGCGCGTGCAGCCCTCGAACGGCGAACCGTCAGGATTGCGCACGTCACAGAGCAGGCGCGCCTCGACGGGCTGGCCGGCCACGAGCGGCAGCAACGCAAACGTGGCGGGGTCAGGCGCCAGATACATGTCCGATTCTTCGTGCCGGACGAACCCCTCTATGCACGAACCATCGAACGCGATCGTGCCCTCCAAGCCTGAGTCCAACTCACCGATCGGGATCGCCACGTTCTTGGTCACACCGTGGATGTCGTTGAATTGCAACCGCACGAGCCGCACGCCGGCGTCTTTCGCCCGTTTGACGAGGTCACGCTTACTCATGGGTCTCCTCGCGGGGATTCATCTGGCGAATCGCAAGCGCTGCGCGCAGGGAGAGCTGTCCCTTTGGTGTTCGCAGATCGGTTTTAAGAATCTGCGAAATCTGATTGAGGCGGTAGAAGATGGTGTGTCGGTGCACCGAGAGACGTTCGGCCGCCTCCTTGACGTTCTCACCCACATCGAAATACAGTTGCAGCGTTGCGAGCAGGTCGGTCTTATGCTTGCGGTCGTACTCGACGAGGGGCTCGACAAGCGAGTCAGCAAACGCGGCGAATGCCTCGCGGCTCGCGCCGCCGTGCAACAGCGCATAAATCCCAAGGTCAGGGTAGACCGCAACCGATCCTTTGCCGAACAGCCGACGTCCCAAGGAAAGTGCTAAGCGCGCTTCGGTGAGACTGAGCGGCACATCGAGTAGATCGGGATGAAACGAACCGATGCCGCAATTGATCGACGCCGCGCCGAGGCCCGGCAGGAGATCGCGCACCGCGTTGGCTGCTGCTTGACGGGCACGAGTGACATCGACCTTGTGACGAACGGGGAAAAGCGTCACGACCTGGTTGCCCGTGCTCACGAGCGGACACAGCGCATCAGCCGGCACCAATGCCTGCGCAAGCATCTCGCTCCACGCCGGCGGCGCTGCGTCGCAATCAAAAACGCTGGCCACAAAGGCCGGGGGTAAGGCGACGCCCGCAGCGTGGGCCTGCGTCTTGAGATCGGATGTATCGGTGATCTGACCACCCAAATACTGGTCCCAGAACTGACGGCGCGCTTGACCACGGCCCGCTCCGCGCCGCAGGCTATCGAGTACGGCGGTACTTGCAACCACGCGCAGCGCCGGGCCGAAATCCGCCTTGCCCTTGCTGCGCACGAAGAGCGTGATATAGCCCGCACACGCTTCGCCTTCGGCGCTCGGAATAGCGGTGCACAGCGCGTGCAGAGAACCCGAGATGGCGGCTTCCACGATAGCGCCATTGCGGACGCCGGCCCGGGGCTCGCGATAGAAGCTTGAAAATGACGCCGGCAGTGGCCCCAGGCTTCGCCCGCTCTCTGCAGATGCGACGTGCCGCCACTGATCGTCTTCGACCAGCACCGCACCACCACTGCGTTGTGCGAGCAATCTCGCGATAGCTCGCAGACCACCGCCTCCCGCGATAAGGCGAGCTGCTTCTTCGCTGAGTGCAGCGAGTTGTTCAGCGGTCATTTCGTAAGACAGACATCCTCTGCGGCCGCTTTCGCGTCGAGTTGACGCACTCCCGCGGCAGAGGTACAATCGCCAGTAAGACACCTCGTTAGGTGAGGCGTCGACGCGCAGATAGGCTGCTACCCGGAAAGGTCGAGAGACCCCAATGGGTGACCAGGCATCGCCGAAATAAGGCGATATCTAAGCCGGCTAAGTCCATGACTTTATGGCGCGTCGTGCCAAAGCTCTACGGATGAGGCAGATGGCGACAACCGTCGAACGCGCACCCGTGCGGAAACCGAGCTTCTGGCGCTCGGTTTTGATGTTCTTGTCGGTCATCGGCCCGGGCATCATCACCGCGAACGCCGACAACGATGTCGGCGGCATCACCACTTACTCGCTCGCGGGTGCGCAATTCGGCTACACACTGCTGTGGTTGCTCATACCGGTCACAATCGCTCTAATTGTGGTGCAGGAGATGGGCGCACGCATGGGCGCTGTGACCGGCAAAGGTCTTGCAGATCTCATCCGCGAGAACTTCGGCGCTCGTGTCACGTTCTGGGTCTTGCTCGTGTTCGTTCTCGCCAACCTGGGCAATACTGCCTCGGAGTTCGCTGGGGTAGCTTCCGCGGCGCCGATCTTCCAAACGTCTGTGCCTTGGTTGTCAAAATTCGTGCTCGTGCCGGCGGTCGCGGTGTTCGTCTTCACAGTGGTCACCCGCGGCAACTATCGCTTTGTCGAGCGTATTTTCTTTTTTTTCTGTTTTGTCTACCTGTCCTACGTGATCAGCGGTTTTCTCGTCCAGCCGGATTGGCATGACGTGTTGCATCAATTCGTCGTGCCACACTTCACCCCGACTAAGGCGTACAACCTTATGGCTATCGGCGTGATCGGCACGACGATCTCTCCCTGGATGCAGTTCTACATCCAGTCGGCTATCGTGGAGAAAGGCGTCAAGGTATCAGAATACCGCTATTCGCGTATCGACGTCATCACCGGGGCGCTGTTCACTGACTTTATCGCGTTCTTCATCATCGTCGCCAGCGCCGCAACAATTTTTGTCCACAACCAACACGCGGCCCCTGGATCCCAGATCACCATCACCGATGCTGGCCAACTTGCGGCGGCACTCGAGCCGCTGGCCGGAAAGTTCGCCTCGTTGCTCTTCGCGATCGGTCTGCTCAACGCGGCCGTTTTTGCGGCGTCGATCCTGCCGCTGTCGACCGCCTACTATGTCTGCGAAGCGTTTGGCTTCGCATCGGGCGTCGAAAAGCGGTTCGGTGAAGCGCCGATCTTCTACAGCTTGTACGCAGCGCTCATCGTTATTGGGTCGCTGGTGGTCTTGGTGCCCGGCGCGCCGCTATTGGCGATCATCTTCTACACGCAGGTGCTCAACGGTGCACTGCTGCCCGTGGTTCTCATCCTCATGCTGTTGCTCATCAACAACCGTTCGCTCATGGGCGACTACACCAACTCGGCGATCTTCAACCTCATCGCTTGGGCGACCGTCATTATCGTCGGTGCACTGACGATTGTGTCGACCGTTCAGCTTTTTGTGCCCTCGCTGGGCTCTTGACCCTAGGGGCTGGGTGCCGCTGCCTTGCCACCGGGCTCGTGTGGCTTGGACCGGGATTTCCCGACGCGAGGCAGCATCTTGCGCAGCTTCTCCGGCAAAAGGACGTCGACGACGTCGTCGACCGTGACAATGCCTTGCATGTGCCCCTCCGCATCCACCACCGGGAGCGCAACAAAGTCGTAGCGGGCGATTGTCGTGGCGACTTCGTCGCGCGCCGTCATCAGATCGACGGTGACCACGTCATCGTGGGCGATGTCGGTGATCGGCGTCTGTGGACTCGCGGTGATGAGTTCGCGCAGGGAGACGACGCCCAAGACGTGTTCGGTATCATCGAGGACGTAGATGTAGTAGACGAGCTCGGCGTCTTCGGCGGCCTGGCGGATGTGTTCGAACGTCTGGGCCACGTTCAGGCCAGGCGGCACCGAAAGATATTCCGTGGTCATAAGGCCGCCGGCCGTCTCCTCCGGATGAGCCAAGAGCTCGCGGATGTCTTGGGCTTCCTCCGGCTCCATGAGCTGCAGGATCTCTTGCTGTTTGTCTTGGTCGATCTCAGAGAGCAGATCAGCCGCATCGTCCGGTTCCATATTCTCAATGATGTCGGCTGCCCGGTCTGGATGGAGATCTTCGAGGATCGAGAGTTGCGTGTCGACCGGGAGCTGTTCCAGCGCGTCGGCGGCGGTCTCTTCGTCGAGCGAGCCTATGAGCGACGCCTGGTCGCTCGCGGCCAAGTCTTCGATGATGCCTGCGAGGTCAGCGGGATGGATGCGATCGATCCGGTCTTGTGTCACTCGCAGGCGCAAGGCGCCGCCTGGGGTGTCGATGCCCAAAGGTTGGACGGCGTCCCACGAGATGAGCGACGCTCCGACGCCCGCTTTGGGCATGCGATCCAGCATGCGATCGCCGAGTCTATGCAACCCCATGCGGCGCATCAGCCCCGGCAAGCCGATGTCGACCGCGATAACTCGCAGGTAGTCGCCGGCAGGCGCGAGCTTGACGTCATTGACGCGCACAACCTTATGACCGTCGACGTCGACGATCTGCTTATCGAGCAGCTCTTTTTGCAGTAGCAGTTCGTCGATCGCAACCGGGGCGCTGGAGCCTTCCAGCGGCCGTTCGCCCAGGGTGATCTCACGCGGTGTCATAGAGACGACGCTAGAGAAGGGCGCATAGCGGACGACACCATCGGTTCCCTTGACGTATAAGCCGACGACAGGGGGAAAGCGCTCCGAGCCGGCGACCGCTATGTCTTGGACTTTACCGATTCGCGAGCGCTGCGTGCCCGTGAGCAGCTCGACGTGTTCTCCGAATAACTCGCTCGCGAACGCCTCGTGCAGCTCCACGTCCTATCACCCGTCAACGTTATCCGCCTGGGACCGCGCACCAGCGTTGTACGCTCACGCCTCCCGAATCGACCGGTCGAGGACTTCTACCGCGCGATCTATCTGTGCCCGGTCGACGACCAGCGCCGGTGTGAACCGGATCGCCGAGAAGCCGGCGGGCAGCAGCATCAACCCATGCACGAAGCAACGCTCCAGCACACGATCGCGCCGGCCGCCATCATGCCCACGCGACTTACGGTCGGTCACGAAATCGACAGCGAGCATGAGCCCCTTGCCGCGTACGTCCCCGATGCATTCATGGCGTTCCTGCAGCTCGCGGAGGCGCGCAACGAAATACTCACCGACCTCAGCCGCACGTTCGACAAGCCGGTCCTGCTCCATGACATCGAGCGTCGCTTTGACTGCGGCTAGGCCGATGCCATTGCCGCCGAACGTGTTCGAATGGGCGCCTTGCACGCCGAAATCCAGGTCGGCGTCGAGCACCTGCGCCGCAACCGCGACCCCTGACCCCAATGCTTTACCCAGCGAAGTACAATTCGCGCTGACCCCATGGTGTTCGATCGCGAGCATCTTGCCCGTCTTGCCCATGCCGGCTTGCACTTCGTCGTCAACGAACGGGATGCCGTAGCGCTCGGCGACGTCGCGAAGTATGCGGATAAACTCCGGTGGCGGCACGATATAGCCGCCTTCGCCTTGGATCGGTTCGACGAACAGCGCCGAGACCTCATCCGGCGGAATGAGCTGTTTGAAATACAGCTCTTCAAGAATCCGCGCACACCAGATATCGCAACTCGGATACGACATCTTGTACGGGCAGCGATAGCACGACGCGTACGGGAGATGGTGAACATCCGGAATGTTCGAGGTGAAGCGGGCGCGCTGCGCGATCTTACTGGCAGTCATGGCATTCGCGCCCATGGTGCGTCCGTGGAACGCGCCGAGGAATGCGATGAGGCGTTTGCGCGTCGGGTTATTGTATCGAGTGGCTTTGATGGCTGCCTCGTTGGCCTCGGTGCCGCTGTTGCAGAAGAAGACCTTCTTGCCCTTGATGCCCGGCACGAGCTTCGCGAGGCGCTCGGCGACGTCGGCCTGCAGGGGTGAATAGAAGTCCGGGCTATTGATGAAGAGCCAGCGCTCGGCTTGCTCGGCTATAGCGCGTACCACGACTGGATGCGCATGCCCCGTGGCCGTAACCATGCCGCTCGTGAAGTCTAAGAAGACGTTCCCGTCGACGTCTTCCACCATCAGGCCCTTGGCTTGCTTGACGACGATCGGCGCGGTTTTCGTCCCTGTCGTCAGCGCCGCGCGCTCGCGGGCGACGATAGACTTCCCCTTAGGTCCGGGCAGTTCGTAGGTGGGAATCGCTGACGATGTTTCCAGCATATGTCCGGCTTCGACGGCGCGGAAAGCGACACATCTTCGCGGAAAGCGCAGGTCGTGCAGGCATGTGCCGTCGGTTTTGACTTCGACCACACGCTTGGTTTCGATAACAAGCTTGAAGTTGCGGCGTTTGTCGAAACCGCGCAACGGCTTGCACGTGCGTCGCAGCTGCCGTTCGATGCCGAACGATCGACGATTGCCATCACCCGCGAGATTGGCAACTATCGCAACGGTCAATGCACGCTCGATCAAGCGATCGCCCTTGCATTTGACGATGCGTTAGGAGAAGGCACAGGACAGACACAGGTTATCGACGACTTTCGAGCGCTCGCCGTAGAGCTCGCGCCTCGCTACGTACGCGGGGTGCCTGGCGTCGGCGAGTTGTTGTCGTCGCTCGATGACGCATTGCTCCCCTACGCGATCCTCACGAACGGCTGGAATCCGTTGCAACAACGGAAGGCGGATTGCATAGACTTTCGCAGGCCGGTCTTTGTCAGCGACGACATCGGTGTGCGCAAACCCAACGTTCACGCATTCAATGTGTTGCGCGACTATTTCGAGCTTCCCGCGGACTGCATCTGGTATGTTGGCGATGATCCTAGGGTCGACGTGCTCGGATCGCTCGGTGCCGGCATGCGCGCGATCTGGTGCGACTTTGACGGACATCTTTTTCCCACCGACATCCCCGCACCGACGGCCATCGTCAGAGACCTCACAGACGTCATGCGTGTGATCGCTGTATGATGTCCGCCGACAAGCGGCTGGAGACCGCGCGGCACGCGGCCCGTGAAGCCGGGGCGCTGCTGCGTGCCAAAGTGGGCACGCATATGGGCGTTCGATCTAAAGACGTGCGATCGAACCTCGTCACCGAAGCTGACACGCAAAGCGAAGCGCTCATCCGCAACATCATCGCAAGTGCATTCCCATCGGACGTCGTGCTCGGAGAAGAGGCGGGCGCTTCCGTCGGGGATACGCGACACCGGTGGATCGTGGACCCGCTCGATGGCACGACGAACTATGCACACGGGTACCGCTGTTTTTGCGTGTCGATCGCCTTCGAGCGTGACGGCGCGGTCGAGTTCGGCGTCGTGTACGATCCCATGGCTGACGAACTCTACGAGGCGCGTCGAGGTGCCGGCGCGACGTGTAACGGCGTGAAGCTGCAGGTCTCTCATCGCGACGACTTGCGCGACGCGCTGCTCGTCACCGGATTTCCGCCTTACAAATCGCTGGGACCGCGTAGCAATTTGGGACCGTTTTCCGATTTCATGTCGCGCGCGCAGGCGATCCGGCGTGATGGGTCGGCGGCACTGGATCTGTGCGCTGTCGCGTCCGGGCGCTTCGACGGATTTTGGGAACCTGGGCTTCACGCATGGGACGTCGCCGCTGGAATATTGATCGTCGAGGAAGCGAGGGGACGCACAAGCGATTACATGGGCCAGCCCGCAACGCTTGATGCAGGCCAGCTGATCGCAAGCAACGGGAAGATCCACGAGGCGATGGTCGAGACGCTGCGCCCCTATGCCGGCTCATGATAGGGCGGGTTGGTTGCGTCGTTCTCGCTGCTGGAGAAAGCCGGCGTTTTGATGGCGGCCAGCATAAGCTGCTCGCGCGTTTGGGCGATAGGCCGCTGCTGCAGCACGCCATCGATGCCGCGGCGAGATCGCACGCGATGAGCTGTACGCTCGTGGTCGGAGCACATGCGCAACGCCTGCTCGACGCCGTCGACCCGCGGCGTTGCGCGGTCGTCCGCAATGCCTCGTGGCGAGAGGGCATCGCCAGCTCACTGCGTGCCGGACTGGCCGATCATCTCGACGATGAGGCGTGCATGTTCATGGTGGCTGACCAGCCGTTCATCCGAGCGGCAGATCTCGATCGGCTCATCGCAGTGCATCGCGCCGACCGCGAGGCGATCGTCGCATTGCAAGCAGGCACCGTTTGGGGCACGCCTTTGTTGTTGCCTCGGCGCTTCTTCACCGCGGTAGGGCGGTTACGTGGCGACGCCGGCGCCAAACGCATCGCTCAGAAGCCAGGCGTTCGGCGACGCTTGATCAGCGCGCTGTCGCCGTTCGCGTTCGCGGACGTCGATACTCGTGCAGACTTCGCGCGCTTAAGTCAGATGGAACCGCGAACGTAAAAGGTAGCAAACTCGCCGGTCTCGGACTCGACAATCTCCTCTACGCTTTCGACAAACGCACCATCGGGGCCATGACGCGACCACTCTCGTAGCACCGTGAGTGTATGTGGGTCGCCCTCGGCGACGAGCTCGACGCTGTCATCGATGCGATTGCGCACGTATCCGGTAAGCGCCAGCGATCGTGCGAGATCCCGTGCGCTTACCCGGAAGAACACGCCCTGGACCCTGCCACGAATGATGAGATGTATTCGGCTCATATCTGCTATCGGGTCATGAACAACAACGCGCTGGCGGAGGGGGTGAGATTCGAACTCACGAGGGACTCGCGCCCCTAACGGTTTTCAAGACCGTCGCATTCAACCGCTCTGCCACCCCTCCATGCCGACACTAGGTCACGCCACAGATCCCAGCATTCGACGGTTTTTGGCCCGCCGGAGCTGCGCCTGCTGGGCCGCAACGTGCATCCGTAAGCTGCCTAGGAGAACAAGATCCGCGAAGTGAGCCGGTCTTGCACCTGCGAAAGCCGCGCGGCGAGATCCGCGTGTCCAGCAGTGTCCAGCTGCGCAAGCGCCGATTCGATCCATTTACGCCCTTCTGCTTCAACGCCGCCGTGCCACCAAAGCGTTTCGAGGTCGGCGGCAAGCGTTGCGCCCAAAACGACATCCTTGCTCTCGCCCAGCGACCATTCCAATACGGCACGGAAATGCTGCAGCTCGCGAGCGATGCGCAGGAGCCACTCACCGATGGACATCGTGGACGACCCGCGTTCGAGGGCAGCTGCAAAAGCGGCGTAATGGCCTGCGTACCGTTTCTTGTAGAGCGCTTCGTGCCCGCTCGCCTGGAGCTTGCGACGAGCATACTCGCGCGTGGACTCGAGCAACGAGTAGCGTAGCTCATCTTGTTCTGGTTCAACCACGACAAGCGACTTGTCGGCTAAGGAACAGACGAGATCGGTAACGTCGTGCTGCTCAATCGCAACGTCCGCACACACATCCCTGGCAGCACCAAGCGCAAAAGCGCCCGCGAACACCGCAAGCCGACCAAACACTCGCCGCTCTTGCTCGTGCAACAGATCATAGCTCCAGTCGATGAGCGCGGCCAGGGTCTGCTGGCGCGGCAGCGCACTACGGTTGCCGCCGGTGAGGATCCTGAAGCGCTCATCCAAATGCTCCGCTAACCCATTCACGCTCATCGACCGCAATCGAGCTGCCGCAAGTTCCAGTGCAAGGGGTATGCCATCCAAACGACGGCAGATGGCGGCAACGATAGGAGCGTTGTCGTGGCCCAATCGGAAGTTGCGGTCCGACATCGCAGCCCGGTCGACGAACAATGCGACGGCTCCGAATTTCAGGGCCGCATCCGGATCGCGATCTTCCGGTGGAACGGGCACCGCAAGCGATGGGAGCCGAAATACCAGCTCACCGATCAGACCGAGCGCTTGACGCGACGTCACAAGCACGCGTACAGCCTCGCAGCGATGGTTTATCGCATCAGCAAGACGCGCGACCGGGTCCAGCATGTGTTCGCAATTATCGAGGATCAACAACAACTGCTTGTGACGCAGCCACGCGACGATCGCTTCGTCATTGAGCAAACCCTGTGATTGATCGACGCTGAGCGCTTGGGCGACCACGCTCACGACCGAGTGTTGCTCGTTGATGGCCGAGAGGTCAGCAAGCCACACGCCGTCGCTAAAATGCTCGAGCAGCTCGGCGCCCGCTTGGATCGCGAGCCGCGTCTTGCCGACGCCACCGGCGCCGAAGACAGTCAGCAGACGATGCTCCTCGAGGCGCCGTTTGACTTCTTGTATGTCGTCTTCGCGGCCATGAAAGGTCGTGACCTGGAGCGGCAGGTTGTTGGGGAATGATGCGACCGAGCGTAACGGAGGATGTGCAGGCGCGGTGGCGCCGGACGCCGCCTGCCACACACGTTCTGGCTTGCTGAGATCTTTGAGCTGATGCGAGCCAAGGTCTGTGAACGCAGTCTGGTCCGGCGCGTCATCTTTGACGAGCTCGTAGGCCGCGTTTGAGAGCAGTATTTGGCCGCCGTGGCCGATCGACATCAAGCGCGCCACCCGGTTCAGCGCGGGTCCGAAGTAATCGTCATCGCGCTCCTGTGCGGCGCCGGCATGAATGCCGATACGCACGGCTAGCCCGCCTACAGCGCTGAAGTCTTCAGCGCCAAGCGCCGCTTGGATAGATAGCGCGGCGCTCAATGCCTCGCGCGTACTTCTAAAAGAGCAGCAAAACGCGTCGCCGACCGTTTTGAACACACTGCCATTGTGGCGCTCCACTGCGGCGCGTACCAGCGCTTCGTGGCGCTCCACCGCTGCCTGCATCGCTTGGGGCGCTGTCTCCCAGCGCTGGGTGCTGCCCTCGATATCGGAGAACAAAAAAGCCACGGTGCCAGACGGCAGGAGCTGGCGCTGCGTCGGCCCGGTTCCGGGAGCACCCATCCCGACGGGTTCGAGGAAGACCGCACAAGACCTCGCCTACCAGGCGCGCTTGTCAGCGCGTGCGTCGCGCGCTAATATGGTATAGCTGCGACGCGCAGGTGTGCACTGTACTAAAAGGAGAGT
>Ga0306921_10005113_pt1 | contig 13572 bp, 14 predicted proteins | sample sta12Cox44000080_FD_203760 | JGI IMG/M metagenome (GOLD analysis project Ga0306921, IMG submission 203760) | Lab enrichment of tropical soil microbial communities from Luquillo Experimental Forest, Puerto Rico - statoxic.12C.oxic.44.000.080 (v2)... | ecosystem: Environmental > Terrestrial >... | reverse complement strand
AGTACGGCGAGGACAAGATCGTCGATACCGAGAACGGCAAGCAGCCGAAGTTCATGACCGAGGAGACGGCGCGGGAGGCCGTCGAGTTCGTGCTCAAGGAGTCGGGCGACAACAGGGTCGCCCACATCACCTTCTTCGGCGGCGAAACGCTGATGAACTTTCCGGTGCTCGCCAGGACCATCGCCTATGCCCGTCAACGCGGGGCCGAGATCGGCAAAGAGGTCGATTTCAGTCTCACCACGAACGCGACGCTGCTCAAGCCGGACATCATCGAGTTTCTCGCCGACAACCGCGTGGGCGTGACGATCTCAATCGATGGTCCGAAAGAAGTTCAGGACAAGTTCCGCGTCTTCAACAACGGCGCCGGGAGCTACGAGGTCGTGGCCCCGAAGATCAAGGAGCTGCTGAAACGGCATCGCAGCCGCCCGATCGGCGCGCGCGTCACGCTCACGTCCGGTGAGATGAACATCAAACGGATCTACACCCATCTCACCGAGGAAATGGGGTTCTGGGAAGTCGGCTTCGCGCCGGTGACGACGTCGCCGACGCGCGGCCACGCGATTTCCGAGGCCGGCTACGGCGACATGCTGGGACAATTCCGGGACCTTGCGTACGAGTTCCTCGAAGCGTCGGTCGCCAACCAGCACCACGGGTTCTCGAACGTGAAGGAAACGCTCGAGGAGCTCCACAAGGGAGTGAGCAAGGCGTTTCCCTGCGGCGCGGGCCTCGGCCTGCTGGGCGTCGCCACCGACGGCGACGTCGCGCTCTGCCATCGCTTCGCCGGCTCCGACGCGCACAAACTCGGCACCGTGCGGGACGGAATCGATCGTCAGGCGCAGCAGACCTTTCTCGAACAGCATCACGTCGCGAACAAGACCGACTGCAGCGTCTGCTGGGCGCGGCCGCTCTGCTCGGGCGGCTGCTACCACGAGGCCCACACGCGGTACGGCGATACCGCGCGTCCGAACCTGCACTACTGCGAATGGATCCGCGGGTGGACCGACGTCTGCCTGCAGATCTACGGCGAGCTCTCCGAGCGTAACCCGGCGTTCCTCGCGCAGTTCGACGAGGAACCCACAAAGGAGCCGGTGTCATGACCCACCTGAAACCTGTCAACCGAAAGGCCGCGCGGATCGAGCGCGCCACCGACAATGATGTCGTCGCGCTCCAGCGCAGAGGCGGACCCGGGGCGGTGCCCCAGCAGCCGCACTTTCCGGTCGGCTGCTCGCTGGTGTTCTCGCCGGGCTGGGAAGCGGACCGGACCGGCGGCACCGCCGGCCTCTGCCAGCCGGTGGAGCGCGACCTGTTCGACTGCCACATCGGGTGCTACTGGCCCGCGCAGGTACCGGATCAACTGAATCATGCGCCGGACTGGACGAGCAAGTGCGCCGCCGCCCAGAAGGACTGGCGCAAGATCGATCTCATTTTCCCCTAGCAGGCTCGCTGGCTGGATCGGATTCCCCTGAGGGCTGACATGATTCGCAGGCTCGCGCTCCTCGTCCCGATCGTGGTTGCCGTGGTCGTCAGCGGCGGCGTGCTGGTCCATTCGGCCGACAAGCCCCGGCTGGTCGCGGGCAACGGCACGTTGATCATCGGCTCCTACCCCAAACAGTTCTGGATCATCGACGAAGCCACGGAGAAGGTCGTCGGCTCCATTCCCTACCAGTCCGGGATCCCCCGCCGGACGACGATGACGCGCGACCGGAAGCGCTTCTACACCGTCGAAGCGCAGATGGAGAAGCTGGAGATCCTCGACATCGCGTCGCGCAAGACGATCGACAGCTTTACCCTGAGCGAAGGCAACAAGAAGGTCCGGATCCGGAGCGTCGAGGCGGATCCGCTGAACCGCTTTCTCGTGATGGTGACGGCCTCGGCGACCAAGCTCGTCGACCGGTTCGAGATCGGCGCGCCCACCTTGATCCAGTACGACCTGAAGGATCACAAGATCGTGCGCACGATTCCGTGGCCGAACAACGAAGAGCGGCAGAACGCGAACATCATCTTCTCGCCCGACGGCAAGCTGATGTACCTCTTCACCGATCAGGACGTGCTCATCTACGAGACCGTCAACTTCACGCAGGTCGACAAATGGGAGATGTCCAAGCCTATCGAGGACGGCTTCGGCCGCCTCGAGTTCGCGTCGCGCGATGTGCTCAACGACGAGCCCGGCTTCTACACGTCGATCTTCAACGTGTCTGACCCGGTTCAGCACCGCCGCATGATGGGCATCGGCCGCGTGAACCTGGCGGCCAAGAGCGTCGACTTCTACACGCTCGGTCCCTCGACGCCGATGAGCTTTACGCTCGCACCGGGGCGGAAGGTCGCGTACGGGCTGTTCGAGGATATCGGCAAGTACGAATTCTGGAAGTTCGACCTGGAGCATCGCAAGCTGGCGGGCCGGACCGAGTTCAAGGGTCGGCCTCGGATGGGCCTCAAGACGAGCTCGAACGGAAAGGTCCTCTACATCTATGTGGCCGGCAACACGATCGACCTCTACGACGCCGAGACGTATCAGTACCTGCGCACGATTACGCTCGACGGCGACATGACGACCGATCTGTTCGTGCTGCCGACGCCGCCGGGCGCCATCGCCAGCAGCAGCGCAGGCCAGTAGGCCTGCAGAGGGCGACTCGCGTGATCGATCGCGATTTGCGGCGAGCGCTTCTCTTCATCGCACCTTACTGGCGGCGGCTCGTGCTCGTGCTCGCTCTGAGCGCGCTCAGCACGGCGCTGTCGCTCTACCTGCCGCTGCTCTCCCGCGATTTTTTCGACGTCGCGCTGATCGGCCGGAATCCCGCGATGCTCGTTCGCGTGCTGGTGCTGTTCTCGGCGGCCTCGGTCGCCAGCTTCGGCGTCAACTTCTTCAGCGGCTTGCGCTACACGCGCGTGTCGGCGGACATCCTGTTCGACATGCGATTGGAGATGTACCGCCACCTTCAGCGGCTCTCGCCGCGCTTCTACGCGCGCACGCGGCTTGGCGACGTCATGTCGCGCATCAACAACGACATCGGCGAGATTCAGCGCATCGCGGCGGAGACAGCGCTGGCCCTGGTCGGCAACGTGCTGTTTCTTCTCGGCACGACCGCCATGCTCGCGTGGCTCGATGTGCGGCTCTTCCTGGTGACGATCGCGACCACGCCGCTCGGCCTGTGGGCGCTAGTGAGGTACCGCGCCAGGCTCGAGGGCGAAGTCGCGACGCTCAGGCAGCGCAGCTCCGACATCGGGAGCTTTCTGATCGAGACGTTGCAGGCGGTGAAGCTCGTCGTCACGTCGAATGCCCAGGAGCGAGAGGTGACGCGGTTCCGCGAGCGCAATGCCGCCTTCGTGCGCGCGCTCATGTCGATGCAGCGCCTGACGTATCTGTCCGGCGGCCTGCCGGGCCTGATTCTCGCCGCGGGCACCGGCGCCGTGTCGGTGTACGGAGGCCTTCGCGTGATTTGGGGCGAGATCACCGTCGGCACGTTCATCGCGTTCATGGCCTACCAGATGCGCTTCCTGCCGCCGCTGCAGGCGTTGATGGAGATGTATGCGAACCTCGCGACCGTGCGCGTGTCGCTCGCCCGCGTCGCGCAGATTCTGGACGAGCCGGTCGAGGTGCAGGAAAGCGGGGCGGCGGCTCCGCTCGAGTCCGTGCGCGGCGACATCGAGTTCGAGGACGTCACCCTGTCGTTCGGCCGTGGCGCCCCGGCGCTCGATCACCTGTCCTTCAGCGTGCGCGCCGGCGAGGTGATCGCGATTGTCGGGCCGAGCGGAAGCGGCAAGTCGACCATTGCCGACTTGCTGCTGCGGTTGCTCGATCCGGATTCCGGGAGCATCCGGCTCGACGATCACGACCTCAGAGAGCTCGCCCTCGACGATCTTCGCCGTCATGTGGTGCTGGTGGACCAGGAGCCCTTTGTATTCCACACGACGATCGGCGACAACATCCGCTACGCCCGCCCGGACGCGTCCAACGATGAGGTTCGCGCCGCGGCGATGGCAGCCGGAATCGACGAGTTCGTCACGCGGCTCCCCGCTGGCTACGCGACCGTCGTTGGCGAACGCGGCTCCGCGCTGTCGGCCGGCGAGCGCCAGCGGATTGCGCTGGCGCGCGCGTTGCTGCTCGACCCGGCAATCCTGGTGCTCGATGAGCCGACCGCGGCCCTGGATCCGGCGGCGGAGCGCCACGCCCTGGCGGGTTACGAACAGGTGATGCGTGGACGCACGATTCTCGTGATCACGCACCGGATGGCGCTGGCCGCCTCCGCTGACCGTGTGCTCGTGCTCGGAGATGCCGGAATCGTCGAGCAGGGGGCGCCGACCGAGCTCCAGGCGCGCGGCGGTGCATTCGCGAGGCTATTTGGGTAAACTCCGCGCCTAACGGTTTTCTTCTGGGTCCCGGGTGCCGTCTGTGTCTGATCAGCCGTTCCTAGCCGACCGCACCGGAAATGGCGTCATGGTCGCCGTCATCGACAGCGGCGTGCACGCCACGCACCCCCACGTGGGCGGCGTGTCTGGCGGGTTTGCCATTCGCGACGACGGCACGCTCGCCGACGATTACGTCGATCGGCTCGGCCACGGCACGGCCGTCACGGCGGCCATTCGCGAAAAGGCACCCGCCGCCGGGATCCTCGCCATCAAGGTGTTCTGGTCCTCGCTCGCCACCAACGTCACGATGCTGGCGCGCGCGATCGATGAGGCCGCCGCACAAGGTGCGGACATCATCAATCTCAGCCTCGGAACCGCCGAGATGCAGCATCGCGACGCGCTTCAATCGGCGGTCGCGCGTGCGCGCAGGATGGGCGCGCTCGTGGTCGCCGCCCACGACGATGGCGGGATTCGCTGGCTGCCTGGCTGTCTGAACGACGTCATCGCCGTTCGGGCGGATTGGAACTGTTCACGCGACACGTACGCCATCGGCGTGGTCGAGGATCGCGCCATGATGGTAACCTCGCCTTTCCCGCGCGACATCCCGGGCGTTCCGCGCGAGCGCAACGTCAACGGCGTCAGCTTTGCCGTGGCGAACGCGTCTGGATTCGTCGCCCGCGCGCTCGAAGCCTCGCCTGGCGCCAGCGCCGTCGAAGTCCTGGCCAGGCTCGAAGGGGCGTCCCTCCCGCAACGGGCGCCGGTGTAGACATGGCAGTGCGCGTACCGAGCATGCGTGCCGCTCGATGGGCCATCACCGCGACGTTCTGTTTGTTGACCGCATCCACGACGGCGCAGGCTCCGCCCGACATCGAGATGTTGCTCGCGCGAGTTGGCCAGCGGATCGCCGACTACTACAAGCGCGCTCAGAGCGTCGTCTGCACCGAGAAGACGACCGTGCAGCCGGTCGGCCACGATTATGCGCCGGTCGGCTTCGCGCGAGTCACGGAGTACGAGTTGCGCGTCGAGCCGGATGACACGGGAGAATCGGCGGACGCCAAAGTCGTGCGGGAGCTGCTGCGCGTCAACGGCAAGCCGCCGCGCGAGAGAGACAAGAAGGATCGCGCCGGATGCACCGACGAGAACCCGCTGTCGAGCGAACCGCTGGCCTTTCTGCTGCCGTCGCATCGCTCGGAGTACACCTTCGTCTCAGGTGGATTTGGCAAGGGCAAGGATCGCAACACCGTCATCATCGAGTTCACGTCCGGCAAGCCCGAGGGCAAAGGAGAACTCGCGGAAGATCCCCGCGGACACGCCGACTGTTTCACCTGGTCGCTGCCGGTCGTGGTGAAAGGCCGCGTGTGGCTCGATGCGGAGACGTATCAGGTGGTCCGTGTGGAACAGCGGATGGCGGGCATCGCCGATCTCACCGTATCGGCGAAGCTGCAGCGCAAACACAATCTCGACAACAACATCGTCGTGGAGCGGCACGACACGACGATCCGCTATAAGACGGTGCCGTTCCACGATCCGGAAGAAGCGATGCTGCTGCCGGAGTCGATCGAGACGCTGATTGTCGTGCACGGCGGGCTCGAGTCGATTCGCAGCAAGCAGACATTCACGGAGTACCGGCGCTTCCTCACAGCCGGACGCATCGTCAAGTAATCACGCCTGTACGAACATCGACGCGTCCGCTTCGGCGACGAGGGAACCCTCGTCCGTGTTCATCCGGACTTCGGCGCGCGCCTTCACGAGGCGGCCGCGACGCTCCAGGGTCCATGCGCGGATGACGAGGGCGGATCCCAGAGGGACGGGCTGCCGGAAGCGCGCGTCGAATCGCGCGGTGAGCCCACCGGATCCGTGAAAGTACAGCGACCACCCGAGCGCTTCGTCCATCAGCGCCAGGAGCAGGCCGCCATGGAGCACCCCGGGCCAGCCGCCATGCTCGGCCCGGGCGATGTATTCGGCGCGGCTCCCGTTGTTGCCGTGCGGAGCGAAGGTCACCTTGAGGCCCGAGGCGTTACCGGGCCCGCAGACCCAGCATTGATCCGTCTTGGTGTCGAGAGGCACCATGGCATACTAACCGATTGGTATGTTATCCTCCAGGGAATGTTCGACACGAAAATCGCCGTCGTGATCCGCGACGATTTGGCGGTGTGGCAGAAGCTGAATGTCGTCGGGTTCCTGACCAGCGGCATCGTCGGCGCGCACGACGGACTGCTCGGCGCCCCGTACGAGGACGCCGCGGGCAACACCTACCTGCCCCTCATGATCCAGCCGTTGATCGTGCTGAGCGCCAGCGCAGCCGCCATCAACACCATCTATCAGCGAGCGCTCACGCGCGGGGTCCGCTTCTCGCTCTACATCGAGGACATGTTCGAGACGGGACACGACGCCGCCAATCGGGAAACCGTACGCCGGCGCACACCCGCCGACATGAACGTCGTGGGCCTGGCCCTGCGCGACGACAAGAAACTCGTCGACAAGATCACCCGGGGAGCGACGCTTCACGCGTAGGCCCATGAAAGGCGCGCCAGCCTCCCGAAAGGCTCGTCAGAGCGCGCGGACGCGCGAAGCGCTGGTGACGCAGTCGCTGGCGCTGGTCGCAGAACGCGGGCTTTCGAGGACATCGATCGATCACATCGCGAAAGCGGCGGGCGTCACCAAGGGTGCGATGTACTGGCACTTCGCGAGCAAGGACGATCTGTTCCTGGCGATCCTCGATCGCATCCGCGACCGGTGGCAGCACGTCGTCCACGCACGGGTTTCCGCGCGTCAGACGCCGACCGACCGGCTCAGTCAGTTGTTCGAGTCGTACGGCGAGCTCTTTCGGGAGTCGCCGGAGATTTGCCTGTTCCTGCAACAGGCGCTGCTCGATCAGCACAACCGGAAGCACTCGGCGCAGGTCGCCAGGGTGTTCGCCAGCACCGCCAGGTTCATCGCCGGCATCATCGATACGGGAAAAACAACCGGCGAGATCCGGCCTGAGGTGGATCCGATGACCATCGCCCACATGATCCTCGGAATGCTGGCCGGAGCCAGCCAGCAGGCGACAATCTCTCGGTCACAGCCGCTGCGGAAACTGCTGTCGGCGGCCAAGGCGATGACCCTGGCCTATGTCGCCCGCTGACGTCAGGATCGCTTCAGCGTTATCGAACCATCGCCCGTACGAACGCGGACCGAGCGACCGCCATCGCCGAGACGGCCGCGCAGGTTGTTCTTGCCAATGTTGCCGGTCACGTTCGTGAGGGTCAGATCGCGCATGTGGATCCCGCCGTCGCCAGTGTGCGCGTCGAGCTCAGCGCCGAACCCGTCCGGCACTTCGAGCGTCACCGAACCGTCGCCGGTGACGATGTCCCAGTCGGCTCCCGGGGTGCTGCCTGAATCCGCGTGGATCGTCACGCTGCCGTCCCCCGTGTGAACGCGAACGCTGGTGAGTTTCCCGTCGAGTTTGATCGAGCCGTCTCCGGTGTTGGCCTCCACGTCGCCGCCGAGCATCCGCCCGCGAATGCTCCCGTCGCCGGAACGGAGTTGGACGTGTCCGGCGACGCGCTCGATGTCAATCGATCCGTCGCCGCTCTTCGCCGACACGTCGGACGACGCCGGAACGGACACGATCAACTTCGCCGACCTGTTGTGGAAATGAAAGTTGAAGCCCGTGTGATCGCGCTTCGGCTCGCTCACGGTGACCTCTATGCGGTCGCCATGCTGCTCCGCCTTGACGTCGATCGCCGCCACGTCGTCATGGTCGCGCCCGCGTTTTTCGACGACCACCAGCACATCGGCTTTGTCCCAGGGACGGACTTCGATGGAGCCGTCGAACGTTGTCAGCGCGATATCGGGCTTCGCGGACACCGTGAAGTGCTTCTCGTCGCGCTCGATGTACCTGTTCAGGTCGGCGCCAACGATGTCGACGCAGCCAGGGGCGGCGAGCAGCGCGGCGAACGCGGTTGGCAGCGCCAGGCCTTTGAACGGGCGGACGCGTGAAGACATGGCAAAATCCTCCGCCCGGCTTAGACGGCGGCAGGCAGCAGCGTGTTCAAGGCGCTGCTCTGCCGGAGCGAGCCGGCCCCCGACCAGTTCGTGGCGATTCTAATCCAGCATTCGGGCCGGCGGCGCCGGACGGGCTGGAGTGTTCGCCCCGGACCCGCGCGCATAGACCAGCTGGCCGCCCACATAGGTCTGGACGACGGAGAATTGGGCGTCGAGTACCACGAGATCGGCGATGGCCTCGGGCATCAGCATCCCGTGGCCGAGAAGCCCGAGCTCACGAGCCGGACTGGTCGAACAGATCGTCGCGGCGTCTACGACGCTCAATCCGACCTCCGCCACCAGCGTCTGAAACGCTTTGTCCATCGTCAGGATGCTGCCGGCTATGGTGCCGTCGGACAAGTGTGCCGTTCGGGCACCTGCGGTGATCGGCTGACCGCCGAGCATCGCCCGCGAGCCGATTGGGAGACCGGCGGCCGCGGTGCCATCGGTGATCGCCAGGATCCGCGATGGTCGCTTCGCGGCGATCGCCGTCCGAATCAGGGCGGGGTGAACGTGTGCTCCGTCACAGATGATCTCGGCCGCGATCTCGTCCGATTGCAGCACAGCCCCAACCAGTCCGGGGGCGCGATGGTCGAGCCGCGGCATGCGATTGAACAGGTGCGTCGCCTGCCGGGCGCCGGCCGAAATTGCGGCGAGCGCCTCCTCGTACGTCGCTCCAGAGTGACCGAGTGAAACGTGATGCCCGCGAGCCGAGAGCCACCGTACGAGGTCGAGCCCTCCGTCGAGTTCGGAAGCCAGCGTGACGATGCCCACATCGGGCGTCGCGCGTTCGATCTCGGCGAGGATGTCGGCTGCGGTGAAGTCGGAGTGCTCCGCTGATACATTCGCGCCACGTTCGTCATCTGCCGCCGTCTGATCGTCTTCTGCCCTTCCTGCCTGTCCCGCCCGTCCTGCCCTCAGGATTCCGCGTGGGCTGCGCAGGCACGCGGACGGCTGAGCGCCGTTGTATTCGGGACTGATGAAATTGCTTTCGAGGTGCGCGGGCAGGACGCGCGCCGATCGGAGCACCGGTGTTTCGCGTGCACGCCGAACCTGATCGAGCACTCCGCGAAGCGCCGCCGGTCCGCACGCCACGATGGTCGGACAGAATGCCGTGACCCCGTAGCATGGGAGACGCGCGGCGATCGCGGCGACAGCGCCAGGGTCCGCGTCGAGCGTATCGACCCCATCGACGCCGTGCACGTGGACGTCGATGAACCCGGGGACGATGTAGTGTCCGTGAAACGCAAAGGCCGGGTGGTTTCCCGACGGGGCGTCGGAACGGATCTCGGCGATTCGGCCTTCTTCGATGACCAGCGTGCCGGGAGACAAGACCCTGTCGGGCAGCACCAGCGAGGCGCCCGACAGCACGATCATTGGCGCGCCGCGGCGGCCAGACGCGCGGCGCCCATGCTTGCGGCGTCGGCACCCAGCGAGGCGACCTCGATCCTCAGGGCATCCATGATCGATTTCGGCAAGCGCCGTGAGATCTCGGTTTTAACCGGTTCAAGAAACAGATCCGATGCCGACGCCATGATGCCGCCGAGCACCACCATTTCGGGGTCGGCAACGACCACGAGATTGGCGGCGGCCATGCCGAGATATTTCGCGGTGTCGCGGAGTACGGAGATGGAGACACCGTCGCCGCTGCGCGCGGCCTCCAGTACGAGGTCCATGGTGATCGCGGTCAGGTCGTCCTTGACGTCCTCCTGCACGCGCGATCGATCGCCCGCTTTGATCCGCCAGATCAAGCGCCGGACGATGCCCGGCGCCGAGACCTCGGCTTCGAGACATCCGGTCTTGCGATAGTCCTCGCGCTCGACGGGATTCAGCGACAGCCAGGCTACAGAATTGGCGCGCCCTCTGGCGCTGGTCACGGCGACACCGTCCCGGATCACGCCGCCCGTCGCGTGCTGGCTCACCGCAAAGAAGACCACATCTTTCACGCCGCGTGCCGCGCCGATCCATGCTTCAGCCACGGCAGCCGCCGTGCCGGACAAAATCGCCCCGTGGCCGTTGAAGGAACCGCTGGACCGCTGCGAGAGTTGAGCGACGGCTGCAGTGATCACCGGTGAGTCGGGGTTGGCGGCGGCGATGCCGACGGGGTGCGAGGAGGCGGCTGCCGCAGTCCGAACCTGTTCGAGCGCGCTGGCCGCCGCCGCGCCAAGATCGCCAGCGGCGTCGATCCGCGCGCGCGCAACGACGCGGCCTTGTTCGTCGACGTCAACCGCGAGGACGTGGTGCTCGTCCAGTTCGAGACCAATCATTGACATTCCTGAGATTTCAGATTGAAGAGTTCAGATTTCAGACTTCATTTCAGACTTCATTTCAGATTTCAATTTCAGACTCCGATTCAGATTCGAAAGACAGGGCCCACGAACGTTCCGAACAGTGACACGCAATTGATCGAGGGCGATGCCGCCTTCGCCAATCTGAAATCTGAACTCTGAAATCTGCAATCTCCAGATCAATCCCTGCCCCAGTCGGTGTTCACCTGGAGCTTACGGCCTGCCAGCGGCAGGGGCACCGGCTCTTCCCCATCGGCGGCCTGGAAAAGCGAACGATCGATGCGGTCGAGCAGGCTGGACAGCTGTCGTTCGTCGGGAGCCTGTATCACGAGCACGCCGCCGCACGCGTCCGGCGGAAAGCGCCGGTCGTCGAGATAGTCGCGATCCAGGGTGATCAGCGTCCGGCGCAGCTGGAATGCGAGCTGATAGTGCTTCACATCCGGTGCGCGCCGGAGATCGGCATCCTCGAGCACGAACAGCACGTCCCAGTGCAAACGCTGGCGCATATGGGCCACTAGCCCCGACGGCACGTTCGCATCAGCGTAGATCCGCGGACGCACCACCAGACGCTCGACGACCGGTCCCAGCTCTTCCGAAAGAGTCCCCACGTGTCAAACTTTTATGTGAACTTTAACTTTTAACTTCCGACTTCTGACTTCTAACGTGTTGAGCGGCCTTGGCCTCGCGCGTCAGAGCGGCCACGAGCTCGTCGCGCTTGTGGACCAGTTCCTTGCGCTGGCGGCGTCCGTTCGGGGAACCGACGGCATACTCGCAGAACAGCGGAAACGCGATGGTCGAATCGCAGTACGCGACCACGGTGTCGGGCAGCACTCCGGGATTCACTTTGCCCCAGCTGACCGCCTCGGCCGGCGTCGCGCCAGACAGTCCGCCCCAGACAACCGAGTCGGTCGTGATCTGGATGAAATAGTCGTTTCCGCCCTTGGGAATGCCGTACACCTCCCAGAGCGTCGGCTGCGCCTGCAGGTAGAAGTTCTTCGGCGAACCACCGCCCAGGATGACGCAGCCGTTCTGTTTGCCGGCCATCACAATCGCGCAAACCTCGTTCACGTCCTTGTTGGGATCGATCATGAACCGGCCGCCGTTCATCAGCTCGTGATAGGCGATGTTCATGCCTATCGAGCTGTCGCCGGGCGACGAGGTATAGATTGGCACGCCTGCCGCCGCCGCCCGCGCAACCACCGAGTACTCCATGCAGCCGGGGTTCCTGTCGAGCAGATCGAGGCCGAGGCGATAGTGGAACTCCGACGTGGCCAGGGGCCCGTCGAAGCCCGAACGGACGATGAAGTCGCGAATGTAGGCGTCGGTTTCGAGGAGGACGGTCGCCGGGAAGAGCACGTCGTAAATGCGTATGACGCCGTCTTCGTAGAGCTCGACATCGTTGACGAACGGCGATCCGCGGTGCAGCGTGAAGTTCAGGGCATAGTGCAGATCGTGATAGAGGTTGGCGCCGGTGGAGATGATGAAATCGATCAGGCCACGGTCCATCATCTCGATGACCGAGCCGCCAAGTCCGGCCGGAGTCATCGCGCCGGCAATCGTGAGACCGATCGTCGTATCGTTTTCAGGCGCCAGCATCTTCTCGGAAAAGATCTGGCAGGCCTCGGACAGACGAGCCGCGTTGAAGGCCTGGAATCCGTGGTCAATCAGATAGCGAATCTCGGGGCTGCCCTTCGGCCGGTAGTTGGCAATCGGCTTGCCCGACAGTGATTTCTGGAGGGAATGCCCAGGCGACCCGGGCGAGCGATACGGCAAGGTCTGCTCCTTGTTGGCGCGCGAAATAGCTTAACATCTGGAATTGTGACAAGCGAGTCGGATTGGCTCTGGTGGATGCTCGCGGCCTCCATCGCAGCAGCGTCAATCCTCTTGTTCTGGATCTGGTGGAAAGGCCGCCTGTTCGCGGAAGGGGACGTGTTCCGCGCGAGCCGCATCAGCTCGGGCAACCATCTGTTTCCCACCCAGGTGCAAATCACCCAGACAGCGGTGGTTCAGTACACCCCGCGATGGTTCGGCCGGCGCGAGGAAACGATTCACATGGCCCACATCGCGTCGGTGAAAGTCGAGACCGGCCTGCTGTTGTCGGACGTGTTCATCGAAACCAGCGGCGGGACCGACCCGATTGCCTGCCACGGCCACCGGAAGGCCGACGCCACCCGGATGAAAGCCCTCATCGAGCGGTATCAAACCGACTACTACCGGGGGGACCCCGCGAACCCTGTCGGAAAGCCCAGCACGAGCCGATAACCAGACCGCCTAAATGGACGATTTGACCTTCAGCGCGCGCCGCGCCAGCGCCGCCGCGAAAACGGCTGAACCGGCCGATCTCGACTCGCGATTCCGGTCCCTGGTGCAATCGCCCCTCCGGGCCGGTTTGCTCCGCTATTTGAGCTCCAGGCCCGATGAAGCCTTCGACGTCGAATCGCTGATGCAGACGTTCGGACGCCTGAAGCTCGACGTGGAAAACTGCGTCCGCGAGCTGGCCGACTTCGGCGTGGCGACGGTCATGCCCGGGAGCGCGCCGCCGCGGTACATGGCCGAGAGACCGGCCAACGAAGCGATCGCGGAGCTCCTCGATCACTTCCTCGAACGCCGCGCCGCGGTCAGCACCGAGGATCAGTCCCCGTCGGTTCAGCGCTTCCGGGAAATGATCGGCCGCGACGAGAAGATGCTGATTGTCTTCGAGTGGATCCGCACCGCGGCGAAGTCGGACATTTCGGTGCTGATCCTCGGGCCGACCGGATCGGGCAAGGAAGTCGTCGCCCGCATGATCCACGAACTCAGCCGGCGCAGCGTGGCGAAGTTCCAGGCGGTCAACTGCGCCGCGCTGCCGGACACGCTCTTCGAGTCGGAGATCTTCGGCTACGAGAAAGGCGCCTTCACGGGCGCACAC
>Ga0306921_10005110_pt1 | contig 13580 bp, 14 predicted proteins | sample sta12Cox44000080_FD_203760 | JGI IMG/M metagenome (GOLD analysis project Ga0306921, IMG submission 203760) | Lab enrichment of tropical soil microbial communities from Luquillo Experimental Forest, Puerto Rico - statoxic.12C.oxic.44.000.080 (v2)... | ecosystem: Environmental > Terrestrial >... | reverse complement strand
CTGCGCTGAAGCGGCTGACCGGCGGCGGCCGCGGCGGCATGGGCTCGATGTTCAAGGTGCTGGGCGTCTCGCAGCCGGACCTGATGACGCTGCCGGGCCTGAACAAACAGACACAGCTCGGAGCGTCCTGATGCTTGCCTCCCCCTTGCTTGCGGCGATTCCCGGCGTGCGTCATGCCTTTTTCACGCGCGAGGGCGGCGTGTCCGACGGCATCTATGCCGGTCTCAATGGCGGGCTCGGTTCGAACGACGATGCTGCCCGCATCCGGGAAAACCGCCGGCGCATGGCGGTTGCGCTCGGCGTATCGCCTGAGAACCTGATCAGCGCGCATCAGACCCACTCGGCGGATGCAATCGTCGCGACCGGCCCATGGCAGGGCCCTGCACGCCCGATGGCGGATGCAATCGTCACCGCGACCGAACGGCTTGCGATCGGCGTCACTACAGCCGATTGCGGGCCGGTGCTATTTGTAGATCCCAGCGCGCGCGTCATCGGTGCGGCGCATGCGGGTTGGAGGGGCGCGCTGAAGGGCATCCTGGAATCGACCATTGCTGCGATGGAGAAGCTCGGCGCCGAGCGCGGCCGCATGGTGGTGGCGATCGGCCCCATGATCCGCCAGCAGAGCTACGAGGTCGGTCGCGAGTTCATCGAATGCTTTCTCGATGCCGGTGCCGACCATGCATCGTTCTTCCTGCCGGCGCTGCGCAACGGCCACGCCATGTTCGACCTCGCCGGCTTCATTCGGTTGCGGCTGGAAAATGCCGGCGTGTTGATGATCGACGATCTCGACGTCGACACCTATTCCGACGAGCGCTTTTACAGCTACCGGCGCTCGGTGCATCGCAATGAGAGCGACTACGACCGGCATGTCCACGCCATCGCGCTGGAAGCCTGATCGCTGCGAACCCGGCAAATTCTGGGCGACGCAGCCTCATTTCGCTTTCGACCTGTGTCGTCCCTGCTCTAGACGCTCCTGCGATTTAGCGATAACGCGGACCCCAATGAGGGACGCGTCAATCAACCCGCCGCGCCGGACCGGAATCCGGGCCGGCCCTGTCGCGCTGCTTATCGCAACGGCGGCCGCGCTTGGCGGCTGCGCCTCGAGCGGCACCCCATCCGGCGCCTTTGCGATGGCGGCCGAAGCGCCCACGATCGCGTTCGAATCGATCGACGGCCCTCCGCCGCATGCTTTCGACCGCATGGTCAGCGTGCTCGACAGCGAGAGCAAGCTGCGCAATCTCTCGATCGTCTCGCGTGAAAGCGCGGCCGCCTATCGGGTGCGCAGCTATCTCGCGGCCCAGGTTCGTCACGGCAAGACCGTGATCAGCTGGGTGTGGGACGTCTACGACCGCGACCAGCAACGCGCGCTTCGCCTGTCCGGCCAGGAGCCGACCGGCAAGGCCGGCCGCGACGCTTGGGCTGCCGCCGACGACAATGTCTTGCGCAAGATTGCGCAAACAGGCTTCTCCGGCCTCGCCAACATGATCAATGGCACATCCGAGCCCGCGCCATCGCCTGCAAGCAGGGGACCGGCGGTCGCAAGCATCCCGCCGAGTGGGCGCTCAACCTCGACCCTTGCCGCCCTCGGCGATGGCAGCCATTAGCCAAACCCGGCAAGGAACGGCATTTTTGCCCAGGAAATCGCCGTCCGCGGGTTGCCAGCGGCGCGTTCCCCCTGATATTCCCTCGCTCATTGAGCGAGCCCGATTAGCCGGTTCCACGGAAAACCCGATATGCTGACCAAGGTCTCCAGCAACGCCCGGGGAGAAGCCTCGATGTCGGCCAAGAACGGCGCCATCAAGCTCGTTGCCGGCAATTCCAATCCGGTGCTGGCGAAGGCCATCGCCGACCAGCTCGGACTGCCGTTGACCAAGACCGTGGTCCGGCGCTTTGCCGACATGGAGATTTTCGTCGAGATTCAGGAGAATGTGCGCGGCTCGGACGCTTTCGTGCTGCAATCGACGTCCTATCCGGCGAACGACCATCTGATGGAGCTTCTGATTATCACGGATGCCCTGCGGCGCTCCTCGGCGCGCCGCATCACAGCTGTTATCCCCTATTTCGGCTATGCGCGGCAGGATCGCAAATCCGGCTCCCGCACGCCGATCTCGGCCAAACTCGTGGCCAACCTGATCACCAATGCCGGCGTCGATCGCGTCATGACGCTCGACCTGCATGCCGGCCAGATCCAGGGCTTTTTCGATATCCCGACCGACAACCTCTTCGCCTCGCCCTTGATGGTACGCGACATCAAGGAGCGTTTCGACCTCACCGATGTGATGGTTGTGTCGCCCGACGTCGGCGGCGTGGCGCGCGCCCGCGGACTGGCTAAGCGCATCAACACGCCCTTGGCGATCGTCGACAAGCGCCGCGAGCGGCCGGGCGAGTCCGAGGTCATGAATGTGATCGGCGAGGTCGCGGGCCATACCTGCATTTTGGTCGACGACATCGTCGACTCCGGCGGCACGCTGGTGAATGCCGCCGATGCGCTGATCGCGCACGGTGCCAACGAGGTCTACGCCTATATCACCCACGGCGTGCTCTCCGGCGGCGCGGTGACCCGCATTAACTCCTCGCGGCTGAAGGAGTTGGTCATCACCGACACCATCCAGCCGACCAAAGCGGTACGCGGCGCCACCAACATCCGCACGCTCTCCGTTGCCTCCCTGATCGCGGAGGCGATCAGCCGCACCGCGGCGGAAGAATCAGTGTCGAGTCTGTTCGACTAAAAATACCAAAAAATTGTGGGCGAGGCCGTCGGTACCCACCTATGATAGGTGAATCGACGCTGCGCACGGCGCACGCCTTTGCCGTGCTCGAAGCGCGAAGGTGGAAAAGAGCCGCCCCACGATGTCGCGCTCCACTTCAATCATGACCCGGCCGCGGCACCAGGTTCATGATGGTCCGCACATAACCGCCATCGACGGTGATCTCGTTGCCATTGACATAAGCCGAGCGATCGCTCGCCAAAAATGTGACGGCGTCCGCAATGTCCTGCGGCATGCCGATGCGCCGCAGCAGCGTCAGTGCGGCGCGACGCTCGGTGACCCCTTGGGGGTCGTAAAAGGACTGGCTCATGGGCGTGATCACCATGCCGGGGCTGACGACATTGCTGCGGACGCCCTCTGGCCCCCATTCGCTCGCAAGCAGGAGACTACAACCGATCGACCTGACAATCAGCTTTGGGATGCGGGCGCCACACCGTCCCGGGCCTCATGGTCGGCACGGCAAACACGGGATTGCCACCGCAATGCCCCGCGCTAAAGCCTCACTCGCGGCGCGGCCTGCGTCTCCAGCCTCCGACTAACGCGCGATTGTCGGCGATCGGCATGCCCGCTTTGCGGCCGAGAAAGGCAAAGCCCGTAGCGATCCGACGCACTGAGAGATTGTGAACCGTGTTCGACCAGAGCCAGGTGACGATTGCGACGGCGATCGCGACCACCAGGATCTGCTAGAGGATGCCCCGCCAATCCGGTTGTCCTAGCGACAGACCGGGCGGTTTCCGAGGCGAGAGGTCGGGCGAGGCTGTCGTCAAGGCAAGACCCCTCGAAGCGGTCAGCGCAATGTCGTTCCTTGATATTACTTCATATGTTGCATTGATGGGCAAATTGTGCAACAAATGTTTCATGGCCGCCGCCCAGCCGCTGAAATCGCAAGCCGTAAGATCCTCGCCCCTTTGCGAGCTCTACAGTGCGCTGCCGTCGCTGCCGGCCCGACTGCAGGAGGTCGGCCGCTTCGTCGCCGCTAACGACTATGACGCCACGACGCGCTCGATGCGCGATCTTGCGGCCGCTGCTGGCGCCGATCCCGCCACCTTCACGCGGCTTGCCAAGGCGCTCGGCTATGCCGGATGGGACGATCTGCGCGCTGCGCTGACGGAGGCGCGGCGGCCGTCGCAGGCCTCGCCCTTTTCCGATCGCGCCCTTCTGCGCCGTCACAGACCGTCGTCCGACGTCGCGCTGATCTCCACCAAGCTCAAAGCCGAGGCCGCGGGTGTCGCCTGCATTTCGGCGGACTCGATCGCAAGTGCGGCAAAAACCCTGCATTGCGCCCGAAAAATCTGGATCGCCGGATTTCGCAGCTGCCGCAGCGTTGCGGCGTTGCTCAATTACGAGCTGCGGCTGTTTCGCGCCGACACCGTGCAGCTGGTCGGCGGCTCGGGGCCCGAAGATCTCGATCTCGGCGCCTTCGCCGCCAACGAAGCGGTGGTGGTGATCGGCTTTGCACCCTATTCGCGTGCGAGCGTGCTGTCGGCCGATGCCGCAGGCCGCTCCGGCGCCGCGCTGATTGCGATCGCCGATTGCGCGAGCGCGCCGATCGCCGAAGGCGCCGATCATCTGCTGCTGTATGAAGCCGCTGCATCGCCGGGCTTCTTCCCGGGTCTCACCGGTGCGATCGCGACCGCGCAGTTGCTCGCCGCGGTGACGTTCTGGCTCGGCGGCGTAGCCGCAAGAAAAAGGCTTGGAGAGACCGAAGCGCGGCTTGCCGCGACCTCGCAATATGTTGACGGGAGAGGCTAACATATGTCTGCGCGTACGAGTCGCATCCTGCATCGGAGCCTGCACGCATCGCCTCCGAAAGCGGTTGGCGGCGATGGCGTCTGGCTGATCGCCGACAACGGCCATCGCGTCCTCGATGCGTCTGGCGGCGCGGCAGTGTCCTGCCTCGGCCATCAGCATCCGCGCGTGCTGGAGGCGATCTCCCGGCAACTAGCGAAGCTCGCCTTCGCACATACCGCTTTCTTTTCCTCGGAACCAGCGGAGGCGCTGGCCGATCAGCTTACGGGACAAGAGCCCGGCGGATTGACCTACAGCTATTTCGTCAGTGGCGGGTCGGAGGCGATCGAGGCTTCGCTCAAGATTGCGCGGCAATACTTTGTCGAGCGCGGCGAGCCGGAGCGCCGTCACTTCATCGCGCGCCGGCAGAGCTATCACGGCAATACGCTTGGCGCGCTCGCCGCCGGCGGCAACGCCTGGCGCCGCGCCCCCTACGCGCCGCTGTTGTCGTCGGCGTTCAGCCATGTCACCCCCGCGTTTTGCTATCGCGAGAAGCGCGAAAGCGAATCGGATGCGGCCTTCGTCGCGCGCCTTGCCACCGAACTCGAGGCCGAATTTCAGCGGCTCGGCCCCAACACGGTCGCGGCCTTCATCGCCGAGCCCGTGGTCGGCGCCACCGCCGGATGCGTGACCGCCCCGCAGGGCTATTTCCGAGCCGTGCGCGAGATCTGCGATCGCCACGGCGCGCTTTTGATCCTCGACGAAGTCATGTGCGGAATGGGCCGCACCGGCACACTGCATGCCTGGGAGCAGGAGGACGTCTCGCCGGATATTCAGGCGATCGCAAAAGGGCTCGGCGGCGGCTACCAGCCGATCGGCGCGATGCTCGCGCGTGCAAACATCGTCGATACCATCCGTGATGGCTCGGGCGCGTTCCAACATGGGCATACTTATCTTGCGCATCCGCTCGCCTGTGCCGCTGCGCTCGAAGTGCAGCACATCATCCGCGACGAACAGCTGCTCGTGCGGGTCAACGAGCGTGGCAAGCAGCTCGAGCAAAGATTGATCGAACGCTTCGGCAATCACCGCCATGTCGGCGACATCAGAGGCCGCGGCCTGTTTCAGGCGATCGAGCTGGTGGAAGATCGCGCAACACGAAAGCCGTTCGACCGCAGCCTCAAGCTGCATCAGTTGATCAAGCAGGCCGCATTCGAGAATGGCCTTGCCTGCTATCCGTCGGGCGGAACGATGGATGGCCAAAGTGGCGACCACGTGCTGTTGGCGCCGCCCTATATCGCCACACCTGACGAAATCGACATGATCGTCGACCGGCTCGGCACAGCCGTCGACAACGCGATACGAAACATCAATCCATGAGGGGAGGAGAGTGGGATGATGAGGATTGTCGTTCTCGCAACTGGCTTGCTGGTTGCGACCGCCTAGGCCGCGACGTTGGACCCAGCCAAGCAGCGCGGCACGCTTGGTATGCAGCGTAAGCACCGGCTTTGCCGCATTCTCGATGTTGGACGCGCAGGGCAATTTTCAAGGGCGTTGACATCGATTACTGCCGGGCACTCGCCGCCGGCGTGCTCGGCAATCCCACCAAGGTGAGCTATGTCGCGCTGACCGCGCAAAACTACTTTACCGTGCTGCAATCCGGCGAGATCGACGTGCTCTACCGCAACTCGACCGAGACTTTCTTGCGCGGCGTCACGCTTGGGTTGCGACAAGGCCCCGTTAATTTCTATGACGGCCTGAGCTTTGTGGTGGCTTGATGTACGCGATCCCGTTCAAGTAACACCGATCCGATTGGGTGTCGCCCTGATTGGCCGCGGTTTACTGCTGCGTTCATTCCGCTCGCGACGACGCCTTGCGTTCTCCGTCGCCTCCCAAAGCCGGTATCACACCACGACGGCGCGCAACACCGCAAACAGCCGCTCCACATCGGCGTCGGTTGTCCACACATGCGGCGTCACGCGCATGGCAGCGCCGCGTACCGAGACATAGACGCGCTCGGCTGCGAGCCGCGCCGGCAGATCGGCCAGAACTTTACCACGCAAGCGCAGCCCGAGATAGTGCCCGGCTCGCCGCTCGGTTGGTACGCTGTCGATGCCGAACTCAGCGCGGGCGCGTGCCGCAATGGCCGCTGTGCGGCGGGCGAGTGTCGCCAGGATGCGCGGCACTGTCCAATCGGCGATCAGCTCGAGCGAGGCGTCCGCCACCGGCATCAGAGCAAAATTGCTGCGCTCGCCGACATCAAAACGCCGCGCACCTTGTTGGAATTCACGCCGGTAGTTGACGAGGTCGGCAAAGTCTTGCGAACCACGGCGCGCAATCCAGTTGTGTTCGATCGGCCTTCCGTCCTGCCGGCGCGGCGCGACGTACAGAAAGCCGAAACTGTAAGGCCCAAGCAGCCATTTGTAGGTCGCGACTGCAAGATAGTCCGGGTCGATGCGACCAACGTCAAACGGCAGCGCGCCAACCGATTGGGTCCCATCGACACAAAGGACTGCGCCGACGCGTCGGCAGGCGGTGCCAACCGCTTCAAGATCGATGAGGCCACCGTCCGTCCAATGACAATGCGGCACCGCCACCACGCCCGTCGCGGTGTTGATCGCTGCGAGCAGAGCTGCCGTCCAATCGTCATCGCTGGGGCGTGCCACGGCGATGACTTGCGCGCCGGTGCGCTCGGCAAGTGCCATCCACGGATAGACGTTCGAAGGAAACTGCTCGGCAAGCATCACGATTGTCTGGGTGCGCTCAAGCGTGATGTTCGCCGCCGCCTGTGCGATGCCATAGGATACTGCCGGCGCAAAGGCGACATCGTTTGGTGCGGCATTGATCAGGCCTGCAAAGCGCGCGCGAACGGCCTCGCTGGCATCGAAGAACTCCTCGGACGTGATCATCCACGGCCGCGCCTTGCGAGCAAGTCCGCGCCGGCCTGCGGCGACCGACGCTTTGGGCAGCGGCGACATATACGCGCAATTGAAGAAGGAAACATCATCCGGGATATCGAAGAGATGGCGCTGACAGGGGATTAGCGTCGCCGCGATTGTTTGTGATGATGGCATTGGAGACACCGTTTGAGAGGTAGGGCCATGATGGCGCTGGCTTTGTTCGACAAAGTCACTCGGCCCGGATATCGCTCCAAACTAGCGAGGCCGACAGAAATCGCCAGCTCTGTCGCCCATCGCAGCCTGGGTCAGGAACTGAAATCGGCGGAGCGCGCCAATGCGATTCGCTTGCGGTCGCAGATCATAGCGGTATTGTCCGCTTCTGGTGCGCCCGGCCCTTGACTAGTGGATGCCGCGCGAGGCCCCGCAATCAGGCGCACTGATCCACTCTCACTCTCTCTGTCGATTTGAGAGGAAGGCTTGCTGCCGCGCCACCGCGCGATAGGGTAGTCACGCACTGCACCATCGCGAGCGAACCAGCCGCCGCCCCGTCCATGACATTGCTGTGTCTTAAGCCAGACCCAGGCGCTGCTGGAGAAGCCCGACTACTGGGCCAAGGTCTACCCCAACAATTTCCGCCCGGTCTGCTACACCGCGGACGGCAAGCTCTCCGATCGCACCAACGCCTTCCTCGACCGCTTAAAGAGCGCCAAGATCGAGATGGGCGATACGCTTTTGTGGTGGATCGCGATGGGCTACGACTCGCCCTACATGATCGCGGAAGCCATGAAGAATGTTGGCAGCGAGGCCCCGCAGGTCGTCGGCTATCTCAACAACCTCAGGCAATTTCCCGGTGTCTACGGCGACATCTCGTTTACGCCCGATCGCCACGACGGCTATCCGGACGAGGAAGTGGTCGAGGCCAATTCGCTCAAGAACGGCGCCTTCAAGATCGCTCCCGGCTACAGCTCCTAAAGCCGATGATCACGTCGATCGTCCTATCCGGCACGGCGATGGGCTGCATCTACGCGCTGATCGCCGTCACCTATAATGTGATGTTCTCTGCTTCGCGCGTGTTCTCGTTCACGGCGGGCACGCTCGGGATGCTCGGCGGCGTTTTGGGCTCACTGTTCATCGCCCGCATGGGAATGCCCCTTGTGCCTGGCTTTTTGCTTGTGCTTGTCGGCGGCGCACTAATTGGCATCGTCACCGAGATTGTCGCGGTGCGCCCGGTGCTGAGGAGCCTGGATCAGCACCTTTATGTGCTGTCGACGCTCGCGCTGGCGCTGATGATCCAGCAGTTCACCGCGATCGAGTGGAGCACGGAGCCGCTACCGTTTCCGCGACTGTTCGACATGCCTCGCGTCGAATTCGATCAGCAGTACTGGTTGCCGATGTTGGCCTGCGCTTCTGTCATCGCCGGTCTCGAGCTGCTTTATCACTACACCCTGATCGGCCACGCCTTTGTCGCCATCGCCGAGGACAATTACGCCGCGCGTGCGCTTGGCCTGCCCGAGCGGCGCCTGCGCATGACGAGCTTTGCGCTCGCGGGCGTGATCGGTGCGTTGGCGGGCTTTGCGGGCGGCGAAATGCTGCTCGCCTTCTTTGCCAATGCACCAATGCTGACCTTTTACGGCTTCGTCCCGGTCGCGCTCGGCGGCATGGGCAACAATCGCGGCGCCGTAGTCGCAGGGCTGCTGCTCGGATTGTTTCAGCAATCGGCGAATTTTCTCGTGGGCGGTATCTTCGCCTCCGTCGCGGTGTTCACTGTGTTCATCATCGTCCTGCTGGCGCGGCCCAATGGCCTTGTCGGCCCGAGTATGCAGCGCCGCGTCTGATGGATAGGAAAATCTCACGACCAGTGACACCATTGGGCCCGAACCGCGCGGACGTGCCCGCGCCTGCGAGCGCATTTGGCGCAGCGGTGCCGTTACTGGCGCTGCTCGTATTCGGGGTCACCTTGCCGCTGTTCGGTGGCGGCTATTGGGGCGTGATCGCGACCCGCGCCTGCGTCTATTGGGTGCTGGTCTCCGGGCTCAATCTCGTCGTCGGGTTCGCGGGACAGATCGCGATCGGCTGGGTGGCCTTGCTCACATTGGGGGCCTATACCACGAGCGTGCTCGCCGCCGGCAATGTCATGGTGGCGCTTCCGCCCTATCTAGCTCTTGCGATCGCGGCTGTGCTCGGCGCGATCTTCGGCCTGATTGTCGGCCTTCCTGCGCTGCGCCTGCGCACCTTCTATTTTGCCATCACCACGCTCGGCTTCGCGACGATCGTCACACAAGTGGCGCTCGCCTGGCAGAGCGTCACCGGCGGCGGCGTTGGCGTGCCCGGGCCGGTCCTGCCCGAGCCGTTCGCCTCGCAATGGGGTTTTTATTATTTCTGTTTTGGCCTTGCCGCGATCTGCACCTGGATGACCGCGAATATTGCCGCAAGCCGCTTCGGCCGCGCGCTGACCGCAATCCGCGATGCGGAGGTTGCGGCCGAAGCGAGCGGCATTGCAAAGCCAAAGCTCCTCGGAACCGTGTTCTTGTTCGCCGGCGCCGTCGCCGCCATTGCCGGCGGGCTGTTCGCCTCCTTGCAATCCTACATCACTCCAGATGCGTTCACGCTTGATCTTTCGGTGCTGTTCTTCATCGCCATCCTGATCGGCGGGCGCAGCTCCATTCTGGGGCCGCTGCTCGGCACCGTCCTACTCACCGTGCTGCCGGAGTTTGCAGCACCGCTGGTCGCATGGTCGACATTTCTCTATGCAGTGTTGCTCCTCATCATCGTGCTGGCAATCCCCGGTGGAATTGCCGAGATGCTGGATTTTGAGAACCGCCGCCCACTCGAAAGCGACCGCGCCATCGTCCCGCGGCCCGATCTGGTCGGGCGATTGCTCGATGCTGCGTCTGAAGCCGGCCCGCTCACGCTCGAACAGGTGGCGCTGAGCTTTGGCGGCGTGCGTGCGATCGATGGACTCGATCTCGAAATAAGGCCCGGCCAGGTGCACGGCTTGATCGGCCCCAATGGCAGCGGCAAGACTACGACACTCAACGTCATCTCAGGCTACTATGTACCGCAACGCGGCGCCGTGAGGTTGAACGGTGCGGCGTTGGCGCCGCTTGCGCGCGAGGCGCGCGCCCATAGGCGGATCGCGCGAACGTTCCAGACGCCGCGCATCGTTGGCTGCGCCACGGTGCTCGAGAACGTGATGATCGGTGGGACCATCGACGGATGTGGCACGTTCGTCGAATCGCTGCTGTCGCTGCCACGGCATCGACGAGACGAGACGATGTTGCGCACCACCGCCATGCTGGCGCTCGCCTCCGTCGGGCTCGAGCGACTTGCGGTGGTTCGGGCCGATCGGCTGCAACATGCCGAGCTTCGCTTCATCGAGATCGCTCGCGCATTGATGCTACGGCCAAAGTTTCTTTTGCTCGACGAGCCGGCGGCCGGTCTTTCGGCCGAGGAGATCGCGCGGCTCGCGACGCTGTTACTGGCGATCGCGCGCGCCGGCACCGGCGTGCTGCTGGTCGAACATCATCCAGACCTGATCTTCGACATCTGCGACCAGGTCACCGTGCTCAATCTCGGCAAGACACTCGCTGCCGGGACGCCTCGCGAAATCCGCTCGCATCGGGAGGTGGTCAATGCCTATCTCGGCGGCTGATCCGCTGCTCATTGTCACGGGCCTCGCAAGCGGATACGGCAAGATCCGCGTGCTCGCAGGTGTCAACCTCAAGGTGCACGCGGGCGAGGTTGTCGCGCTGCTCGGGCCCAACGGGGCCGGCAAAACCACGCTGCTGCGCGCAGTGTCGGGACTTTTGCCCCGGCAGGGCAGCGTGCATTTCGCCGGCCAGGATCTTGCGGGCTTTGGTCCGCGCGAGACGGTGAAAGCCGGGCTTGCTCATGTCGTCGAGGGCCACCGCGTGTTCACGCAGCTTTCGGTCGTCGACAATTTGATGTTGTCGGCCTATGACCTGCCGCGCCGCGAGCGCAGCGCGCGCGCCGAGGAGGTGCTCGCGCTGTTTCCTGAAATCGCAGTCAAGCGTCACGAGCGCACCGCGTGGCTCTCGGGCGGCCAGCAGCAGATCCTGGCGGTCGCCCAGGAGCTGATCCGGCGGCCGCGCCTTCTGATGCTCGACGAGCCCTCCGCCGGTTTGTCGCCGGTCCTGGTCGATCGCGTGCTCGACGTGGTGCAGCGGCTGCGCGAGGCGGGGACCGCGGTGCTCCTGGTCGAACAACTGATCGAGAAGGCGCTGGGCGTGGCCGATCGCGTCTACGCGCTGGCGCGCGGATCAATCGTGCTGGAATCGAGGACGAGCGAGGCCGACCTGCCGCAGCTTTTGGAGCAGGCCTATATGGCGACGCCCGCCCGTCACGCCTGAGATTGTATCGCGTCCGCGATCTTCTCGGCCGTCATCAGTACCGGAAAATTGGTGTTGGCGCACGGCACCACCGGGAAGATCGAGGCGTCAACCACGCGCAAGCCCTGCATTCCCTTGACGCGGCCTTGGGTATCGACGACGGCCATCGGATCGTCGGCCCGGCCCATGCGGCATGAGCACGAGGCGTGCCACACGCCGATCGTCGCCTTACGCACAAAGGCTTCCAGCGCCTCGTCGTCATTCATCACGTCGTCGAAGGTGAAACCCTCGACCACAAAGTTGTCGATCATGAAATGACGCAGCGCCGCCGGTCCGTCCATCAGCGCGGCGGCAATCGAGGTCAGCACCTTGTTCTTGGTGTTGACGACGCCGATCTTGCGCACGCGGTCGGTGTAGGAGGCCGGGAACGGCTTGTCGGTGACTTCAGCCACCGGCGCGCTCATCTGCAACGCCGCCATCTTGCGAAAGCCGCTCATCAGCCGCTCGAGGTCGCGCCGGTCCGACAGCAAATTGAACTCGACGATCGGTTCGGCAAGGGCATCGCGTGAGGCAAGCTTCACCTCTCCGGTCTGCGAATAGGTCTTGTTGACGAAGGTGAGCAACGAGCCAATCTGCGCGCCCACCGCGTGCCAAGCCGACTTGCTCATCACGGCAACGAACATGTCGCCCTTGGGCGCGCCAGGCAAGCCGGACGAATATCGCAGTCCGAGCTGGATGTGGCGCCTGGTATGCGCATTCATGCGCGCGCCGCGGCGGACGAATGACGACAGCGAGATCGAGGGATGATCCATCAGGCGCTTGCCGACGCCTTCGAGACCCATCACCACGGGAATGCCAAGGTCCTTGAGCTGCCCGACCGGGCCGATGCCTGCGCGCATCAGGTGCGCCGGCGAATGGATCGCGCCGCACGACAGGATGACCTCGCGGCCGCAAAATTCCACGTCCTTGCCGTCAACTCGCGCCTTGACGCCGACGCAGCGCGTGGCCTCGAACACTAACTCCCTCACTTGCGTATCGGTCGAAATCGTCAAATTCGCGCGCTTGCGGGTCTCGCGGTCGAGATAGCCCATCGCGGCCGAAACGCGCTGCTCATCTTGATTGGAGTGCGTGACCGGAAAATAGCCATCGACGAATTCGCCGTTCTGGTCGGGTAGGAAGGCGAAGCCCGCGAGCTTTAAGGCCTCGGCGACGGCGAGCGAATGTCGCGTCCAATGGTGTTGCGGAATGCGTCGGACGGGGATGCGGCCCTCCTGGCCATGGAACGGCCCGTCGAAATCGAGATCGCGCTCGACCTTTTTGAAATATGGCAGCACGTCCTTCCAATTCCAGCCAGCTGCGCCGCGCGTCTCCCATTCGTCATAGTCCGCCGGCGCGCCGCGATTGGCGAGCTGGCCGTTAATCGAGGACCCGCCGCCGAGCACGCGCGCCTGCTCGTATTTGCGCAAGGGCGGCCGCTGTTGGGGGTTGTTGTGGCTTATCACCTGGGTCGTGACCTTGAGCTCGCTCCAATGGAAGCGCGGATCGAAATAGGCGAGGCCCGAATAGCTGTCCCTGATTTCAGCGGGCTCCTCGCCGGGCGGCGTGTCCTGTCCCGCCTCGCAGAGGAGAACCTTGTTGGCGCTTTTGGCGGAGATGCGGTGGGCCAGGACCGATCCGGCAGATCCCCCACCGACAATGATGAAGTCGTACACGCTTGGCGTTTCCCCTCATGATGATGTTGCGAAGCTAGCCCAGCTCCGAGGCCGGGTCACGTCGGTCTCTTGGGTGACTGATTTGCAGCGCATCATGCCGGCGCATGCGGCTGCCACTCCAGATTG
>Ga0306921_10005109_pt1 | contig 13580 bp, 13 predicted proteins | sample sta12Cox44000080_FD_203760 | JGI IMG/M metagenome (GOLD analysis project Ga0306921, IMG submission 203760) | Lab enrichment of tropical soil microbial communities from Luquillo Experimental Forest, Puerto Rico - statoxic.12C.oxic.44.000.080 (v2)... | ecosystem: Environmental > Terrestrial >... | reverse complement strand
CTTTTACACCAACTTTCGGACGCGACCATCGCACGTGGCGACATTGAAGGTTTCCTTTCCTTCATCTCGCCCAACGTGGTGGTGGAAGAGCCGGACTTCTTGGACTACGGCGGAACCTATGATGGCATCGACGGGCTCAAGACGCTGTTCGCGAAGTTCGCAACCCGATTCGACCTCTCCGGCCTGGACTTCGAGCGCATCGTCGTCGACGGCAATTACGTGTGCGCTATCTGCCGTGCTCCAGTGCTCGGCACCAACAACTCCGTCGTCTTCATCGAACGGGTGTTGATCGAGGCCGATAAGGTGATAGGCCTTCGGGTGTACATGTACGACCTAGGTGGCCTTCTCGCCGTCGACTGACGGCGACGATCTCCCGGACAGCGGGCGCACTTTCGGAGTTGCTTTCACGCCCATATCGACCGGTGCGTGTCAGGCGTCATCAGCGCAGCGATCGATGTCCGCTGACCGGGCCGCGCGGTCTGCGGCAATTGTGTGTCGGCTTCATTAGTCCTGTGCCCTCACTCCTTTAGAGTCCGGATCCGTGAGCAGTCAAACGCCAGCATCATCAGCGATCGCCTTATCGCCCGCGGCATGGGTCGGTCGACTAATAGGTTCAACGGCTGATCCGACACAGTGGGGTGCCGACGATCGCTCCGGGGTTGGCAGCGCGGAGTTCGGTCGCCACCAGGGCATCTCCGGTAGCCGCAGTTGACTTGAGGGCGGCCATGAGTTTCGGGCAGCCGGTTCGGAACGAACGTGCACCCAACTGAATTGGGACAGCGCTTGATCGATTCGTTCGCATTTGGCCGCAATGCGCAATCGGATGTCCGCGGCGAGCGTTGATAGCCCTCCCAAACAAGAATTAGCGTGGCCAGTGTGACGAATGCATTACGCGATCCTTATCGAGTGGCGGTCTGGGGTCCAGGGACGGTCGGCGTCGCCGCTATCCGCGAGCTGATCTTGCTTCCGGAGACTGAGCTGCGAGCGGTGTTGGCGTACAGCGACTCCAAGAACGGAGTCGATGCCGGCACGTTGGCAGGTGTCGACCCCATTGGCGTCCAGGTGACAACCGATGTCGATGAGTTTCTGGCTACCGATCCAGAATGCGTGATCTACGCACCACGCGATTTCGGCGACTTCCGTGCCGACGACGACCTCGTGATGCTCTTGGAGAAAGGCATCGACGTGGTCACGGTGCTGCCCTACCAATACCCGTATGTCCGCGGAGCCGAGGTGTTCGACAAGATCGACGGTGCGGCGAAAAAGGGCGGCGCGACGCTGTTCGCCACCGGAATCAACCCGGGCTTCCTTTTCGAACGGGTCGCGCTGACCGCGACTGGCCTGTGCAACGACGTGCGGCGAATCTCGCTGTCTGAGTACATCAACGTCGAGCACATCAGCGGTGGTGCAGAGTTCTTGACGGTCATGGGATTCGGTATGAAAACAACCGACCCCCAGACTGTCGACGCTGTCGCCGGAACGGTCTTCAACTACCTGACGCCCTACCTGTACTACGTCGCCGATCAGACAGGCCTCAAAATCGACCGTCTCGAGCGGGATGATGAACACATCGTCACTCCGGTCGATATCGAGATTCCCGACCTGTTCACGCTCAACGCCGGGACGGTGGCCCTAGTGCGGTTCCGATGGACCGCATACAGCGACGACAACCCCGTGCTCAGTACGCAGGTGAACTGGTATGCGACTGACGCGATGCGCCCGGATGAGGCGCAGGGTCACGGTGATGACGTGTGGAAGATCGACATCGAAGGCCGACCCAGCTTGAAGCTCACTGCCGAGCTGTCCGGAACGCTGGCAGGAGACGCGGTCCACCCAGTCAACCCGACGCACCCATCAATGCTCGCCACAGCCGTGCCGGCAGTCCAGGCGATCGGCAAGGTGGTCGACGCCCCGCCTGGTGTGCTGATCCTTGACCCGCCACATTTCCATTGGAAGCGCGATCTCCGCGTTGCGACGGGGCGTCCGGAATTTACGACCACATCATCAGGAGGGTAATGCGTTGACCAGGCAGCTCAAAGTTGGAATATGTGGGCGGATGTTCCCGCCGGCTCAGGACGCGATAGCGTCGATCCCGCGTGTCGAGGCACTCGGATGGGATTTCATCAACTACCCGGACCAACTCAGCGGAACTCATCCCACGGGGATGCTGCAGACGCCGGCCCTCGCAGGCGATCCGTCCGCGCCCAGTGGAATGTATTCCGATATCTGGCTTGGCTCGTTCGAGATGTGCACTGCTGCCGCGGTGCTTACCGAGCGCCTCGAAATCATGCTGGCGGTGGTCGATCCACTGCGCCGTAGCCCAGCGTTGATGGCGCAGGAAATGGCGACTCTCAACCACCTGTCGAAGGGCCGCATCACGTTCGCGCTGGGTTCGGGCGAGGCCAAGCAGTTCGAGCCATACGGCGAGACTCGGGTCAAGCCGATCGGCAAATTGGAGGAATCAATACGAACCTTCAAGGCAATGTGGGAGTCTGGCGGTCAGCCGATATCGCGCGAGTCGGAATTCTGGCCGCTCAAGAATGCGGTGTTCCCCATCCCGCAGTACCAGGGCCGGAACCCCGAGCTGCTGATGGTAGGTGGGTCTGAGAAGCTGCTGCGCCTCACCGGCGAGCTGTGCGATGGCTGGCTCACGTTCATGCCGGGCGGCACGATGGACGATGTCGGCCTGCTTGCCGACATGATCTCGGCGGTGAAGGCGGCTGCCTCGGACGCCGGAAAGGACCCCGAGCAGATGCGCTTCGTGGCGCAAGTCTTCGCGTCGATCGCCGAGACTGACGAACGAGCTTGGGAGCTGGCCCGCAAGCCTCCCGTCGGCTGGTTGGGGGTGATCGGCGCCGCCATCGCCGGCGGAGCTGCCTGGAAGAAGTGGGGCTACGAGCACCCCTTCGGTGACTTCAACTGGGCCAAAGACATGGACATCACAAAGGTGACAGCTGAGCAAGCTGCGCAACTGGTAGAGAGCGTCCCGGACGGGGTCCTCGACCACACGTGCGTCTGGGGTTCGCCGGAGCGCGTCGCGGCGCGACTGCAGACCTACGTCGATGCCGGCATCAACGAGATCTCGCTGTTCAACTTCGCCGCCGCCGCCGAACCTGAACATGCGGCGCAGTGGAGCACGCTCGGTTCGGACATCCGAGAACGTCTCGGGGTCGCTCCGCTGAAACTCGACGCCATCTCAGCATCGGCTATCTGATGAGCGCGCATAGCAGCCGACGTCGCCTCGGTCGCCTCGCCGAGATGTTCTGGCCAGCTAGAGAAGCCGTGCCGGAATGACCGGATTGGTGAGCAGCCTGGGTTTCGACCCGTCGAGTGACTGGAGTGTGTTCCTGTTTTGCGCGATCTTCACGTTCGCGGTGGTGACGTTCCTGTGGGTGGTAGGCCTGTTCCAGTCCAGTCACTCGATGATGGACGGCTGGTACGGGTTCGCGTTCGCAGTCCCGGCCCTAATCGCCTACACGATCGTGGGGGCGCAGTCAGTCACCGCGGCGCTGCTGCTGTTCATGGTGATGCTGCACGGCGGGCGCCTCGGCTGGTACCTCGCGGCACGCTGGCGCCGCTACGTGCCGAAATACGGCGGCGACCCGCGTTACCTCGACTTCGTCAAAGACTTGTCGCCGGGCTACTGGTGGAAGAGCTTCTTCAAGGTCATGGAGCCGCAGGCCGTGATCATCGTGTTGATCGGCTCCCCAGTCGTCATGGGCATCCTGAAGAACCGCCAGGCCGACGGCGGCATCAACCTGCTCGCCTTCGTCGGGCTGGCGATGTTCGGTGTGGGCTTCTACTTCGAGACCGTCGCCGATGCCCAGCTGCAGTCGTTCCTCGCCCTCACCGAGCGCCCGCGCTACCTCAACACCGGCGTCTGGACCCACACCCGGCACCCGAACTACTTCGGCACGACCACCGTGTGGTGGGGCATGTGGCTCGTCGCCGTCGCCGGCAACCCCGACTGCTGGTGGACCGTCGCGGGTCCCATCGTCAACACGATCATGCTGACCTCGGTGCTGGGCTCGGCGTTCCAGGACAACTACATGGGATCACGACCCGAATATCAAGAACTCCAGCCGGATTTCGGTGACCGTCATGTCGTTGTAGCGAATCGCCGTGGTAGTGGCTTGTTTTGGCGCGGTGTTGGTGTCGGCGTCGCCACGTCGATCAGGCCAGCCGGTGCCGGGTGTCGCGGATCGGGTTGACGATGAGAACGGCGAACAGATGTCAAATCTCCATACGGGTCAATGGGATCAGATCCATCTCGGAATCCGGGCTCGCGGCGGCGGCTGGCTCGGTGACGGCGAGCACGGTGAGGAAGGCATGCGCCAGAATCGTCCAGCGCCGCCACGATTTCCAGCGACGGACCAGATGCTCGTCCAGGCCGCACAGGTGCATCAAACTCGGTGGGCCCGCCCGCGACTCCTGCTCGAGGGCTGTGAATATGGTCCCCAGGGCGCCGGAACGGTCTTATGATTAGACCTCTACAAGTCTCATTACTGCAGGTCAAGCACAGTTTTCTCGGTCGGGCTGACACGGCGGGCTGACACGGTCGGGCTGACAGGGTTGGGCTGACAGGGTCGGGCTGACAGGTAGCGGGGACAGGTAGCGGGGACACAGGTAGCGGGGACAGGATTTGAACCTGCGACCACTTGACCCCCAGTCGGACATGGGGTGAATTTTTTTGTCTCGCAATGGCTCTCGAAGCATTCTGACCAGCCGAAACCGTCTCAATGCGTCCCCCGCCTATTCCCCTTATTCGCACCCGCTTGTGACAATGCTGTGACAACGTCGGCGTCAAGGCGGGCCGTTTGCCGGAATTCCGACATCGTTTGCTGGAAATGGCCGGTGTCGTCTCGCATGAGTCGGTGCCGGCGGCGCATGCCGAACCGGTCCAACGCCGATACGGCTGTGAGCTGCAATAACATTGGTGGGCGTGGACGGTACCGGACTGCCGACCGCTGGTGTATAAATCCGAGCCCGACGATCCAACGCGTTTCACGCGGTGCGATAGCGTCTTGAAATGCCCAGCTCAGCGGCTAGTTGGGTTCCACTCTGTCTCCGGATTGTCGGGCTGTTTGTGCCCGTCTTGGCACACTCTTGGCACAACGGGGGTTTTCTCGTCAGGCGTTCGGCAGCGAGCGTGAAAGCGTTCTCCGCTGCCGCGAACGAGCTCCCGTTCCGTGTCCGGATCGGCGAGAAACCTCACCGAGTAGTAGGCGCTGCGGGTCTTCGCGCGTAGGCGGTAGGGACCGGCCAGTATCACGCCAGCTCGTCCAGATGCTCTGCGAGGTAGTCTTCCAAGACTTGCCGTGCCAAGGCCGATCGCTTGACGCCCCTACGTCGGGCCAGTTGATCGAACGCGTCGAACTCAGCTTGCGGCATCCGCAGATTCAGGGCAGGCGAGTGGGTGCTGCCACCAGACAACGACTTTCGGCCAGGCACTAGGTTTCGCAGACGAGTTGCGCGAGATAAAGCCGCATGGTGCAGCGACTCCTCGGCTAGGAGCGCTGCGCGCGCCTCGGTAAGACGCTCACCTTGGTAGTCAACTACCTCCTCGTCGAGGTCGATGTCCTCGATGGTGGCGTCCGGCCCGATGACGTAGTCCTCTGGGTTTGTCTTGTTCTTCATCACCACTCCAAGGGCATTGCGTGGAACACGATCAACAACTGGTCGTCCTCGGCGGCTACGAAGGCGAGAACCTCGGTCAGTCTTCCCTTCGTGTCGCGCCCGACGTAGAGCAAGCTGCCGTCAGGTTGGATTGTTGGCACCCCGCTGTGCCGCATGGCCGCCAGGATTCGGTGCTTGCTTACTCGGTGTTTCCGGGCGGACCTAGCAACCTTGATCCGTTGTACCACAACTCTATTGTGTCACACACTATCGACAAATCATAGAGGACTAGCGGATGACTAGCAAAGACGCGCGTGTCCGAACGGATGTCCATCGAGCATGGACATGGCCTCGGAGAGATCTCCCGCGGTTTGCATGGGCAGCCGGGACAGAATTCCCCCTGCGACCTCTGGGTTATGAGCTACGAACCCCGTGTTTCCCCATGTCCGCCAGGTCTCAAAAGTGCAGGTCAACCGCCTTCGGATATCTGGCCCGTTGCGCCACATCGCACCGGCCCTGGCCGGTTTCACTGTGTTTTGTTCCCAAATTCGTTCCCAAATGAGCCGGCTTGCGGGTCGCTCAGCAGCGAGGTGATCCTGGACCTCGGGCTTCCTTACCAACGTCGCGACCCCACGCTGCCAGGACCAAGCGAAATGCATGACCAGGCACGACAGGACCGTTTTTGAGCTGTCGGCCCCGTTGTTGGGCGTGCAACTGTCGTCAGGGTTGTCGTCAGAATTGTCCCCAGCAAAGCTAGGATTTGGCCGACGCTCCCGGCGCCGGCGATGGCGGCCTGAGCGGCAGAGCGGAGATCGCGATGCCACCGCTCATGGTGAAGATCTCGGCGCGCAATTCGGCTCTCGTTTGCCGGCGTACTTGGCGCCGGATCGCCGCTCCGGTCACATACGCGCAGATCGCGCGTGCGCGCGTCTTCGGCTGGGGTACATCGGCTGCTTTCAAGGCGTCGGCCAGAGCCTTGACGACCGCGTCGTCGATGCGGCTGATGATCTCGGCCCGGCCGGTGCGAACCGCGTCAACCCAGTAGTCCATCCAAACCACGATCTGCCCGGGAGGCGACTCGAAAGCATCGAGGTGCGCCTCCACGACCGACCAGAACCGCTCGGCGGGATCTCCACGCCCCTCGGCGGCGGCCCGAATGCGGCCAACGATGTCGTCGACCATCTCCCAGATGGCCGCGTCCACGATGGCGTCGACCGTCTCGAAGTAGTAATGGATCAGGCCGTTGTTGAAGCCGCCCTCTTGCGCGATCGCTCGGGAAGTGCAGCCCTTTATGCCATCTCGCCGCAGGACGGTCTGGGCCGCCTTTACGAGTAGGTGGCGCTTGGCGAGGTGGTTCGGCGTCAGCTCGCGGCCACGGTGAAGGGGTTCTGACATGTGCTTTCGGTTGGACGTCAAGGTGGACTGGCAATCCAGCTCATCTTAACGGCTCTGAGGAAGTGTGGGGCCCAGGGGATCCCGTGGCCCTCGGGTTTCGACCTACCCGGCGCCTCTAAGTTGCGCGAACGAAAAGCGCACAATTTGGTCAATTGTCCAAATAATTTGGTCAACTGTCTTGACTTGAGCGACGGCATCGACTAAGCATTACTTCAACCAGTGTGAGGAGAAGCGAGATGGGACGTGGCGTGGTAGAGACGGCGGTGCTCGTGGACAACAACCGGCATCTGCCCTTGACGATGCTCAGGGATAGGGTGCGGGCGTATGACGCCTGTGGCGTGGTCGACGAGGTGATGATCACCGACCAGTTGACGAGCTGGTTCCCGCGCGACATGTGGACCCCGGAGAACACCGGCCTGGCAACGATGGTGCCCGACGTCGATTCGTTCCCTGACCCGTTCGTGGCCGCAGCCCTGTCGCTTGACTCGACGGAGAAAGTCGGCATCTCGTTGGCGACCGACGCCGTGCGACGCGGGCCGGCCGAGCTCATGCAGTCGATGCTCACGCTGGCGAATCTGGGTGCAGACCGATCCATCACGCTCCAGCTCGGCGCGGGCGAGCGCAAGCAGTGCACGCCGTTCGGCTGGAAGCGCACGGAGGGGATCAAGCGCTTTGAGGACCAACTGCGCTTTATCGACGAGTTTTGGAATACCGATGGGCCGGTCAATATGGAGGGCAATCACTGGAACTTCAGTCAGGCGTGGATCGGTGGCGCCAAGCCCAAGCGCCCGCGCGTGTGGGGCTTAGGCGGCGGCCCCCGCCTTTTTGACCTCGCGACGACCTACGCCGACGGGTTCGCCACATCAGTACCCAGCTCCTGGCCGACCGCGGAGATCGCCGCGGAGACGATCGCCGCGCTGCGGCGGATGGTTGAGGAGAAGGGCCGCGATCCCGAGAGCTTCAAGATCGGGATGTGGGTCGAGTTCCTGCTTTACGACGAGGGCGACGAGAAGCTCGTCGAGACCGCGCTCGCCAACCCGCTGGTCCAGTGGATGGGCATCCTGTTCGGGCGCTTTCCACACGGGGCGTGGGAGGCCGAGGGTCTTCCCTTGCCGCTGGGCGACCCCGCCTGGCACTACTCGACCAAGTACGAGCCGATCAGGTGGAGCGCCGCCGAGGTTAACGAGATCCTGGAGCGGACCCCGCGCGTTCAGTTCGAGAAATGCTTCAAAATCGGCACACCGGCGCACATCGCCGAGCAAATGCGGCCCTACATCGAGGCCGGCGTCGACTGGATCATGCCCACCGACTTGATGAATTTCATCCTGCCGCCCGACCAACTGGAGGCGGCAGCGCGACGCGGCATCGAGCTGTGCGGGCTGCTTAAGCAGGGCGACCGCCACATCGCCGGGACACCGGCGTGACGACCAAGATCCGCAAGGGCTACGTCGACACCAGCGACGGGCAGGTCCACTACCAGACCTGTGGGCCCGGCTCGGGTGATCCCATCGCGCTGCTGCACATGACCGCCAGCGCCGCCAACTCCTACGACGCGCTCATGGAGGAGCTGGCGGGCAGCCACACCACGATCGCATGCGACACAGTCAACTACGGCCAAAGCTTTCGCACCGACCGGGAACCGTCGATTCTCTACGCGGCATCGGTGTGGCTCGAGGCGCTCGATGGACTCGGCTTCGAGCGGTTCCATGTCCTGGGCCACCACACCGGGGCGTCCATTGCGGTGGAGATGGCAGTCCAGGCACCGGAGCGGGTGCGTAGTCTGATCCTCAGCGGCCTCGTCTACACAACAGAGCAAGAGAACGCGTACCTGGGCGAGCATTTCATCCATGAGAACCCGATCAGCAACTACGGGACCCAGCTCATCTGGGCCTGGACACGCGTCATCACGACGATGGACGGAGCGGATCTGCCCGCGGAGTTCAAGCACCGCGAGACGGTCGGAACACTCGTCGCGGGCGAGGCGTGGAACTGGGGCTATAAGGCCGTCTTCGCCTACAACCCGATCGAGCAGATCAAAAAGGTGCAGTGCCCGATCTTCCTTGCCACCGGAGAACTCGACCGCCACACGATTGGTTTCCACCACCGCCTCACGCACGACCTGCCGCACGCGAAGGTGCTCACGCCCGAGGGCCGCGGCGTTGACTATCTGGACACATACGCCGCCGAGTTCGCGCCCCACCTCACCGAATTCATCGACGGAGTCGGCGAGACGGCCGAGGGGGGACGAGATCAATGAAATACGGGTACAAGGCGTCGGCCGAGCAGTTCGGCCCGCGTGAGCTGCTGGACTACTGCCGGCTGGCCGAGGAACTGGGGCTGGAGACGATCGCGATTTCCGACCACTTCCAGCCGTGGCGGCATAAGGGTGGTCATGCGCCCAACGTGCTGCCGTGGCTGGGCGCGATAGGCGAGCGCACCGAGCGCGCGTTGCTCGGCACGAGCGTGCTGACGCCCACGCTGCGCTATCACCCCTCAATCGTCGCCCAGGCGTTCGCGACGCTGGCATGCCTCAACCCCGGGCGCGTGTTCCTCGGGATCGGGACCGGCGAGGCCATGAACGAGACACCGGCAACCGGCGCGGAGTTCCCCGGGGCCAAGGAGCGAAGGATGCGCATGGCCGAGGCGATCGAGCTGATGTGCAAGCTGTGGACCGAGGAGCGTGTCGATTTCGCGGGCGAGTACTACACCACCGAGCGCGCCACGATCTATGACCGTCCCGACGAGCCGATTCCCATCTACGTGGCGGCGTCGGGGTCGTTGGCGGCCAAGCTCGCGGGTCGGGTGGCCGACGGGTTGATCTGCACATCCGGCAAAAAGCCTGAGCTGTACGAAGAGCTGACCGCCAACCTCGAGGCGGGCGCCGAGGCCGCCGGTCGCGACGCCTCGGCGATCGACCGGTTCATCGAGATCAAGGTTTCCTACGACAGGGACCTCGAGTACGCGCGCGAGGCGTGCCACTTCTGGGCGCCACTGGCGCTCAAGCCCGACGAGAAAGTGGGCATCGAGGACCCGATCGAGATGGAGAAAGCCGCCGACGCGATCCTCGACCGCGCCCATACGCGCTTTATCGTCTCCAACGATCCCGACGAGGTCGTGGAGAAGATCGCCCCCTACGTCGAGCTCGGGTTCACACACCTGTGCTTTCACGGCCCCGGCCGTGACCAAGCCCGCTTCCTGCGCCAGTTCTGCGGTGAAGTTCTGCCGAAGCTCCACGACCGGTTCGGCACGGGCGCCGCCACGTTAGCAGCAGGACCGGCGGCACCCGGTGCGGGAGTCGGTGAGGTGTTCATTGTGAAGGACGGACGCGATGCATGAATCAGTTGTTCGACGTACCAAGCTATTCGGTGCCTGGTGCGGTGTTGCGTACATAGTCGTGTTGCTCGTCGGCTGGTTGGCTGTCGGCGGATTCTTCCCACTCCATAGACCTTCGGCCGGTGCCGACGAGATCGCGACATTCTTTCGCGATCACGGGATCCGCATTCGACTCGGCATGGTAATCGTCATGTGGGGTGCAGCCCTATTCATTCCGTTCACGGCAACGATGGCTGACTTTGTCGCACGTTTCGAAGGCCGCAACGGGCCACTGACCCGGATGATGACCTTGGCCGGGTACTCCAATGCCATGCTGACCTTCTATCCACCCCTGTGGTGGATCGTTAACGCCTATCGCGCCCAACAACGTTCGGCGGACTTGACCTACCTACTCAACGATGTCGCGTGGCTTCAGTTCATCGGCGGTGTGTCGTTGATCATGCCGATGTACGGTGTCGTTGCCGTGGTGGCATTAGCGGACACAAGCGAGAACCCGGTCTTTCCACGATGGTTTGGCTACCAAAGCATCATGACGTTCTTGCTCCTCGTGCCCGATCAGATGTTGTTCTTCTTCAAGACCGGCCCGTTCGCCTGGAATGGTCTCATCGGATTCTGGATCCCGCTGACGGCGCTTGGTAGCTGGTTCATCACCATCTTCATCCTCATGCGCCGCACGCTGCTGCAGGAGATGCGCACATCTGAGGGTGAATTGTCCGCCGCTTATTAAGGGGTCGGCGGTGGCGACGTCTCGCCAGTGCCAAGCGGGCTCGAATACGAGACTGCGACAACGTCGGCGTCATCGAGCGCGATGCAATAGTCGTTTACACGCGAACCACCGCACACAGGAAGGACGCAATGTTATCGCCGCAGGGGAACCTCACGCTTCTCAAACACACCTCGTGGAGCGGGTTCGTCTACATCGCGTGCCTAATGGTCGGCATCTGGCCGCTGGCCCGATTCTTTCCGTCCCAACCACCGAGCTGGGACGCCGAGCAGATCACCCGCATCTATCACGACCACACCGCCACCCTCCGCGTGGGCATGGTCCTGGTGCTAGTCGGGTCGATGTTTTACGTGCCGTGGACGGCGATGCTGGCCAAGCTCATCGCGCGCGTCGAGGGAAAGCCGGGGATCCTCACCTACTCCCAGATCATCGCCGGGTGCACCAACGTGTTGCTCACCGCCTACCCCGCCGGGTGGTGGCTGACTGCGGCGTTTCGAGAAGACCGCGACCCCAAGCTCGTGCAGCTGCTCAACGACATCGCCTGGCTGCAGTTTCTCGGCGTGATCGCGCCGTTCTATTTCGTGGTCATCACCATCATTTACGCGTCATTCGCCGATGCCGACGACGATCCGATCATTCCGCGCTGGGTCGGCTGGTTCAACGTGCTATTCATGTTCGACCTCATACCGCTGAGCATCATCTTCTTCTTCAAGTCCGGCCCGTTTGCGTGGAACGGACTGTTCGGCTTCTACCTGCCGTTCGTCACCTTCTTCATCTGGTTCTTCGTCATGACCTATACGATCCGCCGCTCGCTGCACCGACTCGACGACCTGCCCGAGGATCGGCCTTCGCTGCCGGCGTTATGAGGATCGCGCGTGTCGCGATCGTGAAAGGACCGTCCCGGGCTCACAGGACGGCGCCAGCATCCATCGCCAACGAAACCACCTCCGTCTCAAAAACGTTCGGTCGTTACAACGCCAAAGCTCGCCACCGAGTGGTCACCCCGCCGACCAGCCGGGCCGGGCACGGTTGTCAGCGCGAACTCAATCAGGAGATCCTCGACTGCATCGCCGCGGTGATGATTCGCGGACCCTGGCTCAGTGATCCGTCATATGCCCTTGTGGGGCGACTACTTTGGACGCTGAAGGACTTCGTCAACCCTTACTTCTACGGCCTGGCCGACGGCATGGACGCGCTGCTGTGGCCGAACGCCGTTGGATGTCAACGCTTTTATCGTAAATTTCAGCCTGATCCAATGTGATCACAGCGCGAGAGGGATTCCTGATATGCACCAACTACTGAGCGACCTCGGCGTCAACGCCTCGAGCGATCTGAGCGTCTTCCTGTTCTGCACGATCTTCACTTTCGCGGTGGTGACGATCCTGTGGGTGGTCGGCCTGTTCCAGGGCAACCACTCGATGATGGACGGCTGGTACGGTTTCGCGTTCGCGGTACCCGCTTTGCTCGCCTACCTGATCGTCGGCGCGCAGTCGGTGACCGCGGCGCTGCTGCTGTTTATGGTGATGCTGCACGGCGGCCGGCTCGGCTGGTACCTCGCGGCACGCTGGCGCCGATATGTCCCCGAGCACGGTGGCGATCCGCGCTACCTGCGTTTCGTCGAGCAGATGTCCCCGGGCTACTGGTGGAAGAGCTTCTTACGCGTGATGGAGCCCCAGGCGGTGGTCATCGTGCTCGTCGGAATGCCCGCCGTTGTAGGCATTCTCAAGAACCGAGAGCCCAATGGGGGCATCTCCCTGCTTGCGTTTGCCGGGTTGCTCGTGTTCATGGTCGGGCTCTACTTCGAGACCGTTGCCGACGCCCAACTCCAGTCTTTCCTCGCCCTGGAACAGCGTCCCCGCTACCTCAATACCGGGGTGTGGACACACTCTAGACACCCCAATTACTTTGGCACTACGACGGTGTGGTGGGGCATGTGGCTGGTCGCCGTCGCTGGTAACCCCGCCTGCTGGTGGTCCGTGATCGGCCCGATCCTCAACACGATCATGCTGACCTCCGTGCTCGGCTCGGCCTTCCAGGACAACTACATGGGCAGCCGGCCCGAATACCAACAGCTCATGGTCCGCACCCGCAGATTCCTGCCCCTGCCGCTGTCACCGGGGGCGATCGCACGAAACCACGACCGGTTGGCCTCCCAACGCGCCAACGCCCTACTCACCGAAAGCGATTCCTCGTGAACTACGACGCCATCATCATCGGCGGCGGCCACCACGCACGACTGGGCCGGCCGCACCACAGCTCGGCACGTCCTCAAATCACTGTCGAAATCCTTATGGAGCCGTGACGGCCTCGCCGGCGGCATGAACCAGCACGGACCCGGGTCGCAGCGCATGAGCCGCAGCTTCGGCCCTCACAGAGCAACAGCAACCAAAAAAATCGAAAGATGACATGTGAATGGGGGGACCCCCTCGGCACAGACGCTCGTTGATATGGGCGTCGGAGAAATGTTTCAGGAGCTCGAGGAGGTCCCGATGACGATGGTAGGCGGTCTGGA
>Ga0306921_10005106_pt1 | contig 13586 bp, 12 predicted proteins | sample sta12Cox44000080_FD_203760 | JGI IMG/M metagenome (GOLD analysis project Ga0306921, IMG submission 203760) | Lab enrichment of tropical soil microbial communities from Luquillo Experimental Forest, Puerto Rico - statoxic.12C.oxic.44.000.080 (v2)... | ecosystem: Environmental > Terrestrial >... | reverse complement strand
GCGCGGCTGGGTCCATTTCAGTATGCGGTCACGTTCTACGTTTGCTGTGCCGGCTTGCAACCCGCTTGCTGGCATGCACTGGAAGAATCGCTGCGCCGATTGCTTACCGATCTTGCGAAACCGCGGGACACTCTTTGGGGAGTTTCTCCGCTCGTGGTCGACGGTTTGGTCATCCGCTGCCTGGCTCACAGCGGCCGTGACATTTTGTCCGGGCTGCACTCGATCTGGGCGCATGCAAAGCGTCAGATTTACAATCTGGAGGCAATTCCACCGCGCAAGGTCTATTGATCGGAGGCGGCTATGCATCTGAATCCCCAAGAGCAGGAAAAACTGCTGATCGTGGTGGCCGCAGATCTGGCCAGGCGGCGGCAAGCCCGCGGGTTGAAACTCAACTACGTGGAAGCGGTGGCAATTCTGACGGCTGAAGTGATGGAAGCGGCCCGGGATGGGAAAACCGTCGCGGAAATCATGAATGGCGGCACAAGAATTTTGTCGCGCAGCCAGGTCATGGAAGGAATCCCGGAAATGATTCACGAAGTGCAGGTCGAGGCTACATTTCCGGATGGTACGAAACTAGTAACGATTCACGACCCCATCCGGTAGCTCTTTTCGGAGGTGAAGCGATGAAGCCCGGTGAGTATTTCCTGGACCCAGCCGCCGTCTCGGTCGAAGCCAATGCGAAACGAAGAGCCTTTCGACTGCCAGTAAAGAATACCGGCGATCGCCCGATCCAGGTCGGCAGCCATTTTCATTTCTTTGAAGCCAACGATGCGCTTTCCTTCGAGCGTGCAGCGACTTACGGGACCCGGCTGAATATTCCCGCGGGTACAGCAGTGCGGTTCGAGCCAGGCGAGGAAAAACAGGTGGAACTGACTGACTTTGCCGGCCGCCGCGTAATCCACGGTTTTGGCGGCCAGGTTTCCGGCAGCCTCGATGACGACAAAACGCGCGAGGTGGCCCTGGCAAAAATCGGCAAAGCCGCAGGCTCACCGGGGAAAAGGAGCAAGAAACCATGAGCCTTCAGATTCCCCGTAGGACATACGCCGACCTTTACGGCCCAACGGTTGGCGACCGCATCCGCCTGGCGGATACGGAACTCATCATCGAAATTGAAAAGGACTTTGCGCACTATGGGGACGAGATCACTTTTGGAGGGGGAAAGGTGATTCGTGACGGCATGGGTCAAAGCAGCACGGCGCTGCGCGAGTCGTCTCTTGGTGCTCTGGACCTGGTGATTACCAACGCAGTGATCCTCGATCATTGGGGAATTGTCAAGGGCGACATCGGGATAAAGAACGGCCGGTTTGTGAAGGTAGGCAAGGCAGGGAACCCGGATACGATGGAGGGTGTTGACCCGGAGCTCGTCGTCGGCACGGCGACGGAAGTCATTGCCGGCGAGCATTTGATCGTGACGCCGGGCGGCGTGGACAGTCATATCCATTTCATCTCGCCGCAGCAGGTCTATACTGCTATTTCCAGCGGCATCACCACGATGATTGGCGGTGGCACAGGTCCCGCCACGGGGACCGCGGCCACAACATGCACTCCTGGCGCGTGGAATCTGGCACGCATGTTGGAAGCGGCGGAAGCATGGCCGATGAATTTTGGTTTTCTGGGCAAAGGAAACGCCGCGACGATGGCGCCGCTTGCCGAGCAGATTGAAGCCGGCGCGTGCGGGCTGAAACTCCACGAAGATTGGGGCACGACTCCAGCGGCGATCGACGCATGCCTGCGCGTCGCAGACGATTTCGACGTTCAGGTTGCGATTCATACCGACACGCTCAACGAGGCTGGTTTCCTTGAAACGACTGTAACTGCGATCAACGGACGAACCATCCACACGTATCACACGGAAGGTGCCGGCGGCGGCCATGCACCTGATATCATCCGCATTGCCTCGTTTCCCAACATTCTTCCTTCGTCCACAAATCCCACGCGGCCCTTCACCGTCAACACAATCGCCGAGCATCTCGACATGCTCATGGTTTGCCACCACCTGAATCCGCAGGTGCCCGAAGACGTGGCCTTCGCGGAGAGCCGCATCCGGCCTGAAACGATCGCGGCGGAAGACATTCTTCACGATCTCGGTGTGATCAGCATGATTTCCAGCGATTCACAGGCTATGGGACGCATCGGGGAGGTTGTACTGCGCACGTGGCAGACCGCGCACAAGATGAAAGTGCAGCGCGGGCCGCTGCCTCAAGACTCCGCACGCAACGATAACCAACGCGCAAAGCGCTATGTGGCGAAGTACACCATCAATCCTGCCATTACCCACGGCATGGCCACCGAGATTGGCTCGATTGAGCCGGGAAAACTTGCGGACCTGGTGCTGTGGAAACCTGCTTTCTTTGGCGTGAAACCGGAAATGGTCGTGAAGGGCGGATTTATCGCCTGGACTGCAATGGGCGATCCGAACGCTTCGATTCCCACGCCGCAGCCAGTGCTCTATCGCCCGATGTTCGGAAGTTTCGGAGCCGCCATGGCGAAGACCGCCATCACGTTTATATCTCACACGGCAATGACTGCGGGTTTGCCGGCTAAATTAGGCCTTAAGAAGTTGACGCGTGCCGTGAGGGACTGTCGGAACATAGGCAAGGCGCAGATGCTACACAACAGCACAACCCCAAACATCGAAGTGGATCCGGAAACCTACGAGGTGCGCGTTGACGGTAACCTGATCACCTGCGAGCCGGCGGCCGTTCTTCCGCTAGCCCAGCGGTATTTCCTGTTCTGACCCTTCCTTCTCCTGATCGCGCGACGGTCCCTTCGTCTTGCTGCCAAACAAATGTATCCTCGGTGGTGAGCATTTCCGCCGAATACTTCGAAATGCGGGAGAGTCCCGTGAAAAGGTCGCTCGCTCCAGACTCGCTGCAGGATATTTTCGGTCCTCTGCAAAAAGCGCACCGGGAGTTTACCGCGCAATACCCCGGGCCGCGCGGAGACCGCCAGCCCGTGCATACCGTGTATGGCGGCGCGCACCTGTTTCGCGCCGACACCGCTGCCCGGCTCGGCGAGAAGGCCATCAAGGTACTGAACGAATACGCTCCGGACTTCCTTAGCTTTGCCAAAGCCATCGATCTTCCTGGCGCATACGATGTCGCGCTGGATGGCCTAACAGCGCTTTCCAACGCCATCAAAAAAGACCCTGGCGCCGCACGCAAGGAACATCCCCAAGCCTGGTTTGCCTTTACCCTTTACCACCGCGTGCTCGACAAACTTCATCGCGAACCGGTCGAGGATTTCCGTATCGATTTTGAGGACGGCTTCGGCAACCGGCCCGACCCAGAGGAAGACCGCTACGCCGCGGCTGCTGCTGCCGAGTTGGCGAAAGGAATGACCGAAAACTCGCTGCCGGCGTTCGTAGGCCTCCGCATCAAGCCGTTTAGCGAGGAGCTCCGCGCACGCAGTATCCGCACACTGGATATTTTTCTTACAGAGCTCATAGGAAGGTCGGGCGGAAAGCTCCCTGAGAACTTTTTCATCACCCTGCCGAAGGTCACAGTTCCGGAGGAATCGGCGTCGCTGGCGGCCGTTTGCTCGCGGCTTGAGTCCGCGCTACATCTGCCCTCAAGAACACTGAAGGTTGAGTTGATGATCGAAACACCGCAATCGATCTTCGACCAACGCGGCCAAATCAACCTGCTTCCCCTCGCCAATGCGCTCGACGGGCGATGCGTAAGTGCGCATTTCGGTACCTACGATTACACCGCCGGGCGCGGGGTCACGGCAGCGCATCAACACATGATGCACCTCGCCTGCGATTTTGCGCGTGAAGTGATGCAGGTGGCCTACGCCGGCACAGGCCTCTGGCTCTCGGACGGCGCGACAAACATCCTGCCTGTCCCGATTCACTCCGCTGGAGACGATCCTTCCCAGCTGTCGGTTGTTCAGATTGACGAGAATCGCGGCGCGGTGCATCGCGCTTGGCGAGTGCACTATGAGCACATTCGTCATTCGTTGAAGAATGGCTTTTATCAAGGCTGGGACCTGCATCCTGCGCAGCTTGTCACGCGCTACGCCGCGGTCTATTCCTTTTTTCTCGAAAGCCTTGACGCGGCTTCCGAGCGTCTCCGGAATTTCATTGAGAAGGCGGCGCAAGCGACGCTGGTTGGGGAAGTCTTCGACGATGCCGCCACCGGCCAGGGCTTGTTGAACTTCTTCCTCCGCGCAATCAATTGCGGCGCGATCACCGCCGCGGAGGCACAGAAACTAACGACCCTGTCCGCGGAGGAATTGCGCAGCGCGTCGTTTCTGAAAATCCTCGACGGCCGGACAAAATGAGCGCTTGATCACTCGTTGCGAAGTGTTGCTTCGATCAGCCCATGAGGTTCATCGGTGGGCAGGAAGATTTCCTTTGCGTTTTCCATCCCGAAGGCTGCCAAGTCAAGAAGATTGTAGTGTTTGTTCGGCAGCGAGAGGCGGATCTCCTGAATCGACGGAAAGCTCTCGAGCACCACTTTACCCATGGCGTACAGGGTCTGCTGTAACGATTTGCTATTGTGTGCGGCAAACGCTTCAAGTAACCCCTGGCGAACACCTTTCCAAGTCCCGTCAAATTCCGTTTTTTCTGTGCGATAGAGCCAGTTCGCGCGAACAACTGTCGCTAGTATGCGGTTGTGATCTTCCTTGAGTGTGGTGAACTTGTCCCGCACGAACCCTTCGAACTCCGAGTCTGTCGTTTTCAAAACAACCAGCCCTTCGACCCCTGCGTAAAGGGTCCTTCCTGAGCGGGATGCAACGACCTGTGCGATGCGCTTCTCCTCGCCGGATCTTGTGAACGTGTGGGGATGCGCTTGGCCATTGACCGCGAACCGGCTCCAAAGAGTTTCCTGGATTTCGATACAGGCTCGGCTAACCTGCGCCTGAGTTGACAGGAAATGGTCTGCTAATCGCAAGCCGAACGCTTCCGGTGAATCGATCCGCTGCTGTTTTGCCAGAGCGTACACGGTGTTTTTCATCGTGTCGGTCGGCAAAACCTTGCTATTGTCGCCCATCGTGTGTGCCGTTTCGAAGTCGCCCTCGAGACGGATGCCGAGCGTACATTCCCTGATCTCGTGGCGGTCGGTATGCCGCGTCACCTGCAGGATGCGTACGCGCTGTTTGCCATAGTTGTTTTCGCCAAGACGAATGGCCATCGATCAGCTCCCACGATAGGTGGAAAAACCAAACGGACTCAAAAGCAGCGGAATGTGATAATGCTTCTCAGCATCGCGCACTTCAAAGACAACGGTCACCTGAGGATAGAACCCCAGGGTCTTGCGCGCCGCGAAATAAGCTCCAGTGTCAAAGGTCAGACGATAAGTGCCCGCCAGCAAGTTTTTTCCCGCGGCCAAGTCTTTCAGCCGCCCGTCCGCATCCGTCGAGCCGTGACCTTCTTCCTTCCATTCGCCGTCCGTCATCTTTGCTTCCAGCAGCACCGGAACATTGGCAGCGGGGCGGCCCAGTGACACATCCAGAACGTGTGTGGTGATTTTGCTCATGGCACGAGTAGTTTCTGCAGGCGAAGCCGCATGATTTTCCGCTGCTCCTCCGCAGCGGCGCGCAATTCCGCTTCCGGGAGATTCGACATGCGTCGCCGCAGGGACATCAGAATTTCGTCGCTGGTCTTTCCTGCGGCGCATATGAGAAACACGTACCCGAACTTCTTGGCATAAGTCCGGTTTTCCTCCGCCAGTGCTGCCAGGACTTCGGGCGCCGCAGCCTTCATTGCGGATTGTTCTTTCGCCGACCAGCCGTTGGCTTTTGAAGATTGCTTGGCTCTAGCCCGCTTGCCTCCAATGGGTGGGTGGTGGTGAAAGGCCTCCAGCCAGTCGTTTTCTCTGAGCCCTTCCCAGATTTTGTCGGCGGCTGTCAGCAACTCTTTGTCCGTTGCAAACGGCCTGCACTTCGCCATCGCCGCTGCCCATTTTCGTGACCCGCAACAATCCAGAAACCCCTTGATGGCCTGATCTGGCTGTAACCGGTTCAGGCGTTCTAGCCCATCACCATCGCCGGAGGAGGTTTCTGGCTTGCCGAAAATCCGAAGACGGCTTACGCCCCCATCGGGATAGATCTGCAGTCGCACGTGGGTAACAACACCCGCACTTTGAACATCCCTGAAAATATGCCGATTGTTCGGCTTAAGCTTTGTTTGCGGCAATAGTTCTCGCCAGGAGAGCGATTGCGCGTTGGATGCATTGACAGCCTGTCTTCCTGAATCTGCTGCATCGAGCGAGCAAGAATCAGGATAATTTCCTTTAAAATGCGTGGTGTCCAATTCCGCACGATGAATCGTCCCAGGCACACCTAGTTTCAGGATTGCCCAGTCGTGACCGGGACCGCGGCGCCTTTTGGTTTCCCACCCATCGCCCATATTTTTGGCACGATAGGGCATCAGCAAATTTCGCGGAGCGCCGTAGTGCTGATCGCTCGAAGCGACGGCACTCCCTCCGTTCTCGACTGCCACCAAATTGATTTCACCACGTACGAATCGACTCCTATCGTTAACGGCCTCGCCATGAACCCGCAGCCGCGCAACACCCCCGTCCGGATAGATCCGCAGCCGCAGATGCGTGAAACGCAGGGGACTCTCGACCGGAAAGAGATTTTGCGCGTTCCCCTTCAATTGTGTTTCCGGAATGATCTGTGTCCAATGCGCCTTTTCCCCGTTCAGTCGCCTCTTCTCATTCCTGAACGGAGGCTTGGCACCCAAATCACAACCTTCCAGCGAAAATCGCTCCGGATAATTGCCGGTAAAAAAGCTCGTGTCCACCACAATTCCACGGATGACTCCCGGCAGCCCGAGGCGAATAATGCACCAATCGTGTCCTGGCATCCGGCGCCGGCGTGTCTCCCAGCCGTCCATCCACTTGCCACGCGAGGTGTATCTGCCCTCGACAAAAACGGGCTTCGATTCTTTTAACAGGTTTTCCTTCGGCGCAAAAAATTCGTCGTTCGCTTCCAAGACGCGTCCACCCAAGCGTTCGGCCACAAGGTCGGCAAGTTGTGTGAAATCGGTCATTCGCGTCCTCGAAGCAGAACCTTCCCCGCAGGTGCGGCTTGAAAGCTCCCGCGATCGTATATTCTCGCGCCGCGCAGGAAGGTGGCCTCGACTGTACCCATAAGCTCGCGCCCCGCATAGGGCGTGATCTTGTGCCGATGCTGCAATTTGGACGTCTCTACGAGAAACGTTGCATTCGGATCCCACACGGCTAAATCGGCATCGTAGCCCTGAGCAATGGCCCCTTTCTTGTGTTCCAGCCCTGCCAGACGAGCAGGACCTCGACATAGCCATTTAGCCACGTCTGAAAAAGAAAATCCGCGCTTCTTCGCCTCGGTCCATACAGCGGGCAGACTGAGTTGCAGAGAAGCAATTCCTCCCCACGCGGCAAAGAAATCTCCGGTTTCCTGGCTCTTCATTGCCGGAGGGCATGGCGAATGATCGCTAGCAACGAAATCCACCGTTCCATCGCGCAACGCGTCCCACAACGCTTCCCGATTTTCTTGCTCTCGAATCGGCGGGGCGCACTTGAATTGGGTCGAGCCATCAGGAATTCCCTCCGAGGCGAACGTCAAATAATGCGGGCAGGTCTCGACGGTCACCGAAACTCCTGACGACTTGGCGTGTCGAATCCGGGGTATCGCATTGGAAGAAGAGAGGTGCACGATGTGGATCGGCACACTGGTTTCCACTGCAAGGCGCAGGAGCAGATCGATGGCCTCATCCTCGGCGGCACGGGGCCGCGACTCGAGCCAAGTCCGATGCGATTTTCGCGACATCCCTGCCACCAAATGTCGCATTGCGTGTTCGATCGGGCCGGGAAGCTCGGCGTGCGCCAGCAGAGGCCCGTTCAGGGCCGCCAACTCCGCCAAGGCAATTTGTAGATCGTCTTCAGAGACCCTGGCAAATTCCGGCACTCCACTTTCGACCAGAAAGCACTTGAACCCGAAGCATCCGGCTTCCCAAAGACCGCGCAGTTCCTTGGAATTTCCAGGAACAGTGCCTCCCCAGAAGCCCGTATCGACCCACAATTGTCCGGAAGCCGCTCTAAGTTTTCTGTCGAATGACGCGACGCTGGTGGTTGCTGGAATACTGTTCAGCGGCATTTCGATCAGAGTGGTGATGCCCCCCGCGGCAGCCGCGCGCGTCGCGGTAGTAAAACCTTCCCATTCGGTCCGGCCGGGTTCGTTGATATGGACGTGCGTGTCGACCAGACCGGGCATCACAACGTGCTGGCCTGCCTCATAAAGAAGGCATCGGTAGTCAACATCTTCAAAGGGTTTGAGCGCCGCAATGCGGCCGTCACGAATGTGAATCGAAGCGGCGTTCTCACCTACCGATGTAATGACACGTCGTCCGCGGACAATCAAGTCGGGATTGCCAGCAGAAGGATCGGATTGGGTCGAAGAAGGTGGCATCATTCGTCAGGCGGAAATGATCTCACAGAATTCTGCAAGCAGATTCTGCGCGACGCGTAGCCGGTAGTGCGCCGTCGACCGAATATCGTTGATGGGCGCGATTTCCCGGGCAAGAGTCTGCTGTGCGGCACGAATCACGATGGGAGTCGGCCGTGCGCCACGCAGGGCCTGTTCCGTTTCGGTAGCCCGCAAAACGACGGGAGCCACGCTTCCCAGAGCAATGCGCAGGTCGCCAATTTTGCCACCTTCCATGCGAGCCGTCCCGGCAAAGCAGACCTTGGAGATCGCTTGTGCCCTCCGCGCGCCTACCTTGCGATAAAAGTGCATCCAGCCATAGGTTCCACGCGGCAGGCGAATGGCGCGAATCAATTCATCTTCATGCAAGGAGAGTTGTTTGTAACCTTTCCAAAAACCATGAAAGGGAACCACGCGAGTGCCGCTCGGGGAAACCAGTTCGAGTTCCGCGTCATACACCAGCAAAGCCGGAGGAGTGTCCGCCGCAGGCGACGCGTTCGCGATATTGCCGCCAAGGGTACCCCTGTTTTGCGTGGCAATGCTCCCGGTCTCGGCGGCAGCGCGAGCGAGCAACGGAAATTCCCGCCCAAGTAATTCATCGCGGCGTACTTCGGAATACGTAGTCAACGCCCCCAACGCCACGTGAGTCGAGCTGGCAGCGATGCCGCGCAGGTCGGGAATTTTCCAGATGCTCAAAAATTTGCGGTGCGGCAGTTTTCCAGCTTCGAGGAGCACCATCAAATCTGTTCCACCTGCAAAGGGCTTCCACGCACTAGGCTCACTTGCCATGCGTTGCAAGGCAGCTGCCAGCGTAGGCGGCGCCTCCATCTGGTAGTCAGGAACGAAGGCTCTCATGCGTCTTGCCCCCGCTTCCTGGTACGGCAGGCTTCCACAACCGACTCGAAGATCTTCGTATATCCGGTGCACCGGCAGAGATTTCCCGAAAGCCCTTCGCGAATTTCTTCGTCGGTTGGATCCTTGTTTCGCTCGAGCAAGCTGGTGGCCGCCAGAATCATACCCGGCGTGCAAATTCCACACTGAGCACCGCCGTGTGTGAGAAAAGCCTGCTGCAAGGCACTGAGCTGTGCGGAGTGAGCGACTCCCTCGATCGTGCGGATCTGGGCGCCTTCCGCTTGCAGGACCGGGATCAGACAACTGTTCACGAGCGAACCATCCATTTCGATGGAGCAGGCTCCACACTCGCCTTCGCCGCAACCTTCCTTCGTGCCCGTCAGTTCCATTTGCACGCGCAATGCATCGAGCAGCCGCTCCATTGGGTAGGCTTCGAAAGAGACCGCTTGGCCGTTGACCTCGCAATGCACGCGGATTTTGTCGTGCGAATCAGTCATGCAGATTCTCCAACAGTTCCATCAGTTTTTCCGGGGTCAACGGAATCTCCTTCACGTCAATTCCTGTGGCGTTGGCAATCGCATTGGCAATCGCCGGAGCTGTTCCGTCCAGGGGCAGTTCGCCGATACCCTTCGCTCCTGCAGGACCGCGCACGTAAGGAAGCTCCTCAAAGTAAACGCGAATCTTTGGCACGTCCACGGCCGTGGGCATGATGTAGTTGGTCATCTGGCCATTAGCCATGCGCCCGTCTTGCCAGACTACATTTTCATATAACGCGTAGCCGATACCCTGGGCCACGCCACCTTCAATCTGCCCGGCAGCCAGCACCGGATTGATGACCTTTCCGACCTCCTGCACTGCGACGAAGTCTTCCACACGAATTTCCGCCGTGCGCGTGTCCACGCAAACTTCCACAACATACGCCGCCCACGCGTAGGCGCCATACGCGTCACCCCGATAACGTTGGTCGTCCCAATGCAAATCCTTCGGATGCTGGTACTTCACGAGCGCCTTCAACTCTCCGAACCGCTCAATATATTGACGGCAGGCATTTGGAAATTCAGTCTGCGTGTAGTCCGGCCGGATCAAGCCGGCATCGAACAGCGATTTCTGAATCGTCAGCGCCGCGGTCTCCACCAGTTTTCCGACGATCATCGTTGTTCGCGAAGCCACTGTCGGGCCGCTGTTGGGTACCAACGACGTGTCCGGTTGCAAAATTTCGATCTGTTCGCAGTCCAACTTCAGGGCTTCGGCCGCGATCTGCGCGAATACCGTGTTGGTTCCCTGCCCCATTTCCGTGCTTCCCGCGAGCACTTGGACCTTACCTTCCTGGCTGACGGTCATCGATGCTTCCGAAGCGAGATATTCTTCGCCGGACCCCGTGAATCCCGCACCGTGGAGAAACGAAGCGAAGCCAATTCCTCGCTTGATGACATTGTTCCGGTTTTCTCGACCAAAACGCGCGCGCTTTTCGTGGTAACCGCTCAGCTCCAATGCGCGATCCAGCAGTTTGCCCATCTGGACTTTTTCCTGCAGGACTTGACCGACCGAGAGCGTTTCCCCTTCTCGGACAAAGTTGCGCCGCCGCAATTCCTCCGGCGAAATGCCGACCGCTTCGGCAACCCTGTCGAGGTGCCGTTCGAGCGCAAACACGCTTTGTGGTGCGCCGAAGCCGCGGAAGGCGCCTTGCGGAGGGGTATTGGTGGCAACCGCGCGGCTGCGAATTCGCACGTTCGGGCAGCTATACGGCCCGGCCGCATGAATTGTGCCCCGTGACAACACTACGGGAGAAAGCGTTTCGTATGCTCCGCCATCGAGCGTGAAATCAATCTCCATGGCTATGAGTTTTCCATCGCGCATGACGCCCGTGCGGTGGCGCGTTCGCGAGGGATGGCGTTTCGTGGTCGCCACCATGTCTTCGGCGCGGTCGTAGATCATCTTCACTGGCTTGCCGGATTTCCACGCCAGCAGCGCCGCATGCCCCGCGATCATCGAAGGATACTCCTCCTTGCCGCCAAATCCCCCGCCGGTTTCCGTCTGCACCACACGCACTTGTTCCTTGGGCAAGCCGAACAATCGCACCAGCGCCTTGTGCACGTAGTAGGGACACTGCAAAGAACCCCAAACTGTTACGCCGTCCGAGGGACTCGCTTGCGCGATCATCCCCTGCGGCTCGATATATAGCTGCTCCTGCGCACCGGTCTCATATTCGCCTTCCACGATAAAATCGGCGAGGCTCCAGGCGCTGTCTATGTTTCCCTGCTCCACCTGATACGACTTGAACACATTGTCCTCGCCCCAGATAATCTGTTTTTGCGCCAGCGAGTCTTCCAGGGTGAAAACAGGAGGCAAAGGATCGATATCGAATTGCAGCGCGCGCCGTGCTTCCTCAAGGAGATATTTGTCAGGATGTGCCAGCAGCACAACCGCTTCCTCCGGGTGATTCACAACCGAATCGACGAGGCAGGGCTGGTCCTCGATTAGCAGAGCGATGCAGTTCTTGCCGGGGATGTCTTTCGCAGTGACAATTGTGAATTCGTCCCAAGGGATCCCGGGACCGAATCGAATTTCGCGAATCTTGCCGCGAGCCATCGGACTGCGCGCCGTCACTCCATGGATCATTCCAGGGAATTTTATGTCGTCCACATAACGCGCGCGCCCGGTGACTTTTTCGCGGCCTTCTTTCCGCTGAACCGATTTCCCGATGTGGAGGTTGCCCATGATAATTTGCGAGTCATTGTAGCGTACACCCTTGCGCAGTTCGCCAGAAACCTGGCCAAATCATTGGCCGCCCGCAACGGAAAAAGGAAACTCTCGAACGCACAGGATAAGCATATTGGTGTTGCTATTTGCTCACTACCGGGGCACCCTGAAACAGGACCAACCAACATGTCGGCCGAGTTCATGAGACGCGCGATTGCGCTGGCGATGGAGAACGTTCGTAGCAATGGAGGAGGCCCCTTCGCAGCCGTAATCGTGAAGGATGGCCGGATCATCGCGGAGGGCGTCAATCGCGTGACCACCACGAACGACCCCACGGCCCACGCCGAAGTGGTCGCCATCCGGGAAGCCTGTCGCAGACTCGGCGATTTCCAGCTTTCGGGCTGCGATCTTTACACCACTTGCGAGCCTTGCCCTATGTGCCTCGGGGCCATATATTGGGCGCGGCCGGCGCGCATCTTCTACGCCAGCACCGCCTCGGATGCAGCATCGGTGGGATTCGATGACGCGTTCATCTACGAGGAACTGAAGATTTCCCATCCCGAACGCCGCCTGCCGATGAGCCAACTTCTGCGCGAAGAATCGCTGGAAATCTTCTCTCTGTGGAAGCACCACGAAAACAAGACTCACTACTGAGAGCAGTTCTCCATCCCGACGGTCCGCTAGAACCTTGTGGTAGAGTGCCGCTATTCTGCACTATCCATCTATCAAGAGGGCAACCCCATGGCGACCCAAGCTGAACAGACCAGCGAACAATCGTTTCGAATTCGCCGAGCAACTCCCGACGATGCTGAAATTTGCGGGCGAATCTGCTTCGAGGCGTTCGGTACTCTCGCCGATTATCACAAGTTTCCACGGGACTTCCCCGGTCCGGAGCTTCCGATTGGTGTCCTTTCCAGAATGTTCTCGCATCCGGGTTTTTTCTGTGTTGTCGCCGAACAGGATGGAAAACTCATCGGGAGCAACTGTTTGGATGAAAGAATCCCGATCGCAGGTGTTGGGCCGATTACGGTCGACCCTCAAGTGCAAAATCGCGCGGTCGGCCGCCAATTGATGCTGGCGGTGATCAACCGGGCCGCCGAAAAGGGATTTGCGGGAATTCGCCTGGTGCAAGCTGCCTATCACAACCGCTCCCTTTCGTTGTACGCAAAGCTTGGCTTTGTCGTGCGCGAGCCGCTTTCGTGCCTGCAGGGCCCGGCAATACAGAACTCAATTCCAGGGTACCGCGTGCGGCCAGCACAAATGGGAGACCTCGCCTCGTGCGATGAACTATGTTTTCGGGTGCACGGCCACAATCGCTCCGACGAGTTGAAGGATGGAATCGAGGAGTGCTCGGCGATCGTGGCGGAATCGCGTGGGCGCATTACGGCTTATGCGTCCGCTATCGCATTTTTCGGCCATGCCGTCGGCGAAACCAATGCGGATTTGCAAGCATTACTTTCACAAGCCTCTGCATTTCAGGGACCAGGCATCCTTGTTCCCACGCGGAACGCCGCGCTGTTCCGGTGGTGCCTCGATCATGGACTTCGTGTAACACAACAGATGACACTGATGACAATGGGGCTCTACAACGAACCCGCCGGCGCGTATCTGCCCTCGAT
>Ga0306921_10005102_pt1 | contig 13594 bp, 11 predicted proteins | sample sta12Cox44000080_FD_203760 | JGI IMG/M metagenome (GOLD analysis project Ga0306921, IMG submission 203760) | Lab enrichment of tropical soil microbial communities from Luquillo Experimental Forest, Puerto Rico - statoxic.12C.oxic.44.000.080 (v2)... | ecosystem: Environmental > Terrestrial >... | reverse complement strand
AGCCATTGATCGCGTGGCAGCCAGCGAGGTCGATGTCAGCGGAGTCTCGCTCGACGGCAGGCATGGTGTACAGAACGTCCAGGCCAGCGACGAGGCCAGGTTGCAATTCCATCAGCCCGACGACCGGCTGCGGGAAGAAGACATCATCGCTGATGGTCACGCGGAAAATCCGGAGCAGCTGGCCGCACGCGGCGAGCTGATCAAGCTGGTGCAGGCCGCGCTGCGCGACGCGAAGCGTCCCGATCGCGAGGTATTCATTCTGCACGCGGTCGAAGGATTCACCCAGGAAGAAATTGCTGCCATCACCAACCACACCTTGGAGGAGGTGCTTGCGTCCATCCGCACGGCGCGGCAGCACCTGCAACGCGCCTTGCCCATCAAGGCAATTTTCAAAGACCGAGTGGTGGCGTATACCCAGACGACGTGACAGAGTCGTCCGCAACCCGGCCACCTGGTTTTCACATACCAACCAAGCAGGAGAAGCGGAATGATCACAAGAGATGACATCCGAGAGTTGGCTAATTTCCATTCACCGGAGGGCTGCGCAGTAACGTTCTACTATCAGCCCACGACGCCACCGAACCGGTCGCATCGTGACGAGACCATCCTCGTCAAAGACCTGGTCAACAGCGCGCTCCGCGAAGCGGAGAAGAAAGGAAGTAAGCACAAGGCCGCACGGCCTGACCTCGAGCGCATCCTGGAAATGACCGATGCGTTGCGCGGCAACGGGCGCAAAGGCAAGGCTGTCTTTGCATGCGTGGCCAACGGCTATTGGCGCGAGTTCGAACTGCCCGCCAAACTGCTCAAGAGCAACGTCATCTTGAATCAGCGATTCCATCTGAAACCGCTGGCTGCCATCTTCGACGGCATGCAGCATGCCTGCGTTACCCTGGTCGATCGCACCAAGGCGCGCGTGTTTGAAATCTCCGACGGCACCATCGGCGAAAAGTTGGACTTCATCAATGAGCTGACACGTCGCGGCCGCAGTGACGGCTATGGCGGATACGACGCAGGCCACGCGGAGCGCCGCGTAATGAATGAGGCACTCCAACACTTCAAAGTTGTCGCCGACGCCGTCGCCACTCATTTCGATCGCGGCGGCTGCGAAAAACTGGTAGTCGGGTGTCATGACGACATCTGGTCGGAGTTCGAGCCGCAACTAGCGACCCAGATCCGGCAGAAATTGGTAGGACGCTTCCGCATCGACCCCAAGACCGCGACTCCTGAGCAAGTAAAGCAGTTGGCGCTCGAGCAGTTGCAGAAGCATGACGAAGAGCGCAAGCAGGCAATGATCACCGAGGTGATCGGCGAGGCCCACCGCAATGGACGCGGAGCTATCGGATTGCGTCGGGTACTGCGCTCCATCGAGGCGGGTGAGGTGCAGACATTGATGATTGCGTCAAGCTTCAATGCGCCGGGTGTGAAGTGTTTTCACTGCGGCCACATGGACTTTCACATTGCGGATGACTGCGTGATGTGTGGTAAACCGAATGCCCGGCTTGAGGACCTGGGTGACGCTATTGTCGGCTACGCGATTCGCAACGGGTTGGAGCTTGTGTACATCGGTGATGAAGAGCAGTTCGACAAGATCGGCAGGATTGCGGCGCTCTTGCGCTTCCGCGCTGACCAAAGCACGCCGGCGAAAGTAGCCGTGTAAGAATCCTTACCACGGAGACTCGGAGGGCGCGGAGTTTTTTGAATTAGAGTTCTCCGTGATCTCTGTGCCTCCGTGCTGACTTTCCGTTCTCCGGTGGGCTGCTATCCTCCACGCACTTGTGCCGTCCATTCTCACGATGCGATCTGTTTTCGCTGCACTTCTGTTTTCAGCCACGCTGTTCGCTCAGGCAGCGCTCAAGCCTCCTTCTGCCGAAGATGCTGGGCGGATCGCCGAGTTTTATCGCCTGGCGCCGGAAATCGAAGACAAAGTCTGGCCGGGATGGAGCAAGGTTCCCGCACCTTGGGTGCTGGTTACGGCCGACACGGAATACCTCACACGCTTCCCTGATCCGCCGAAGGAATTTCAAAAGGTCGGCGACGATATGTACGCGCGGCCCCGACAATTCCAGCCCAACCTGCAGGCGACCTTTCCGGCGTTTGGGTTCCCTCCGGTCATCGTGATCGGTGAACCGGCCCACACATCAAGCCAAACCAGCACGCCCTGGCTCATCGTCGTCATGCACGAGCATTTTCACCAGATGCAATGGGCTCAGCCGGACTATGTGAAGGCCATCAATGATCTCGGCCTGAGCAAGGGTGACGCGACCGGCATGTGGATGCTCCACTACCCGTTTCCTTACGATGTTCCGGAGATCGCAGAGTCGTTCGGACACCTGCGCGACTCGCTGCTGGCCGCACTCAACGAGGTGGACCAGCAGAAGTTCGCTCCACTGGCCAAGGCATATCTGAAGGAGCGGAAGATGTTCTTCGCGCAGTTTTTGCCCGGCGATCGCAAGTACTTCAGCTTTCAGCTCTGGCAGGAAGGCGTCGCCCGCTATACGCAGATTAAGGCCGCCGAAGCCGCAGCCGACTATCAGCCGTCAGCGGCGTTCGCCGCACTGCCCGACTACACGCCGTTCAGCGCATACGCCCTGACTGCCCGGGCGCGGACTCTGGACGAACTCAAACACATCGACATCACGCAAGCCCAACGTGAGGTGGTGTACTCGTTCGGCGCGGCCGAGGCGCTGCTGCTTGACCGCATCAGCCCCTCTTGGAAGGACGAATATTTCAAGCACCTGCTGAACACCGATCCGCTATTCCCCGTCGTGCACTAATCCGCGCGATAGAGACGCCTAATTGTCCCCGTGCGTAGAACGGGCCACTGGCGACTGGCAACTGACAACTTCCTCCGTGCTATCCTGCCTTTCGTTCTTCTTTCGGAGCTTCGATGAAATTCACTCGCCGCGATTTTCTCGCCACCACCGCTCTCGGGTCCGCTTCTCTCGCACTCGATCTCAGCGCCACGCAACTGGCTCCTGGATACAAACCGCCGCCGCCAGGTACAAAGCCCAAGTCGCCGGTCATCATCTGCGCCGCCAACGGCTATGCATACCTCGAGCGAGGTTACCAGGTGCTGACCGCTGGTGGCGATACACTCGACGCGGTAAATGCCGTCATCACCGGGCCCGAGGACGATCCCAACGACGACAGCGTCGGACTCGGGGGTCTTCCCAACGAAGACTGCGTAGTGGAGCTTGACGCCTGTTGCATGCACGGACCTACCCGCATGGCCGGATCGGTCGCCAGTGTGCACGACATCAAGAACGTGTCGCTGTTGGCCAAAACCGTTATGGAGCACACCGGCCACGTGATGCTGGTGGGCGAAGGCGCTACGCGCTTCGGCCTCTTGATGGGCTTTCCCAAGATAAGCCTGCTCACCGAGCGCTCGCGCAAAACCTGGCAACTCTGGCGCGAAACCATGTCGAACGACGACTGGTGGGGGCCCGGACTCGCGAGTCCCAACTACAAATTCCCTGACACCGGCGGCGATAACACACAGCTTGGGCCGCTCATCGAGAAGATGGAGAAGATGGCCGCCAGGATCGGCATCGAGCCCGAGTTTCGCATGGCCGCCATCGAACGCGCGCTAAAGCCGCCAACCGGTACCATCAACTGCTCGGCGATTAACGCGAAGGGCGAGATGTCGGGTGCGACCACAACCAGCGGCTTGGCGTGGAAGATCGCCGGACGCGCGGGCGACTCGCCGATTATTGGCGCGGGTTGCTACTGTGATCAGGATGTCGGTTCCGCAGGGGCCACCGGCAACGGCGAGGAGAACATCAAGGTCGTTGGCGCGCACACCATCGTCGAAAACATGCGGCATGGTATGTCGCCCGAAGAGGCCGGCATGGACGCCCTGAAGCGTATCGTCCGCAACTACAACGGCGACATGCACAAGCTGGCCTACATGGACATGACGTATTACATCCTGCGCAACGATGGTGTCTACGCAGGGGTCTCGTTGTGGGCCGGGCCAGCCGAACATCCACGACGGTTTGCTGTCATCGACGACAAGGGCAAGCGCTACGAGAAGGCCGTCTCACTCTTTCCGGGCGCTTCGCTGGGCTGGCCGCCAATGCCAGGCGGAAGAAAGTTGAAGCCGGAGGAGAAGTAGCTACACCGCCACCGTCACCGTGGTCTCGGTCCGGGTGACCGGACGGTACAGCGTGTCGCGTTCAAACGGCACGCGTCCGGCTTCGGTGATAAGGCGAATCAAATCCTGGCGGGTCAGGCTCTGCGGCGTGGTCGCACCGGCGTCATGGTAGATCTTTTCTTCGATCACGGTTCCATCGATATCGTCGGCACCGAAGCGCAACGAGATTTGTGCCATCTTCGGCGTCACCATCTGCCAGTACGACTTGACGTGCGGAAAGTTGTCGAGCACCAGGCGCGAGACGGCGATCTGTTTCATGTCGAGCATGCCCGTGGTCTTGGGCAGGTGCTGCAATGGCGTGTTGTCGGGATGAAACGCCAGCGGAATAAACGTCTGGAAGCCGTGCGTGTCGTCCTGAAGCGTGCGCAGCTTGAGCAGATGATCGACGCGGTCTTCGTCGTTTTCGATGTGACCGTACAACATGGTCGCATTCGATTTCAGACCTACCTCGTGCGCGGTGCGCGCGATCGTCAGCCAGTCATCCCCATCGATCTTGTGATCGCAGATGATGTGCCGCACTCGGTCGGAAAAGATCTCCGCGCCACCTCCCGGCAGTGAGTCTAGGCCGGCTTCTTTAAGGCTGACGAGTACGTCGCGCGGCGTTGTCTTACCGATCCGCGCGAAGAAGGCGATCTCGACCATGGTGAACGCCTTCAGGTGCACCTGCGGAAAGCGCTCTTTCAATCCTGAAATCAGGTCGAGGTAGTACTGAAAGGGCAGGTCGGCGTGCAGTCCGCCGACGATGTGGAACTCCGTCACCGCCTCGGTGTAGCCGGTCGCTGCGATGTTCCATGCTTCTTCCAGGGCCATGGTGTAGGCACCCGGCGCATCTTTCCTGCGGCCGAAAGCACACAGCCGACAGGCAGCCACGCAAACATTGGTGTAGTTAATGTGGCGATTAACGTTGAAATAGGCGGTGTCACCGTGCATACGCTCGCGCACGTGATTGCCCAGCCAACCAATGGCCAGGATGTCGCCCGAGCGGTAGAGCGCCAAGGCATCCTCCCCGGACAAACGCTGTTGCGCCATCACCTTGTCGGCAATGGGACCGAGAGCCGGATCGTCGGTCTGAAATGGATGCTGCTTTCTTCGAGATGTGGGCTGCGCTAGGGTGGCCATTTCACCAATGATAACGTACACCGGTGTCGAAATCACAGGTTGCCCGGACGCAATGGTTAGCTTAGTATCCCGGTTTCAAGTTCGCTTCTTCGCTTCTTCCAGTAGCCAGCCCCGCCTGCGTCCGTGCGCGACGGCTACTATTCGGAAGCTGCCCTTTTACTCCTGGTCAAGTACCAATCGAAAGCGCTCTCCGGCTCCGCAGATGCTTCCTCATGGAACTCTATTAGCTTAGACACAGTGCGATAGTTTTGCGGCCATCCGGCTTCGCACCTAGGTCCAAGGGACAGTCTTGGCCGTACCAGCGTCCAGTGGTTGGATGCGCGAGGCCATCTCTTTCTCCCGCGACGCCTCCGCGTCTTCCTCGCCTGTGTCGTCGGGGTATCAGCAAGCGAACCGGCTAGCGCCGCGCGGGCTTCCACCGGCAGCGCAAGGGCTCTCTTCAGGAGGTCAGCCATTTCTTCGCTAATGGCGCCATTCTAACCTACCGGCCCAGCAGCAAATCGGCCGCAATAAAGAACAGGAATCCCATGGAGATGAAGCCGTTCATGGTGAAGAATGCCGCGTTAACCCGGCTCAAATCGTCGTGCTTCACCAGCGAGTGTTCAAAAACCAGCAACAGCACGACGAGTCCGACGCCCGTCATCGCAATCTTGCCCAGGCCAAAAGCTATAACCATCGCCACCAGCAACGCCACTGTGATCACGTGAAACAGACGCGCAATGATCAGTGCATTGCGAATACCGAACGCCTTGGGCACAGAATGAACATCGGAGCTGCGATCGCACTCGTAATCCTGGCAGCTATAGAGAATGTCGAAGCCTGCTCCCCAGAAGACCACGGCACCTGTGAGCAGCAGAATGCGGGGATCAAATGAGGCGCGCACCGCGATCCATGCTGCGGCCGGGGCAATACCCATCGCAATCCCCAGTACGACATGCGCCCAACGCGTGAATCGTTTGGTGAAGGAGTAGAAGAAGACGATTCCCAACGTCAGAGGAGACAAGTAAAAGGCTAGCGGATTCAGCTCCCACGCCGCAAACACGAGCACTACCGCCGCGGCGACCACAAACCAGAACACGAAGCTCTTGGAAAGCTTCCCTGCCGGAATCGCGCGAATCTTCGTGCGCGGATTCCCGGCGTCGATGTCAGCGTCCACCAGCCGGTTGAAGGCCATCGCCGCCGACCGCGCCGCGACTAGTGCAACGATGATCCAGATCGAGGTCTCGATGTTCGGGATCCCGTGCGCGGCCAACACTGCCCCCGTCAGCCCAAACGGCAGCGTGAGCACCGAGTGCTCCCACTTGATCATCTCCAGCGTGGTGCCGGTGTTATGAAGGATGTTGCGAACGACGGTCACGAATTGATTGTACCGCCTCAGCTGCTGCCTTGAGCCAAGGGATGCCTCGCCCACTGCCGCTCCCACGCCGGATCGGTCACCGCCTCAGTCGCCATCGCCGGCTTGAGCGCCCAGCACACCACGCGTGTACCAAACGGCAGGTTGACGTAGTGCATGAGGTGCCGCTCGGCATCGAGCACAGCGGACATGCCGGTGTTCGCCAACCGAGACGGACGAGGGTAATGCCGATGCTGCGTGACGGATTTATGAAAGAGATCTTTAGCCGCGCGACCCACGACCAATGGCACGAATGAGCTCGCTACAAAATACGACGCACGTTGTATATGGAAGCCGCTGTTATTCAGCTTGCGACGCAGCTCGCTAATCGTATAGCGGCGCTGATGGCCGCGGACTTCGTCGTCCTCACCCCACAGAAACGAATAGGCCGGAACAGTAAGGCACAACAAGCCACCATCCTTCAGTACGCGGCGCATCTCACGCAACGCGACAACGTCGTCGGCGACCGATTGCAGCACGTCGCCGGCCACGATCGCATCGAACGAGTTCGAGGCCAACGAGAGTTCCTCAATGCGCGAACACACCAGGTTCGTGTCGCCTTCGATTTGCCGGAACGCCAGCACCTTCAGCGAGCTTTGCAGATTGCAGACGCGGTAGGTTGACGCCTGTCCGAATTCGAACTGCGCCGTGCATCCCAGATCGAGCAGCCGCGCTTCGCGCTTGCCATGGACAGCCTGCAGGGCCGCCTTGCGCAACAACTTGCGCCGGGTGACATACCACCACGACTCACTGTCGCGTCGCAGCTCCTCGAATTCGTTACGTGGCTCCATGGTGTATTCCCAGCGCGCGTCAGTCTTATTGTAAGGGAGCCCCGGACCGGACGCAGCCCACTATTTTTGCGCCCGGGCCGCTTGAGATTCCACCGCAGAGCGAAAATACTCGAGCGACAATTGCAACCCGGTGAGCATGTCGATTTTGGGTTCCCAGCCCAGCAGGGTGCGCGCCTTCGTGATGTCGGGACAACGCTGCTTTGGGTCATCTTGCGGTAGTGGTTCGAACTTCACCCTGCTCGTCGACCCAGTGACTTTCAGCACCGCCTGCGCACATTCGAGGATCGTGAACTCGCCCGGGTTGCCTATATTCGTAGGCAAGTGCTCATTCGCTCTCGACAACGCCAGGATGCCTGCGATCTCGTCGCTCACGTAGCAGAAGCTGCGCGTCTGCAGGCCGTCTCCGTAAACGGTGAGCGGCTCACCACCGAGTGCCTGCTTCATAAAGTTCGAGATTACCCGGCCGTCGTTGATCTGCAGCCGCGGACCGTAGGTGTTGAAGATGCGCACGATTCGCGTGTCCATACGATGGTATCGGTGATACGCCATGGTGGCAGCCTCGGCAAATCGTTTGGCCTCGTCATAAACTGATCGCGGGCCTATGGGATTCACATGCCCCCAGTAGCTCTCATGTTGCGGATGTTCCAGAGGATCGCCATAACACTCCGACGTCGAGGCCATGAGAAATTTCGCATCGTACTTCCTGGCCAGATCGAGGCAGTTCATGGTGCCCGACGACCCAACTTGCAGGGTTTCGATACCATGCTTCAAGTAATCGACAGGACTAGCCGGCGAGGCAAATTCAAATATGTAGTCGACCTTGCCGGGATCGAATGGCACGGAGATGTCCTGATCGAGGAACTCGAAACGCGGCTCACGCGCCAGCGGCGCGAGATTGTCCATGCGCCCGGTCAGCAGATTGTCGGCGCAGACGACGGAGTGTCCATCTGCGATCAAGGCATCGCACAAGTGCGAGCCCAGAAACCCGGCACCGCCTGTAACCAGAACACGCATAGGATGCTCCTTTCCGGTGCACATTCGCCGTAACAGCTTACTACCGGGCACAGCGACAAGTTTTGCTGATTATCGCAGCTTCGCGCCCGTTGGGTTCGTATAATCAGGCGTTCCATTGAACAAACCCATGGCCGATCGCAACGCAGACCTCCTCATTATCGGCGCAGGCATCGTCGGACTCGCAACTGCCCTCGAGTTTACACGTCGCTTCCCCACTAAGCGCCTGCTCGTCGTCGAGAAGGAAGACCACATCGCCGCCCATCAGACTGGGCACAACTCGGGTGTCATCCACTCCGGCATTTACTACCGCACCGGCTCCTTGAAGGCGCGCAACTGTGTGGCTGGATCGACGTTGATGAAGCGCTTTTGTATCGAGCACGAGATTCCCTTCGAGGAGTGCGGCAAGCTGGTCGTGGCAACCTCGCCCGATGAAGTTCCCCGGCTGCATCAACTGCACCAGCGCGGCATCGCTAACGGTGTCGAGCGCTTGCGGGTGCTCAACCGTGACGAGTTCCGCGAGCTCGAGCCCTACGCCGATGGCATCTGCGCGTTGCACGTCCCCACCACAGGCATCGTGGACTACAAGCTCGTCGCCGCCAAATACGCCGAGCTCACCACTCAGGCCGGGGCCGACATCGTGCTTCGCGCCAAAGTCACAGGCTTACGTGACGAAGGAGATTCCACCGTCGTTGAAACCAGTTCCGGCGCGTTTCGAGCCAGCCACATTATTAACTGCGCCGGGCTTTATAGCGACATCATCACGCGGATGGCGGGCTCGAAAACCGATCTCGAGATCATTCCCTTCCGCGGCGAATACTACGAGGTAAAGCCCGCTCGACGCTACCTCGTCCGCAATCCGATCTACCCGGTGCCCCATCCTCGTTTCCCTTTCCTGGGCGTGCACTTCACCCGTCACATCGACGGCAGCGTCGAAGCCGGCCCTAATGCGTTGCTGGCTTTCCGCCGCGAAGGCTATCTCGCCAGCAATATTGATCTCGCCGAGACTGTCGAGATGCTAAAGTGGCCCGGGTTGTGGAAGATGGCACGCAAGTACTGGAAGATGGGCGCCGCCGAACAGTATCGTGCGTGGATCAAGCCCGCGTTCACGCGCGCGTTGCAGCAGATGGTTCCCGAACTGGCTGAAGACGACCTCGCCCCCGGCGGCTCGGGTGTGCGGGCACAGGCCGTCGACCGCAAGGGAAACCTGCTCGACGATTTCAGCTTCGTACGCGGTAAGCGCATGATCCACGTCTGTAACGTGCCTTCGCCCGCGGCTACGGCTTCTTTGGAGATCGGGCGAGAGGTGGTGGATAGACTGGTGAGTTGGTTCGATCTTCGGGAACGGCAGGTATCAAACCTCACAATCAATAGATAATATGGTTGCCCGATCTTGAGCCGTTAGATGGCGTGAGGTCGCCGCGGTGACCGAGGAGTCGAGGGACCTTTCCGTGATTTTGGGAAAGAGTGAGAATCAAAGACTTAATGCGCAACCGATCTTCCCTCGTACTTGTACACCACCCCTCCCTTCATCACGAACACTACGCGCCGCACGGCGGTGATGTCCGTCAGTGGATCCCCGTCGAGTGCAATGATGTCAGCTTGCATGCCTTGCTCGATCGAGCCGATCTGATCGCCGAGCCCCATTGCCTCAGCCGCCAACGAGTTGGCTGAAACCATCGCCGTCATAGAATTCACGCCCGCACCGTACACGCGATCGACGAACTCCTCGGCGTTGCGCCCGTGGGCGCCGGCCACCGCGTCAGATCCAAAAACAATCTTGAGGTTGGGAATCTTGTACGCGCGCGTCATGAACTCGTGATACATGGGGATCAGCGCCTGCATGGACGCGAATCCTTCAAGCGTCGCCGGATAGCCGGGTGTGCCCACAAACTTCTCTATGTTCTGTAGATAGTTCTCCCACACCAATCCGGCCTGGGGATCGAGATAGGTTCCCTTCTCCGCCATCAGTTTGAGATCGGCATCGGTCGCCAGCACGCCATGCTCAATCTCCGTGCAGCCAGCCGCCGTCGCAGCGCGCACGGCATCTCCATAGGCATGAACCAGTGTGCGCAAGCTCTGCTTTTTTGCCTCGTCGCACGCAGCGTTCAGTTGGTTCTCGGACAGCATCAGCTCGGGTTTGCGCACGCTATAGTTGGCAAAGATCTTCATCAGGTCGGCGCCATTGGCTTTCTGCTTCCGCACGAATTCGCGGATCTCGTCTGGCGTGCCGGTCTTCTCTCCTTGGCCCATCAGCGGCTCGGCAGAGGTCAGAATGCGCGGGCCGGGAATCTCGCCCTTGGCGATGGCATTACGCAGAGGGATATCAGCCGGGGAGCCCACACTCTGCACCGTGGTGAAGCCAGCCATCAGCGTCACCCACGCGTTCGCAGCAATTGAATAGGCGATCTCGGCAGGAGTTCCGCCCGGACTTCCGCTCTTGCCGTCCTTGCCGAAGCTCCACGCGATGTGAACGTGGGAATCGATCCAGCCGGGAAGGAGGCTCAGCCCACGCAAGTCGTAGTCGATCGGCGTAGCCTTCGGGTCGATCGCTAGGATCTTCGAGCCTTCGATGACTACGCGCGTGTCGTGCAACACGTGGCCCTTGCCGTCCAGCAAAGTGCTGGCGGCGATGACGACGCGTTTATTCGGCGCCGAGGCTGGTTGAGAACTCGGTTGTCCCATGGCGCTGGCAAGCAGAATAGCAGCGAGGCAGGAAGCGTTTACTCCACTAGGCATAGCTTCGAGAATAAACGGATACGAGCTCTTCGTAATTCGCGCCGCGCCAACCGCCTGGTGTCATGGCAATACTCGGAGCTATTCGGCACATCCCGAAGCCGCGTCCATAACGAACATCGTGCTAAGCTGAACAACTCTCCGGACGCAGATACGAATGGTCAACATCACAGAAAACATACTCGTCATAGCTGCAACGGTGATCGCGTCACTGCTGTTTATGGTGATGTTGAACCACCTTTGGCCTTGGGAGAAGCGACGCCCTCATAACGATCTGATTGGGTGGCAAGTCAGCATCCTGGGCACAACCTACGCGGTCATTCTCGGTTTCATGCTGTACACGGTTTGGACCAGCCTTGGGGAGGCTGACCTGAAGGTCGACCTGGAGGCCAACGCTGTGGTTGATATCTATCGTCTGGCGGAGGGCCTTCCCGAACCTCAACGCACTCACCTGCAGGCGTTGACGCGCGCTTATGTCGCTACCGCGATCGAGCAGGAGTGGCCTCAAATGGCCAATGGCGAGGTGCCGTCCCGAACTTCGAGCATCCACCGCGAGATGTGGAAGGCAGCGATAACTGCTAACCCCGCCTCACCGACCGAGGCAAATGTTCAAAACAACGTACTCTCACAACTGAGCCTGCTGGCCCAACATCGACTGACCCGGTTGCTGCAAAGTGCCGACAAGTTACCCACCGTTCTGTGGTGCGTTTTACTGGTCGGCGGCGCGCTGACTATCGCTGCGGCGTGCACATTCGGCACAGATAGCGTGAAATTGCAAACCCTCCAGGTGTTTTCCTTCTCGCTGTTAGTCTCGCTGTCGCTCGTTGCTATCGCGGATATTCACCGGCCCTTTCACGGCCTGATCCACGTTAGTGACCATGCGTTCCAGCGGGCGCGGCAGGTCATCGAAGCTCCCTAAAGTCTTGGTCGAATGCACTGACACGCGCCTGGGCGCTCCGCCGTCACCAACAGTTGTCGCCGATGAGATTAGGCAAGGACTCTACCGTACCACCCCTTCCAGCGGAGAGCTTGCGGTCGCGTACAACTTCTTCGCCATCCGGCCGGAGAGATATGCTTTGCGGCCGGCGCTGACGGCTTCGCGCATTGCCTCGGCCATTATTACCGGGTCCCGCGCGGCGGCGATGCCGGTGTTCATCAGCACCCCATCCATGCCCAGCTCCATAGCGATCGTCGCATCCGATGCGGTACCCACGCCCGCGTCCACAATCAGCGGCACATCGGTAAGGATCTCGCGCAGAATGCGCATGCTGGGCTGGTTCTGGATGCCAAGTCCACTGCCGATGGGAGCACCCAGAGGCATAACGGCACTCGCCCCGGCGTCAATGAGTCGCCTTGCAACTACAATGTCATCAGACGTATATGGAAGAACAGTAAAGCCTTCCTTCACTAGCACACGGGTGGCTTCGATGGTTGCCGCGACGTCGGGAAACAGCGTCTGCTGATCGCCGATCACTTCGATCTTCACCCAGTCTGACAGCCCGACCTCGCGGCCCAGCCGCGCCGTGCGAATGGCTTCGTCTGCTGTGTAACATCCCGCCGTGTTGGGCAGCAGAAAATACTTGCCGGGGTCGATGAAGTCAAGCAGGGATTCTTTGCTGCGATCAAGGTTGACGCGACGAACGGCAACCGTCACCATCTCCGCGCCCGAAGCTTCAATGGCGCGCGCTGTCTCCGGTCCTGACTTATATTTGCCCGTGCCCACGATCAGCCGTGAGCGAAACTTCCTGCCGGCGATAACAAATGGATCCATGACCCTATTGTAATGAATCCCTGTGGGCTCAGATTTGACATGGGGCACTTCATCCCATTCCGCTTTGCAAGGTCGCAGCGATATCCTATGCCCGATGGGCTTTCACGCGGTCCTCTGGCACAGCCATATTGGAGGAATCATGAAGCGCGTTCTCCCTGTCCTGGTTCTCTTCTCCTGGTTGCCATTGTTTGCCGCCGACAAGGCCAATGCCGACGCGCTCAACCGCTGGGTGGGCGGCAAGTGGCCGCTCCAAGGCAAGATGCTCGATACCGATTACAGCAAAGCGGTAACGGTCACCGGCGTCAGCAATTGCGGCTGGTCACCGGATCACGTCTTTCTGATCTGCGATCAGTCGCTCGTGGAAGACGGCAAGCCCAGCCGCGAACTCTCGGTCTATGTGTACGACCCGGAAAAGGAGACGTTCCATTTCTTTGGAATGTCACCCGCAGGCGGCCGTCCGCACTCGACTGACTTGAGCATCAGCGCCGACGGAACTCACTGGGTGTATTCGAGCCAGAATGAGATTAACGGCAAGACCGTGCAGTTCCGCACCATCAACGAGTTTCGCAATCCTGATCATGTCGATTGGTGGTCGGAGTATTCCAATGACGGTGGCAGCC